>Ga0306920_100000297_pt1 | contig 57415 bp, 58 predicted proteins | sample flu12Cox44000170_FD_204666 | JGI IMG/M metagenome (GOLD analysis project Ga0306920, IMG submission 204666) | Lab enrichment of tropical soil microbial communities from Luquillo Experimental Forest, Puerto Rico - flux4day.12C.oxic.44.000.170 (v2)... | ecosystem: Environmental > Terrestrial >... | reverse complement strand
GGCATTGCCGAGAAGAAGACGCACTCGAGCTCGCTTGATCTCGATCACGCTGAACTCGTGCGCAAGCATTTCCGCCAGTTGGCCGAAGCCGAGGCTGCCGCGGAGGCTGCGAAAACCGCAAAGGCCAAGCCGGCTGCCATTCGCCCTGCCGCGAGCGCTCCCGCTCCCTCCTCGGCGGCTGCCAGAGCGGCCGTATCGGCTCCGGCGCCGCCAGCCACTGGAACAAGACCGGCTGCGCCGGCGGCTCCCACTAGGCCAGCGGTTGTGCCCGCCGCCCCCTCGCCTGTGGCAACGCAAAGCGCTCCGCCGCGTCCAGCCGCTGCCCCGCCAAATTCTACTGGCGCAGCTCTTCAAGCAAGGCCGACCAGTGCTCCCGCGGCCGCGCCGCCGCCGAGACCGCCAACTCCAAGCACACCCATTCGTCCACCAACTCCGGCTGCGCCGCCAGCGCAAACTGGTACGACTGCGCGACCCGCTCAGCCTGGTGCCCCGGCCACGCCCCGTCCGGCACAGCCGGGCCCAGCAACTCCGGTGCGCCCAGCGGCTGCTGCGCCATCGGCACCCGCGGGAACTGCACCAGCTACGCAACGCCCCACAGCTCCAGCATCGACAGGACAGGGACAAAGACCGCCCGGGCGGCCGTTTCAACCTGGCCAGCCGCGCCCCGGCGCGCCTCAAGGCATGCGCCCGGCAGCCGGCCAGACTCATCCGACAGGAGGATCGCGTCCCGGTGGTGCGCCTCCTTCGAGAGTTCCGCCCCGGCCAGGGGGACCACGCCCAGGTCAACCGCTAGGCGGGCCGAGGCCCGGCTCACTCGGGGCGATTCCCAAGGCTGAACCCGGCAAGCCGCTCTACGCGCGTAAGCCTCCTACACCGCAGCGTGGCCGTCCGACGATCGAGAAGAGATTTGCGGAAGGTGAGCGCAGATTGCATCCGGTCCGCACGCGCGCCGGCGCGGGTCCGGGCCGCACGGCGCAAGTTGAACCGGCTGCGCCAGTTCAGCGCGAGCCGCGGGAAGTAACCGTGACAGAGGGAATCACGGTCCGGGAGCTTGCTGAGAAGCTCGATATTCGAGCGAAAGATTTGCTGAAGGTTCTGCTCGATCGCGGTATTTTCGCGAGCATCAACCAGCCGCTCGATGTTCCCACGGCCACAAGTCTCGCCGAAGCGTTCAGCGGAATCGTGCAGGTTGTGACCTTCGAAGAACAGCTCGTACAGGAAGAAAAGATTCGCGAGGAACGGACAGGTAACTTGCAGTCGCGCGCCCCGGTGGTCACCGTGATGGGCCATGTGGACCACGGCAAGACGAGCCTGCTTGACACCATTCGTGAAACCGAAGTGGCCGCTAGCGAAGCTGGCGGAATCACCCAGCACATCGGTGCGTATGAGGCCCACGCCGACGGGAGGCGCGTCGTGTTCATCGATACACCGGGACACGAGGCGTTTACCCGCATGCGCGCGCGGGGAGCGAAAGTTACTGACGTCGTTGTGCTCGTCGTGGCTGCCGATGACGGAGTGATGCCACAAACCGAAGAAGCCATTGCGCACGCGAAAGCGGCGAACGTGCCGATTATTGTGGCGATCAACAAGATTGACAAGCCCGACGCTCAGCCGGAGCGTGTGAAGCGTCAGCTCGCCGATCGCGGCCTGATGCCGGAAGAATGGGGCGGCGAGACGGTGATGGTCGAAGTCTCCGCGAGGACAAAGCAGGGCCTTCCGCGCCTGCTCGAAATGATCCTGCTGGTCAGCGATTTGCGCGAGCTCAAGGCCGATCCTGATGCTCCTGCCAGCGGCGTGGTGCTCGAATCGAGGATGGACCGCGGCCGTGGGCCTGTCGCGACCGTGCTCGTTCAGAACGGCACGTTGCATGTCGGCGATGTGTTCATCGTGGGCGCGGTATATGGCAAAGACCGGGCGATGTTCAACGATCGGGGGCAGTCGATCAAGCAAGCTGGGCCCTCGACGCCCGTTGAAGTTCTCGGTTTGCAAGGCGTTCCGGAAGCAGGCGATCAGTTCCAGGTCGCGGATGAAGCGAAGGCACGTCACATCGTCGAATACAGGCAGGCCAAGCAGCGAGAAGCATCGCTCGCGAAGACCTCTACAGGTCGGCTGACGCTCGATCAATTGCACGAACAGCTGCGGGCCGGCGAAATGAAGGAACTACCCGTTGTGATCAAGGCGGACGTGCAGGGTTCCGTCGAAGTGCTGAGCGAGATGCTGCCCAAGACTTCAAACGATCAGGTGAAAGTGGAGGTCATTCAGGCCAGCGTGGGCGCGGTGACCGAATCGGATGTAATTCTTGCATCGGCCTCCAACGCCATTATCGTCGCATTTAACGTGCGGCCTGAGCGTAAAGCCACCGAGCTCGCGCAACGCGAGGGCGTCGACATCCGCATGCACACGATCATATACGAATTGCTCGACGAGCTGAAGAAAGCGGTCTCCGGCTTGCTCGCGCCGGTGATCAAGGAGACGTATCTCGGCAGAGCCGAAGTGCGCGATACGTTCCGCATCAAAGGCGCGGGTGTGATCGCCGGATGCTTCGTCCAGGATGGCCTGCTGAAGCGCGACGCGGACGTGCGCGTGCTGCGGGATAACGTCGTCGTGTATACCGGTAAGCTGATTTCGCTGCGGCGGTTCAAGGAAGATGTCAACGAGGTACGTGGCGGTTACGAGTGCGGCGCCGGGATTTCTAATTTCAACGACGTCAAAGTCGGTGACATTCTCGAGTGCTTCAAGATCGAGAAAACGGCGGCGCTGGAAACCGTGGCGGCCGGAGACCGCGGCGCCCCTGCCGAAGCGCGGCGCGGGTAGCCCGCAACTTCTCGAGCCTGGAAATTCGCCTGAGACGGAAATGCCGATTGGCCTCCTCACGCTGGAAATTCACATTCCAGACGCGCGGTCTTTGAAAGACAAGCGGCAGGTGATCCGCAGCCTGAAAGATCGTCTGCGCGCGAATTTCAATGTCGCCGTCGCCGAGCTCGATCATCAGGACCTGTGGCAGCGGTCGCGCGTCGGCGTTGTCAGCATTTCGGGCGACGGAAAGCACCTGCAAGATTCTCTACAGGCGATCGCACAAGAATCGGAGCGCGTGCTGGGTCGTGATCTGATCTCGCAGCAAATCGAATATTTTGAGGACAGAGAATGACTGTGGGAGGGCATCGCCCGGAGCGCGTTGCGGAAGAGATTCGCAACGAAGTTAGCTTGCTACTTGCGGGCGAACTGAAGGATCCTCGGCTCGCGCTGCCGCTCCTGGTGACCGAGGTGAGAGTGGCACCGGGCATGCGGCAGGTGCGCGTGTACGTCCAGTTAGAAGGCAGCGATGAGGAACGCGCTGCTGCGCTTAAGGGACTCCACGCCGCAGCCGGCTTTATTCGCCACGAACTAGTTGCGCGTTTGCAATTGCGCCGCGCGCCTGAAGTCTTATTCCTGGTCGATGAATCGGAAGATTACGCAAGGCACATCGACGAGCTTTTGCAGAGAGTGAAGCAGCCGGGGAAATCGTAGCGGGGCCCTGCGCCCTCGAAAACGGCCGGTTGAAATCCGGCGCTGCGAGAACGAAATGGCGAGAAAGGCACAGCTTCCTTTATTCGACGGCATCCTTGTGGTCGATAAGCCGCGCGGAAAGACTTCCCATGATGTGGTCGAAACGGTGCGCCGCTTGATCGGCTTTCGTCAAATCGGCCATCTGGGAACGCTGGACCCGCTGGCGACGGGCGTCCTCGTTCTTGCTTTGGGCCGCGCGACAAGACTGGCGCGTTTCTATGCCGGCCGGCGAAAGCGCTACAGCTGTGCGGTACGCTTCGGCTTTGCAACCGACACTTATGACGCCGATGGGGAGCCGCTTTCCGAAGACCGTGCGCCCGCACTTGACCCTGCCCAATTGCAGGTGCTTGCGGACACCTTTCTTGGCAAGGTTCAGCAGGCGCCCCCAGCATTTTCTGCCAAGAAAATTCACGGCCGCCCCGCGCACGAGCTAGCCAGAAAACATAAGCCGGTGAAACTTGCTCCGGTTACGGTGGAAGTCTACGAATTTCGGCTCACTGGCGTCGAGGGATCGACGGCGCATTTCCTGGTGGAATGCGCGGCCGGGACGTACATTCGTTCGCTGGCAAACGACCTTGGTAAATTGCACGGCGCGGAGGCGCATCTGTCTGAGATCGTGCGGACGGCCGTGGGCGAGTTCACGCTCGATCATGCCGCCTCGCCAACGGACCTGGCCGAAGACGTCAAAACCGGCAAATTCGCCTCACGCGTGATTCGTCTCGAAAACCTGTTGCCGGAATTGCCGCGCGCGACTGTCCTGCCGATCGTCGAAAAACGTGTGCGGCATGGCGCGAAGTTCAATTTGCCGGTTTCCCAAATTCAGCCTGGGCAAGTAACCGCGGCGCAGGGCGCCCCGGCGCAGCTTGATTCAGACGACTGGCGCCCGCCGCGGCTGCGCGTCTTCAGCCAGCGGGGAAACTTGGTTGCCATTGCCGAGGCGGTGGTTTTACACACGTATCAACCATTGGTGGTGCTCGAAACTTTGCCCTAGCGGATTCCCCCTAACGCTCGGGGCGCGCCTCCGGACCAGGCTGTTGTGAGGGGGCCGGCGGCGGGGCTTGCAGTTCTGGCACCTGCCCGGGGGGGGGTGCGACCAGCGGCGCTGGCCCACGCTGAGGAAACTGCTGCGGTTCGGGCGGGGGGGCCGGCGGCGCGACATTCACGGGACTTGCTACGCCCCCGCTTCCTTCCAAAGCGCCCTTCCCTGCGTAGATGGCGTGAGTCTGCCGCGGTGCGAGACGCACCATGCGGGGCGTGACCAGAATGACCAGTTCCGTGTCTTGCCGCTGTTGGTTCTGATTCTTATCGATCAAACCGATTCCCGGAATCTCGGCGATGCCTGGATTTCCGGTCAGGCCACCGATTAGCTGCGATTGAAAGAAGCCCGCCAGCACCGTGGTCTGATCCTGCTTCACGCGCACCGTCTGATCGACATTCTCGGTGTTGATGACCGGGATGGAATTGAAATTTTGATTTGCGATGCTGCTGAGCTCGAAGCTCAACCGCAGCGTCACTTCGTCATGCAGGTGGATGCGAGGTGTCGCCTTCACCTTCAGTCCGATGTCGAGATACTGAACTCCGGGGAAGAGCGTGCCGTTCGTGTTTGGATTGCCGGAGCCGAGCAGGTTCGGCGAATTCAGGATCACGGTAGCCTGTGCGGAGCCGCTATCGGCAATCCCCGCATCGGACCGACCGTCGCCATTAAAGTCAGCCGTGACAATAGAAACAGGGGCAGTGCCTACGGGAATCTCGGGAGACACGGTGAAATTCTCATGGCCAGCGTTGAAAAGAATCGTCACGGCGTTATCGACTTCGTCTGTCACTGCCAGGTCAGCCAAGCCATCGAGATTGTAATCGGCGATGGCAATCGAAGACGGACCATTCCCCGCTGAGATATCCCGCGTCGTGCCAGGCACAAAAATGCCGGTCGGAACATCGGTTGTGCCGATCTGATTGTAATAAACTGTTACGGAATTGCCGGTATTGTTCGAGCTGGGCGCGCCGTTGTTCGCCACCGCGATATCGAGTGCGCCCTGGTTGTTGAAGTCTCCCAGGGCCACAAAGACCGGCTGGTTTCCTGTCGCATAGTTTGTCGGCCTCGAAAATGTCCCATCACCGTTGCCAAAGAACACAGAAATGTTGTTGCTTCCTCTGTTCGCACTGACCAGGTCGACTTTGCCGTCGCCGTTCAAGTCGGCGGCGGCCAGGCTGGTGGGTTCGGAACCGACAGGGAGGAAGAGGTTCGGCGGGGGAGTCGTTTTAAAGGTGCCGTCACCGTTGCCGAGGAAAAACGAGATGGTGTTATCGCCTTGATTGGCGATGGCCAGATCCTGAAAACCGTCGCTATTGAAGTCGTTGGCGATGACAAAAACGGGATCGTTCCCGACTTTGAGAGGCGACTGCTTGGTTTGGGCGAAGGTGCCGTCACCGTTGCCAAGCAGCAGCAATACTGCTCCCGTGGCGCTGTTGGCTACGTTCGCAGCCACGATCAGGTCCTTATGGCCGCTGTTGGTGAGGTTGGCGGTGGCGAGCGCCGTGGGATGGAAGCCGGCCGGGAGCGAAATCAGCTTTTGAGACTGGAAGGTGCCGTCGCCGTTCCCTTGGAGAATCGAAATCGTGCCGTCGGTATTATTTGCCACGGCCAAGTCGATATTGCTGGTATTGAGCGCGTCATGAAAATCCGCCTGAACGATCGAGACCGGATCGTTTCCGACCGGATAGTTTGCGATCGGATTCGCAATCGTGCCGCTCGCAGCGATACCGCTGGCTGTAAGGCTCGGCGAAAAGCTCGAGAGCGAAACGGGAATGCGATCACCGACAAAAAATGTAGCCGGCTCGCCGTCCTCTGCGCGCAGCAGGACGCGGCGGCCCTGGCGAACCAGAGACAGCATCTTCGCAAAATTCGCCGATATGCCGGGTAGGATTGCGAAGTAGGTGGTGTTCCCGCCCCCAAACGCGATCACCGGCGGGATCACACCGCTGGTGCCGCCAAGAATCTGGTTGATGACGTCGATCAACCCGGATTCGGACTGCTGGGCTTCCTGAATTTGGGCACTGGAGAGCGTAAATACCTTGGCGCTCTGCGGCGGAGTAATGCCGAGTTGGGTCGCGTAATTGCGGTCCACTTGGAGAATTTCCATTTCCAGCACCAGCTCGCCACGTGGCTTTTCCAGGCTGTCAATCAAATCTGTGGCGACCACAAGGGCCTGCGGCGACGCGCGCAGAGTGAGCGTGCGGCTACGCACGTCGAGATCGGAGCGGGTGATCCCGGTAATCTCCCGAACGGTGCGCAGAATTTCCGTCATCTGATCCGGGGTTTCCGAAGCGGGGAGCAGGACGGTGCGCACGGCCGAGGAACCATAGTCTTTGCGCTTCTGCGCAGTGTCCTGGGCGACGAAAAAGAGGTGATGCGCGAGAGGACGCCAGAAGGTGCCGGTCAGGGCGCCCAGCAAACGCACCGCCGTGGGAAAATCGACTGGGTCATCAATTCGGAAGTGAATGTTGCGCGAAACAAGATCCTGATCGAATGCGACTTGGAGTGCGAAGCGCCGTGCCAGCTCCTCGTATGCGCCACGCGTATCCCCCCGATAATCGATCTTCTGCTTTCCCTTTTGGTATTCGAGGTGGACTTCCCCGCTGATGTCCCGGGTCTGAACTGTATTGGCCTCTGGATATGCGGCGGTGACCAATTCCCTAAGGCGTTCGTTTACGGTGGGGTTGGTTGGATCGAGTTGGCGTGCCCTTAGCAGTTCGCGTGCGGCATCGTCGAAGCGCCCAGCCACCCAATCCCGCTCGGCGTCATCCACTCTAATCTGCACAAGCTGACTGCGGGCGATCTCGCGGCGCAACTCATACTCGTGGTTGTTGGGCGCCGCATCCACGGCGCGAGAATAGGCCGCATAGGCCGTGGACCAGTCCTGGCGCTTCTCCGCTTTCCGGCCCTCCTCAAAAGCTGCGTCGGCCTTTTGTTTGTCGAACTTAAGAACGGCCGCGCTAGCGGACCGAGGCCGCGTCCGACTCTCTGGCGACTGTCCTTGGGAAGAAATCGAGAGGAACACCACCAGGAAACTGGCAGCGACCGCGACGCCTAACGAACGATCAGGGCACTTCGCACGGGGAGGTCGGGGACACTTGTGCATGGACAGCACATTTTACAAGCATTGTGCAGCCAGCAAGAAACTGATGAATGACACTTGCATCAAAACCAACACAGAGATAGAGTTGTATTGCTAGTTGAAATCCAGTTTCAACTAGTCTGGCCATGATCTCGGCGCTCCTCGTAGCCCTTCGTGAAGGCGTTGAAGCCGCCCTTGTTGTGGGCATCGTACTGGTCTACCTGAATCGAAGCGGGAGGCCCGCTTTGAGGACGTACGCTTGGGGCGGGGTAATTGCCGCAGCTGTCGCGAGCGTCGGCGCTGCCCTGCTCTTGGGGAAGCTGGCCATCAGCGAAGACGGGTTCGAAGGTGTTTTGATGCTTCTCGCTTCCGCGCTCGTGGTCACTATGATCGTGTGGATGAACCACGTGGCGCGCACGCTTCGCAAGCACATCGAGGAACGCCTCGAAGCCTACGCGCAAAAAACCACGCTCGCAGCGGGACTCGGCATTGGCGCGTTCGTTTTTCTTATGGTGGTGAGAGAAGGCGCAGAGCTCGTGTTGATCCTGCGCGCCGTGGAGCTGTCCAGCACGGGCGTGCAAATTTGGATCGGTACGCTGCTTGGCATCGCCATCGCGGTTACGGTTGGCGTGTTCTTTTTCCAGGGAACCTTGCGCATTCCCCTGCACCGCTTTTTCAGAGCGACCAGCATTATCCTTATGATCGTCGCCTTTCAACTGGCCCTAACAGGCGTGCACGAACTGAGCGAAGCCGAGTGGATTTGGTCGAGCAAGACAGAGATGGCCACGATTGGACCGATTGTTCGCAATGAAGTCTTTTTCTTCGCGGTCATTCTCGGCGTGGCCGCGCTGGTTGTGCTGCGCGAATGGCTCGGCGCGCGTGGCCCGGCGGAGGACGCGAGCCTGAATGCCGCCGAACGCCGGAGGCGCGGGTGGGAGTTTCGGCGTCGCCGGCGCTGGAGTTTTGCCGCGGCTCTGTTGTGTATGCTGGTGATTATCTCGCTTGCCGCTGAGTTTGTTTATTCTCGGGCGATGGCCGCGCCTGCTCCGGCAAATCGTGTGACTGCTGTAAACGACCAAGTTCGCATTCCTCTCTCCGAACTGACCGACCAAAGCCTGCACTTCTACACCGCCCAGGTACGTGGCTCGACGATGCGTTTTGTTGTGGTTCACCAGTCCAACGGCAACTATACCGTGGCGCTCGACGCGTGCCAGATTTGCGGGTGGTCCGGCTATCGCCAGGAAGGCCAAAATGTGGTCTGCCGCAATTGCGGCGCGACGATTTACATTCCGTCGATTGGCGAGCGCGGCGGGTGCAACCCGCTGCCGGTGAAGTCGACGGTTCAAGGGGGAGAAGTGATCGTCGATCTTTCCGCCTTGGGCGACTCGGCGGCATTGGTGCACAAATCCTGACATGTTTGCGCGTATTGTAGGTGAGTCTTTTCGACGTAATCCGCGGCGCAAGATGCTGACGGCTGCGGCGCTGGCCGTCGGCATGGCGGTGGCCACCGCGACACTGACCGTTGCGCTCGAGGTAGGCGACCGCATGGCGCGTGAATTTCGCGGCCTGGGCGCAAATCTGCTAGTGACGCCGCAATCCGATACCCTGCCACTAGAGGTTGGCGGCGTCGATTACCGTCCTGTCGATGAAGGTGCATACCTGAACGAGGCCGACCTCGGCAAACTCAAGACTATCTTCTGGCGGCACAATGTGCTTGGCTTCACTCCCTTCCTGGATGTGCCGGCGCTAGTTGCTGCCAGCAGACCGACCCACACAATTCTGATCGGCACGTGGTACGAGCATGAAGTTCTCATTCCCGATGGCACAAAGTTCACCACTGGCTTAGGCAAGACCAATCCTTCTTGGCAGATTCGCGGCCGTTGGTTTAAGGACGGCGCGAACGAAGCTGTTGTCGGTGCAATCCTTGCCAGCAAGGACCCGGCGGCGTTTGCCCTCGGAAAGACGATCCAGATCACACCCAGCGAATCGGCCAATACGGATTTGTCATTGACCATCACAGGTGTCGTGGCAACGGGAGACGCCGAAGATGACGCGCTCCTGGTTCCGCTTTCCTTTGCCCAGAGGTATTCGGGACATCCAGGACAATTTCGCCAACTATATGTGAGCGCCTTAACCAAACCCGCCGATGCCCTCGCCGCGCGCGATCCAAAGACGCTGACGCCGACCGAGTACGACCGCTGGTTCTGCTCGCCGTACATTTCCTCAATCAGCTATCAGATTGAGCAGGTTCTTCCCGGCACCGATGTGCAAGCCATTCGCCGTGTCGCCGACTCCGAGGGCCGGATTCTTTCGCACGTCAGTACGTTGTTTTGGATCGTCACCATTGCTGCGCTCATAGCCGCGGCGCTGGCCATCACAGCGACCTCGGCGGCGGCCATACTGGAGAGGCAGGTCGAGATCGGCGTGATGAAAGCGATCGGCGCGACGAATGCCGCTGTAACTGCGCTGTTCCTGACCGAGCATTTGACCCTGGCGCTGATTGGCGGAGCGGTCGGCTTCCTAATTGGCACGGTGCTTGCCCGGTTCTTGGGAGTCAGTGTGTTCGGGACACCGGCGTCGCCTGAGTTCATACTTTTGCCGATTGTCCTAGGGCTAGCAGCGCTGGTGGCGCTCATTGGTGGCTTGATTCCCTTGCGGCGAATTGCCCACTTCGACCCGGCGCCGATCCTGCGGGGCGAGTGATGTTCGGCCGCCTACTCTGGAAATTGCTTCGAAGCAACTTGGGGCGGCTTGCCGTGGCTCTGGTGGGGGTCACCAGCGGCGCAACGGTCATCTCCGCCCTTCTGACTCTCCAGTTTGACGTTGAACGAAAGCTGACCCAGGAGTTTCGCGCGCTGGGTGCAAATGTGCTCATTTCGCCCGGCCGTTCGGGTCAGGCCTTCACTCCCAGCCAAGCACCCTCGGGCACCTCGCCGGCATTGATGGACGAAGGGCGGGTTCTCGCCGAAATCGACAAGAGCCGCACCCCCGCGGTCACAGCCGCACCATTTTTGTATATCATCGCGCGTGCGGCCGACAGACCGGTCGTGGTGGCTGGCACCTGGCTTGACCACATGCGCTTGCTCGATCCGACGTGGAAGATCGAGGGCCATTGGATTTCGTCGCGCGATGACGAAACGGCTTGCTTGATTGGCCGGAATGTAGCACGCCAGTTCGCCTTCACGCCAGGCCAGGAGTTGGATTTGGATTATCTTGGTCGCCAGGCGCACTTTCGCGTGGCGGGGATCATCGACGCCGGCGGCGCCGAAGATAATCAGGTGTTCGCGAATTTGCTGCTCATTCAGAAACTCGCGAGTTTGAGCGGGCAGATTGAAATCGTGCAGATGAGTATTCACGGCCCAAAGAAGACCCTCGATCGTTCTGTGGCCCAACTGACCGCAGCACTTCCCGGCTACGAGGTGCGGCCGATTCGCGCCGTAACGCAAGCGGAAGGCCGTCTGCTCGACCGAACGCGCCTGCTGATCATGCTCATGGTTGTGCTCATCCTGATGCTGACGGCGCTCTGCGTCCTGGCCACGATGGCGGCGCTGGCGATGGAGCGGCGCAAAGATGTGGGGCTGATGAAGGCATTGGGCGGGTCGATTTCGCGCATCGTGGCGTTGTTCCTCGCGGAGGTCGGGACGCTTGGAGCTGCGGGCGGGTTGATCGGCTGTCTGATGGGCATTGGCTTGGCGCGCTGGATGGGCGAGCGCGTTTTCGGGGCGTCCATCAATCCGCGCTGGGATGTTTTCCCGCTGACGATCGCGCTGATGATTGGAGTGGCGCTGGCGGGTGCTCTGCCCCTGCGACTGCTCGGCAAAGTAAAACCGGCGGTGATTTTGCGAGGCGAATAATTGGCCGCTTTAGTAGAAATTGAAGAGCTTCGTAAGCAGTTTGGGAACGTGCGCGCGCTCGATGGCGTGTCCTTCAGCGTGGATGCGGGGGAATGGATCGCCATCATGGGTCCGTCGGGCTCCGGCAAGACGACGCTGATCAACATCCTCGGCGGCCTGGATACGCCAACTTCTGGCCGGGCGATCGTCGACGGCACCGATCTTGCGCGGCTCGACGAGGCCGGCCTGACGCGATTTCGCGCTGAGAAAGTCGGATTTATTTTTCAGCAGTTTCATCTCGTGCCGTATCTCACCGCGCTCGAAAACGTAATGCTCGCACAGTATTTTCACAGCACAACGGATGAAGGCCAAGCCCGTGCAGAACTGGAGCGCGTCGGGCTCGGTGACCGCGTGGATCATCTTCCCGGGCAGCTTTCCGGCGGAGAACAGCAGCGAGTGGCCGTGGCGCGCGCGTTGATCAATCAGCCCAAACTGATTCTTGCCGATGAGCCCACGGGCAATCTCGACGAAGCCAACGAGCAAACCGTGTTGCGGTTGCTGCAAGAATTGCACGCGGAAGGACACACCATTTTGATGGTCACGCACGCTCCAGAGATCGGTGCGCTCGCCAATCGGCGCATCGACCTTCACCACGGCCGGCTCGTGCCAGCTCCCGTGAGCGTGTGAGCCTGTCGATTTCTTGTCGATCGAGGTATCCACGCCTCGCACCGGAAACGGCCTGATCGTAGGGACCACAAACGAGCCACGTACGGATGCGCCTAGTGGAAGGAAGAGAAAGGAAATCCAGGCGGATTGCATGAGAGTGCCCAGCCATCTGGCATCTCCTTGCTGAAAGGTTGTTTCCCATGCCTAGGTGCCTAGGTGGGCACTCAAGGCGGTTTTCGCCTTTGGTGTCGCTCACAGACACTAGGGTGGAGCGCAGGTAGAAAGTACATCGTCGAGGGCATCGCGTCGAGTCCCGCCTGCTTTTAGAAGCGCTTTGGGAACTGACTCCTCAGCCAAGCACAGGCGAATCGAAGGGAGAGTCAGCTTATGAGATGTGAGGGTGTTCATCAAGCGCAGTTTTTGGGCTTGCAGCGCAGGATTTTCGGCTTGCGCTGGCTTGCCATCTTAGGATTGTTGCCGCCCGCGCTGATCAGCCTTGCGTTGGGAGGATGGACCAAGGCCGGCGAGAAATAAGCTGTGTGAACTAAGAGCGGTGACCCGCCTTCAGCACAAAAATCTCCTCCGCCTCGCCTATCTACCGTGAGCGGGCGACCTCCACGCAAGCAAGACCTGTTGGAACTCCCCTGAGAAAGAAAATTTCAGCCCTGAGTTAGGAATTTGTACTGCGCTGGTGTGAGCGGAACGACTGAGAGGCGCCCCTGACGCACCAGAGGCGAGTCGACAAAAAGCTTGTTTGATTTGATTTCAGCCAGAGGGATCGGCTTGGCCAGCGGCTTGCCGGCCTTGACATTCACAGCGGGATTTTTGGGATTCGAAGCGTCCACGGAAACGACGGTTGCGGTCCCGACGACGCTCTTCCGATCACCCGTCTCGTAAATCACAAGACGGGTGCCTGGCGTCATCTCGCGAAGATTCTTGAGCGCGACAGGATTGGAGACGCCGTCCCACAGCGTTGCGCCGTCTTTGTTGAGATCCTCGAAGGAGTATTCCGAAGGCTCCGTCTTGAGCAAATAGTCGACAGCCATAACCGACCTATCCTCGCGCGAAATCCCGACCTACCACTTCCCTTCCGACAGACGAAAAGCGACCGCCAGCACCCCGGTCATCACGAGCACACCAAACAGCGCCAGGACCTCATAGAAAATCTCTGGAGCAGGGAGCTCCGGAAACTTGATCGGTTTCATCCGTTCCACAAAATTCCCCCTAATTGCGCCTACAGTATGCGTCGTGTTTTTTTTCGCCGCAAGTAGATCTGAAGACTGCTGGGCCGGCGGACTTCGTGCACAGCGGCGTGTCTGGGGCAAGACAACGGCAATGCTATAATCACCGTCCGTGCTCGCGCTGAAGAAACTGTCGGTGCTGGTTTCTGTGCTGACGCTTTCGGTGTCCAGCATGGCTCAAAATGTTCAGCCAGAGGCCAGTTCTCCAGACAGTTGTACGGTGAAATCACTGCTCCTCAATTTCGATGTCCATCGTTTTGGCGCAGTCGTGGGCCAGCTGCCGATTTGGCGCTTAGGGGAGGAAGATTCTGCGTTTTTTTTCAGCGCTGGAATGGCCATCGATGCGGACGGCGCGCCGAATGCTTACAACCGAGAGAATACAGGGTTAGACGATCTAGCGAATGCCGGCCAGCCGGGTCATTGGGACGGCGTTCTGCAGGATCGCGAGGGCAACCCGCTCGTGCAGGGTCCTGAGGATCCCTTTCCGGGATACTACATTTCCTGCACGTCTCTGGCGGATTGGACCAAGGACCGCTTCGACCCTACGCGTTTCGTCGACGCTTCGAAAATTCCCTACATCGCGCTGCCCGGAGATTTGGCGCGCGCAACCGGCGCGCAGCTGGGCGACCTCGCCACAGTTTTTAACATCCGAACCGGCAAGTTTTCCCACGCGATTTTCGCCGACATAGGCACACTCGGCGAAGGCTCGATAGCGCTGGCCGATAGTCTTGGAATCTGGTCGGACGCGCGCGCAGGAGGCGCTTGGGGGGGGATGGTGTACGTAGTCTTTCCCGGGTCGGGCGACGGCCGCCCCAAGTCCGTCGATGAGATAAATCAGGCAGCATCCAAACTGTTTGAGCAATGGGGCGGCATCGACAGGGTTCGGTCTTGCGCTGATATGGGAAACTGGCGGCGTCGATCGTGGCCAACCCTCCCTCCGCCGTGGGATCCGCAGGCAGTCGAAGTGCCGAGGATCCCCGTATCCGATTCCACGTCTTCGACAACAACGGCTGGGACTGCCAATGCCAATACCAATTGATCCGCGCAAAACACCGCTGGACGTGAAGGTGTACATCAGCACGGGCGAAGGGGTGGCGATTACGTGGTCCGACGGGCACCAGAGCCGCTACGATTTTCCGTATCTTCGCGACCACTGCCCGTGTGCGATGTGCAACGACGAGCGCCTGCGGAAGGCGCAGCAAAAGCCGGGAAGCGTGCTACCGATGTACAAAGAAAGGGTCAAGGCCAAGGCGGCCAAAGCTGTTGGAAACTACGCGGTTCATATCGAGTTCTCCGACTCGCACGCCACCGGTATCTATTCATTTGATTGCCTGCGAGAAATCTGCCCCTGCCAGGAGTGCGCGCGCGCCTTTCGAGCGCATAACGAGCCAGCGAATTGATACAATTCATTCGCCTTAACCAGGATCGCTGCAGCTGCTTCCTTTCTCGGCGGTTTCCACGTATAGTGCTGTCCCGTCTTTATTAATTTTCTATGTCGTCCAGTTCCCCGAACTCATCCCTGCGCCAAAATGCGCGGCCTGTTGCCAAAGTTCTGGTGGCGACGACTGCCATGCTCGCCTTTATCTCCTACTGGCGGGCAGCCGCAATCGTCCTGAATGACATTGCTTCCTCCGCCTATTACGCAGGCGGCGAAGCCGAACAGTTCATTGGCAAATCCGCCCCTTGGTTTATCCTCGCGACCATGCTGCTCTCCTATGCTGTTTTTGAGCTTTATGTAGAGAGCTGCAGCATGTTTGTACGGGGCGGCGTGTATCGGGTCGTGAAAGAAGCGATGGGAGGAGCGCTGGCCAAATTCTCCGTAGCAGCACTCATGTTCGATTACATCCTCACGGGACCGATCAGCGGCGTGTCTGCCGGCCAATACCTGGCTGGCTTGTTCAACGAAACGCTTGCCTATGCGCACGTCAAACTCGCGCTCAATGCCGATGTGACAGCGGCGGCGTTTGCGATCGGGGCAACCCTGTATTTCTGGTGGCAAAACGTCAAGGGTATTTCGGAATCCAGTGAAAAAGCGCTATGGATCATGCAGCTCACCACGGCTATGGTCGTTGCGCTCATAGGATGGTGCGGCTACACACTGCTCGTGCGTGGCGGGCATTTGCCGCCTCGGCCAACTCCCACGCATATAGTGATGAGCCAGCACACGCTCGGATGGCTGGCCCGAACCCACGTGGTTCAGAAATTCACCTTGATCGCCGTGCTGATCGGGCTCGGCCATTCCGTCCTAGCCATGAGTGGAGCAGAGTCACTGGCGCAGGTTTACCGCGAAATCGAGCATCCAAAACTGCCCAACCTGAAAAAAGCTGTCTTCGTGATTTTTATCTACAGCATGGTGTTCACTTCGCTCGTTTCCTTCTTCGCGGTAATGATTATTCCCGACCGAGTGCGGCCGCAATATTTTGAGAACCTGATCGGTGGCCTGGCAATGAGCCTGCAAGGGCCATTCGTCGCCCGGCTGGCCTTTCACGTATTTGTCGTGGTGGTCGGCACGCTGATTCTTTCCGGCGCGGTGAACACGGCAATTGTTGGTTCCAATGGGGTTCTTAATCGCGTTTCCGAAGATGGCGTGCTTTCTGATTGGTTCCGGCAGCCTCATCCGAAGTACGGAACTTCGCACCGGATTATCAACATGGTTGTGGCGCTCCAGATCGTCATGATCGTCGTGAGCCACGGGGACGTGACCCTGCTAGCTAACATGTACGCCTTCGGAGTGATTTGGAGTTTCGTGCTAAACGGCGTGGCCGTGCTGGTGCTTCGCTACACCCAACCAGAAGGACGGGAATTCAAAGTCCCTCTGAATGTTCGAATGGGGAAAAAAGAAATTCCTGTGGGCGTAGCCGCGATTACGCTGGTGCTTCTCTCGATTGCCATCGTCAACCTCTTCACCAAACCGACAGCGACGGTTGCCGGGGTTATCTTTTCGGGGCTGCTGTATGCCGGCTTTCAGTTTTCCGAGAGAAGGATCCAGCAGAGGCGGCAACAGGCTCATGTTGAGCTGGACCGGTTCAATTTAACGCCGGACGCGGACCTTACCAACGTCAACGTAGGAGTGAAGCCCGGCAACGTTTTGGTCCCGGTAAGCACCGCCTATGCCCTGTATCCCATGGAGGCGGCCATTCGGCGTGCCAAACGCCGAGAGTGCGAGATCGTCGTTCTGCACGTGCGCATCCTCGGGCGCGGCGCGCTCGCTGAGTACGATTTGGCGCCAGAGCAGCTGTTCAGCACGATTGAACAATTGTTGTTCACCAAGGTTCTCGCGATTGCAGAAAAAGAGGGCAAGCCGGTGCGGCTCAGCGTAGCCGCGGGGAATGACTTATGGGAAGCGGTTCTTCGCACGGCAGCCAACCTCGAATCCAGCACCATCGTTGCCGGAAGCTCCTCGAAAATGTCAATCAACGAGCAAGCGCGCCAAATCGGAATCGCCTGGGAGCGCATGCCCGAACCACGCCCACGAGTGACCCTCGAGCTTTTTACGCCTTCAGGGCAGGAACAGATCTTTTATCTCGGGCCGCATGCTCCCCGACTCACAGCGAAGGAGATCGATATTCTTCACAAGGTCTGGCTTGACCTCAGCGATCACCTGCCGGGCGAGGAAATCCACCACCACGATATCGTCCACTTCGCCCTCAATGAATTAGAACGCGAAATAACCGAAGGAAATGGCGGCAGCGTTCTCGAGCGGCTGCGCGAACACCTTCACGAAATTCGAAGCCGGCGTCAGAATCCCTGAGCAGAGACTGAACCTCCTTGCGGAAGCCAAACGCCGAACAGCTTAGATCTACGGTCGAGTACGGCTCGGGGCGCACCTTTATGAATTCTTTATCTACCCCTTATGCCTTCCTTACGGCCCCGCAGCTAACGTGCTTGCTGGAACTACCCACCTAACGAATGGCTTCTAATCTCAAAGGACCCTCGCTTGTGCACTCCGTGCGGCCAGTCGCTAAAGTTCTCGTCGCGACGACCGCCATGCTGGCGTTCATTTCCTATTGGCGAGCCGCGGCTATTGTTCTCAATGATCTAGGCTCCTCCGCCTTCTACGCGGGTGCGATCGCGGAGCATTTTGTTGGCAAGACAGCCCCGTGGTTCGTCCTGGCCATCATGCTTTTCGCATTCGCCGTGCAAGCACTCTATTTCGAGAGCTGCGGAATGTTCGTGCGCGGCGGCGTATATCGCGTGGTGAAGGAAGGCATGGGCTCAACCCTGGCAAAATTCTCCGTTTCGGCCCTGATGTTCGACTACATCCTGACCGGGCCGATCAGCGGCGTGTCGGCAGGCCTTTATCTGGTGGGCCTGCTGAACGCACTGCTGCATTACGCGCACGTGAAAATTGCGCTACCGATGAATGCGGGGGCGGCTGCGTTCGCCGTTCTAATCACGTTGTATTTCTGGTGGGAGAACGTTAAGGGCATCCCCGAGTCGAGTGAGAAGGCGCTGCGCATCATGTACGTCACCACGGTCATGGTCATTGTCATGATTTCGTGGTGCGCCTATACGCTCATCGTCCGCGGGGCGCACCTGCCGCCGCTGCCGCACCTTTCGAACTTGGTGTATGCGCCCGATTCGCTTGGCTGGCTCAAACACACGTCGCTTCCTTACACAGTGGGGTTTATCGGCATCCTGATCGGCCTCGGTCACTCGGTTCTCCATGAGCGGGGAAGAAACGATGGCCCAGGTCTATCGCGAGATTGAGCATCCCAAACTCCCCAACCTGAAAAAGGCAGGGCTGGTCATTTTCCTTTACAGCTTGATTTTCACCGCCGGGGTCGCCTTTTTCGCCGTAATGATCATTCCGGATTCTGTTCGCGGCAATTTCTCGGACAATCCGATCAGTGGGTTGGCCATGCATCTCGTCGGACCGCTTTCGTTGCGGCTCGCCTTTCGGACGTTCGTCGTGGTGGTCGGCGTGCTCATGCTGGCCGGCGCAGTCAACACCGCTATCGTCGGGGCGAACGGCGTACTCAATCGCGTTTCAGAAGATGGTATCCTGCCGGACTGGTTCCGGCATCCGCATCGGCGCTACGGGACCTCCTACCGGATTCTGAATCTTATTGTTGCGCTGCAGATTCTGACAATCCTTCTGAGCCGCGGAAACATTTTCATCTTGGGCGAGGCGTACGCGTTCGGCGTGATGTGGAGCTTCTCCATGAAAGGGCTGGCGGTGCTGGTGCTTCGTTACAAGCAGCCCTGCGAACGGGAATTCAAAGTTCCGCTGAATATTCGAATCGGCGGAGTGCAGATACCCGTCGGCGTTGCGCTGATCACCTTGGGGCTTTTTGCCCTTTGCGGGATCAACCTGTTCACCAAGCAAGTCGCCACCGTTTCCGGAGTTGCGTTTACAATCGCCTTCTTCATCGTGTTTGAAATCTCGGAAAAGGTCACCAAGAAGCACGCCAACCAACACGCCGAACTCGATAAGTTCAACCTGGCACAGGCCGGCGATCTGACCCTGCAAAACGTGGGCGTGAAGCCTGGCAACGTTCTAGTCCCGATCAGCACCTATTATGCGCTTTATCCGTTGGAAGCCGCGTTGCGACGTGCCAAACGCCGAGAGGCTGAGGTTGTTGTACTGCATCTCCGCCTTTTGCGCCGCGCGGCTTCGGGAGAATACGACCTTGCGCCCGACCAGCTTTTCACTGCCATCGAGCAGGCCCTGTTCACCAAGGTGTTGGCCATGGCGGAAAAAGAAGGCAAGCCGGTGCGCCTCGCGGTCGTCGCAGCGAACGACTTGTGGGAAGGCATTTTGCGAACCGCATCCAATCTAGAGTCGAGCACGATCGTGGCCGGCAGGTCCTCTAAAATGTCTATGACCGAGCAAGCCAGGGAAATCGGCATCGCTTGGGAGCGAATGCCCGAGCCGCGCCCGCGCGTGACGCTCGAGCTTTTCACACCTTCAGGTCAAGAGCAGGTTTTCTACCTCGGTCCGCACGCTCCGCGATTGACTCCCAAAGAGATCGACCTGCTCCATAGAGTCTGGCTGGATTTGAGCGACCGCCTGCCAGGTAAAGAGCTCCACCACCACGATATCGTTCACTTTGCTCTTTCCGAGGTGGAGCGCGAGATGACGGATGGCCAGGATTCCGAAGTGCTCAAGCGACTGCGCGAGCACCTGGATGAGATTGTGAGCCGCCGCGTCCCCTCCTGAGCGCTCACGCCTGAGGGCTAGCTCGCCAACTGCGATGTGCAACTGGGGCACCGCACCGCATTGACCGGAATCGAGGAAAAGCAGTAGGGGCACTCTTTCGTCGTGGGCCCGGCGCTCGGGGCGGGCTTATTCCAGCGATTAATCTGACGGACCAGGAGAAAAATCACGAACGCTACGATAAGGAAGTCGATCACCGTATTCAAGAAAACGCCGTAGTTGACCGTGGCGGCGCCCGCAGCTTTGGCTGCTGCAAGCGTATCGTAAGGCTTGCCTGAGAGGTTCAAAAACAGGTTCGAGAAGTCCGCTCGGCCCAGCACAACCCCTATGGGCGGCATAATGACGTCGTTCACCAGCGATGTGATGATCCTTCCGAACGCCGCGCCAATGATGATGCCAACGGCCATATCCAAGACATTGCCGCGCATCGCGAATTCCTTGAATTCTTTGAGCATCTTCTCCTCCTGAACTTGAGAAATCGGGGAACCACGAGAACCGTCAGGCTCTGCTTATCAATAGCACGCCACCCAGCAACCCCCTGAGCACCAGCACTCCGCCCGCAATTTCCAGTAGCGGATCGGCATCGCTCACCGGAAGGAGGGGAATCGCGAGCACGAGCGCTCCAACCACAACAAGTGAAGCTGCGCGAATCTCCGCCTGCCGACGTCCGCCCTCGGGCTCCCTACGCAGGAGTGCCCGAATACCCCAGTAAATCAGCACAATTCCAAGCAGCACAAGTGCGATCGGGCGTCCCGGCAGTCCTACGCGACCGGAAAGAGCCAGCACGATCAGCAGGGCCCCCAGCAGCACAACAATGAGCTCGTTGAGGAGTCGAAAAAGCGTTGCGAGCTTCATCGTAGGGCGGCGATTATCTCGCTTGCGGCCCTGTCGCGCAATCGCCGCATTCCGGGAGGATGGCGGCGCGTCCGAGCACACTCTGGCAGCATCAAATCGCACTGTTGTACTATTATTTGCGTTGTGTGAAACGCGGCGCGGTCTGCGGGAATCCAATCGGTAGCTAATCCGGGAGATTTCGGTGCATAAGGTGATCATTATGGGAAGTGGGTGTGCGGGCCTGACCGCAGCGGTCTATGCCGCACGCGCAGATCTAAAGCCTCTTGTGCTCGATGGCTACGAGCCGGGCGGACAGCTGGGCTTGACCACAGAGGTGGAGAACTTTCCCGGCTTCACCGACGGGATTTTGGGACCCGACCTGATCGAACGCACACGCAAGCAGGCGCAGCGCTTCGGCACGGAGTTTCGTTCGGGAGCGGTTACGGCTGTCGACCTCAGTGCGCGACCCTTCAGACTCACCGCTGGCAAAGATACCTACGAAACAGAGACTCTGATCATCGCATCGGGGGCATCGGCGCGCATGCTAAACCTCGAATCGGAGCGCCTATTGCTCGGCCACGGTGTTTCGACATGCGCAACCTGCGATGGAGCGTTCTTTCGCAACCGCGATATTGCAGTTGTCGGCGGCGGTGACACAGCCATGGAAGAGGCCACCTTTCTGACTCGATTTGCGCGCAAGGTCACGTTGATTCACCGCCGCAACGAATTTCGAGCGTCGAAAATCATGCTTGACCGCGCCCGAGCAAACCCGAAAATCGAGTTCCTGACGCCCTATGTCGTCCAGGAAGTGCGCGACGTGCTGAAGAAGTCCGTCGAAGTCGTGACGGTCCGCAACGTGGAAACCGGCGGCCTTCAACAGCTCGAAATCGACGGCCTCTTCGTGGCCATCGGGCACGAGCCCAACAGTCAGATCTTCAAGGGCCAGGTTGACATGGACGAAAACGGTTACATCGTCACCCAGCAGGGTCCCAAAACAAATATCCCCGGCGTGTTTGCGGCAGGCGATGTTCAAGACCATCACTACCGTCAGGCCGTAACGGCCGCCGGCTCGGGCTGCATGGCTGCCATCGAAGCCGAACGCTACCTAGCGGCGAACGGCCACAAGTAAGTTTACCTGTTGAGACCGCGTGTGCTTGGACCGTCACCCTCGATCAGCAGTCAGCACAACGACGAGCGCCAGCGGCGATAGCCTAGCCGCCTCGCCGCCCTAACCAGCCACGGTCAGTGGCAACGCTGTGCTGCCCAAGGGAACCGAGGCCCAGCCACCGTGGTTCAAGCGCAAGCGATTAAGGGCGGAGCGGTACTGGCCTTCACACTCGACTGGATCACCCTGAAGGGCCAAAGACATTCAATCAAGGCGCGGGAATTCGAACAAGCTGGTAAGGGCCGCGGCCAAAGAACCGCGAGGGGGTGGAGGCGGCCCAGGAGCCGCGATGGGTGCTCTCGCTGGCAGGTGGAGCGGGGCACCGCCGACGCGGCCTTCACTGGCAGGCGCGACACTTCGCTTCCCGCCGAAACACGGTTGCACTTCGAGCTCGCGAAGGCGCTGAGGGTTCACCATAGACGGATCGCCGATACCCCCTCGCCGGTTTAAGGTGGGCGCTCTGCCGCTCGCTTGGCTCAGCGGCTGCCGATCTGCACCCTCACAACAGGGTTTGGCAAACCGGGAGAACTACCCGTGACACGCTGAGGGCCGCCCGCAATTAAGACGACTCCCAAGATTAAGACAATCCCCGGCACCAGGTAGTTCCGCTCGCCGCGATCGATCATGGCCTGCCGCGGGTTTCGCGGATCGTATAGAACCCTCACCGTCTGGCCCGGCGCGAACGACGGGCGGCTAAAAACCGACGGAATCGGCGAAAATGACCACTTCTCCGTGCCGATCGATGAACTTGACAATGGCTTGATAGGACGGATATGGCAAAGTCCGTGAGCCCGACTGCGGATACGCCTCGTTTGCAACGATGATGCCCTGGGCGTTTTCTGATTGGAAGATCGACCGCTCCAGGTGCATGCGATGGATCAGCACACCCCCACCAACGAGAAGGCCCAAGCCGCAGAGCAGGGCTATGACGCCGAAAATTCGGTTGAGGCGGGCAGCGAACGCTCGGTGGTCACGTCGGGGTTTTCTCTGCGATAGCCGAGGAGCTCATTTACTCACCCTCGGCGCCCGAATCTTTCCTCAGGTTTTCTCCCATCGGCACAGCTAGGATCAGCCGTATGGCCTGCACGTACACGTCGCGCGGCCGGTCCCCCACAAAATAGCGGGCCAGATGTCCGTCGCGGGCGTAAAAATCGGTCTGCGGCATCGTCCCGTGCCAGTCCGGATTAACGCCGCGCAAGAAGGTATTCGCATCGATCCCGCCTCTTTCTCGGAAGTTCGGAAAATCGGGCCGGCTTTGGGCGAGAAAATGACGGACGAGACTAATGTCGGAGTCTTCATCCAAGCTGACGCCGATCACTACGAGTCCCTGCGATGCGTATTCCTTCGAAAGTGAGATGATCATCGGATATTCGTTCCGACAAGGCTCGCACCAGGTGGCCCAGAAGTTCACCATGATGGCCTTGCCGCGATAACCGGCAAGCAGCTGGTTATATCCCGCCAAATCGATCGGCGGCGGGTCGCTCGGCTCGCTGGCTCCAGCTGCTCTTGCTGTCGCTCCCGGAGGCTGCGGGAAGTTACCGCCGGCCAGAACACCGATCACGAGTGCGGCGACTAAAAGTAGGAATCGTAGCGAAAGACGCATGTCCCCTCCCTTAATACAATCTTAGCGGGGGGGAAACTGGGCGGGGCGAGATGTAGCGTATTCACCAGTAATAGATTGGAACCCTGCTAAGAGGCTTTCGCCCACTCCAGATCTCCCGGGCTTTCGCTGCCCAGGCCTGCCACCGAGGCTTGCGATTTTGGAACTCTTTCCCTTCTTCGGAGTTAACCTGGTTTGAGCGGGCTGACAGATTCCTATTCTCCGCGCTCGGCGCAGCTGTGAACTAGAAACCAATCTGGGGGACAAGATGATGCGACCGGTTCACCGGCCTAGCACCCCGCCGCGCACACCCGGTGTCCTGGGGAGCCCGGTTGCTGTGTTCGCTTGCCTTATCGGCCGTAGCCCTGTTCGCGGCGCCGACCACGGCGGCTTCAGCACAACCACCGTGGTTGTTTACCAAGCCAGCGGCGACCCGTTGCTCTGGCTGGAGGAAGACAACAACAGCCTCTGGTTCGGTCCGCTCGAACAGCAGCCCACGAATCCCACGTTCCCATTAGCCAAAACTCGCCATTAGCCACAAGGCGAATCAGAGGAGCGAGATTTCGATCAGCGCCCATGACGCGTCAAGTCCTCCAATGGTTCCGCTTCCTGCCCAACGAGCGTGCTAGGGGCCAGCCCTAGGACGCTTGTGTGCCGTTTCCTTTGGTGATATAAATTTTTCGAGTACTGGTGCGCCGCAATATCGGCACTGATTTAGGAGAAATCGAGAATGGCTTACGTAATTGCCGAGCCTTGCATAGGAACGAAGGATAGCGCTTGCGTGGACGTCTGCCCTGTAGATTGCATCCATCCCCGGAAGGATGAGGGCGAATTTGAATCTGCAAAGCAGCTTTACATCAATCCTGATGAGTGCATCGACTGTGGAGCATGTGTTCCGGTTTGCCCGGTCACGGCCATCTTCGCTATGGAAGACCTGCCCGAAAAGTGGGCTGAGTACGCGAAAACCAACGCAGACTATTTCAAAAAGGTCTAGCGAAATCGCTTACGGTTCAGTTGCTGGACGATTCACCTCGTGAATCCTCGGGAATTTCGGGTCTCGCAGTGTCTCTGCTGATTGCAAGATTACTAGCCATCGCTCGATGTCCTCCCGAAGACAAAACACGTCAATGCCGCGATGTTTGTCTGCGTACTTGCTGAGCTTGGCCAGCCCTGCGGCAAGCAGCGACTTCGCACCTGTAACATTTCGGCGCTTGAAATGGTGAAACGCGGCCGCCACTTGGATGATGCCTTGCAAAAACGGCTTCTCTGTCCCTGTCGCCCGCAGCCAAAGTTCTTCCCACACCTCATGCGCCTGAAAGAATTCGCCCGAGTTGAAGTGCGCAATTCCCCGCTCGAATTGCTCACTTTCCTTCGTGTCACTCATTGACGGATCCCGCCCCGCGAAGACCATTTGTCCTGCCCTCTAGAAGGCGCGATCATAGCAGCGCTGCAAACGGGCAACGATGGAAATCCAAATCGAGTTACCGTACGTAAAGCTGGGAATTGTCGAGGCAGACCACGTGAGTGTCGCATCGGTCGATTCGATTCTGGCGCGGCTCATAGACGAAGTGTGCCAGGCCCGGCGCCAGGAATTGACCCTGGAAACTCTGGCCGAGGCCGAGCCAACTCGCGCGGTCCGCGCGATGTTTCGCGCTTGGGGCGTGGATCCCTCGAAATACCGGCCTTCGTCGGAAGCCTTGCTCCGTCGCGTCTTGCAGGGCAAGGGTCTCTATCGCGTCTTGAATGTCGTCGATATCGGCAATCTGGGCTCGATCGAAACTGGCTGGCCGTACGGCTGTTATGACCGTTCGCGCATTCACTCGACGGTGACATTTCGTCGAGGCAAAGCCGATGAAAGCTACGAAGGGATAGGCAAGCGCATCTGGCACCTCGGCGGTCGCCCTGTTCTCGCGGACCCGGAAGGGCCCTTCGGCAGCCCGATCAGCGACTCCACGCGCAGCATGATCACCGAGGCCGCCCGCGACATGGTCGCCGTGATTTATGCCCCCTCGAACTCCTCCCCGCAGGCACTCGATTCCGCCCTGACCCGCCTCCGCGAACGCCTTGCCCGCTATGCGGGCGCCGCCGCCACACGTTTTTTCATCTCTGTTTAATCTTGCGATTGCATACATCGAAATCCTGACGTGTGAAACTGGCAGACATTCAGTTATCCTGTGTGGCAGGCCCTGAGGCTTTCCGGTGCCCAAGTTTGCGCTCGTCCTTCTGATTCACGCACACCAGCCCGTCGGCAATTTCGACGATGTGGTTGAACGCGCCTACACCGACTCTTACCGTCCTTTCATCGACTTGCTGCTACGACATCCCACCATCCGGGTCGGCCTGCATTATTCCGGACCGCTGCTCGAATGGATCGAATCGAAGCATCCCGATTATTTCGATCGTCTGCGCGATCTGGTCGCGCGCAATCAAGTCGAGATCGTCGGGGGAGGATTTTACGAGCCTATCCTCGTGACGATTCCCTTGGAAGATCGCCACGAACAAATCACGCGGCTTGCCGATTACGTCGAAAGACACTTTCGCGCACGCCCCCGAGGCGCCTGGCTCGCCGAACGCGTCTGGGAACCACAAATCCCTTCATCTCTCGCAGCTGCCGGCGTGGAATACACTCTCGTCGACGACAACCATTTTCTGAGCGCTGGCTTCGATCTCGAGGAGCTTTACGGCTATCGACTCACGGAAGATCTGGGCCATACAGTCAAAGTGCTGCCCGGCCTTAAAGAGTTGCGCTACTTGATTCCTTTCCACGATGTTTCCGAAACGATCGCCTTCCTTAGAAAATCCGCCGCTGCCCATCCCAGCGGATTCGCCGCGATGGGCGACGACCTCGAGAAGTTCGGCATCTGGCCGGGTACCCATGATCTCTGCTATCGCGACGGCTGGCTCGAGCACCTATTTACCGCCCTAGAGCAGAACTTCGATTGGGTTGTCACCTCCACTCCGGCTGAGGCGGTTGGTTCACGCGATCCGCTTGGGCGTGCGGATCTGCCCACGGCTTCCTACACGGAAATGATGGAATGGTCCCTGCCTTCTGCCGCGCGCAACCGCTATCACGATTTGGTGCACGAGTTCTCCTCGCGCGCTGATGCGCTGGCTTTTCTTGGCGGCGGCACTTGGCGCAATTTCTTTACGAAATATTCCGAGTCGAACCGCATGCACAAGAAGATGCTGCTCGTCTCGGACAAAGTCCAGCGCCTCTCGCACAGCCGCCGGCGTGACAAGAACTTCGAGCAGGCCCGCGAACAGGCCACCACGCTTCTTCTGCGCGGTCAGTGCAACGACCCCTACTGGCACGGCGTTTTTGGCGGCCTCTACGCGCCCCATCTGCGCACGGCTGTGTGGACTGCTCTCGAACGTGCCGAATCGATTGCCGACAGTCTCGCTCATCGCAAGAAGCAATTCGCTGAAGAAACCAGGCTCGATTTCAATGCCAATGGTCGCGAGGAGATTTACTTCACCTCTGACCGCTATGGCGCTTTGCTGGTCCCCGATGATGGTGCCACATTTTCTGCTCTCGATTTCCGCCCGCCGAATGTCACTCTCGTCAACTCTTTGACTCGCCGACCCGAAAGCTATCACGCGAAATTGCGAAATCTTTCTGAGCAGCGTAACGCAGGCGTGCATTCCATCCACGAGCAGACCCGCGTAAAAGAAGATGGTCTCGATCGCTGGCTGATCTATGACCGCTGGCCGAGACACGCTTTCCGTTTCCTTCTTTTCGGCCCTGGCAAGACGCACCAGGATTACGCGGGCCTGCACCTTGAGGAGGATCCGGCGCTGGCGGGCGGCCACTACCGAGTGCTCGAGTCATCTACAACCCACGTTGTGCTCGCTTCGAAGTGCAGCCGCGACTGGCCGCTCGAAAAAACGTTTACATTCACGCCCACTGATGCAGGCTTCGACATCACCTGTGATCTTGGTTTAAAACGCGAAGCGCCCGGAACGGTTTCTGTTTATGTTGGGCTGGAAATCGTGTTGAATTTTCTTGCCCCCTCAGCGCCCGATCGCTACTTCGAGTCCGATGGCAAGCACTTTCCTCTACGCTGGTCGGCGGCTCTTCCGGGGGAGCAATTGCGCATCGTGGACGAATGGCAGCGTGTCGCTGTTGCGCTGGATGCGTCTTCCGCGCACTGCTTCTGGATCGCCCCGATTGAGACTGTCTCCGAATCGGAGGATGGTTTCGAGCGCATCTATCAGGGCTCCCAGATGATGGCCGTCTGGCCCGTGGAAATTTCGCAAGGTGCCGAATGGAAGGGCCACCTCTCGCTGCGTGCCCTGGTTCGCGCCTGAACGTACACTCTGGCCTGGTGAGCGCCGCCGCAAAACCGCTTGCTCTAGCTCGCGTTGCTCGGCGATCTCTGCTTTGTTAGACTGAAATTCGGGAGAAAGTTTTGATGGCTGTTGCGAAAGAACTGCTCGATATCCTGGTTTGCCCGCTCTGCAGGGTGCCCGTCAAAACCACCCCTGACGAACAAGGCTTGAAATGCTCGAAATGCCACCGTGTCTATCCCATTCGCGACGATATCCCTGTTATGCTGATCGATGAGGCCCGCATCGAACCTGAGTAACGTCGCTAATCCTCCAGCGGAAAACCGATCGACTGGTCCTGATATTCGACCCGCAGCCGTACCTCCTTGGTCTTCGCCTGCTTCACAAAGTCCTCCTTGTCAGGAAAGGGCTGGTAGGGACTGACCTGCACAAGCACATCCACGCATGCGCAACTTTTTGGATGATCTGTGTCTTTGACGTTGTAGCTTTTTACCGGGCCGTAGTATCCGTTGGGACCCCAATCCTCCAGAAACCGGTCGAAGGTGTAGGAGGGCGCCGGTTTCCAAATTTGATAGGCGCGTTGCATGTCACCTTCGGCGACGACATTTAGGAACTTGTGAATGGTACCCCACTCGGAGTGATAGTAAATCGGATACCACAGCACCTTCGGCAGCATCGCGGCGAAAGCCGCGTAGGTGATCACCACCGCGACCACCAGGATGATGCTGTACCGCAATTTTTTCGACGGAGGAGTTTCCGGAATCGGGTTCAATAACCCCACAGACGGGCCTCTCTCACAACTGGCGTTTGAACAAGGCGACGCTACCCGCCATCATAATAGCCGAGAAGCCCATCAAAATCAGGACATCCATGTATATGCCGGCTAAGCCCGTGTCCTTTAGGGTTAAATTGCGCAGGGCATGAACCGTGTATGTGAAAGGGTCGATGACGGAAATCCACCGCAGCCAGGAAGGGAAGGCCTCGATCGGATATACCGCGCCCGAGGGGAAAAATAGCAGCATGTTCAAGACGCCGAAAATCGCGCGGGGCACCAGCGGATCGTCCACCCGCACCATCACCAAGAACATCAAGCTGATCATGGCCAGCGACGCAACCGCAATCACGACTGACAGATACACCAACCGTGCAGGATCCCAAATGCGCGGAATCCCTGCAATGAGCCCTCCGATGATAATCAGCGACATGCCTGCCATGAACGCTTTGATGGTGCCCGCCCCGATCAGTCCGCCAATCAGCTCCGTTTTCTTGATCGGCGTCAGCAAATAACCCTCGTGTAGGCCGCGCATCTTGTCGTCGATATAGGTGATCCCGCCGCCGATCATGGCGGTAATGAAGATTGCCATCGCTGTCGAACCAGACAGCAGGTACTTGATGTACTCGATGTAGGGATAGATCTCGACGATGTTCAATGCGACTTTCTGATCCAGCCTCGGCTGCACGTCCGCCGTGTTGAGCTCGTCCGTCATTTGCTGCACACGTTCGAGGATGGCGCTGGAAATAAATTGGTCGCTGTTGTCTTCGGTGAAGACCACGCGCGGCCGATCCTGTTGGTAATAGCGTCGAGAAAACTCGGGGGGGATATCCACCACGCCGCGAACAAATCCCTCGCGCAGATCATCGATCGCGTTAGACAGTGAGTTGTAATGCAGCACGCGGAATGTTTCCGGTCCGGCGGCGATCCCTTCAAACATTTCCTGGACGCGCCGCGATTGCACCGAATGGTCTTCATCGACGACCGCAATGGTAGCGCCCTTGATTTTGCCGCCGAACGCATATCCCAGCACCACCAGCTGTACCAAAGGAAAAATCAATGAGCTGAGCATCAGCGCGGGGCTGCGGAAGAATTTCCGCATGTCCCTCTCAATCAGCGCAAGAATCCGATACAGCTTCATCGTCGTTCTCTCCCCGGCTGCGGCTCATTTCGAAAACGGACTCGGCCCGTAGGTCGGCTTCTGCGGCGCATCGCGTAGGGCGGTCCCGGTGTAATGCAAAAAGACGTCGTCAAGCGTTGTGCTCTGCACCGAAACTCTTTTCACCGTAACCTTTCGCGCCCGGGCCAGGTCCATCAGTGCCGCCACCGTCGCTGGGCCATCCTGCGACGTGATGTGGAACACGCCGTCGTGCTCGGTGGCACCGGTTGCGTGATCGAGCGACCTGAGCTGTCCGATCCAATCCTCGGGCGCACCTTCAAACTCTGCCTCTACAATTTCCGTTCCCGGCACACTATCCTTCAGCCGCACCGGTGTATCCAGTGCAACCAGCCTTCCGTGATCGACAATCGCGATTCGGTCACACAGCTTGTCGGCCTCTTCCATGTAGTGTGTTGTCAACAGAATCGTGAGCTCCGACCTATCGCGCAGCAACCGAATCATCTCCCACACGTGCGCGCGTGATACGGGATCAAGGCCCGTCGTCGGCTCATCGAGAAACATGATCTTGGGCGAATGTACGAGCCCCCGCGCGATCTCCAGCCGGCGCCGCATCCCACCTGAGAAAGTTTTAACCAGCGCGTCGCGAAACTTCAGCAGCTCAACCGATCCGAGCAATCTGTCGATTAGCGCGTCCCTTTGGTCTGCCGGAACGCCATACAGCTTGGCGTGAATCATCATGTTTTCTTTCGCCGTTAGCTCAGGATCGGAGGTGAAGGCTTGCGGGATTACCCCCAGCGTTCGACGCACGCCGTCGGCGTCCCCGCGAATGTCTCGCCCGCCCACTCGCGCGGTTCCCGATGTGGGAGGCGTCAGCGTCGTCAAAATCCGGATCAGAGTGGTTTTCCCGGCTCCGTTCGGACCGAGCAAACCAAAAATCTCCTGCTGGGCAACGCTAAAGCTGACGTCGTTCACCGCGATCAGTTCCCCAAACTGCTTGGTTAGATGATCCACTTCAATCGCATTCATGCCTTCGCTTGTCATCCCGTCGAGCCGCGTGTCGTGGGAGGGCCCCGCTTTGCCGGCTTTCTCTTCTGGCTGTGGTTGATTGATCCAACCTACAGCCGGGCAAACCAGCTCTTCCTCTCCGGTGGTGGCAACAAGATGGTCGCCGTCATCCCAGTGAACAGTCTTCGGTCCTGGTTCGGAACCGACACTTTGATCGCAAACGTCTTCACATCTCGCTTCGTGCGACTCACGTCGCGTTGGGTGGCAAAATCGTTCTCCACCCCTTTAAAAAATACCTGGCCCTGCAAAACGTCCCCGGACGGCAATTTCACGCGCAGCGTCTGCCCGAACCGCACCGAATCAATGTAGCTTTCCTCGACATCCGCGCGCACCCAAAGATGATCCACATCCACGATGACCACAATCGGCGAGGCCTGCGACACCACTTCTCCTTGTTTGGCCACGCGCACCGACACGATACCGTCAATCGGTGCATAGATTTTCGTGTAGTTCAGCTGCGTCTCGGTTTCTGTGGCCGTGGCTCGCGCCTGTTCGAGTTGCGCGAGGGTGGTGGCGATTTCCGCGCCGCGCACGTCCACCTGCTTTCGGTTTGCGCGGGCAACGGCCAGCGCCGCTTCCTGCGCACCCACAGATTCCTCGAGAGACTTCACATTCGCCTGAGAAGCCTTGAGCGTCGCCTCGGCGTGATCGCGGTCTTGCGCCGATTCAACGCCGCTGTCGAAAAGTCTCTGTACACGACCGTAGTCGGTTTGATCCCGCCACAAATTCGCTCGGGCCTGCTCGAGTTGCGCCCTGGTGGAAGTAAGCGTGGCCTCCGCCTGCTTAAGAGAGGCCCCGGTTGTATCGTCCGTCAGCGCATAATTGTGATTCGCTTCATTCACCTGCGCCCTCAGGCTCGCTACGTTGGCCTTCGCCGCGGTCAGGCTGGCCTCCAGCTCCTTCGGATCGAGTTGCGCGATCAGATCTCCCTTCTTCACTTCCGAGCCCTCATCCACAGTGAGGTTGATGATGCGTCCCATGATCTGCGGGCTGACGATCACTTCGTTACCATCCACGATCCCGGTCAACGGAATGTCTCTGCTGTGCGGCGTGGTGAAAATATAGAAGACGACCGAAATCGCGAACACAGCCGCAATGATCGCGAACGAACGCCAGCTCGCTTTCATCAGGACCTCGCTCCATGGGGTGCCATCGCATGATGCAGAAAATCGAGCAACGCCCGCTTTCGCGCCGCGACCGCTTCCGGAGCCAGAAGGTCACGTCCTACTACCCGGCTCAAAATCGGCGCGGCGGCGAAATAAGAAGTGGTCATTTGCAGGGTCATCAGCGCCGTCTGGTCCGGATCTACACAACGAAATTCGCCTTTGGCGACGCCCTCCTCGACCATCCGCGCAAACTCCTGATGCAGCGGACGAAAGAATTCCTTCACCATCCAGTTGAACCCGCGGCCGGCCTCCATCGCCTGCCGCTGCACCAGACGCGGATAGTTGGGATGCGTGACCAGAAAATCGAAATACCCGCTGACTCCTGCAAAGAACCGCTCGCGGGGAGGCATGTTCTTTTTCGGAGCGGAGAAAACGGCGGCGCGCAGTTGGCGAAGGAGATTCTCAAGAACAGCGCGGTGCAAGCGGAGCTTGTTGCCGAAGTAGTAGTAGAGCATGGCCTTGTTCGCATGCGCTGCCGTGGCAATTTCGTCCGTCCGCGCGCCAGCCAGCCCCTGCGCGGCAAAATGCTGTTCGGCTGCTGCGAGAATTCGCCGCGCTGTGGCCGGGTCTTCTACTTTTCTACGTCCGCGCGCCATGTTTATTTCAGACTCCAAGCCTGTTCATGTACTCCTCCGGATACCGCGCCCCCACCGCAACGCCGCGCGGAAACGCCTGATCGAGCCGGTTCCGATCGGAGGGTGTGAGCGTCACCTCCAGCGCGCCCAGGTTCTGATCGAGATAGGGTCGTCGCTTCGTTCCCGGGATGGGGACGATGTCTTCCCCTTGCGCCAGCACCCACGCCAGAGCCAGTTGGGCCGGTGTGCAATGCTTTTCCGCGGCGATTTCCTCGACGCGCTTCACCAGTGTCAAATTCCTTTGGAAGTTCTCGCCTTGGAAACGCGGTGAGGCGCGCCGAAAATCCTTCGGCCCAAAATCGGCGCTCTTGACCTGACCCGTTAGAATTCCGCGACCCAGCGGACTATAGGGGACCAGCCCAATTCCCAGCGAACGGCTCGTGTCGAGAATTTCACCCTCCGGATCGCGCGTCCACAGCGAGTATTCGCTCTGCAACGCGGTGATGGGATAGGTGGCATGCGCACGCTGCATCGTCTTGGCTCCCGCCTCTGACAACCCGAGGTAGCGCACTTTGCCCTGCTCAATCAGCCGTGCCATCGCGCCAATCGTGTCCTCGATCGGCACGCTGGTATCCACACGATGGAGATAAAAAAGGTCAATTGTCGAAATTCTCAGGCGCTTGAGGCTGGCCTCGCAGGCCTGCTGTACGTATTCCGGTTTCCCGTTCACCCCGAGAAAGCGCCCGTCCGGGTTGCGCATATTGCCGAATTTCGTTGCGACGATGACCTCGTTGCGCCGCTTCGCCAAAACTTGAGAAAGCAGCTCTTCGTTGGCCCCGCCGCCATACATATCGGCTGTATCGAGCATGGTGATGCCGCAATCGATGGCCTGATGAATGGTGGCCAGTGATTCCCTATCATCTGGAGTTCCATAGGATTGCGACATTCCCATGCACCCAAGACCTAGCGCAGACGTGACCAGCGAGCTCCTCCCCAAGCGGCGGTATTGCATGACATCCTCCCATACATTATTCAACTAACTGGTTAGTTTAATTGGTGAATGCCCTGCATGTCAAGGGGACAGGCTCGAAGCCGGGTTCACCCGGGACGATCGCGGTTGGCCTTGGGGCGGCCAAGCGGGCACTCTTGCCGCCCGGCACGGAGAACTACGCTTCGAGCGCGCCGCCAGCACCCGGGGGCAGCTCGATCGAATATTTCGTCCTCGCCTTTTGGCGATGCAGTTCCAAAGCAAGCTCGATCAAACGGTCGATTAACCTCGGATACGGCAGGCCCGAAGCTTCCCACATCTTCGGATACATGCTGATCGTTGTGAAGCCGGGAATAGTGTTCAGCTCGTTAAGGAAAATTTTTCCCGTTTTCTTTTCGAGGAAAAAATCGCAGCGAGCCATTCCCGCCCCGTCGATCGCGCGAAAGGCTCGGATGGCATAGTCCTGAAGCCTGGCGACCTGCTTTTTCCTGAGCGGCGCGGGAATCAGCAGGCGAGTTCCCTGCTCCAGATACTTGGCCGCGTAATCATAAAACTCTCGGTGGGCCAAAATCTCGCCGGGAACCGAGGCGCGCGCGTCGTCATTGCCAAGGACCGAGACTTCGATCTCGCGCGCAGTCACGCAGCGCTCCACCATAATCTTTAGCGCGTATTCGGCCGCTAGATCGATCGCCCCGCCAAGCTCCCTAGCCGTCTTTACGCGTGTCATGCCAACCGAAGACCCGAGCGTCGCGGGTTTCACGAACACGGGGAATTTGAATTTTTTCCTGATCGCTGCGATGACTTTCGAGCGCTTCCCTTCCCATTCCGATCGCTTCACCGCCAGGAACGGTACGATCGGCAAGCCCGCCTCAGCAAACAACCTCTTCTGAAGATCCTTATCCATGCCTACCGCGGAGGCCAGGACACCGCAGCCAACGTAGGGCAAGCCCGCCAGTTCGAGCAGGCCCTGTACGGTCCCATCCTCGCCAAACGTGCCGTGCAGAACGGGAAAGGCCACATCGACCGACACTATCGGATGTGCCGCCGATGGCGCCAAGGGCACCAGCCCGGCAGAAGTGGGATCGGGCGGCAGCAGGACGGGTTCACCCGATTGCAAAACCTCGGACAGCATTTTCTGGGCGCCCGTGCCGACCAGCCAGCGACCCTGTTTGGTGATTCCGATGGGCACGGCCTCATATTTTTGCGGATCGAGCGCCCGAATCACCGACGCTGCCGAGGCAAGGGAGACCTCGTGCTCTCCTGAACGCCCACCGAAAATGACGCCAACCCGCGGCCGCTTGTGTAGAGTCATGTTCAGTTCGCCTTGAGACGAACCTCATTTGTATGCCAGCCATCGCCGAATTGCGAGTCAAGCTGGCGGCTCCGATGCCTATTCAAACAACTCTTCCTGGGCCCGGAAGGTGCGGTGCTTCCGGATGGAGTTAGCACAACGGGGATAGGACGACCCGCTAAGCCTTAACAAACTACCCCGCACCGTTGGGGACTATCCGAGCTCACCCGATGTAGCACCCAAATCAGAGCGACCTGTTCGAGAAACCCCGCCCTCGTTTCTGGAGAAAGGGTGCGGCTCGGCGTATTCCATCTCCGGCCGCGCATGTAGTCGAGATGTAGTTGCCGCTCAGTCCGGATGGTCAGGCGGCGTTTTTCACAGATTCGTTCCACCCGTCGCGCCACTTGTGGAGATCTGTATCGGTCGCGTGTCTGAGAAAATTGCCTGTTGTGTTGTCGAAAACGTATGGCCGCTCGCCTTCAGGGATCAAGGTGCCGTAGGCCCGCCGCATGCCGGAACCGAGATAAAACCCGACGGAACGCTCGGCCGACCTGGCGTGACCGGTGTCTTTTCGGCAGGAGATCAGTATCTCGACCGGTCCCGGCACGGTGAGATTTGGCTGATTCTTGCGGACAGCCGCCTCATACTCGCTCTCAGAGACGGAACGGTTGTTTAGGAAATGACAGCACTCCTTGAAGCAGAAACGCAGTTCGTCTGACATACTCGCCTCCCATTGTCTTTTCTATGCTGGGCCGGTAATCTTTCGCCTCCAATCCGCTGGCCTGGCGTCGAGCAGAACCGTGGACGGCGGCAGGCCTGAGCAAACCTGGGGCGGGCACTGGACTACGGGCCGGGGCTCGGCGCGCTCAATCAGCGTGGGCCAGAGCATCTCGGGAAGCGTCGTAAAGATTGAATCGGCACCACCGGGCAAACTGTGCCAAGCCCCGGCGGCTACCTCGCCTTCAAACTGCTCGGGATCCCATTGAGCGCGTCCCACGAAAACACGCAAGTGGGAGGCCTGCTGCACATTTTCAGCCAGCGCAAGAATCACGCCGGGATCGAACGTGACCCAGACGTCTCCGAACACCTGGGTCGCCTTACCGGGAGGCATCTTCGAGCGAAAGATAGCGCTACGCGCTCCCACGCGGGCATCCACCGGTCCCCCAAAATACACCAGCGATTCATTGGCCTCTAGCCCGGGAGAATCGGGAAAGAGATCGTGCACTTTGATCTTCGAAGGCTTGTTCACAATGAGCCCAACCAGCAACGACCCCTCTTTGATAGGCAACATCAACACGACCGATTCTTGAAACAACGGATCGCCAAGCCCCCGGCTGGCCACTAGAAATTGTCCCTGAGTTTTGGCAGGTTGAGGCTTGCCGTTCTCCGGTTTGCCGCCTTGAGGTTTTTCACTCTGCGGGTTGTCGGCTGGAGGTTTATTGCCCTGACCTTCTGGCCCAACGCCGCCCAAGGAGGTTAGCAAGGCGAAGAGCAAGGCCGCGAGTGCGGGAAACGAACGCATTTTCATCGCACGCCGGATCGGGTAGCGTGCATCCGCCATGATACCCCAGACTGCGAAGCAGGCGGGCGCGTCAGAGGATTTTCTTGCCCAGGCCGGAGAGGATAAGCTCGACGCCGAGAGTAGCCGTCGTGTTGTGCACGTCGATTATCGGATTAATCTCGACCAGCTCGCAAGAAATCATCACGCGGCTGTCTGCGATCATTTCCAGCGCGAGATGCGCTTCACGGTAAGTGACACCACCGCGGACCGGCGTCCCGACGCCGGGGGCGTCGGACGGATCGATAAAATCCATATCCAAGCTGACGGCGATTCCGGCAGTGTCGTCTGTGGCGAATCGCAACGCCTCGGACATCACTTCGCGCATGCCACGCTCGTCGATATCGCGCATGGTGAAAACGTGCACGCCGGATTCTTTCGCGAAGCGGCGCTCTCTCGCATCGAGATCGCGGGTGCCGACCAGCGCGACTTGCCGGGGCTCGACCATCGGCTTAAGTCCGCTCAGATCGGTGAGCTCCGTCGGTCCACTGCCCATAATCGCCGCGAGCGGCATGCCGTGCACATTGCCGCTTGGCGACGATTCAGGCGTGTTCATGTCACCGTGCGCATCCAGCCAGATCACGCCAATGTGCTTGCCTTCTCTGTGGAAGTGCGCGGCCGCCCCGGCGACCGTGCCGACAGCGATCGAATGATCGCCGCCCAGAACGAGCGGCAGCATGTTTTCGTCTAGGGTCTTTTTGACCATCTCGGCAACGCTCTTGCAGGTCTGCGAAATTTCCTCTAAGTAACGGGCCTTCCTTTCACCGTACGGCTGTTCTTCGGCCTGCGGCACAGTGATGTTGCCGGCATCCTCGACCTGTCGGCCGAGCTGCTTCAGCCGCGATTGCAACCCGGCGACGCGCAGAGCCGACGGTCCCATGTCCACGCCGCGCCGGCTGGCCCCCAGGTCCATCGGTACGCCGATGATGCGGATTTTATCCGACATGTGCGGTCAGCATGGTCATCCCCAGGTTTACGCTTGGCGCAATCTCAGCGCGCATTGGGCGGAGGAGCAGGACCTGTTCTCGACGTGCCCCGAATAAAGAGGTCCATCCAGCCGTTAAGGATAGACGCGATAGAGCATACGTGGAAAGGGGATGACCTCGCGGATGTGCTCGGTTCCGCAAATCCACGCGACGGTGCGTTCGAGGCCCAAACCAAATCCCGCGTGCGGAACGCTCCCGTAGCGCCGCAGATCGAGATACCACCGAAAGGCTTCTTCCGGCAAATTGTGCTCGCGGATGCGTTCTAGCAACGTTTGGTAGCTCGACTGCCGCTCGCCGCCTCCGATGATTTCGCCGCCGCCTTCGGGCGCGATCATGTCGAAGCTGAGCGCCAGATCGGGATGGCTCGGGTCACGGGCCATGTAGAACGCTTTCATGGCCGCCGGATAGCGATGAATCACCACCGGCTTGTCGAAATCGCGCGAGATCAAAGTCTCCTCATCGCCGCCGAAGTCATCGCCCCATTTCGTCGGGTTGCCGACCCCTTGGAGAATTTTTACCCCTTCGTCGTAGCTGATGCGCGGAAAAGGCGGCACGATCTTTGCGAGTTTCGTGACGTCGCGACCCAGTGTTTCGAGTTCGCGCGCACGGTTCCGGATGACGGATTGAACGATGGCGCTCACCAGCCCTTCGCCGAGCTCGATCATGTCCTCCAGATGGCAATACGCCGCCTCGGGTTCGAGCATCCAGAATTCGGTCAGGTGACGACGTGTCTTCGATTTTTCCGCGCGAAACGTGGGACCAAAGGTGTAAACCTTGCCGAGGGCGGCGGCCGTCGCCTCCACGTAAAGCTGCCCCGATTGTGTGAGATATGCCTTCTGGTCATCTATGTAGTTGACTTCAAAAAGCGTGGTGGTGCCTTCGCAAGCGGCAGGGGTAAAGATGGGGGCGTCAGTCAGCGTGTAACCCTGGTCGTCCATGAAGTTGCGCGCCGCGCGAATGGCTTCGGCACGTATGCGCAGGATGGAAGCCTGGCGAGGCGTGCGGATCCAGAGATGTCGATGATCGAGAAGAAAATCGACTCCGTGTTCCTTCCGTTGGACCGGATAAGGATCAGACTCGGGAACGCGTTGCACGATTTGAGCGGCCTGGATTTGAATCTCATGTCCGCCCGGCGCACGGGGCTCGGCCTGAACTTTACCGGTAACGATGACGCTGGACTCCTGGGTGAGCCCTTTCAGCGCAGCGAAAGCTTCGGGAAATTCCCCTTGTGAGACAACTCCCTGAATCACGCCGGTTCCGTCACGAAAAATCGGGAAAAGAAGTTTGCCCGATTCACGCAAATTGTAGAGCCAGCCTTGGATGGTGACGACACGGCCGACGTGCTCGCCCACGCGTTCGATCGCGACGACGGGCGCGGGCGCCCGGACTTCCTGGCTCATGGCTCTCTGGGGAGCTTCGTTTGATCGGGTTGTCACGTATGGGCTGCGCCCACACCCCTTTCGTGGAAACGCTCGTCAAGCTTATCGAATGTGGCGCGAATCTGGTCAAGCGAGGGGGCGCCCGGCGAACGTTCTTTGAGTTCCAGGACGAATACCGGAGCTTCCCTAGCATTGGCGAGCGTGCTCAGAGCCGCGTTCCAGTCGATGGTCCCGTCGAAGGGGAGAAGGTGCTCGTCTTTTTCGCCATGATTGTCATGGAGGTGCACCGTGACGATCCGCTCGCGCATGAACTCCAGACCCGCGGCAACGCCGCCGCCGAGGTGCGCGTGTCCGATATCGAAGCAGAAGCGCAGATCGACTAGGCGAGTCTGTTTAACGAATTGCGCGAGCGATTCGGGAGAGCCGAATTCATGTGGCGTATTTTCGATGGCGATCGTGACGCCGCGCTGCTTGGCGAAGAGCACAAGATGCTCGAGCGAGCTGAAAGCTGCGTCGAGGGTCCGCGGATCGATGGGCTGGCGAGTCGCCGTCATGTGCTGAATGAGATAGCGAAAGGGAACCGCCTCGGCGACTTCGACGGCGCGCTTCACTTCGTCCACGGCGTCGACACGCCGGATGCGTTCTGGATCAGAAATCGAGATCGGGATGCCGCTGCTGCGGCCTATCGCCGACCCACGTTCGGTAGGAGCATGAAGGGACTGCAGCTTCAGCCCGTATTCATCAAGGCAGCTACGAAATTCCCTGACCGTCTGTGGAGAGGCATAGCCGAAATGCTCCGAGCCGCAAAAAACCTCGATGGCCTGAACGCCCGCCGACGAAATCGACGCTAGCAGCTCGGACAAGAGTGGCTGGTTTACATACCGGTAGGTGGAGAGAATGCGTTGCATGCAAGCCTCGTCGGTATCGGTGCAAACACCTATCCTCGGCGGAAAGCAGCTTCGCGTCAATACCCGGAAATAGACCGACCGAACTAGTGCGCGAAGTAGTTGAGGACTACGAGCGCCGCGATTGCTCCCACCAGCACAGTGAAAAGCAGCCAGCGCGGGAGACTTCGCTGTCGTCGCCGAGAGAAACGTGAACGCCGACTGGCCCGGTGCCGGTGACCGGAGTGCCCTCGGGACCTGCCGCCCGGCGGCGGTCCGATGGAAGAATCTCGAGTCTCATTCTCGCTTCCCAAACTCATTGCACCTGCCGCTATGATACCGAGCGTCCGCTGAACTGGGAAGCTGTAAGCAATACCGACACCAAATTCTTCAAGCGGAGAAGGCGGAAGGCCATGGCCGATCTGCTGATATTTCTCGGGCCATCAGCTCAGGCGGCGGCGGAGAGAAATTCGAGTTTGAAAGACGATGGAACCAGACCGATAGCCGCGCCTCGTGAGAGTAACTCGTGGACGGCGCGCCGCCCTTTCTCGCCATAGTCCAGAGTCCAATGATTCACATACATGCCGATAAACTTATCGGCCAGTTCCGGATCCATATCACGCGCGAATTGGAGCGCGTATTCAACGGCGGCCTCGCGATGGTCGAGCGCGTACGTCACACTCTCTCGAATGATCCGTGCAACCTGAAGACCCATTTCCGGGCCGAGACTCCGCAAAACGGCATTGGCCCCGAGGGGAAGAGGCAAGCCGGTTAACTCCTGCCACCAGTGCCCCAGATCCACGACGCGGTGCAGGCCCATGCCTGAGAATAGCAATTGCCCCTCGTGAATGAGCAGGCCAGCTTCGACTTCCCTGGCCTGGACAGCGCCAAGAATCTTGTCGAAGGGCATGGTGATCGTTTCCACTTTGGGTTCAAACAGTTTCAGCGCCAGATAGGAAGTTGTCAGCGTCCCAGGAATAGCGATTTTGCGGCCGGCGAGATCGCTCTTTTTGATCGGATGCGAGGAGACCAGAATAGGGCCATAACCCTCGCCGAAACTCGCACCACAATCAACAAGGGCGTAATTGTCGGCGACGAACGAATAGCCGTAGAAACTCACCGCAGTAACTTCATACTTCGATTCGCGCGCGGCATGATTGAGCGATTCGATATCGGCAAGGATGTGCTCGAACTTTACGCCAGGGAGCCGGACCTTTCCCGTTGCCAGCGCGTAAAACATGAATGCATCGTCGCTGTCTGGCGAATGCGCTAGGCGCAGGAGGGTTGGCTTGGATGTCGCGGCTGGTGTCGACATGTCGGTACCGTCCTGCTCGCTTCGGAAACGCGCTTGGTCGTGGAACCGGCCACGCTTGCAGCCAATCAGCTGCACGCTGCTTTACTTTTCGCAAGCGAGCTGGGCGATCGGTGAGCGCAATTCCTGCGTGAGAGCGTGTCAAAAAGCGATTAAGGATACCATACTGGCTCGCAGCACGTACAGAAGAGCGGCACCGCCGGCTTCGCGCGAAATCACATGCAAACTCACGCGTCTGTGGATGGCGCGGCTCGAGTCCGGTAGAATGCCGCGGGAGATATCGATGCCTTCCTTTGGCAGTGTAGATTTCCTCGAATTCGATTCGCTGCTGAGCGACGAAGAAAAGCTGGCGCGAAAAACGGCCCGCCAATTCGTGGACGAAAAAGTCCTGCCTATCATCGTCCGGCATGACCGCGAAGGAACCTTTCCGATCGAGCTCGTGCCGGAAATGGCGCAGCTAGGGTTCTTCGGAGCCAACCTCAAGGGATACGGCTGCGCGGAAATGTCGAATGTAGAGTACGGAGTCGTGATGCAGGAGCTTGAACGCGGCGACTCAGGCCTGCGAAGCTTTGTTTCGGTCCAGTCTGCGCTGGTGATGTATCCAATTCACGCATTCGGCTCGGACGCGCAGAAACAAAAGTGGCTGCCGCTGCTGCAACAGGGCAAAGCGATTGGCTGCTTTGGGCTCACCGAACCTCAATTTGGCTCGAATCCCGGCGCCATGCTGACGCGCGCCGTGAAAAAAGGCGACAGTTACATCCTAGACGGCGAAAAGATGTGGATCACCAACGGCACCATCGCCGATGTGGCCCTTATTTGGGCCAAAGGCGAGGACGAAAAAGTTCGCGGGTTTCTGGTCGAGAAAGGTACTCCCGGACTCAAAGCCTGGACGATTCACGGCAAACACTCGCTGCGTGCCTCGATCACGGCAGGCCTCTCCATGACCGCTTGCAAGATTCCAGCGGGCAATTTGTTGCCCGGCGTCGAGGGCTTGCGCGGGCCGCTTTCCTGCTTGGACCAGGCGCGGTATGGCATCGGCTGGGGCGCCATAGGGGCCGCCATGGCGTGCTATGACACCGCGCTGACCTACGCCAAACAACGGAAACAGTTCGAGAACCGCCCGATCGCATCCCACCAGCTGGTTCAGGAAAAATTGGTTTGGATGATCACCGAGATCACCAAGGCCCAGCTCCTGGCGCTGCAGGTTGGCCGGCTGAAGGATCAGGGTCGCGTGCACGCGACGCACATTTCGATGTTGAAGATGAATAATGTCTGGATGGCGCGCGAAATCGCGAGAATGGCGCGCGAAATTCTGGGTGCAAACGGAATCGTCGATGATACCTGCGTAATGCGCCACATGAACAACCTCGAGTCCGTCTACACGTACGAGGGCACGCACGACATTCACAAGCTGATCATCGGCGAGCGCATCACCGGGTTTTCAGCATTCGTGTGATGGCGTCGCTTCTGCCGTCTTTTCACTTATTCGAGTGCGCAGCATATCGGCTCTGCATTAGAATGCGCAGCGCCGTTTTACGGGCTCAAGAGCACGGTTCAGGGGTGCGTCCATGGAACAGGAATTAAGCCTTGAATATTTGCGCGTTGTGGAGCGGGCTGCTATCGCTTGCGCGCGCACGATGGGACTTGGCGATCGTCACAAGTCGGATCAGGTCGCCGTCGAAGCCATGCGCGGCGAGATGGACACAGTCGGCATGGACGGTACGATCGTCATCGGAGAAGGCGAACGAGACAAGGCGCCCATGCTGTATATCGGCGAAAAAGTCGGCTTGGCTTCGCACGATCGCCACCATCAGTATCCCGCGGTGGACATCGCCGTCGATCCGCTGGAAGGCACAAATCTCTGCGCCACCGGCGAGCCAAATGCCATAACCGTTCTGGCCGCGAGCGAACATGGCGGCCTGCTCCATGCGCCTGACCTGTACATGGAGAAGATCATCGTTGGCCCGCTCTGCAAAGGAGCTGTCGACCTCGATGCCCCTCCGGAAAAAAACCTCAGGGCGATTGCCAGGCGACTGGACCGTAAAGTCGAAGATTTAGTGGTGACCGTACTCGATCGGCCACGGCACGAAAAACTGATCGCCGATATTCGCAGGACCGGCGCACGCATTCGGCTGATTCCCGATGGCGATTTATCGGCAGGAATCAGTGTGGCCGTTTCGGACATGGGCGTTCACGCCGTCATGGGAATCGGCGGCGCGCCGGAAGGAGTCTTAACTGCGGCAGCCCTGAAATGTCTGAATGGTGAGATTCTTGCTCGGCTGGTTATATCGACAAAGGAACATCGAGAGCGGGTTGCGAAAATGGGTATCAAGGATCATAAGCGCATCTACAACACAACCGATTTGGCACCAGGACGAAAGGTCATTTTCGCCTGTACAGGAGTTACGCCGGGCGGTTTGCTGCGGGGGGTCCGCTTTTTCGGCGGCGGAATCAGGACTCACTCGCTCATCATGACCTATGATGATCGCCAGGTTCGCTTCATCGATTCCGTACACATCGAAAAAGGCGTGCGGGACGTGCGCATCCGCCTCTATTGATTTCAATTCAGCCTGCCAAAATCGCCGTTACTCCCCGACAGGCCTGGTCGCAATCGGCGCGCCGTTAACCAAACACAAGGCTGCGAATGTGCAGACGCCAGACTCGTCCCTAGCTGCGCCCATACCGGGCTAGCGATGAATCATGCCTTTCGCCGGCTGGCGGATTCAGCCCGACCGAAGGTGGCGTTTGGTGCCGAGTGGCCGATCTCGTCGGTCAGAACGCGCTCTTGTTTACTTTAGTTTGGGTCTTTGCGGAAATAGAGGGGTTGCGATTCTCGATGTCTGGTTATCGCTGGGAGGGACGGAAGTGCGGCGCCGGCCCGCGCTCGAGTGCTGGGCCGGCCCGCTGCGCTGGCGCTTCGGTCGGCGGAGATGCCGACGCGATGAGACTAGCGGTGGAGGGCCGCGACGTGCCCGCCACCGGCATGAGTCGTCCGGCGGGGCACGTTGTGCGGTATGCGTTCGGGCGGCTGCGACGCGAGCGGACGCACCTGCTGGCTCGTGCTCACGTGATCGCTAATCGCTTGCAGCCGTTTCAGAATGCCCTGCCACTGGGCCCAATCGAGCTGTCGCAAATACGGCCGAAGACCCTGAATGAACGGGTCCTCCAGCACCGTTTCACCGTTCGATTCGGGTACGAAAAAGCGGTTCAGGCCAACGCCCAACGCCTCGGCGATTTTTTCAAGTGTTCCGAGGCTGGGGGTCATCTGGCCACTTTCGATCCGCGAGAGGTACGAACGGGAAACGCGAGAGCGGGCTTGCAGCTGGCTCTGCGTCATGCCGCGGGATTCGCGCAATTGGCGGATCCGCTGGCCGATATTCTCGACGGTCTCGCGGTTAGGCCAATTCTCGAACAGTTGACGGTCGTCACCGGGTAGGTCTTGCGGCGACGGGGTCGGGATGACAAACGTGACTTTGGGTGGCAACAGACGCAAGCAGCGCCGGCAGTTGCCTGTGCGTGTACGGTATTGAACTAATCCGCAAACCTGACAGCGGATTACTTCGCGATCGAGTTCCATGTTCGTAGCTAAGCCATCTTTTTCCGCCACCGGTTTCTCCTCGCAGACTATTCCCGGCGATGCGAAAGGGGAGGAACGTCAACAACTAGGGAAGGCAGGAACTGGCGCGCGCACATTCTCCACACCGTGCCAATACTTGTCAAGCCCTAATTGTTTCAACTTGAGACGGATGATTGTAGTGTGGGCGTCAGCCGAAGTTCAAATACCAAATCAAATTGATGGTTCCAAAATGACACCTCGTGTCTGCTGCCATCGGACGGCGGTCGAAGGCCATAATATGGCGACAGATTTTGCACGCCCAACCATTTCGGCGTCCGGTATACTATTCGCTTTGCTAATTGAGGAACTTATCCGCAACCCGGGGGAAATTCTTTATTGATGGGTGTCAAGTGGATTGCAATTCTAGCTGTGTGCGTAACGGCGTGTTTCCTACCGTCCGAGTTTTCTGCAGCAGCCAATCAGAACAAACCGAACTGGAACGTTCAGAATGTGCTTCGACAATTGGATGAGCAGGCTCGGGATTTTCGCAGCCTTTCGGCAGACGTCGAGCGAACGAAAGTAACCATCGTCGTCAACGATCGTTCCACGGAAGACGGAACTATCCTCGTTCGCGGCGACAAAATGCTGCTTGACATGAAGACGCCAGATGCGCGCACAGTTCTGCGAAATGGAGACAATCTTTACATCTATACTCCCGGGCTGAAGCGCGTCGAAGAGTACAACCTGGGCAAGAATCGAAGCCTGGTGGATCAGTTTTTGCTTTTGGGGTTTGGAACGGGAGGCAAGGAACTTGAAAAGGCTTATTTGGTCGCCGTGCTTCGGGAGGAAAAGCTGGAGGACAAGAAAACCGTTGAGCTCGAATTGACGCCAAAGGCGCAACAGGTCCGCGATCAAATCGCCAAAATTGAGATTTGGCTGGATGAGACGACTTGGCTTCCCGTGCAGCAGCAATTCGTGGAAGCGGGCTCGGGCGACTATTCGATCGTCCGCTATTCCAAGGTAGTCCGGAACCCCAACATTTCCGATGCAGATTTCAAGCCCCACTGGCCTAAAGGTACCGAAAAGGTGCGCCCGCAGGGCTGAGCGGCAGCCTAGGAGGTTCCCTTTCCGTTTTGTCTGGCTTCGCGCTCAAGCAGCTTGTGTTTGCGGCTGATCCCCCAACGGTAGCCCGCCTCATGCCCATCCTCACGAATCACTCGATGGCAGGGAACCACAATCGAGGTCGGATTGGTGGCGCAAGCGCGGGCCACAGCGCGAATCGCCTTCGGTCGCCCAATCGCACGTGCCACCTCGCTGTAGGTCCAAGTGGCTCCGTAGGGAATGCGCCGCAGCTCTTCCCAGACTCGCCGCTGAAAGGCGGTCGCTTGAACGTCGGTTGGCAAGTCCAGATCAGGCTCCTGACCGCGCAGATGCGCCAGAATCCTCTCGACCCATTGGCCAAGGCTCCGCCCCTTCGAATCTCCGCGACGCGCAGGCTCGGCTACCAACGTGGCACGGGGATACTCCTTCCGCAGCTCGGACTTGAGAGCTGTGTCCGATTGGCCAAGATAAACCGCACTAACCCCCCGATGGGTCGCCCCGGCCAAGAGACGGCCCAACGGCGACTCAACGATGGCGTAGTGAATCTCCATTCCTTCCCCGCCCCGTCCGTAGGCTGCTGGGGTCATTCCTAAATGACCGGGTGCCCTTTCGTAGAGACGGCTCGATGAACCATACCCCGCTTCGTAGAGTGCGGTTGTCACGTTATCTCCTTTCTTTAGGCGAGATTTCAGCTGCCTCATGCGTTTTGAGTCGGCATACTGTCGCGGCGTGATTCCCATAACGCGGCGAAAGGCTCGCTCCAGCTGGTGCGGGCTCATACCGGCTCGATCCCCCAGCGAAGCGAGCGTTAGGCTGCCGCTCGATGTTCCTTCCTCGGAATCAGCAAAAATGCGCCGATCGATTTCGCGGCACACGCTTGCGACGGCCTCGATTCTGCTATCGGAAAGCGGCGCCGCCCGGGGTCGACAGCGTCGACATGGGCGAAAGCCCCTTTGCTCAGCGGCTTCCGGTAGGGGGAAGAATAAGACATGCTCGCGGCGGGGCCTGCGAGAGGGGCACGAGGGGCGGCAATAAATGCCTGTGGAGCGAACAGCATAGACGAACCGCCCGTCCGCGCTTTGATCGCGCATCTGAACCGCCTGCCAGCGGCTTTCTTTTTCGAACGTCTTAGGGGGTGTTGAGCCCCCGCTTGCATTTCCGAGCATTGTTCTAAATTCTCCCTCCAACCCTGGCTAACGTGCTCAGACTAGGCTAGTTTGAAATGCCTGACTATCCGATTCTAGCGGCAAATTTTGCTGGCGGCTGACAGCCTCAATTCGCGGATGCGATCAGCCGGGTTATCGCGCTAGCGCTCATGTTCCCGTGGGTTACATGATACGGCACTTTTCGCTCTTCCTTCGTTGACGGGGTGCCCGGGCTAACGCATATTTCTGTGAACAACTTGGGGTTAACTGTCGGCGTCACTTGGGGGCAGTGTCATGGGAGCTATTCCAGAACGTGATGGCCGTAGCTTCGTTACTCCGATTCGAGAACCTGAAAAGCGAACCCAAACAATCACGGCCATCTCCGGGAAGCCAGGACCGCGGCGCTTTACACGCGTTCCTACCCACGCGATCGGCGTAGCCGAGGAGCGGCGCCGGTATCCGCGTGCGTCACTGTGCCTGCCACTGCGGCTGACGAGAATCGGCGGCCAAGAAGAGGTAACGCCGATCACGCTGGTCACCCGCAACATCAGCTCGAGCGGCGTGTATTTCCTCGCCCCGCGCGAAATCGCGATTGGCACAGCGATCGAACTGCAGGTCGCTCTTATTGAGCGCCCCTTGGGATTTGGAAGCGTGCAGATGTGCACCGCAGCGCACATCGTGCGCTCGGAGGAAACCAGCACGCCCGGCTGGCGAGCCTACGCAGCGAGCTTTGACGATTTCGCGCTCGAGCGCGATGATCATGTCCCGCGTCGCTTCGCCGCGCTCTGACCGGCGACCTAAGCCATTATCGTTCCCAAAGAAAGCCGTAGGTAGGCGCCGTGGTACGATCCGTCTTGTGCCGCGGCGTCCCTTTTCAGCGCGCGTCGTCCTGTTTGACTGGGACGGCACCCTGCTCGATTCCTATGCAGCCGATGTTCGCGCCTATCTGGCGATGTTTCACGCCCTCGACCTTGACTGGGGACTTGCAGAACTCCAACGTTTCTATTGCCCCGATTGGTATCAAGTCTATCGGGCGGCACGCATACCGCGCTCACAATGGCAGCGCGCGAATCGGCTATGGCGACGAGCCTACAGCCGAGAGCGGCCGTCGCTCCTGCCTGGTGCGCGAGCCGTCATTCGCCGACTCGGCCGTCGCTTCAAACTGGGCATCGTGACCAGCGGAAGCTGCGGGCGCGTTCGCCCGCAACTATACAAACTCGAGCTTCGACCACAATTCTCCACTTGCATCTGCAGCGAAGACGTATCGCTCCCGAAGCCGCATCCCGCAGCTCTCAAACTGGCCCTTAAGCGCCTGCGCAGCGAACCAGAGGATGCTGTTTACGTCGGCGACACTGCCGAAGACATCGAAATGGCTCGTCGCGCCGGCGTCCGGGCGATCGGCGTTTTTGGCCCCTTCCCCACCCAAGCAAGCATGCGTGCGGCGAGGCCCGACCTGTTGCTTCAGTCGATTCGCGACTTGCCCCCGTATTTGCGGTACGCAGGCTAACCAACACAGGTCACTTGGGCGAGGGTGGCTGACTGGAACCGGCAGGCTCGGGTGGGGCTTGGGTCGCGCCAGTTGTGTTCAACTTGAAATCGGTGTCGCGGACTACAAGCCTCAAGTGCAACTCCGAATCGCCGCCCCCGGTGTAATCATCCGAACTCGTGTAGGTGGGAAGCCAATACTTATCTTGAAAGTTTTCGCGGTACGTTTCAAACGTCGAAAATGGCAAATCCGAGGCATTGCCCGCCACCTCACTCACAAATTTGCCGTAGGTCTCGACAATGGCCAGATCGTGGTCGTCCACATAGATCACGCCGTTGAACAGCCGCTGTCCCCGTTTCAGCACCTTCGGCTTCACCTGAAAAATGTACGTATTCAACTCATCCAGCTTCTGTTGCCCGGCGTACAGAAAATCGTAGTTGGCGATTCGGTCCGAAGTCAGGAAAAATAGAGGCAAATTGAGTATCGGCCTTACGTCCTCAAGCGTATAGCTGGTCAGCTTCAGAGAGGATTGAATTGGCTTGGACATGTGCCAGTATCGCTGGCCGTCGGCCTGGACATGCGATTCGCCCGTGAGCGTAATCTTTCCGCCGGGGTCCGACAGTTCCTCAATACGAATCGTCTGCGTGAAACTGTACTGGTCGTACACTTTTTTCGCGACATCTTCATTCGCTGCGAGCTTCTCGATAATCTGCGGCTGGGGAATGGGTGGGGGACCTGGGTGCGGCACCGACGGCATGCGGTGCACTTCGAATTTCGGCGGAGGGGCCATCGGACCCTGATTAGTGTCCTGCGCCCGCGCAGAACTGGCATGCGCCGCGATAAAGCTGGTCACAATCACGGCGAACAATACCATTCTGAGAACCCTTGAATCCATAGCTAGCAATTTAGATGCGCCAACCATCGGCCCTGTGCAGTCCGCTCGGCCTTGATCGGCCTTACTAAGTAGCATAACTCCCTATCGTCAAGCTCAAAAAAACGGAGCCTCCAGGACACGGTGCCTCTGCTAAGATCACACGTTCCTAGCCGGCCCGGGCCAGAGCCAACGTGCGCGAGGAACCCAGAAGCAAACGCTATTACATCAGCGGAACGGTGCAAGGCGTTGGGTTTCGCTATTTTGTTGAGCGGGTGGCGCGACATCTGAGCCTGAACGGATACGTCAGGAATCTGAGCGATGGCCGTGTGGAAGTTTATGCCATCGGGCGTATTGAGTCGCACGGGGATTTACGCAAAGAACTCGAACGAGGTCCTCGCACCGCATTCGTCTCGCGCGTGGACGAAGAAGAAGCGCCCTTCGAACCCCGCTACTCGGAGTCTTTCTCGATCGAATACGACGCCTGAACGGGCGAAAGGAAGCGAATGGACGAACTCAAGAAGCTGATCCGGGAAATTCCCGATTATCCGAAGCCGGGAATTCTCTTCTACGACTTAACCACGTTGCTGAAGGATCCACGGGGTTTTCACCTGCTCGTCGATCAACTCTGCGAACACTACGAGGGTCGCCAAGTCGATGTTGTCGCCGGCATCGAGGCGCGCGGATTTATTTTTGCCCCTGCACTCGCCTATCGCCTAGGTGCCGGCTTCGTTCCGGTACGAAAACCTAAAAAGCTGCCCTGGAAAACCGCGGGAGTTACCTATCAGCTTGAATACGGCACCGATACGCTCGAGATTCATGAAGACGGCATCGCGCCGGGCCAGCACGCGCTGATCTGCGACGACCTGCTGGCCACCGGCGGAACAGCGTCAGCCGCGCTTGAATTGGTACGAAAGCTGGGAGGTAAGGTGGTCGGCGCGGCGTTTGCTGTCGAGCTGAGTTTCCTCGGCGGCCGTCAGAAACTCGAGGGAGTGGATACCTTTTCTCTAATCAAGTACGAGAAATAGGTTCTATTTTGAGCTTACGTTGTCGTACAACCTCAAACAATACAACACCCGCCGCCACCGACACGTTCAGCGATCGGACGGGACCGACAGTAGGCAATGAAACGAGAAAGTCGCAGCGCTTGCGGGTTAATTCATGGAGCCCTTCTCCCTCGCGCCCTAGAACAATTCCAATGGACCCTTTCAGATCGACCTCCGTGTAATTCTTCCCCGCCCGTTCATGCAACCCGACAAGCCAGAATCCCGCCTCCTTCATTTGCTCCATCGCGCGGGCGACATTCTTGATGCGTGCAACCGGCAAATATGCCAGCGCTCCCGCCGATGCGCGCTCGACGGTGCCGCTAAGGCCCGCGGCGCGGCGTTCCGGAATCACCACTCCCTGCGCTCCCGCCGCAAGTGAAGTCCGCACGATGGCGCCCAGATTGTGCGGGTCCTCGATACCATCCAGCAGAACGAGCAAGCCTTGCTCATCGCTTGCTCGAAGCAAATCCTCCAACGCGAGGGCGGATTTGGCCGCAGCGAGCGCGGCGATACCCTGGTGGTCTCGCGTTCCAACAAGCCGGTCGACTTGCGCGCGATCCTCAAACCGCACCGGCACATGGCGCGATTTCGCAAGCTGCAGCATCGCTTCGACCCGCTCGCCGTGGCGGCCGCGGGCAATCACGATGCGGTCGAGCGCACGCCCGGCTGCCAACGCCTCTTCGACAGCGTGAAATCCAGTGAGCCAGTGCATCGCTCGTATTCAGGAGTCAACCTAGGGCCGCGATCTTTTACGCGGAATGGCTAATCCAGCGCGGCACAAAATTCCATCATCCTCTGGCGCGTGCTCTTCACCTGTACCGCAAACGGCAGTTTCGCCGCTGAGTCAAGCAGTAAAATCACACGATCGAGCTCGCCTTCACCCGCCCGGCCTGCAAGCGCGAGCCGCACCGGATGAAACAATTCGCGGCTTCGTTGCGGCACTGCTGCTTTAATCTTATCGATGATCTGCTTGAAACCGTCAGAATCAATATCGCCGCCATCGAGGACTCGATTCGCAAGCTCGCGAATAACGTCGCGCGACCCTTCCCGCGCAAGCACGCCTTGGCTTGCACTTTCGCTCAGTACCACCGCTGCATCGTAGTTGAAAACGAGCGCAAGCAGACTGCCGAGCGACCCGCGATCGTAGGCCTGCGCGCCAAGCAGCTCGGTCGCTCGCGCCAACCAAGCCGAAAGCTTCGGGTCCCCGGATAGATCGTGGTCCGCCGCCAACCAGCGGCGTTCGACGAGAATTTCAACAATGTCTGGGGTTGAAAACAGAGCCAAGGATATAAGTGCCCCCCGGTAGCGCTTCCAGTGCCATGGTCAGTCGATACTCAACATGGCGACCGCATGGGCCGCGATCGCTTCGCCCCGGCCGACCGCGTCCACTCCTTCGTTGGTCTTAGCCTTGAGGTTGATTTCTTCCGACTTGATCCCTAGTGCCTTGGCCAGCGCGGTGCGCATGGCCGGAAAATGTGGACCAAGCTTCGGGCGTTCACAGATCACTACGGCGTCCAAGTGGATGACGCGGAACCGGCGATTCACAAGCAGCCCGCGGATGTGCTCGAGAAAGGCTAGGCTCGACGCGTCTTTCCATTTCGGATCCGTGTCGGGGAAATGTATGCCGATGTCGCCAAGCCCGGCGGCCCCCAGCAGTGCATCACCAATCGCATGACACAGCACATCGCCATCCGAGTGGCCTTGCGAGCCTTTCTCAAACGGTACCTCAATTCCTCCGACCATCAGCTTGCGCCCTTCGACCAGCCGATGCAGGTCGTAGCCGATGCCGCCGCGGGTCATGCGCTGGCACCTCGGCGTTCCTGATCGAGATAGAAGCGGGCAAGTTCCATATCGGCGGGCCGCGTGATTTTCAGATTGCGCTCCGAGCCTTGCACGACATACACGTCGCGGCCCACCCGCTCAACCAGGGCAGCTTCATCCGAAGCCGTCACACCATCCTGTTCCGCCTTTTGAAATGCTTCGCGCAGCAGCCCGCACGAGAACGCCTGCGGCGTCTGGGCCAGCACGATTCGCTCTCGTGGAATCGTCGCGGAAATCAGCGCCACGTCTTCGGGAAGGCTGGCCCGCTTCACTTCCTTTACGGTGTCAATCGCAGGTATGCCCAGAATGGCTGCGCCGCGCGCGCGAGCTTCGGCGATTACGCGCTCGACCTGCTTTTGTGTAACGAACGGACGTACGGCGTCGTGCACCAGCACGATCTCAGTTGCCGGATCGACCTGCGCGAGGGCATTGGCCACCGACTGCTGGCGCGTGTCGCCCCCGTGAATTACGCGTGCGGGACGCCCAAGCGCCGCTTTGGCCACTTTGTCTTGCAGCGAAACAACATCGTCGGTGCGCGTAGCGATCAGAAACTCGCTGATGGCTGCGCAGGCCGCCAGGCGCCTTAGCGTAAAAATGATTAACGGCAACCCATCCAACTCGAGAAACTGCTTTGGCTGCTCGCTACCCATGCGGGTGCCCAGACCCGCAGCAGGGACAATAGCAACGATTCGGCTCATACAAAGACTAGGAGTCTATCGCAATCGAGCACTGCGAGCGAGCCTGAGGCCCGAAGGTGGCCTGAATCACCGGCGGGCAGTGGCGAGAGTGGACGCCCATGATTGGTCACACGTTTGCGAAGAAACCGTTCCCCTCGATACACAGTTGGGCCGACCCAGCGAGTTGGCCTTGGTGGGCGATCATCGACGTGAAATGCGTCTGGGCGCGCCGAGGGCGAGTGGTGGGACATGAAGGTTGGAATGGCCAAACTCTGAATTCGGCCAAAGGCCGCGCTCGGGGTGCTCGACCATGAGTCAATTGCGGCGGACACAAACTGGACAGTGCGGCCGCGCGCAGGCGCCCAACCGGGAACCTACTCAATTCAAGAGGCTTATGGAATCAGGAACGTCCTGAGTCGGGATACAGCGGCCGTGGGCGTTCGACGCCAGCTTCGCTAACGCGCCCTTGCGGCGCTTCCGTCGCGGGCAGAGGACGCGGCGTCTGGTCGGCCCGCTCATCGTAACGTCCGAAGATCATCTTGCCTGCTGTGGTTTGGTGGACCGAAGTCACGCTGATGTCGACGGTCTTGTTGATCATCTTGCGCGCTCCGTCGACCACGACCATGGTACCGTCGTCGAGATAGGCCACCCCTTGATTGTATTCCTTCCCTTCACGCAAAATGAACACGCGCATCGTCTCGCCAGGCAAGACCACCGGCTTTAGTGCGTTGGCCAGCAAATTTACGTTCATCACCTCGATGCCCTGCAAGGTGGCCACCTTGTTCAGGTTGAAATCGTTCGTCACGACCTTGGCATCATAGCGCTTGGCTAGCTCGATCAGTTTCATGTCGACATCGGCGATTTGTGCGAAATCATCTTCCGCGATCTGCACGTCGAGATGCGTCATCTTCTGGATGCGCTGCAGAACTTCGAGACCGCGGCGACCGCGCTGCCGCTTCAGCGGATCAGCTGAATCGGCGACCAATTGCAGTTCCCGGAGCACGAACTGCGGAATGATCACCGTGCCGTCGAGAAATTGCGCTTCGGCGATATCCGCGACGCGCCCGTCGATGATGACGCTGGTATCGAGCAGCTTCACCGAGTGTCTCGCGTTCCGTTCACTGCCGAAAACCCCGCCAAAGGCTTGCAGATTCAGCATGTCGCCCTTGTTTGCTCCCAGGACCAGGCCGATGTAGGTCATCACCAGGAAAATGCCCAAACTGAAAAACGACCGTGTGCTGACGGGAATCGTGGTGTGCGTGAAAATCAGCGAAATCAAATAGGCGCCGAGAATCCCCAGAATCGACCCGACTGCCGCGCCAATCAGGCGACGCAGACTCGCTTTGCGCAGTCGTAGTTCGAATAGAATCACGGCAATTGCGAACCCCAGCCCAGCGACGGCACCGTTCAGCGGGGAAAGTCCGAATGGCTGAAAATGAAGGCCCGCTCCGGTGCAAACGGCCACAAAAATCAAGCGGAACGCCAGTATGTCCCAGAACGTTCCCACGCCGTCCTGAGCGGTTTTGGCAAAAACCGGCCCTTTCACTGGTGGAACAATAGGAGTCGCGCTGACCGGCGCCCGACTCGGCGCGCTAGAAGGCCTTGGCATGGCTGCACCCTATAAGCGTATGACGATATGAGTCGCGTTCGATGAATCGCGCCCCGACCACATTTTCCGCCCGGCGTTTACCAAGAAAACCGATTGGCCGGATATAAACCCTAACTGCGTATAAATTGAAAGCTAGGACAGTGCGAGTATAGCACTGCGGGGATCGGGCCGCTTCGGTCTGTTCCGCAAGAAAGCTAGATGTAGTAGCGGGGGACGCGGCGGCCAAGAGCGCAGAGAAGGTCGGAGGTGACTGTCCCGATCTCCCCGGCTACGTCGGAGACCCTAATTTCGGCGTTCCCATCTTTGCCGTAGATCGTCACGACATCACCGAGTGCCACGTCCGATACATCGGTGACGTCCAGCGTCGTCAGGTCCATAGAAATCGCGCCGACCAGGGGCACTCGGCGCCCGCGCACCAAGGCGCAGCCGTGATTCGTTCGCGTCCGCATGATGCCATCTGCGTAGCCTGCGTTGATAACGGCGATGCGAGACGGTCGCTGTGTAGTGAAGCGCGCGCTGTATCCCACCGATTGTCCGGGGGGCAGATCGCGGAGCGTGATAATTCGCGCACGCATCGAGAGACTTGGCTCGAGCGGCAGACGCTTGAGGACTTCCTGTCCTTTGTGGGGCGGATCAAAAGACTGGTAATAACCGTAAAGAATGGCGCCGGGACGGATCATGTCCGCCCATGTGCTCGGCCGCGCACAAATCGCGCCACTATTCGCCATGTGCACGATTCCCGGAGATATCCCGAGCGAGCGCATACGGTCGAGGCATTCACGGAAGAGGTGTTCCTGGTCATCGGTCTGCCGCGCGCTGAAATCTTCAGCGGAAGCAAAATGCGTGAACGTGCCTTCCAGCTGCAGATGGCGGCAATCCGCGAACGCGCTCGCAAACACCGGCAGTTCGGAGGGCAGAATCCCCAGGCGGTTCATCCCAGTATTGATTTTTAGATGAAAGCGTAGTTTCGACTTCACACGCTCAGATTTGGCGGCGCGCTCGAGTAAACGCACATCGTCAACGCGAGTCACAGTGGGCGTCAGTCGATTTTCGATGAAGCGCTTTTCTTCCCCAGGCCAGAATCCTGTGAGTACCAGAATCGGTTTGCGAACCCCCGCCTCGCGCAGCTCGATACCCTCATTCGAGCAAGTCACGCCAAAACGATTCGCGCCAGCCTTCTCCAGGGCCTTGGTCACCGGAACGGCTCCCAAGCCGTACGCATTGGATTTTACAACCGCTGCAATTTCCGGCTTGGGCCCTACGTGCTTCCGCACGGTGCGCAGATTGTGGGTGAGGGCCTGGAGCGAAACTTCGACCCATACGGGCCGCCCTTCAAAGTGAACTTGTTTTGTCATGAGCTTTTAGAATGCCAGAGTCGGCCTTGGCGCGGCGCAAGAATTCGCGCCGCCGATTCAAGGCGCTGCGTTTAGGTTAACAGTCAAATGGAATGTTTGCAGGTTGTGGGCCGTTCTGTTTCCTGGCGCGCTAGCGCAGCAGATGCCGAAGGCAATTCAAAAGGCGAGAGTTACAGCACCTTCTGCGAGCTTAGCTGATGATGGGCGGCCAAGACCTCGCGCGGGCAGCGTGACACGGTGGGTCTGCCAGTGTGTCTTCACGGACATGATCACCTTCGATCGTTGTCCTGTGCGGCAACAACGCAGCCGTCATCGACGGGGGCAAAAGTGCGCGATTTTGTCCCCCCTCAAACCCCTTGCATGCGACCTAGCAACTACTCCTCCTCGCCCAGGGTGCTCCACCCGTCGGGGGCGGCTTCCTCGAAGCGAGTATGGCGGCTGAGGAAGACGAAATTGAGACTCCCGGTTGGGCCATTACGCTGTTTGGCGATGATCAGCTCGGCCTTGGCGCGCTCCTCGTCGGGAATGTCGGTCTTATAGAAATTCGGACGATTGATGAATAGGACCACGTCCGCGTCCTGCTCGATCGCGCCCGATTCGCGCAGGTCAGCAAGCTGCGGCTTGCGCTCTTCCCGTTCGGGCGCGCGGGTCAACTGGCTGAGCACAAGAACTGGAACCTTCAACTCTTTGGCCAGAGCCTTCAGGGCGCGCGAGATGCTGGAGACCTCCTCTTGGCGGTTGGCTGATCGGCGACTGAGCGTGGGCACAACTAACTGGATGTAGTCGACAATTACCAGGGACAGCCCCCGATCGCGTTTCAGCCGGCGGGCCTTCGCGCCCATCTCCAGGACCGTGGCCGTGGCGGAATCGTCGATCCAAATAGGCGCTTCGCCAAGTTCGCCAAGAGAGGCGGTCACTTTGGCCCAATCATCGCGGTTGAGGTGGCCGGTGCGGAATTTGTGTGCATCCACGCGCGCCTGGGAAGAGAGCAAGCGGAGCAGCAACGATTCTTTGGACATTTCCAGGCTAAAGATGGCCACTGGCTGGCGCTGGCGTATGGCTACATTTTCGGCGACGTTGAGTGCGAACGCCGTCTTCCCCATCGAAGGACGGGCCGCTAGGATAATCAGCTCCGACGGCTGGAGGCCGGCGGTCTCGTTGTCGAGATTCGCGTAGCCCGTGGCCAGGCCGGTGATGCGACGGCCTTCACTGAAGATTTTCTCGAGGCGTTCGAAACCGTCCTTGACGAGATCTTTGACGCCAATTAGGCCCGCTTTTACCCGGTCTTCCGCAAGTTGGAAGATCTGCGATTCGGCGCGGTCGAGAATGACATCGGCATCATCGCCGCCGGCGAGGGCCTGTTCTTGAATCGCCGACGTCGAATGAATCAGGTTGCGCAGAACGGACTTTTCTTTGACGATGCGCGCGTAGTGATCCACGTTGGTGACGCGCGGCAGACCGTCGGCAAGCTGCGAAAGATAGGGGACACCACCGGCGGCGTCCAGTTCACCGCGCTTGGCCAGATCCTCCATCAAAGTGATGGTGTCGATGGCTTGCTGACGCTCGGCGAGCTCCACCATGCGCTCGAAAATTCGGCGATGCTGGGGGAGAAAGAAATCTTCTGTGCGCAGGCGTTCGACAGCGGCGTTTAGCGCGTGGTTGTCTAGCAAGACCGCGCCGAGAATGCCGCGTTCAGCTTCGAGATTGTGTGGGAGAGGTCGTTCCAATGCGGTATCGGAGGACATTCGCTTTATTTTCGCCCAATCTTCCTCGGAGCGCAAGAGGCCGTTTGCGACGACTCGACACGCTCGGTTTGCACAGGCCAGCCTGTCCGTGCTTCGCACACACAGGCGTATCCTTCGGCACGGAGGCAGTCGTTAGTTTTTTCCGGTATCGGGAGTCCTCACTCAGGACTGACGAGCCGTTTTGGTTGTTGTTGAAGCGAGTGTGCACACACAAAAGGCGAACGTCAATCACTCCACTCTGTGAAATTTTTTTGAAAAGTGGAAAACCGATGCGCTAAAGACCGCCACCCCGCCACAATTCTCAGAAAGCTTCTACTCTTCCTTTTTTACCGCGAGTTTCACGGAAGCGGTGACTTCGCGGTGGAGCTTGATGGGCACTTCGAAATGGCCGATGGATTTGATAGGCTCGGCGAGCTGGATCTTTCGTTTGTCAATGGTGTAGCCCCTGGCGGCAAGGGCG
>Ga0306920_100000296_pt1 | contig 57558 bp, 44 predicted proteins | sample flu12Cox44000170_FD_204666 | JGI IMG/M metagenome (GOLD analysis project Ga0306920, IMG submission 204666) | Lab enrichment of tropical soil microbial communities from Luquillo Experimental Forest, Puerto Rico - flux4day.12C.oxic.44.000.170 (v2)... | ecosystem: Environmental > Terrestrial >... | reverse complement strand
CCGCCCGCGCCCGCGCCGACGTGTACGTGCTCGACGTCGTCGCCAGCAAGACCGGCGTCTCGCTCCACGACGCCGGCGTCTACAACGGCGTGCTCGAGCTGATCGCGCGGCGACACGGCGGCGTACGAGTGTCGAGCTTCCACGAGACCAGCGTTGCCGGCGAAGCCGGCGATCGGCTGGTGATGCTGTGGCGTTTCCCGAACGAACGAGCGGTCCAGGCGCTCCGCGCCGACCCGAACTACGCCTACGTCGAGAAGCTGCGCGAGGCGCGCTTCGACCACGACGGCAGCGCGCCGCTGCAGCTCGTCTCGGAGCGCCCGGACGTCGCGTCCCGGACACGCTAAGCTGCCCGCACCCCTGGCCGCCGGTCCCGTAGCGCGGGTGAGGTGCATTTGCAGCTCGGGCTCGGGACCCGGTGACCGTCGCGGTCGTCGCGGAGAAGCCGTCGGTGGCGCGCGACATCGCGCGCGTACTCGGCGCGGCTGAGCGCGCGGACGGTCTGCTGCGCGGCGGCCGCTGGGTCGTGACCTGGGCGATCGGCCACCTGGCCGCGCTCGCCGAGCCGCACGAGATCCGGCCCGAGTGGCGTGCCTGGCGCCAGACGCTCCTGCCGATGATTCCCGAGCGCTGGCCGCTGGTGGTGTACGAGAAGACGCGCGCGCAGTTCGAAGTGGTGAAGCGCGTGCTGCACGACCCCGCGGTGGAGCGCGTGGTGTGCGCCACCGACGCCGGCCGCGAGGGCGAGCTGATCTTCCGCTACATCTGCGAGGCCGCCGGCGCGGCGAAGCCGGTCGAGCGGCTGTGGATCTCGTCGCTCACTCCCGACGCGATCCGCGCGGGCTTCGCGCAGCTGCGGCCGCAGCGCGAGCTCGACGGGCTGGCCGACGCCGCGCGCGGGCGCAGCCGCGCGGACTGGCTGGTCGGCATGAACCTGTCGCGCGCCTACACGCTGGCGCGCCGCTCGGCCTCGCGCGGCGAGCTGCTCTCGGTCGGCCGCGTGCAGACGCCGACCCTGGCGATCCTGGTCGAGCGCGAGCTCGCGATCCGCCGCTTCGTGCCGGAAGACTACTTCGAGGTCGCGGCGGACTTCCGGCCGGCGAGCGCGCCCGAGGACGCGCCGACGTTCCGCGGCACCTGGTTCCGGCCGACGCCGCCCGGCGCCGACGCCGAGGCCCAGGAGAAGGCGCGCCGCCTCCCTGCCGACGGCGAAGAGGCCGAGCGGATCGCGGCGCGGGTGCGCTCGGGCCGCGCTGCGATCGAGTCGGTCGAGGCGCAGACGCGGCGGCTGGCTCCCCCGCTGCTCCACGACCTCACCGACCTCCAGCGCAGCGCCAATCGCCGCTTCGGCTGGAGCGCGGCGAAGACGCTCGAGCTGGCGCAGAGCCTGTACGAGTCGAAGAAGCTGCTCTCCTACCCGCGCACCGACGCGCGCGTCCTGTCGCGCTCGGTCGCGGCGACGCTGCCGCGCATCGTGCGCGCGATCCGCGCGCCGTACGAGGGCAAGCTCGCGGAGGGAACCGGCGAGCGCCCGCTCGGCCCGCGCTTCGTCGACGACGCCCGCGTGGGCGACCACCACGCGATCATCCCGAGCGGCGCCTCCCCCGACGGCGCGCGCCTCTCCGGCGACGAAGCGAGCTTGTTCGATCTCGTCTGCCGCCGGCTGCTCGCCGCCTGGCACGAGGACCAGGTGACCGCGTCGACGTCGGTGGTGACGGCGGTCGAGAGCGGCGCGGATGAGAGCGCGGCCGTGGACCGCTTCGCCAGCCGCGGCAGTGCGGTGGTGCGAGTCGGCTGGCGCGCGCTCGAGCCCGATCCCGCGCCGCCCGAGGTGGAGCTCCCTCCGGGCCTCGCGCGCGGCCAGCCGCAGCGCGTGGTCGACGCGCGCGCGGAACGCAAGCGCACGCGCCCGCCGCGCCGGCTCAGCGACGCCACGCTGCTCACCGCGATGGAGACCGCGGGCCGCGACCTGGAGGACCGGGAGCTGGTCCAGGCGATGCGCGAGACGGGGCTCGGCACGCCCGCCACGCGCGCGGCGATCATCGAGACGCTGCTCGCCCGCAAGTACGCCGAACGCGACGGCAAGTCGCTCGCCGCCACCGACAAGGGCATCGAGCTGATCGAGATCGTGCACCCCGACGTGAAGAGCCCCGCGATGACCGGGAGCTGGGAGGCGCGGCTCGCGAAGATCGAGCGCGGAGATGACTCGCTCGACGCCTTCCTGCGCGACATCGAGGCGTACGTGGTCGACGTCGTGAAGCGGGTGCGCACCGAGCGGCCCGCGCCGCCCGCCGCACCGCCGCCGCAGCTCGCGCTCGACCTGGGCCCGCGGCCCCCGCCGCAGCCCACGCCGCCCGACGGACTGCTCGGGCTGCTGCAGGAGCGCTTCGGCCACCCGAGCTTCCGCCCCTTCCAGGAGGCGGTCTGCCGCGCCGTGACCGCGGGCGAGGACGGGCTCTTGGTGATGCCGACCGGCGCAGGGAAGTCGCTCTGCTACCAGCTGCCGGGGCTCGCGCGCGGCGGCACGACGCTGGTGATCTCGCCGCTGATCGCGCTGATGGACGACCAGGTCGCGCAGCTGCGCGCGCGGGGTCTGCGCGCGGAGCGGATCCACTCCGGCCGCGCGCGCGCGGAGTCACAGGCCGTACTGCGCGCCTATCTCGGCGGGCAGCTCGACTATCTCTTCGTGGCTCCGGAGCGGCTGGCGGTGCCCGGCTTTCCAGAGAAGCTGGCCGAGCGCAAGCCGGTGCTGGTCGCCGTCGACGAAGCGCACTGCATCTCGCACTGGGGCCACGACTTCCGGCCCGAGTACCGGATGCTGCGCGAGCGGCTGCCGCAGCTGCGCCCGGTGCCGGTGATCGCGCTGACCGCGACCGCGACGCCGCTGGTGCAGCGCGACGTCGCCGAGCAGCTCGGGATCGAGAAGGCCGGCCGCTACATCCACGGCTTCCGGCGCACCAACCTGGCGATCGAGCTGGTCGAGGCGCCGCCTTCGGCGCGCGACTCCGCGGCGGAGAAGCTCTTGCGCGAGCCCGAGCGCCGGCCGGCGATCGTGTACGCGCCCACGCGCAAGAAGGCCGAGGCGCTCGCGCGCCGGCTGGCGCGTCACTTCCCCGCGGCGGCGTACCACGCGGGCATGGCCGCCCGCGAGCGCGACGAGACCCAGGCCGCGTTCCTGCGCGGCTCGCTCGACGCGATCGTCGCGACCATCGCGTTCGGCATGGGCATCGACAAGGCCGACGTGCGCACCGTGGTGCATACCGCGCTGCCGTCGAGCGTCGAGAGCTACTACCAGGAGATAGGCCGCGCGGGCCGCGACGGCCAGGCCTCGCGCGCGGTGCTGTTCCACGGCTTCGTGGACCTGCGCACGCACGAGCACTTCCTCGGCCGCGACTACCCGGACGTCGCCGTGCTGGAGCGCGTGTTCGGGGCGCTCTCCACGCGCTTCGAGCCGCGCGCCGAGCTGCAGCGCGAGCTGCGCATGGACCCCGACCAGCTCGAGAAGGCGCTCGAGAAGCTCTGGATCCACGGTGGCGCCCAGCTCGACGCCGACGACCGCAGCGCGCGCGGGAAGAGCGGCTGGCGCGAGCCCTACGAGGCGCAGCTGCGCCACAAGCGCGCCCAGCTCGGGCAGATCCGCCGCTTCGCGGAGAGCCGCGGCTGCCGCATGGCGCACCTGGTGCGCCACTTCGGCGACGAGGACGATCCGGGCACGCCGTGCGGGCTGTGCGACATCTGCGATCCGGGCGGGACGCGCGCGCTGGCGCTGCTTCCGCCCGACGCCGCGCAGCGCGAGCAGCTGGCGCAGCTCGTGGCCCGGCTGCGCGAGCGCAACGGCCAGGCCGCAGGGAAGCTCCATCGCGAGCTCTTCGGCGAGGCGCTGCCGCGCGGCGAGTTCGAGGCGCTGGTGGCCGGGCTGGTGCGCGCGGGGCTCGCGGCGGAGGAGTCGGACGCGTTCGAGAAGGACGGCGAGACGATCGCCTTCTCGCGCGTGCGGCTCACCCGCAGCGGGCTGGAAGGCGACGCTGCAGCGCTCGACGCCGTGCGGGTCGCGCGCGCGGTGGAGCCGGAGCGGGCGCCCCGCAAGAAGCGGCGCAGCCGCAGCCGTCCCGGCCCGGCCCGCCCGACACCGATTGGTGTCACCGCCGCCGCCGGCGCGGGCGGCGCGCTGCTGGCCGCGCTGCAGCGCTGGCGCAGCACCGAGGCGAAACGCCGGCGCATCCCCGCGTTCCGGGTGCTGACCAACGCCGCGCTCGAGGGCATCGCCGCGAGCCGGCCCGGCGACGAGCGCGAGCTGCTGGCGGTGAAGGGGATCGGGCCGACGCTGGCCGCGAAGTTCGGCGCGGCGCTGCTCGAGCTGGTGGCGAGCCTGCGCCGCTAGGCGGCGCGGGCCTTCTGCACGTGCGCCGAGATCGCCTCGACCAGCTTCCCGAACAGCGGGCGCGGCAGGTCGTGGCCCATTCCGGGCACGATCAGGAGCTCCGCGCCGGAGATCGACTCGGCGGTGTGGCGGCCGCCGTCGAGCGGGACCAGCGGATCGTCCGCGCCGTGGATCACCAGCGTGGGCGCGCGCACGGCTCCAAGCCGCGGGCTGCGGTCACCGTGCGCGAGGATCGCCGCGAGCTGGCGCGCCTGCCCCTCGGGGTGGTTCGAGCGGTCGTACATGATCCCGGTGCGCTCGCGCACCATCGCCTCGTCGAACGGGTAACCCGTGCCGCTGATCATCCGCCAGGTCTCGACGGCGGCGTCGATCGTCGCCTGGCGGCCGACCGGCGCGGGCCCCGCGAGCCGGGCGATCAGCTCGGGCTTCGCCTGCGGCAGCTGCGGCGCGCCGGTCGACGACATGATCGAGACCAGCGACTTCACCCGCGCCGGATGCCGGTAGGCGATGGTCTGCGCGATCATGCCGCCCATCGATGCGCCCACCACGTGCACGCGCTCGAGCTGGAGCGCGTCGCAGAGCCCGATCGCGTCGTCGGCCATGTCGTCGAGCGTGTAGGGCACCGAGAGCGGCTTCCCGCCGGCGGAGTCCATCATCAGCTGCGGCAGGTTCGGCAGGCCGTGCGCGTCGAAGTGCGTGGACAGCCCGACGTCGCGGTTGTCGTAGCGCACCACGAAGTGGCCGCGGTCGGCCAGCCGCTGACAGAACTCCTCGTCCCACAGCAGCATCTGGCCGCCCAGGCCCATCACGAGCAGCAGCGGCTCTCCGCTGCGCTGGCCGAAGTGGTCGTACTCGATCTTGATTCCGTTCGCGCTTGCGTTGGGCATGGCCCGATCATCCGCCCGGCCCGGCGCGGGCGTCAAGCGAGGCCGAGCCTGCGGGCGGGTTCTGCGCGAGATCCGCGGCCACCTGCGCGCGCAGCGCCGGCAGGTTGTCCTCGAGCATCTGCCGCACGCCCTGGCTCCAGCTCGAGTCGGCCTCCGAGTAGCGCGTGAACTCGGTGTAGGCGACGTCGGGCGGCTCGCGCTCGACGATGCGCGCGTAGAGCGCCAGCGCCGCGGCGGAGCGCCGGTGACCATACTGGCAGTGCACCAGCACGCGATCGCCGCGCTGGCGCGCGCGCTCGATCTCCGCGACCGCGCGCGCGAGGTTCGCGAGCACCGCCTCCTTCGGCTGTGCGACCGGCAGGTGCAGGTAGCGCACGCCGAGCTTCTCGGCCGCGGCGCGCTCGGTGCCCGAGCCGGCGTCATGATCGGCGTCGGTCAGGTCGAGCACGGTGCCGATCCGCTCGCTGCGCAGCACGTTGGCGGCGTCGGCCGCGGGAATCTCGCCACTGCGGAAGAGCCAGCCCTTGCGCGCCTCGGTCCAGTTGTCGGGCAGCCGCGACACGCCGAGCCAGCGCTCGATCCGCGGGACCGCAAAGGGACCGGCGACGAGCAGGAAGAGCGCGGTGGCGAGGGCCAGAGAGCGTTTCATGCGGCCGGAACGGTAGTGCCCGGCGGATCAGAAGTCGCGCTCCATCACGGTGCGGCGCCCTTCGCGGCGGGCGTTCTGGATCGCGCGGTCGCACAGCCGGCGCAGCTCGGCGGAGAGCACTTCGGCGACCGCATCCGAGGTGTTCATGCCGGAGCGGTCGCGCACGTAGGCCTTCAGCTTCGACACTACGACCAGGATCTCCGCCGGCAGCGCGGGCGCGGGCGGCGGCGGCGGCGCAGGCCTCGCCGGCGCGGGGGGAGGCTGCGGCGCGCTGGCGGCCGCGGTCTGCTCGCGCAGATGCGCCTCGCGCGTAGGCGCGCGGCGCTCCTCGGCCCAGGCCTCGCGGTGGTTCATCAGCGGCAGGTGCGCGTCCCAGCACGAGGTGCTGCAGAAGGCGAGGCCGGTGCGCTTGCGGTTGCAGGTGGAGACGCTGCAGACCCAATACGTCGCGCCGAATGCGATCTCGCGCTTGCAGCTGCTGCAGCGCCGCCAGGCGCTCCCGTCCGCGACCGTCATCCCCCCTCCTTCGCGCCCTTCATGGTACCTCCGCGTGCAGCTGTGACGCAGCTGCGCGGCTTCGCCATCGGACTCGCCGTGACTTTCGGCGCATTCTGCGCACGGCACCGGAAATCAAGCGCCAGGCCCGCCGGGCCGATAGCGACTCGACATGATCGGCGTCACGTTGGGCAGCTACGAGATCACCGAGAAGATCGGTTCAGGCGGGGTCGGCGACGTCTACAAGGCCGTCGACCACCTGCTCGGCCGCAACGTGGCCCTGAAGTTCCTGCGCCCGAGCCTCGCCGACTGCGCCGAGGTGGTGCAGCGCTTCCACGCGGAGGCGCGCACGCTGGCCCAGCTGATCCACCCGAACATCGCGGTGCTCTACTGCATGATGCGCGAGGAGGAGCAGCTGGCGATGGTGATGGAGTACGTCGAGGGCCGCACCTTCGGCCAGCTCCTCGATGGCGGGGCGCTCGCACCCGAGCGCGCGCTGCCGCTCTTGTTCCAGGCGCTCGAGGGCATCGGCCATGCGCACGCCGCGGGCGTGATCCACCGCGACATCAAGCCGTCGAACCTGATGCTGGCCGGGAACGGCTGCGTGAAGGTGATGGACTTCGGCGTCGCGCGCTGCCTGGGCACGGTGCGCCAGACGCGCGACGGCCACATGATCGGCACCGCGCAGTACATGTCGCCCGAGCAGGTGCGCGGGCTCGAGAGCGACGCGCGCTCCGACGTCTACGCGCTCGGCGTGCTGGGGTACGAGATGCTGACCGGCGCGGTGCCGTTCGACTCCGAGAGCGAGTACGAGCTGTGCCGCGCGCAGATCGAGGAGACGCCGCGGCCCCCGCGCGAGCGCGCGCCGCGCATCTCGGCCGAGCTCGAGGCGGTGGTGCTGCGCGCGCTGGAGAAGGACCCCGGCGACCGGTTCCAGAGCGCCCAGGCGCTGCGCGAAGCGCTGCAGGCCGCCGCGCCGAGCGCCGCCACCTCGGGCGAGTCCGGCGGCGCCAGCGCCGCCGACACCGTGTTCTGTGCGACACCGCTCCGTGTCGAGCTGATGCCGACCGAGCCGCGCGGGACTCCTGCGACGGTGACGCGCGTGCGCCGCAACGGCGCGCTGCGCCGCGCGAGCGTGCTGCTGCCGGCGGGCGCGCTGGCGCTCGCCGCGCTGCTGCTCGGGGCGAAGCTGGTGCGCGGGACACCCGCCCCGTCCATGCGCACGCCGGTCGCTGCCGTCGCACCGCTGGCGCCCGCTGCGCCGGCTCCGGTGCTCCACGCCGCACCCGCGGCGCCGCATCCCTCCCACCGCGTGGCGAGCGCGCATCCGCGCGAGCTACGATCGCCCGCTGCGCCGAAGCCGGAGCCTGCCGCTCCCGGCGAGCTCCCGAAGAGCGCGGCGAACGCCGGTGGGGGGAATGGTTGGGTGATCCGCAGGCAATAGCCGGGCGCGCACTCGCGCTCGCGCTCGCCGGGCTGCTCCTCGCCTGCGCCTACATGCCGGCGGCGCTGGAGCGGCCCTTCCGCAAGCCCGGCGTGCGTCTGGTGGACTTCCCCGAGCAGGTGAACGAGGAGTTCAACTGCTCGAGCCAGAAGCTGCCGTGGTTCAAGCTCGAGTCGCTCGAGGTCTGGCCCAAGCGCCTCGACGCGGGCACCGACCTCGGCCACCGCATGATCTACGTCCTCTGCACCGACGGCCCGACCGACGTGGTCACCGGCAAGCTCGAGACCCGGATCATGTTCCGCGGGCAGGCGATCCTGCGCGAGACCAATCCCGCCTACGACCTGCGCGCGGGACGCTGGTCGATCGACGTGTTCGTGACCGTGCCGCCCAGCGCGCAGGAGGGGCTCTACGCGCTCGAGCTCGACTTCAAGAGCCCGACGGTGAAGTTCAACCGCAGCGAGACGTTCGCGGTCGAAGCCGCAAAGACCCCCTAGCCGGGCCGCGACGCACTCGCGTCGTGGCCGTTCGCCCCGACCGCCGGGCGCAGGTGCACCAGCTGCTGCAGCGCGCGGAACGAGCTCTCGATCGCGGTCACGAACTCGCGCAGGTCTGGCACCAGGTCGTAGTCCGCGCTGAAGCCCCAGCACAGCTTGCCGTTCGAGCTCATCAGCGCGACGCCGAGCCCGAGCCGGTCGGTGAGCGGCACGTGCGGGAACACCTCGGTCATCTCGGCGCCGAGCATGTACATCGGGGCCTGCGGGCCGGGGACATTGGTCACCACCAGGTTGAAGGGTAAGAGCCGCGCGATGTTCCGCGCGCCCAGCGCGAGCAGCGTCGACGGCGTGTACTCGGCGGCCTGCGTCAGCACCTCGGCGCCGACGGCGCTGTTGCTGACCTTGAGCCGGGTCGTCTTCTCGACGATGCGCGCGAGCTGCGCGCGGGGATCCGGCTCGTCGATCGGCAGCGGCACGATCCAGGCCGAGACGCGGTTGCCGAGCTCGCCGCGCTGGTCGTCGGCGCGCACGGAGACCGGCGCCATCACGCGGAAGTCCAGCCGGTCGGGGTTCACGTGGCGGCCGCGCAGGAACGAGCGCACCGCGCCGGTCACGAGCGTCAGCACCAGGTCGTTCAGCGATCCGCCCAGCGCCTTGCGCATCTGCTTCAGCTCGCCCAGCTCCATGGTCAGCCAGTCGAAGCGCCGGTGCGGCCCGATCTCGCGGTTGAGCGGCGTCTCCGAGGGCAGCCGCAGGCTGCCGCCGAGCGTCTCCTGGATCGCGCGCAGCCGCGTCATCAGGTCGAAGCGCACGTCCTCGGCCTGGCGCACCAGGCTCACCGCGCCGCGCATGACTTCGAGCGGCAGCCAGGCCCGCCGCACCCACTCGTGGCGCCACAGCTCGAACGGAGAGGGCGCGGGCCGCGGCACCCAGGGCGGCTCGTCGGGGATGATCTCGTCGGGCTCCGGCGACATCAAGACGCGCATGATGTCCACGCCGGAGATGCCGTCGATCATGCAGTGGTGGGTCTTGGAGATGATCGCGAAGCGGTCGTCCTCGAGCCCCTCCACCACCCACATCTCCCAGAGCGGGCGATCGCGGTCGAGATGCTGCTGCATGATGCGCGCGGACAGCCGCTTCAGCTGCTCGTCGTTTCCGGGCCGCGGCAGCGCGGTGTGTCGCAGGTGGTAGTCGAGGTTGAAGTTCTCGTCGTCGACCCAGACCGGGTGGTTCTCGAACGGGATCCAGGCGAGCTTCTGGCGATAGCGCGGGATCCGGTGCAGCAGCGCCGAGACCAGCTTGCGGATGCGGTCGGCGTCGACGCCACCGCCCTCCATGCACAGCGGGCCGGTCTTGAAGACCTGCGTCGCCGCGACGTGCATGTAGCTGTTGGGCTTCTCGAGCAACAAGAACGAGTTGTCGAGCGCAGTCAGGCGATCGTAGGCGTAGCGCGCCATCGGGGGGCTCCTCTGGGCGACTTCTCGGCCTTCCGGTTAGTCGCCTCGAGCGAGGTTGTCAATCGGAAGGACGCGAACGGGTCTTCGCAAGCCGAAGGCGCGCAGCGAGGCGCAGCCGAGCGTAGGCCGTCGCGCGCGGCCGTCCGCGCGCGTACACGGCTCAGGCGTTCGGGGGAGCGCCTTCCAAGCGTTCCAGCATGAGGCGCGCGGCTCTCATCGCGTAGCGGCCGAAGCCGAGCGGGCGCAGGATTGCGAGGGCCTGGCGCGCGTGGCGGTCCATGGTCGCGGAATCCCCGCGCTCGTGCGCGAGCTCGGCGAGGCCGAGGTGGGCGCGGCCTTCGACCGAGTGGCTGCGGATCGCCACTGCGCGGGCCAGCGCGTCGGCGAACGCGCGCTCCGCGTCGGCGTAGGCTTCGGGACCCGTCGCGAGCGCGACCATTCCCGTCATCAGCGCGCCGCGCGCCTGGCGTAGCCGCCCGCCCGAGCGCTCGACGCGGCCCTCGGCGATGCGCCGCGCGCGGCGCAGCTCGCCCATCTCGAGCATCGCCTCGACGATGGTCTCCGAGTTGATGCCGAGGTCGCCGCTCGCGAACAGCCCCTTCTCGAGCCGGTCGAGCTCCGCCTGCGTCGCGTTGCGCTCGCCGCGGTCGGCGCGCGCGAGCAGGAGCGCCGCGCCCGAGCCGCGCACTGCGCCCAGGCTCTGGATCTGCTCGGCGATGGGCAGGCCGATCTCAGCCCAGTACTCCGCCTTGGCGGAGTCGCCGCGCGCCGTGGCCACCGCTGCGAGCATCGACGCCGACCCGGAGGTCATGGTGCGGTTCACCGCGCGGGTCGAGCGGGTGTAGATGTCGAGCCCATCGGCCTCCGCCTCGTCGAGCTGGTCGGAGTCGAACATCACGCGGTTGCGGAAGTAGCGCGTGCCCAGGTAGATGTCGCTGTTGCGGCTCTCGTGGCCCGCGGCGACCAGCGCGTCGAGCACCGCGTCGACCTGCATGCGGGCGTCCTCGAAGCGCGCGTCGAGCAGGTACGCCCAGACCAGCCCGCGGGTGATCTTGGGCAGGTGCTCCACCAGGTTCGCGCGCCGCGCCACCGCGACTCCGCGCTCGGCCAGCTCGAGCCCTTCGGCGAAGCGCTCGCGCGCGCTGTTCAGCACCACGATCCCGTAGTTCACCAGCAGCTGCGCGAGCGCGTCGTCGTCGCGCAGCTCCTCGGCCAGCGAGATGCCCGCGCGCGTCGCCTGCTCGTCGCGCTCGGAGCCGGCATCGCCGTAGACGATCGCGGCGCCGCTGATGCCGACCGCAGCGCGCAGCGCCAGGCGCCTGGTCTCGGGGCTCTGCTCGCGCCGCTCGGCGAGCGCGAGCTCCGCCAGCCCCCAGGCTTCGCGGAACAGCTGGATCGCGTCGCCGTAGGACGGCACGGCCACGGCGCGCTGCGCCGCGTCGAGCAGCGCGGCGATCCCGCGCGCCCGGTCCTCGCCGCGCGCCAGGTGGTGCGCGGCCAGCGCGAGCGGCCGGCGGGCGTCTCCCGTGCCCGCCAGCGCGCGGGCCTCCGCCTCGAACAGCGCAGCTGCGCGGTCGTGGAGCTGCCTCCGCTCGCGCAGCAGCAGGCCCTCGTAGGCGACCTCCTGGGTCAGGCTCTCGCCGAAGCGCAGCTCGCCGAGCTCGATCGAGCCGTTGCGGTGCAGGATGCCGCGGCGCTCGAGCTCGTGGAGCTCCGCCAGGACGTCGATCGGCTCGCTCTCGAGCAGCTTCTCCACGTGCGCGCGCGCGAACTGGCGGCCGAGCACCGACGCCACCTGCGCGACGCGCTTCGCCGCCGGCGACAGCCGGTCGATCCGCGCGCCGAGCAGCTCGCCGATCGTGTCGGGGATGCGGATGTCATCGGGGCTGCGCGTCGCGCGCACCCCGCCGTCGCCGAGCGCGAGCGTGCCGTCCTCGACCAGCGCGCGGGTCAGCTCTTCGAGATAGAACGGATTGCCGTCGGCCTTGCGCAGGATGCGCCGCTCCACCTCGGCCGGGACCGCGCCGCCGGCGCGCGCGACGATGATCCGCGAAGCCTCCAGATCGTCGAGCGGCCGCAGCCGCAGCTGGGTCATCGCCGCGTTCGACTGCCAGCTCGGCAGCCAGTCGGGGCGATGGGTGAGCAGGAACATCACGCGCCGGCTGCGCGCGCCCGCGAGCGAGAGCTCGAGGATCTCGCGCGAGGCGTCGTCGATCCAGTGCAGGTCCTCGAGCAGGATCACCACCGGCACGCGCTCGGCCAGGCGCTCGATCAGGCGCTCGACCGCTTCGAGACCGCCCAGCTTCACCGAATCGTCCGAGGGCCGCTCCACGCCGTCGGGTCGGAGCCCGAGCATCCAGCACAGGTGCGCGTAGCCCGGGTCCAGCACGCCCTGGTCGTCGGTGAAGCGCGCCGCGATCTTGCGCACCTTCTCGGCTTCGTCGTCGTTCGAGTCGAGCCCGAAGTAGCGCCGGAACATGGTGTGCCAGGGGGAGTAGGAGATCGCGCGCGTGAGCGACGAGCAGCGCGCCTCGAACAACTCCACCTCGCGGCCCTTCAGCTTCTTGCGGAACTCGTGCACCAGCCGCGACTTGCCCATGCCGGCATCGCCGACCAGCGAGACGATCTGCGCCAGGCCGCCGCCCAATGCCTCGAAGCAGTGCACGATCTGCGCGAGCTCGCCGTGGCGGCCCACCAGCGGCGTGAGCTCGCCGCGCTCGGCCGTGGCGAAGCTGTGCGGCCGTTCGACCGGCGCCTCGACCTCGTGCGCGATCACCGGCTCGCTCTTGCCTTTCACCTCGAACGGGCCCACGCGCCGCGCCTGGAAACGCCCGCGCAAGAGCGACCAGGTCGCCTCCGAGACGAGGATCGTGCCGGGCCGGGCCAGCGACTGCAGCCGCGCCGCCAGATTGGTCGTGTCGCCCGTCGCGGTGTAGTCCATCTTGAGCTCGTTGCCGACCGTGCCGGCGACGACCACGCCGGTGTGGATGCCGATGCGCGCGTGCAGCGCGGCGCCGCCGTCCGCGCGCAGCCGCTCCGAGAGGTTGCCGAGCTCGCGCTGGATCGCGAGCGCCGCCAGCACCGCGCGCTCGGGCGCATCCTCGTGCGCGATCGGCGCGCCGAACAGCGCCATCAGCCCGTCGCCGGCGAGCTGGTTCACGATCCCTTCGAAGCGGTAGATCTCGCCGAGCACGAGCTCGAGATACTGCTCGAGCAGGTCGCGGTACTCCTCCGGGTCGAGCTGCTCAGCGATCGCGGTCGAGCCGACCAGGTCACAGAAGAATACGGTCGCGCGCTTGCGCTCCCCGGCGACGGCGCCGGCCGCTCGGATGCGCTCGGCCAGCGTCTCGGGGATGTGCCGCGAGAGGCGCGACAGCCGCTCGTCGGGGTCGCTCGGCGCGATCGGCACGGGCGCGGGGGGCACGGGTACGGCCGGCGCGTCCGCGGCCACGGCGACCTCACGGCCGCAATCCGGGCAGAAGCGCCAGCCCGGCTCGATCGCGGCCCCGCAGTTCGCGCACGACACCTGCGCAGGGGCGCCGCAGGAGACGCAGAACCTTCGACCCGGTAGGAGCTCGCTCCCGCAGCGCACACACCGCATCGCCGTCAAACCTTCTGCTCCACCCCTCGAACCGTCAAGGCGCGCCCGACACGCACTTCCGAGATAGGATGCCCGGCGACATGAAGCTGGTTACCTGGAACGTGAACTCGATCCGCCAGCGCGGCGAGCGATTGCTGGCGCTGCTGGCGCGGCACGCGCCCGACGTGGTGTGTCTGCAGGAGACCAAGGTCACGGACGCCGACTTCCCGGGTGAGGCTCTCCACGCCGCGGGCTACCACTTCGTGACGCTGGGCCAGAAGAGCTACAACGGGGTCGCGATCCTGGCGAAGGCGGAGCTGTCCGACGTGCGGGCGGGATTCCGCGACGGCGGCGACGACAGCCAGGCGCGCTTCCTCGCCGCCACCGCCTTCGGTGTGCGCGTGATCACGGCCTACGCCCCGAACGGGCAGTCGATCGGCTCGGAGAAGTACGCGTTCAAGCTCGACTGGTTCGGGCGGCTGCGGAAGTGCCTGGAGCGCGAGTTCGACGCCGCGTCCGAGCTCGCGCTGGCCGGCGACTTCAACGTCGCGCCGGCGGACATCGACGTGCACGACCCCGCGCTCTGGCGGGGGCAGGTCATGTGCAGCGAGCCCGAGCGCGCGGCGCTGGCGGAGCTGTTCCGCTGGGGCCTGGTGGACTCCTTCCGCGCCGTGCACCCCGATCGCGTGGCGTTCACCTGGTGGGACTACCGCATGCTCGGCTTTCCCAAGAACCACGGCCTGCGCATCGACCACGTGCTGGTGAGCCGGCCGCTCTTGGCGCGGGTCGGGGACGTCTCGATCGACCGCGACGAGCGCAAGGGCAAGGGGCCCTCCGACCACGCGCCCGTGCTCGCGGTGCTGCGTTGAGCGCGCGCGCCGGCGCGGCGCTGGCGCTGGCGGCGTTCGCTCTGGCCTGCGCGCGGCCGCGCGAGCCGATCACCAGCTGCGAACCGGTGGGCGATGCGCGGCCCGTGTGCCGCTTCCATAACCCCGAGGACCTGGCGCTGCTTCCGCACGCGCACGCGCTGGTGGTGAGCCAGCTCGGCTCGGTCGACGGCTCGAAGCCGGGGAGCCTGGTGTTCTTCGACCTCGCGACGGACGCCGTGTCGCCGGCGTTCCCGCCGCCGGCCGCAGCGCCGCTCTTGCCGCAGCCGGGCTGGGGCGATCCCGGCTGCCCTGGGCCTCCCGGTCCCGGGTTCGATCCGCACGGCATCGACCTGGCGCAGCGGCCCGACGGCGCGAGCGAGCTCCTGGTGGTGAACCACGGCGGTCGCGAGTCGATCGAGCTGTTCGCAGTCGACGACGTGCAAGGCGCGCCGGCGCTGGTCTGGCGCGGCTGCGTGCTCGCGCCGCCCGATGCGCTCCTGAACGACGTCGCGGCGCTTCCGGACGGCGGCTTCGTCACGACCAAATCGCTCTCGCGCGCGCACCCGAACCTGGGCTTCCTCTTGGCGCTGCTCCGCATCCCGAGCGGAGCCGTCTACGAGTGGCAGCCGGACAGCGGCTTCCGCGAGCTTCCCGGCACGCGCGGCGCCTTCCCCAACGGCATCGCGGTCTCGCGCGACGGAAAGACGCTCTTCGTCGACGAGTGGCTCTCCGACGAGGTGCGCAAGATCGACCGCAAGAGCGGCGCGCTGCTCGGCTCGGCGGACATCGCCAGCCCCGACAACTTGAACTGGTCGAGCGACGGGCACCTGCTGGTGGCGTCGCACAACGCGCCGCTGCTCGACATCCTGGCCTGCGGCGACCTCGCGCGCGGGCAGTGCCCGTTCTACTTCTCGGTGGTGGCGCTCGAGCCGGAGCGCATGGAGCCGGACTCGATCTACGAGAACGGCGGACCGCCGATGGGCGGCGGCACTTCGGCGCTGCGCGTCGGTGACGAGATCGTGATCGGCTCGTTTGCCGGTGACCGGCTGCTGCGAGTCACTCTGCCCGAGTGGATCCGGAACTCACTCGCCGGCACGTAGCGGCGCGGGCTTGCCGAAGAGCCAGCCCTGGCCGAACTGGATGCCGAGCTCGCCCAGCATGCGCAGCTCTTCCAGGGTGTCGAGGCCCTCGCCGATGATGCGCGCGTTCATGTCGCGCGCGATGGTCTGGAAGGCGCGCAGCATGTTCTGGCGCGCGGGGTCCTGGTCGATGCCGTGCACGAACGCGCGGTCGACCTTGATGAACTCGGGCGCGAGCTCGAGCACTGCCTCGAGGCTGGCGTAGCCCGCGCCGGTGTCGTCCAGCGCGAACTGGAAGCCGAGCTTGCCGTAGTTGTCGCGCGCCTCGCGGAAGATCGCGTAGTTGTCGATCGACTCCTGCTCGGAGATCTCGAACACCACGTCGCCCGGCGCGAGCCCGCAGCGGTCGAGCGTGCGCGTGAGCGCGTCGGGCTGGAAGTTCGGGTCGTGGATCGCGGTCGGACGGATGTTCATGAACAGCTTCGCGCCGGCGGGGAAGCCAGCCGCGCCCTCGACCGCGGCGCGCCGGCACTGGCAGTCGAGCTCGAACAGCAGGCCCTCCTGCGCCGCCACCGAGAACAGCTGCAGGGGCGACGCCAGGCTGGTGCCCTCGTCGCCGCGCACCAGCGCCTCGTAGCCGTAGACGGTCAGCGTCTTCGCGTCGACCACCGGCTCGTAGACCGAGTGGAGCTTGCCCTGCAGCAGGATGTCGATGAACTCGCGGCGCTGCGAGCGCTGACTCTGCCGCGCGTTCAGCTCGGCATCCGCGCGCGCGCCGTCGATCGCGGCGCGCACCTGCGTCAGCGCCGAGAGCAGCGGATTGCGCAGCGTGAACGCGAAGCCGATCGGCAGGGTCGGCAGGCTGCGCAGGTACGGGTACGCGACACGCTGCGAATTCCGCGCCAGCCGCTCGCGCGCGGCGCGCTCGAGCGACGGCAGCTGCTTGGCGTGGAAGTCGACGTCGCCGGCCGGGTGCGCGATGAACGCCAGCACCTCGCCGCGCCCGAGCTCGCCGCGTGCGAGCGGCTGGCGCCGGCCCACCACCTCGAGCGCTGCCGCCCCCAGGATCTCGGCCAGCGCCGCCAGCGCGCGGGAGTGCGCCTCCTCGCCGTAGCGGCGCTCGACCTCGTCCAGCGCCGCGCAGTCCACGTACAGCACGCCGAGCGCGCCCTGGCGCGAGAAGTCCGCGCAGATCTCACCCATGAGATCCGCCACCGACGCCACCGCACCCCTCTGGCTCGCGCTCCTGTCCATCGCCCCTTCCCGGACGGCACCCCGGGCCTTCCGGCGGATCGGCATGCCGCGCGAGCGCGTTGAGGCGGACCTGTCCGGTTCGTGGTCGCGGCCTGCGCGCGTTCTGGGCAGGCGCGGCCCCGGCTCCGCTCCCCGCGGGCCGGCGGTCGGGCACGCCACTTGCCTTCTCGGAGGGCGAGGACCGGCCATGTACGTGCACACCCTCGAGTTCACGGACCGCGATCACCTCGCGGCGGCCTTCGAGCGGCTCGCGCTGTGCGAGCAGGTCGAGGACTGCCTGGTCGAGGCCAACCTGCTGCGCATCCGCTTCGTGGCACCGCCCGAGCCCGCAGCCACGCTGGTCGAGCGGATCTACCAGGACGGCGGGCTCCGCCTCTCGCTGCGCCACTACGTGGTGGGCGGCACGATTCCCGCCGCGCCCGAGCGCCGCGCGCCGGCGTCGCCGCGCTAGCCGCGCGGCCGCGCTCTCTGCCATCCTGACCCCCGGGAGCCACGGGGGGAGATGGCATGACCGTTCCGGTCTGGGCGCTGCTCGGCTTCGCGACCTGGACCGTGCTGCTTCTGCTCGGCACGGTCGGCACCTACCGCTGGAGCCGGATCCTCACCGGGCGCGTCCCGATCCGCGAATTCCGGGCCGACCGGGTCGAGGGCGACGACTTCTACAAGCGCGCGATGCGCGCGCAGGCGAACTGCGTGGAGAACCTGCCCGTGTTCGGCGCGAACGCGCTGTCGCTGCTGGTCCTCGCGGCCCGCGTGGCGCAGTCGCTCGCGCACGTCGGCTCGAGCAGACCAACACGGCCGGCCGCTTCACGTTCTTCCTGCTCCAGGTCGCCAGCTTGCTGGCGCTCGCCGCGATCGCCGCCTCCGCGGCCTTCGTGCGCTAGCGGTAGACGATCACGCCGCGCGCGTTCACGCCTTTCTCCAGGTCCTGCAACGCGCGGGGGGCGTCGTCGATCGAGTAGGTCGCGCTCACCATGTCGTCAAGGTTCAGCTTCCCGCTGGTGTACAGGTCGAGCAGCATGGGGAAGTCCGACATGAAGTTGGTGTCGCCGTAGAAGCTGCCCTTCACCGTCTTGCCCTCCATCGAGAGCATCAGCGCGTTGAAGGGGACCTGCTCGGTGAGCTTCCCCACGCCGACGATGGTGGTGGTGCCGCCGCGCCGCGTGGCCGCGTGCGTCTCCATCATCAGCTGCGGGATGCCGACCGCCTCGAAGCTGAAGTCGGGGCCGAGCCCGCCGGTGAGCTCCTTGCACTTCATGACCGAGCTCTCCTTCGAGCCGTTCACGGAGTGCGTGGCGCCGAAGTGCCGGGCCATCTCGAGCTTCTTGTCGGCGACGTCGACCGCGATGATCTTCGCGGCGCCGGCGAGCCGCGCGCCCTGGATGATCGACAGCCCCACGCCGCCGCAGCCGAACACCGCGACCGACGAGCCGGGCGTCACCTTCGCGGTGTTGATCGCCGCGCCCACGCCGGTCATCACGCCGCAGCCAACCAGCGCGGCGCGGTCGAGCGGGATCGACTTGTCGATCTTGCAGGCGCTGATCGCCGGCACGATCGACTCCTCCGCCATGCAGCCGAGGAACTGCATCACGCCCACGTCGGCGCCGTCCTTGGCGTGCACGCGCGCGCTGCCGTCGAGCATGCGCCCATGCGGCTGCCCGATGGTGCAGAACTGCGGCTGCTTGGTGCGGCAGAAGTGGCAGTTGCCACAGGCCGGTGCAAACGAGAGCACCACGTGATCGCCGACGGCGAAGCCGCTCACGCCGGGCCCGAGCTCCGCGACGACGCCCGCCCCCTCGTGACCGAGCACCATCGGCCGCGCCAGCGGCAGCGTCCCGTTGATGACCGACAGGTCGGAGTGGCAGACGCCGGTCGCGCCCATCTTGATCCGCAGCTCGCCCGCCTTGGGCGGATCGATCTTCAGGTCCTCGACTGAGTACTGGTTCATCTCGCGGGTCACGAGCGCTTTCACGGCATCTCCCTCTGTGGAACAGGTTTCAAGCGCCGTTATAAGCGTTCCGGGTGCGCGGTCTCAAGTGCGACGGCTCTAGGGGACTGATCCGCAGTCGCCGGCTCCGCCCTGGTCGCAGTGCAGCGGGCAGGTGGGGCACTTCGGGCCAGGAGGCTGGCCGTTCAGCGCGCGGAACTGGCCCAGGTCGAGCGCGTTGATCACGGCGCCGACCTCGTCGAGGTCGAAGATCGCGCAAGGCAGCGCGTGCGAGGTGCCGCAGCTGTCGGAGGCGCGCGGCCTGCCGAGTGAGGCGCGGAGCTGCCCGAGGTCCAGCGCGTTCACCTCCGTGCCCGCGTCGCCCGGGAACTTCGCGTCGCAGCGGTTGCCGATGCCGTCGTGGTCGTCGTCGCGCTGGCCGCCGGTCCAGGTCGCCCACGGCTCGAGCAGGAAGTCGCCCGAGGCGCGGCGCGGGTTCGGCACCTGCACGCAGTTGTCGCAGGCGTCGCCCACGCCGTCGCGATCGAAGTCGGACTGTGTGGCGTTGGGGACCGTCGGGCAGTCGTCGGAGAGATCTGGGACACCGTCGCCGTCGCTGTCCTGTGCGGCCGGGACGAGCTCGAACGCGCCGGAGTCACAAGCGGCGATCGGGCGCGGCGCCCCGCGCTGGTCGGTGACGTCGGTGCAGGCGGCGCGCCCGAGCGCCGGGCTCCCGGCCTCCAGCGCCTGCGTCTGGGTCGGGCCGCCGTTGCTGGCGAGCGGGCCGAGCAGCGGATCGACGGGCGCGCCCGAGGTCCCGACGAGGTCGCTCGCCTGCGCGGCGAACGCGCAGCCGGTTCCGTCCCCGATCACGCTGCCGCCTTGCGAGACGATCGGAAGCGGAGGCGCCTCGGAGACCCAGCAGTCGGGCGCGCCGTCGCCCGCCGTGTTGCCCGCGATGATGCTGTCGCGGACGGTCACGTTGGACGTGAGCGGCGCTGCCTCGAGCACCGGCGGGCCGACCACGGCGAGCCCTCCACCGTGGTGGAGAGCGGAGTTTCCATTGATGGTGACCTCGGAGAGCGTTGCGTGGATCGCACCGCCCCCGTAGAACGAGACGCCACCGCCGTCGCCGACGCTCCCCGGAGGCCCGTTCGCGCCGTTCGAGTGGTTCCCGCTCACCGTGGAGTTGTCGAGCAGAAACGAGCTCTGCGGGCTCCAATCCCCGGTGAAGTTGATCCCCCCGACTCCGCCGTTCGCAGTGATCGTGCTGTCGCGCACCAGAAGCGCGCTCGCGAGGGTCGGATCCATCCCGACCTCGAGCCCGCTGTAGACGTTCCCGCTCACCGTGGTGCGGGTGAGCTCGGCGCTCTTGAAGCCGGGCACGAGGAATGCCCCGTTGGCATTTCCGCTGATCGTCGAGTCCTCGACCAGGAGCGTGTCGCCGGCGCCGAGGTTCAGCGCCGGACCGTTCCCGGAGAGCGTCGAGGACTGGACCACCACGTCGACGCCGGTGATCGCGTCGACGCCGTAGCCGGCGTTGTCGACCAGGTCGGTGCGGATGAGCTCGATCAGCCCCGGGGGCGCGAGGCCGTTGGTCGCGACCGCGATTCCAGAGTTGTGGAAGAAGCGGGAGTCCTCGGCGTGAAGGAACACGCAGGCGCAGCCGGGTCCCCCGTTCGAGTCGAGGTGCACCCGGGTGAGCACGATCGGGTGATCGGAGTCCATGCCGCCGAACAGCGGCGACCCTCCGCCGTTGCTGATCGCGAGATCCGCGAGGGTCAGCATCGCCGGTGCCGAACTGTCGAAGCCCGCGGCGGGCCCGGTGACCACGGTCACGGGGAAGCCGGCGCCGTCGACTTCGAGCTCGTCCGTGACCAGCAGTCTTCCAGTCGCACCGGTCGGGTCGAAGCCGCCCACCAGCGTGACCTCGTAAGTCCCGGCTGGTACGAGAATCCGGTCCGCGCCCGGCAGGGCATCCGTCTCCATCACTGCGGCTCGCAGCGTGCAGGTGTCGACGTCGCTGGCGCACACGCCGTCGCCGGGGTGGGCATCGGGGCGGTCGTCGGTGGCATTCACCGTGAAGTCGGCAGCGGAGACCGCAGTGGGCCCGAGGAAACTCAGTGTCAGAACGGTGAGCAGGAGAGCTCGGTGATTCATCCGTGATCTCCCTCGACGAGATCACTCTACGCCCGTGTGTGACTCGTGTCTACGCCGATGAGCGCGCGCCGAGCTCGAACAACAGGTGAACCGCCGCGCGCGCCGCCTTGCGAAAGTCGTCGAGATTCAGGCTCTCGTTCTCGCCGTGCGCGTTGCAGATCGGATCTTCCAGCCCGAGCAGCAGCGCAGGAGCGCCACCGAGCACCTCGGCGAAAGGCCCGACGAAAGGAATCGAGCCGCCGCAGCCGATGAGAGCCGGCTCACTCGCGAAGCCCGCGGCGAGCGCCCGGCGTGCGGCGTCGAAGGCCGGGCCGTCGGACTGCGTCTCCCAGCCGTTCGCGGCGCTCTCGACGAAGACCGAGACCTCGACGCCGTGCGGCGGATCCGCGCGCAGGAAGTCGGCCAGCAGGTTCGCCGCGCGCTGCGCGTCCTGGCTCGGCGCGAGCCGCAGCCCGACGCGCGCCGCGGCCTCCTCCATCAGCCGGTTCGCGGAGCCCGCGATGGGCGTGGCGTCGAGCGCAGTCACTGCGATGCTGGGCCGCAGCCACAGCCGCTCGTAGGGCGTGAACTCCGGCTCGCCGGCGAGCACCGCACCGTGGACCAGGCCCGCCTGCGCGCGGAACAGCGACTCGTCGAAGGGAAGCCGCGCGAGCCGCGCGCGCTCCTCGCGCTCGAGCGGCCGCACGTCGTCGTAGATGCCGGGGATCGCGATCGCGCCGTTCGTGCCGAGCAGCCGCGCGAGGATGCGCACCAGCGCGGTGGCGGCGTCGGGCAGCGGTCCGCCCCACATGCCGCTGTGCAGCGGATGGTCGAGCGCGCGCACGCGCACGTCGGCGACGACGAGGCCGCGCAGGCTGGTGGTGAGCGAGGGAAGACCGGCGTCGAGGTTCGCAGTATCCGAGAGCACGATCACGTCGGCCTGCAGCCGCTCGCGCTGCGCGCGCAGGAACGTCGCGAGATGGGGCGAGCCGATCTCCTCCTCGCCCTCGACGATGAGCTTCACGTTGCACGGCAGCCGCCCGTGCGCGGCGAGACACGCGCCGAGCGCCGCGACGTGCACCAGGAGGCCCGCCTTGTCGTCGACCACACCGCGGCCGTACAGCCGCCCGTCCGCGCGCCGCGTGGGCTCGAAGGCTGGGCTTCCCCACTTCTCCGGGCGGCCCGGCGGCTGCACGTCGTGGTGCGCGTAGATCAGCACGGTGGGTGCGCCGCGCGCGGCGCGGAGCCACTCGCCGACCACGTACGGGTGCGCGCCCGGCAGCTCCAGCACCTCGACCCGCTCGAGGCCCGCCTTGCGCAAGAGCTCGGCCACGGCGCGCGCCGAGCGCTCGAGCTCGGCCCGGTCGAACCCATCTGCCGAAACGCCGGGAATGCGCGCCAGCGCGCACAGCGCGTCGACCGTCGCGTCGAACCGCTCTTCGAGCGCCGCGAGCGCGGCCTCGCGCTCACTCACTCTCGGGGAACCTCGCGCTCACGACCCGATCGTATCGAATCGGTATAGTTGAGCGATGCCCCTCACTGGAAGCTGCCTCTGCGGCGACGTGGCGTTCGAGGTCGACGGTCCGCTGGAGGCGCTGGGCAATTGCCACTGCTCGATGTGCCGCAAGTCGCACGGAGCGCCGTTCGCGAGCTTCGTCGGCGCGCGCAAGTCGGTCTTCCGCTGGCTGCGCGGCCTGGAGAAGGTGAAGAGCTACGAGTCCTCGCCGAACGCGTTCCGCCCGTTCTGCACGCGCTGTGGCTCGCCGGTGCCCGCGGTCGCCGAGGCCATGGGCATGGTGTTCATCCCGGCGGGACTGCTGCACGGCGACTTGAAGCTGGGGCCGATTCCGCACCTGTTCGTCGGTTCGAAGGCGCCCTGGTACGAGATCCGCGACGCCGCACCGCAATTCGAAGCGTACCCGCCCGGCGCCGGCGAGCCCGTGCCGTCGCCCCGCAAGACCGAGCCCACGCCCGAGGCGGTGCGCGGCGGCTGCCTGTGCGGTGCGGTCTCGTACGAGATCCCCCGGCCGGTCGCGGGCGCGATCGTGTTCTGTCACTGCTCGCGCTGCCGCCGCGCGCGCGGCGCGGCGCACAACTCCAACCTGTTCGTCGAGCTCGAGCGCTTCCGCTGGCTGCGCGGCGCCGACCGCGTCGAGACCTTCAAGCTGCCGGGCGCCGAGCGCTTCGCGCAGTCGTTCTGCCGCGACTGCGGCTCCGCCCTGCCGCACGTCGCACGGCGCGCGGTGATCCCCGCCGGCTCGCTCGACGACGATCCCGACGTGCGGCCCGCGCTGCACATCTTCGTGGCCTCGAAGGCGCCGTGGTTCGAGATCGCCGACGACCTGCCGCGCTACGACGAGTACGCGCCGGGCATGGCGCCGCCACCTCCGAAGCCGAGTTGAGCTGGAAGGACGAAGTCGAGGGCATCGAAGCGCGCCGGCGCGCGGCGCAGGCGCTGGGTGGCCCCGACGCGGTCGCCGCGCAGCATGCGAAGGGCCGGCTCACGGTGCGCGAGCGCGTGGACCTGCTGTTGGATCCGGGCTCGTTCCAGGAGCAGGGCCCGATCGCGGGCCACGCGGAGAAGGATGCGTCGGGACGGCTGATCGCGTTCACCCCGGCGAACTACGTGCTGGGCTTCGGCAAGATCGACGGGCGGCCCTGCGTCGTGGGCGGCGAGGACTTCACCCAGGCCGGCGGCTCGCCCTCGCCCGCCGGCCTACGCAAATCGGTGTTGGCCGAGGAGCTCGCCGTGCGCCACCGGCTGCCGCTGGTCCGCCTGCTCGAAGGCGGTGGCGGGAGCATCGCGCCAAGGGCACCGGGCGGGACGAGCGCGCCGGTGGTCGTCGAAGCCTCGAACGCGCCGCCGCGCTTCCTCTCGTTCGCACAGGCCATGGCGACCGCGCCCGTCGTCTCCGCGGCGCTCGGCGCGGTGGCCGGCCTACCCGCCGCGCGGCTGGTCGCCTCGCACTTCTCGCTGATGGCGCGCGACTCGGCGCAGGTGCTGGTGGCGGGACCGCTGCTCGTCGAGCGCGCGCGCGGAGTGAAGCTGAGCAAGGAGGAGCTCGGCGGCGCCGCGGTCCACCTGAAGAGCGGCGTCGTCGACAACGCCGCGCCGGACGAGCCGGGCGTGCTGGCACTGGTGCGCCGCTTCCTCTCCTACCTGCCGACCAACGTGTGGGAGGGAGCGCCCGTGGTCGCCTGCGACGAGCCCGCCGACCGCGCCGCGGAGGAGCTGCTCGAGCTCGTGCCGCGCGAGCGGCGCAAGAGCTACAAGATGCGGCGCGCGCTCGAGCTCGTGCTCGACCGCGACAGCTTCTTCGAGCTCGCCCCCTCGTTCGGCCGCTCGCAGATCACCGGCCTCGCGCGGCTGCGCGGCCAGCCGGTCGGCTTGCTGGCGAACGACCCGAACTTCTACGCCGGTGCGATGACCGCCCAGGGCGCGCAGAAGCTGCGCCGGTTCGTCGAGCTGTGCGACACCTTCCACCTGCCGATCGTGAGCTTCGTCGACGAGCCCGGCTTCCTGATCGGCCCCGACGCAGAGCGCGAGGGCACGATCCGGCACGGCACGGCGGCGATCTTCGCGGTGATGCAATCGAGCGTGCCGTGGGCGTCGGTGATCGTGCGCAAGGCCTTCGGCGTCGCGGCCGCCGCCCACTTCGGCCCGGGCGGACACGTGCTGGCCTGGCCCTCCGCCGAATCGGGCCCGCTGCCGCTCGAGGGCGGAGTCGCCGTCGCGTTCCGCCGCGAGATCGCCGCCGCCGCCGATCCCGAAGCAAAGCGGCGCGAGCTGGAGGAGGCCCTCGCCGCCCGCCGCGACCCCTACGCGCGCGCCGAAGCCTTCGGCGTCGCCGACCTGATCGACCCGCGCCACACCCGCGCCGCACTCACCGCCTGGCTCGACTGGATCCAGCCGGTCTTGGCCCAGCTGCGCGGCCCGCGCAGCTACGGACCCAGACCTTAGCCTGACGGCCTACGCTCGGCTTCGCCTCGCTGGGCGCTTCGCTTGCGGGCTCGCTCAGGGCGGCCTTCGCTCGCCCTCGCAGTAACCAAGCCTTTGCTCGAGAAGAGAAGACCTTCGCACGCGGACTGTGAGCTCGCGCTGCCGACGCGGTCGCCGCGGCTCCAACATTCTGGAGGTGGATGGACCTGATTCGCGCGCGCGGCCGCGCTGAACCCAGAGGGAGCGTGCAGCGTCCTCGCGACCGCGACCGGCGCGTTCTGCGCGGAGCGCGAAGCGCAACGGCCTCTCATTCGGGCGGCGGACGCACACGGGAGAGCACCACAGCAGCGCTGATCGCGATACACGCCAGCACCACGAGCGGGCGCTCGTATCCGCCCGCTCGCTCGAATGCGAGGCCCAGCGCGACCGGGCCCAGGCCGCTGGCGAGCTGGGTCACCAGCTGCAGGCTGCCGAGCACGCTCGCGAACGAGCCGACGCCGAAGTACTCCGCCACCAGCAGCGGCTGCAGCATGAAGATGTTGCCCATGGTCAGGCCGAACACGAACGACGCGCCGCCCAGCGCCGCACCGCCGGATGCGGCCGAGAAGCACAGCGTCGCGGCCGCCTGTACCGCGAACAGCGACATCGCGATGTGGCGCTTCTCGATCCGGTCGCCGAGCGGGCCGATCAGGAAGCGGCCCAGCACGCTGCCGAGCGCCGTGGCGCTCACCACCAGCGAGGCGTCCGCGGGCGCGAGCTTCTCGCGCAGACCCGCGAGCTGGTGCGCGAGGAAGCCGACCTGCGCGAAGAGCCCGAGCCCGAACGCGAGCGCCAGGCCCCAGAACGCGCGCGTGCGCAGCGCCGTGCGCGTGCGGTAGTGGCGGTCGACCGGCGCCGGAGCCCCCGCGTCGAGCGGGTCGAGCGCGCCGCCGTCGACCGGGAGCCCGTACTCCGCCGGGCTCGCGCGCAGCACCAGCGCGGTGACGGGCAGCGCGACGCAGACCACGATCGCCGCGAGCGCCTCGGTCGCGGCTGGCAGGCCGCGCTCGCGGATCAGCCAGGTGGAGAGCGGCACGAGCAGGATCCCGCCGATCGATACCCCGGTCTGCGACACCGTCATCGCGCGCGCGCGCAGCCGCGCGAACCAGCGCGTGACGATCGCCGCGGTGGGGACCGCGCCCGAGAGCGCCGAGCCCAGCGCCATGCCCAGTGCGCAGACGTAGAGCAGCGGCTCCGTGGTCACCCGCCCGACACCGATCAGTGACGCGGCGAGCAGCGGCGCACCCAGCGCGATGAAGGTGCGCGAGCCGATCCGGTCCACGCCCCGGCCCACCGGCAGCCCCGCCATGCCGGTGACGATGAAATAGACGCTGGTCGCACCGGCGACGGTGGAGCGCGACCAGCCGCGCTCGTGGCAGAGGGCGTCGAGCAGTACCCCCTGGCTGTAGAAGCCGATCCCGGCGCACACGAACGAGATCAGGCACGCGCCGAGCGCCACCCACCAGCCGTAGAACAGCCGCGGGGCGACGCGGGCGAGCGCCGGCAGCTCGATGAACGTCGCTGTCTCGCGCTCCAAACCCGCTCCCCGATTTGTGGCCGGCCCCGGCGCGAGCCTATGATGCGCCCGATCGCGGAGGAGCTTCGCATGTCCGAGTCCGTGCTTCTGGTCGAGCGCAGCGACGGCGTCGCGACGCTGGTGTTGAACCGGCCGAACGCCATGAACGCGCTCTCGCGCGAGCTGCGCGGCGCGCTCTCGGACGCGTTCATCGCGCTCGCAGCCGATCCAAACGTGCGGGCGATCATCCTCACCGGCGCGGGCCGGGCGTTCTGCGCGGGGCTCGACCTGAAGGAGCTCGGCAGCGGTGGCGGCCCGATCGGCGGCGGCCGCGCCGACGCAGGGCCAGACCTGGTCCGCGCGATGGGGGCGTTCGAGGGCCCGATCCTGGGCGCGATCAACGGCGTGGCGATCACGGGCGGCTTCGAGCTCGCGCTCGCCTGCGACGTGCTGATCGCCTCGACCGAGGCGCGCTTCGCCGATACGCACGCGCGGGTCGGCATCATGCCCGGCTGGGGCTTGTCGCAGAAGCTGTCGCGCGCGATCGGCGTCTACCGCGCGAAGGAGCTCTCGCTCACCGGGAACTACCTCGACGCGCGCACCGCCCAGGCCTGGGGCCTGGTGAACCGCGTGGTCGCACCCGACGCGCTGTTGCCCACGTGCAAAGCGCTGGCGCGCGACATGCTGTCGGTGCCCGACCGCGCCCTGCGCAGCTACAAGCGCATCATCGACGCGGGCTTCGCGCTGGCGTTCGGCGAGTCGCTCGCCGCGGAGCGCGAGCTCTCCGGCGCCGCCAACCGCGCCGTGACCGCAGACGCGGTCGAGCAGGCGCGCCTCGGCGTGCGCGCGCGCGGCCGCGCGCAGCTGCGGGGGCCTGCGTGAAGCTGCGCGTCGGCATCGGCGTCTCGAGCCTGCCGGCCGCGAGCGCGCGCGAGTTCTTCGCCTGGGCCGAGCTGTGCGAGGCCTCGGAGATCGACTCGATCTGGCAGACGGACCGGCTCATCTCGCAGCAGCCGTTCCTGGAGTCGCTCTCGGTCATGGCGTCGCTCGCGGGCGCGACCGAGCGGGTGAAGTTCGGCATGAACGCGGTGGTGGCGCCGCTGCGCGACCCGCTGGTGCTGGCGAAGCAGTGCGCCACGATCGACTGGCTCTCGGGCGGGCGGCTGCTGCCCGTGTTCGGCGTGGGCGGCGAGCACGCAGCCGAGTTCCGCGCGACCGGGCGCAACGCCTCCGAGCGCGGCCGTCGCGCCGACGAGGTGCTCGAGATCGCGCGCCGGCTGTGGAGCGAGGACTCGGTCACCTTCCACGGCGAGTTCCACCACTTCGAAGGCGTGTCGATCCTGCCGAGGCCGATCCAGCGGCCATTGCCGCTGTGGATCGGCGGCTCCAGCGCCGCCGCGATCCGCCGCACCGTGCGGCTCGGCACCGGCTGGCTCGGCGGAGTGCAGAGCCCGGCGCAGGTCGCGCCGGTGGTGGCCGCGATCAAGAAGCTCGGCCACGAGTCGGGCCGGCCCGTCCCGGACGACCACTTCGGCGCGAGCTTCGTGTTCCGCCTCGGCCCGCAGGACGACGCCCTGCTCGAACGTGTCTCGCGCGGGTACGCCGCGGCGGCGCGCGCATCGGGGGGCGAGTTCGACCCGAAGGCCTACTTCGCGCTGGGGGACGCCGACGCCGTGCTCGAGCGCGTCGCCCAGTACCGGGCCACCGGCGTCTCCAAGTTCGTGCTGCTGCCGCTGGCGCGGAACGGCGAGGAGCTGCTCGAGCAGACCCGGCGCCTCGCGGCCGAAGTCGTGCCCATCGCGCACGGCTGGGACTGAGTCGAGTCAGTCGCTCTGGCGCGCCCAGGCGGCGAGCGTCGCCAGCGCGTCGGGGACGATGTCGACCGCGATCGCGCTGCCGCGCTCGGGGATCGTCTGCAGCTGCGACTTGGCCAGCTCGCGCGACAGCGCGTGGGCCATCGCGACCGGGCTCACGCGGTCGGTCTCGCCGTGCCACAGGAACACCGGCGCATCGACCGCCTCGAGCGGGAAGCCCCAGGGCTTCGCCAGCAGGCACAGCTCGCGCACCATGCCCTCGGCGCCCGAGCGGAAGCCCTCGTACGCGGCGTCCATGAAGATCTCCGCGATTTCGGGGGCGTCGAGGACCGGCCGCTCGGAGGGCGGCAGCGTCCCGGACGCCTCGCGCAGCAAGGCAGCGGGGTCCCGATCGGCCAGCCGCGCAGCACGCTGCTGCAGGCGCAAGAGCAGCCGGGGCGCCCAGCGCGGCAGGACGTGCAGGAACATGCGGGCGCGCAAGTCCATGCCCGAGAGCACGCCGTCGCGATCGTGCGGCGCAACGCTGCTGACGAGCGCGACCGCGCGCACGCGCTTGGGCAGACGCACCGCCGACGCGAGCGCGAAGGCGCCGCCGCCGGCGACGCCCAGGACCGAGAACCGCTCGAGCCCGAGCTGATCGGCGATCTCGTCGAGGTCCAGGGGCCAGTCGAGGAGCTGCGCCTGGGGCGAGAGGTCGGACAGGCCGTAGCCCGGGCGGTCCACGGCGATCACCCGCACGTGCCGTCCCAGACCTGCAGCGTGGGCGATCCGACCCTCGAGGCGGGACCCGAACGAGCCGTGGGCGTAGAAGACCGGCAGGCCGCCCTCGTCGCCGAAGGTCGCGAAGCCGACTTGTCGGCCATCGCGGAGGCGAAGCGTTTGATCGACGGCGGCGGAATAGCGCTCGGTCACGGAAACCCCTGCCCCCCCCGGCTCGATGGAGACTGCGCCGGCCCCTGCTCTTTAGTGTCCGCGCCCCGGGAAAAGGGAGCGCGGAATTCCTCGCTGCCGGCAAGTCTAGTCGCAAGCGCGCGCACCTTGGGGCCTCGGGCGAAAAGTTCCTGCGTCTGCCCGCCGATGGAGCGGCCGTGAACGGCGGACCCAAGCCACTGGCGGGCGATGCGCGCGAAGAGCTGGCGCAGCGCCTGGAGGTGGAGCTCGAGTGCCCGGAGTGCGGTGCGCACTTCGTGGCGGGCGTCTGGGACCACAGCTTTCGCTGCAGCTACTGCGGCTCGGTGCTGGTCTGCGCACGGGCCCTGGGCGAAGAGGTCTTCGCCGCCTCGGACGGCAAGACCACCGCCGCGGACGTGGTCGGGCTGATCGTGCGCAACGAGACCGAGAGCTACCGCAACGAGCTGCTGGGCCGGCTGCGCGGCGAGGACGGCCATCCGGTGCTGGAGCTCCCGGCCGTGACGGAGGCACAGGTCGCCGCGTTCCGGGCGCGGCTCGAGGGGGAGCTGTCGCTGGTCTTCGCCGGGGACTTCCTGGTGCCCTACGAGCTCCACCAGCGCACCGTGTTCCAGGGCGTGCTGGGTCGCCGCGGCGGCGCCAAGGAGTCGCTGGTGCAGAGCATCCAGAGCGAGGACGTGCTGCGCCGCTACGACGCCGCTGCCTGGAACCTGCGCGACCGGGGGCTCAAGCTGCGCGGCTCCCGCCTGGCGCTGCTGCGCGATGTCCACCTGGCGCTGTGCGAGGGCCGCTCGCTCGCAGCCAGCACCGCGGGCGACGCCGCCGCCGAGCCGCACGCCGACCGCGCGCGGATCGCCGCCGATCCGGCTCTGGAGGTGATCGGCCGGCTCGACGGAGTGACTGGCGAGCGCAGGCTGCGCGCATGGAAGCACATGGGGTTCGCGCGCGTGCAGCGCGGCAGCGAGGCGGAGGACTACCTCGTCGACCGGCAGTTCGGGACCGTCGCGGGACGGCTCGAGCCCGAGGAGACCGAGCGGCTGCGGGCGCTGTCGGCGCGTCCGCTGGACGAGGTGCTGCAGAAGCCCGTGCTGCACGCGATCGCCTCGGAGTGCCCCAACTGCGGCAACCCGGTCGAGCTCTCGCCGCGCGCCAAGATCGCCTTCTGCGCAACGTGTGCGCTGGCGATCGGGGTGTCCGCCGAGGGGCTGCGAGAAATCCCCTACGAGCGCGCGGCGCCGGTCGGGGCGCAGGGCGCGAGCGCGATCCTCGGCTTTCCGCTCTGGGCCTTCCCCGCTCGCGTGCGTGCCGGCGGCGGCGAGTTCACCCGCTTCTGGGACTGGCTCGAGCGCGTGAGCCCGCAGCCCGCGGCCGAGCGCTTCCGCGAGAACGACCCCGCGGAAGCGCGCCTCTTCGTGCCCGCACGCGCACTCTTCGGCGCGCGGCCGCTCGACGACGCCTTCGCCGCACTGGCAGCAGTGGCGACCTGGCGGCAGCCCGCGGTGGTGTCGGACCGCCCGACCCCGAGCGACCGGCTGCGGCTGCTCGACGTCGAGCTCGATCCCGCCGAAGCGGAGACGCTCGCGCGCTTCGCCCTGGTGGCGCTCCACGACCGCCAGAGCACGCGCCGGCTGAACGGACTGTCGTTCAAGACCTGGGTGGCCGAAGCGCAGCTCGAGCTCGGCGCGCCGCGGCTCTCGGTGATGGCGCTCGCGATCCACGGCGAGAGCTGGCTCCCCGCGGGGCGCGCCGCCGGCCCGGACCTGCGCGAGGCGGCGCTCTTCCCCGCTCCGGTGCCGCGCTCGGTGCTCGAGGACTCGGGCCAGATTCCGCGCCGGTCGCGTGCCTTCGGTCTGATGTGACGCCGCCCCTGGCTTGACTTCGCTCTCCTGTGGCTCGCTGCGCGCGGCTCCGCCGCTTGCGGGCTCGCTTAGGGCGGCCCTCGCTCGCCCTCCCTCGTGCTCAAGCGACTTGCAGGGCGCGCCGAATCAGCCGGTGAGCCGCGCTGGGCGGCGGTGGCGCCGAAGGGCGGAAGGGAGCGGCGGTGGCGGATGTGCGCGAGACGCTTCGCGACGGGCGCAACGCGCTCGAACGGCTGTGCGCGCGCGTGCCGGGCTTCCGCGGCTATCTCGGCCGCGAGGAGCGGCGCGAGGCCGACAAGATCCTGCGCGACTACGGCGCCACCAAGCTCGAGCGCGTGGTCCGCGACGTCCAGGAGGCGATCGCGAAGGCCGCGCTCGAGCAGATGGGCGAGTACCAGGAGCTGGTGACCCAGCTCGAGAAGCTGCGCGCGGAGCTGCGCTTCGCCGACCGCGGCTACTCGGGGTTCTTCGACGAGCGCAAGCTCGACTCCGACGCCGCGCTCGACGCGCTCTACGCGCAGGACGAGCGCATCGTGGCGCAGGTGGACGAGATCTCCGCGCAGGTGGCCGACGCCGACTTCTCGGCCGCGGCGCTGCGCGGCGGCTTGAAACGACTCGGGCTCGCGCTCGCCGACCGGCGCAACGCGATCCTGGGTCTGGGTGCGAGATAGGGAGCGAGGGCGCGATGTCTCAGTTCATCGAAGTGATCGAGTGTCTCGACAAGGCCCCCGAGACACTGGTGTCCCGTTTCCCCGAGCGCGGCTCGGCCGACATCAAGATGGGCGCGCAGCTGATCGTGCGCGAGAGCCAGGCGGCGGTCTTCTTCCGCGACGGCCGCGCGCTCGACACCTTCGGGCCCGGCCGCCACACGCTCAGCACCATGAACGTGCCCCTGCTCACCAAGTTCTTGTCGCTGCCGCTGGGTGGCACGAGCCCGTTCCGGGCCGAGGTCTACTTCGCCAACCTGCGCACCTTCGTGAACCAGAAGTGGGGCACGATGGAGCCGATCCTGTTCCGCGACTCCGAGCTCGACATGGTGCGGCTGCGCGCGTTCGGCATCTACTCGTACCGCATCTCGAACCCGCAGGTGTTCGTGAACTCGCTCGTGGGCACCGTCTCGGAGTTCACCACCGACGCGCTGGCGGACTTCTTCCGCGGCCTGATCGTCACCCAGGTCGCCGAGTTCCTCGGCTCGCACCTGCACACGGTGCTCGACCTGGCGCAGCACTACGTCGAGATCTCGGCCGGGATCCAGGCCAACGTGCTGGCCGACTTCGAGAAGTACGGGGTGACCATCGCGGACTTCAAGGTGCTCTCGATCAGTCCGCCCGAGCACGTCCAGGAGATGATCGACAAGCGCGGCGGCATGGCCGCGGTCGGCTCGCTCGACTCGTTCGTGCGCTACCAGGCCGCGAACGCGCTCGAGAAGTCCGCCGCGGGCGGCGCGAGCGGCGGCAGCGGGCTCGCGGCCGCCGGTGTGGGCGCGGGCGCGGGTCTCGGCCTGGGCGCGGGCATGGCGGGCGTGGTGACGCGCGCGCTGGGCGGCGCGGGCGGTACGGCGAGTCGCTGCTCCGCCTGCGGCGCGGGCCTGGGCGACAGCGCGAACTTCTGCTCGAGCTGCGGCGCACGCCAGCGCGCTGCGGCGAACGCCTGCCCGAGCTGCGGCACCGAGAACGCCGCCGGCGCGCGCTTCTGCTCGAACTGCGGCACCGGGCTCGCCGGGGCGCCGCCGGCTCCGCCCTCGGGCACGGGGCGCTAGCCCGCGAACAGCCGCGCCAGCGTGTCCAGCGCGCGCGGCATGCGCGGCCCGTACCAGGAGAGCAGCTCCCCTTCGAGCACGTGCACGCGGCCGCTCCGCGCGGCGGGACAGGGCAGCCCGAGATACTCGCGCCGCTCGGCATCGCCGAAGGCGTACGGCTCGGTGGGCAGCAGCAAGACGTCGGGCGCGGCGAGCACCAGCTCGCGCTCGTCGATGCGCGGGTAGCGCCCCCGGCCGTCCGCGGCGAACGGGTTGTCGCCGCCGGCGCAGGCGATCAGATCGCTCGCGAAGGTGTCGCCGCCGACCGCCATCAGCGGCTCCCGCCAGACCAGCGCCACGACGCGCGGGCGCGGGAGGCGAGCCTGGGCCGCGAGCGCCGCCAGCCGGCGCTCGACCTCGCCCGCCAGCGCTTCGCCCTCGGCGTCGTGGCCGGTGATCCGGCCGAGCGTGCGCAGCTCCGCCACTGCTCCCGAGACACTGCGGGCGTAGGTCACGAACACCCGCAGGCCGGCGGCCAGCAGCCGCTCGACGTCGCGCTGGCGGTTCTCCTCCTGGTTCGCGAGCACCAGGTCCGGCGCGAGCGCTGCGATCGCGCGCCGGTCCGGGTTCTTGGTGCCGCCCACGCGCGGCAGCGCGGCCAGCTGCGCAGCGGGATGTACACAGAACTCGGTCACGCCGACCACGCGGTCTCCGGCGCCGAGGGCGAACAGCGTCTCGGTCCACGACGGCACCAGCGAGACGATGCGCCGCGGCGGCGCGGCGAACTCGTGCTCGCGGCCCAGCGCGTCGCTCACCCGCACGCGCGACCTCCCGCCGGCCAGCTTCGCGCGGCTATCGCTGGTTGTCGAACAGCATGTGCACGATCTCGGGATGGCCGTGCGCGGTGGCCAGCGTCGCGGCGGAGAGGCCGTCGGAGGTGCGCGCGTTCGGGTCGGCGCCGCGCTGCAGCAGGAGCTGCACGATGTCGCCGTGACCTGCCGCCGACGCGTGCAGCAGCGGCGTCCAGCCCTTGTCGTCGCGCGCGTCGGCCGAGGCGCCGTCGGCCAGGAGCGCGCGCAGGTACGAGGTTTGCCCGTCGCGCGCGGCCTTCACCAGCGCGCGGTTGTTCTCCTGGCGCCGGCGCTCGCGGTCGTTGTCGCCCGGCAGCATCGACGCCATCATCAGCGGCGTCTTCCCGTCGGCGGACTTCGCGTTGGGATCGGCGCCCTTCTCGAGCAACAGGATCGCCAGCGGGCTGTGGCCAGCCGCGGTGGCGAGCAGGAGGGGCGTCCAGCCTGAGCGGTCGTGCGCGTTGGGATTGGCGCCCTTGTCGAGCAGCATCCGCGCCGCGTCGACGTGGCCCTCGCGCACCGCGCGCAGCAGTGCCGTCTGGCCGTCTTCGGCCTTTGCGTCGATCTTCGCCCCGGCGTCGAGCAGGATCTGCATCGAGTGCATGCGGCCCTTCCAGGCGGCGTACATGAGCGCCGTCTGGCCGGTGGTGCTCCGCGCGTCGACCTTGGCGTGCGCCGTGATCAGGCCGCTCACGACCACGCTGCGGCCCTTCATCCCCGCCAGCATCAGCGGCGTCAGCCCCCCGCGCGCGGAGAGGTTCGGATCGGCGCCGGCCTGCAGCAGCGCCGCGGCGATCTCGGGATAGCCCTCCTGCGCGGCGAGCATCAGCGCCGTCATGCCCTGGCGGTCGCGCGAGTTCGGGTCGGCTCCCGCCGCCAGCAGCGAGCGGACCGCCGCGATCTGGCCGGTCTGCGCAGCGTGCGCGAGCGCCACCCGGCCGGCGTCGCTGCGAACGGAGAGCGTGCGGTCGTGCTGGACCAGCATCTCCACGATGTGGGTGTGGCCCTCGCGCGCGGCCCGCGCGAGGGCGCTCTGCTGATCGCTTCCGCCGGTCGGGTCGGCTCCGGCCTCGAGCAGCATGCGCGTGATCGGCTCGTAGCCGTTCGCAGCCCCGGCCTCGAGCGCGGTCGCGCCGACGTTCGTGCGGGCGTTCACGTCGGCGCCCGCGCGGATCAGCTCGCGCACGCAGTCGACGCGCCCTTCGTTCGCCGCGCGGAACAGCGCCGTCTGCCCGGCGTTGGTGGTGTCGTCGAGCGTCGCCCCCGCCGCGATCAAGAGCCGCAGCGTGTCGAGCTGGCCGGCGTGCGCGGCCGCACCGAGCGGCGACTCGCCGCTGCGGCTGTGCGCATCGGGATCTGCGCCCTTCTCGATCATGCTCGCCATCAGCTTCACGTCGCCCTTCTCCGCGGCGTCGACCAGGAGGTCGTTGGCGATGCGGATTTCGGGCAAGAGCAGCGCGGGATCGGTGCGCGACAGATCGGCGCCGTGGCGGCGGAGCTCGTCCACCACGTCGCGGTGACCCTCCTTCGCGGCGATCGCCAGCGCGGTGGCGCCCGAGGAGTCGGGGCTGTCGACCTTCGCACCGCTCTCGATCAGCTTGCGCACGGCGTCGCTGCGACCCTTCTCGGCCGCGAGCAGGAGCGCCGTCTTGCCCTCGCTGGAGCGCGCGTTCACGTCCGCGCCCTTGGCGAGCAGCGCGGTGATCAAGTTCTCGTTGGGCGACCGCGACGGCGTCGCCGAGTCGGCGGCGCCCGGATCGGGTGCCGGATCGATCCGCAGCGCGCTCAGCAGGTTGGCGACGTCGTCCCGCTTCTCCGCCACGGCGTGGTCGTAGGCCGACAGCCCGGCATGGTCGACCGCGGCGACGTCCGCCCCGTCGGCGAGCAGCGCGCCGACGGTGTAGGTGCGGCCCGCAGCAGCCGCGTACATCAGCGCGGTCTGGCCGTCGGGGGCGCGCTCGTTGACGCGCGCGCCCGCGTGGACCAGCGCGTCGGCGACGCCGGTGCGGCCTTTCACCGCGGCCACCATGATCGGCGTCTGCCCGCCCGTCGTGGCGATGTTCGGATCGGCCTTGTACTGCAGCAGCAGATGGACCAGCGAGAGCCGGCCCTCCGCCGCCGCGAAGTGGAGTGCGACGAGCCCGTTCGCGTTGGCGGTGTCCACCTTCGCGCCGTGGTCGAGCAGCATCTTCACGATGTGGCCGTAGCCGCGCGCGCTCGCCTGCATCAGCGCCGTGAAGCCGTGCGTGTCGGCTGCGTCGGGATTGGCGTGGTGCGCGAGCAACAGGCCCATCACCTCGCGCGACCCCTGGGCGCTCGAGTGGAGCAGCGGCGTCCAGCGGCTGTGGTCGCGCGAGTCGACCGAAGCCCCGCGGCTCAGCAGGAAGTCGACCAGCTCACCGGAGCCGAGCTGCGCCGCGATGATCAGCGGCGTCGCGCCGTCGGCGGTGGTGCACTCGATCGAGGCGCCTTCGGCCAGCGCCGCGGTGGCCTCCTCGACGCTGCGGTCGCGCGTGGCTGCCAGAAGCCGGCCATCCCTCCGACGGGCGGCGTCCGAAGACCCCGTCCCGTCGGAGGAGCTGACCGTCGCGCCGGTGGAGACAGCGAGGAGCAGTAGAGCAGCAGCTAGCCGGCGCACAGAGACTCGCTTCAGGCGTTGCGTCCGCGCCGCGCGAACGCGACCCCGAGGGTCGAGATCGCGAGCAGGGCGAGCGTCGTCGGCTCAGGCACGGTCCCCGTTCCCGGCAGGATGCCGGAGACCAGGAACACGATGTCTTCGAAGCCGTGGTCGCTGCCCGTCTCGAAGGCGACGAGGAATTGGCTGTTGAGGAAGACTCCCTGACGTTTGCCAGGAAGCTTCAGCATCGTCGAGTCGTTCCCTTGGAAGACCTTCACTGCCGTCGCGCCACCCGGATTGAGGTTCGCCTGCGTGAACAGGAAAACCGGCGACGTGTGCGAGACGGAATCCTTGATGAAGAATCCGAACGGGCCATCGAACCCGTTCTTCGAGCCCTTGTGGATCCCTCCGTGGACCCCGATGGATCCGTCGTCGTTGAACGTCACCGTCGCGACGTCGGTCGAGCGGAAGGAGTTGTGGCCCGAATCCGAGAGCAGGAACGCCATGGTGTTGGGGTCGCCGGAATCGAACAGACCGAACTTCACCTTCTCGGACTTCAGCGTCTGGTCCACCACGATCTGCGCAGTCATCGGACCTGCGGAGTTGTTCCAGTTGTCGATGTTTTCAGGCGTGTTGGCGTCCAGCGCAGGCCCGGAAACGACGAGGCTGTTCAGGATGTCCTGAAGGGACACCGGGGTCCCGGGGGTGCCTCCGGTGGGGTGAACCGTGGTGTGTTTACCCTTTGCGAAGGCAAGCTCGGGCCCGGCAACCAATGCAAGGCACACGAGTGCTGTTAGGAATGCGCGTTGTTTCATCGCTTCGTACGTCCTGCCACCCCTGCGTGGGGAGTCCTCGCAAGGGGCTTCAGCGTGGGCGCAATTCTATGATGCGTAGGTGAACGCCCACAAGTCCATCGTTCCTAAGTACCCACCTTTGTACCAATCCTTACGTTACTCCAGGGGAAACTACGTGGCGCAGTGCTGCGCGAAACCACCCCGGAAACCGCTGCACGTGCTTGCGGTTGTCGGTTGGCTTGCACAGCCCTGGTCACTTCTCTGCACTCCAGGGATCGGGATCGAGATCCAGAAGCCCTCGCGTGAGTGCACCTTCTGAGCCAACGAGGGCCAGCAACCTTTCTACACCAGGACGCTCGGTCGCGGCATGCCCGGGATCGATCAGGGCGAGCCCGAAATCGAGAGCGCTCCGCACGGCGTGATGGCGCAAGTCGCCTGTGACCAATACGTCGCCACCGGCCTGCCTGGCTGCACAGAGAAAGTCCTCGCCCGAGCCCGGAAGCACGGCGATCCGCGAGACCGGCGCGTCGCGGGCTCCAGCGACCCGCAACGGCGGCGCGCCGGGCAACGCGTCGGCCACGCGCTCGGCGAATTCACCGAGCGTCGTGCCGGGCTCCACCAGGCCGATCCGGCCCGCGAGATGGCTTTCGCCGCGGCGCTCGAGCAGGTCGAAGGCCGGCTCCTCGTACGGGTGGGCGCGCAGGAGCGCGCGCACCACCTCGGCCTCGCGCGCAGGCGGCACCACGAACTCCAGGCGAGCCTCGGGCTCACGCGAGAGCTCGCCCCGGCGCCCGACCGCGGGCGAGCTGCCTTCGCCGGCCATGAACGTTCCGGTGCCCTCGGCGCGGAACGAACAGTGGGTGTAGTTGCCGATCCTCGCCGCACCGGCCGCCGCGACGGCCTCGAGCACGGCGTCGGCGGCGGCGTGCGGCACGAAGGTGACGAGCTTGCGGCCGGGCGAGCCGTCGAGCGGGCCGAAGCCCGCCACTTCGGTGAGCCCCAGCGCATCCGCGAGCGCATCCGCGGTGCCGCCCGGGGCGACGTCGAAGTTCGTGTGCGCGACCGCCACCGCCACTCCTGCCCGCGCCAGGCGCAGCGCGCGGCCCGCAGCCGTCTTCCCGGCCACCAGCCGCTGCGTGGGATCGAACAGCAGCGGATGATAGGCGACCAGTAAGTCGACGGGCTCCCGCTCGAGCTCGGCGACCACGCGCTCAGTCACTTCGTGACAGACCGCAAGCCTTCTTGCGGGAGCGCAGGGGTCTCCCAGCACGAGACCGACGGGGTCCCACGGCGCCGCGCGCTCGAAGGGCGCGCGCCGCCCGATGGCCGCGAGTATGTCCGAGACCGCACGCGTCCGACTCACGGTCGCCATGCTAGCTCGCCATTCCGAGCGAACCATGGCGGGCCGGTGAGGACGCGAAGAAGAAACCGCTCCAGACCGGAGTGGAGCGGCGAGAGGCCGCCGTTACTCGCGCTCGATGAGTACGGCGATGAACCCGAGCACGACGGGGATGAAGAGCACGCCGCAGGTCGCTGCGAACATGTACATGAGGTCGAACGAGTTGGGCTGCATCGCGATCGTCTCCCCGTTTCCTAGACGTCCCAGCGGTCGCCGGCGTACAGAAGCTCCGCCAGGGTGCCCTCGCCGCGCGCCGCGATCTGTGCCTGGTTTTGCGCTTCCGTCTGCTCTTCGTAGGTCGCTTCCGAGACGGCGCGCAGCACGCCGATCGGCGTCGGGAACTCCGGCGGCGTGCAGCGCGCCAGCAGCAGCGCCAGCCCGGGATCCGCGTTCGCCTCGTCGTGGAGGACCTCGACGCCTGAGTCTGCCTCGCCGCGCTTCGCGGTGTACAGCCGCAGGCGCTGCGCGTCGAGCTTCACCACGCGGTCGTGGTCCTTGCCGTAGACCAGCGGCTGGCCGTGCACGAGCTCGAGCAGGTGCTCCGACTTGGTCTTGCGGTCCTTCATCTCCTCGAAGGCGCCGTCGTTGAAGACCGGGCAGTTCTGGTAGATCTCGAGCAGCGCGGAGCCCTTGTGCTGCGCCATGCGCGAGATCATCTCCTGCAGGTGCTGCGTCTCGGTGTCGACCGCGCGCGCGACGAACGTCGCCTCCGCGCCGAGCGCGAGCGAGAGCGCACGGAACGGCCGCGCGACCGTGCCCGCCGGCGAGGACTTGGTCTTCATGCCGACCTCGGAGGTGGGCGAGTACTGGCCCTTGGTGAGCCCGTAGACCTTGTTGTTGAACAAGAGGATCTTCAGGTCGACGTTGCGGCGCAGCGCGTGGATCAGGTGGTTCCCGCCGATCGACAGCGCGTCGCCGTCGCCGGTGACCACCCAGACCGAGAGATCCGGCCGCGCCAGCTTGAGCCCCGTCGCGATCGCCGGCGCGCGTCCGTGGATGGTGTGGAACCCGTAGGTGTCCATGTAGTACGGGAAGCGCGAGCTGCAGCCGATGCCGGAGATGAAGACGAACTTCTCCTTGGGGATGCCGAGCTCGGGCATCACCTTCTGCATCTGCGCCAGGATCGCGTAGTCCCCGCAGCCAGGGCACCAGCGCACGGCCTGGTCGGTCTCGAAGTCCTTCTTCGTCAGCTTCACCGCGTTGCCGTTGGTGAGTCCGCTCATGAGTGGAGCTCCCGGCTCGCGCCCGCGGGAGCGGCGTGCTTCTTCACCGCCTCGACGACCTCGCGCACCTTGAAGGGCTTGCCCTGGATCTTGTTCAGGCCGCGCGCATCGACCAGGAACTTGTCGCGCAGGATCGAGCGCAATTGCCCGCGGTTCAGCTCCGCGACCACCACGCGCCGGTAGCGGCGCAAGAGCTCGCCGACGTTGGACTGCAGCGGGTTCAGGTAGCGCAGGTGCAGGTGCCCGACGGCGTAGCCGCCCGCGCGCAGCGCGAGCGTGGCCTGGCGGAGCGCGCCGTAGGTCCCGCCCCAGCCCACCAGCAGTACGTCGCCGCTGTCTGGCCCGTCGACCACCGCAGGCGGCAGGCGGTCGGCGATCTTTTCGATCTTTGCCTGGCGCGTGCGCACCATGTGCTCGTGGTTTTCGGGGTCGTAGGAGATGTTGCCGGTGACGTCCTCCTTCTCGATCCCGCCGATGCGGTGCTCGAGTCCGGGCGTCCCCGGGATCGCCCACGGCCGCACCAGCCGCGAGTCGCGCAGGAACGGCGCGAAGTTCTCGGGGTCGGTGCGCAGCTCCGTCCGGATCGGCTCGAGCTCGTCGACCTCCGGCAGGTGCCAGGGCTCGGCGCCGTTCGCGAGTGAGCCGTCCGACAAGTAGGCGACCGGGCACATGTGCTCGATCGCCAGTCTCACCGCCTCGATCGCGAGGTCGAAGCACTCGGCCGGGGTCGCCGGCGCGACCACCGCGATCGGGCTCTCGCCGTTGCGCCCGACGATCGCCTGCAGCAGGTCCGCCTGCTCCGTCTTCGTGGGCATGCCGGTCGACGGACCGGCGCGCTGCACGTTCACGACCACGAGCGGAAGCTCGACCGCGACCGCCAGCCCGATCGCCTCCTGCTTCAGCGCGAAGCCCGGGCCCGAGGTGCCGGTCACGCCCACCGCGCCGCCGAAGGCCGCGCCGATCGCGGCGCCCGCCGCGGCGATCTCGTCCTCGGCCTGGAAGGTGGTGACACCGAAGCGCGCGTAGCCGGCCAGGTTGTGCAGCACGTCGGACGCCGGGGTGATCGGGTAGCTCGCGTAGACCATGGGCAGCCCCGCCAGCTTCGCGGCGGTGACGAGCCCCATCGCCGTCGCCTCGTTGCCGGTGATGTTCCGGTAGTGGCCCGGGCGCAGCTGCGCCGGGGGGACCTCGTAGGTAGCGTCGAACAGCTCGAGCGTCTCGCCGAGGTGGTAGCCCGCCTGGAACACCTTGATGTTCGCGTCCGCGAGCTCCGGGCTCTTGGCGAACTTCTTGCGAATGGAGTCGAACTCGCGCACCGGGTCGCGCCCGTACAGCCAGAACAGCACGCCGAGCGCGAAGAAGTTCTGCGTCCGCGCGATCTCGCGGCTCGACATGCCCGTGCCTGCGAGCGCGGTGGTCACGTGCTTGGTGAAGTCGATCGGGATCACCCTGTAGGCGGAGACGGAGCCGTCTTCGAGCGGGTTCTTCTCGTAGCCGGCGAGCTCCAGGTTCTTGGCCTTGAACGCGCCCGTGTTGACGATCAGCAGGCCCCCCGGCTCGAGGTCGGGCAGGTTGGTGCGCAGCGCCGCCGGATTCATCGCCACCAGCACCGCGGGCGCATCGCCGGCGGTGAAGATCTCGCTCGCGGCGAACTGCAGCTGGAAGCCGGAGACGCCCGCCAGGCTGCCGGCAGGGGCACGGATCTCCGCCGGGAAGTCGGGGAACGTCGCGATGTCGTTGCCGTAGAGCGCCGCGGTGCGGGTGAACTCGGTGCCGGTCAGCTGCATGCCGTCGCCCGAATCGCCCGCGAAGCGGATCACCACTGAATCGAGGCGCCTGTGGGGTCGTTGGGACCCCGCCGAGCTGCCGTTTGTCGAGCCGTCCGATCCGTCCGAATGACCTTCGTCTTGTGCCATTTCCTCTGCGTCGCTCTCCGGGCGGCAAATGGGGCGCTCGGGGAGACTGCCTTGGGCGGGGTCGTGATGATGACGCGCACGGGGGCCGCCCACAACGGGTGGCCCGCTTCCGTGGCCCGGCGCACCCCCGAAGTTGATCCCTTCCGCCCCGGGCGTATAGATTGCGCCCGAGCCAACACAGGGGGTCACCGCGTTGCGAGAAGTCTACATCGTCGAGGCAGTGCGAAGTCCAATCGGCCGGCGCGCCGGGGGCTTGTCCGGAATGCACCCGGCAGACCTGCTGGGCACGATCCAGAAGGCGGCGCTCGACCGCAGCGGCGTGCCCGCCGAGGCGATCGGCCAGGTCGTCGGCGGCTGCGTGTCGCAGGTCGGCGAACAGACCTTCAACATCGCGCGCGTGGCCTGGCTCGCGAACGGGCTGCCGCTGGACGTGGCGTCCACCACGGTGGACTCGCAGTGCGGCTCGAGCCAGCAGGCGACCACGCTCGCCGCGGGCCTGGTCGGCTCGGGGCTGGAGGATCTCGTGCTCTCGTGCGGGCTCGAGATGATGAGCCGGGTGCCGCTCGGCGCCGCGATGAAGGGCGGCTCGCCGATCCCGAAGAGCTACATGTCGCACTACCAGCCGACGTCGCAGTTCGCAGGCGCAGAGATGATCGGCAAGGAGTACGGCATCACGCGCGAGGACGTGGACCGCTTCGGCCTGCGCAGCCAGGAGCTGGCGAACCGCGCGTGGGAGGAGAAGCGCTTCGAGCGCGAGGTCGTGCCGATCACCGCTCCCGGCATGGACAAGGAAGGCAAGCCGACCGGCGAGAACGTGCGCGTCGAGCGCGACGAGGGCCTGCGCAAGACCTCGCTCGAGAAGCTGGCGCAGCTGCAGCCGGTGCCGGGCCAGAACCTGCACACCGCGGGAACATCGTCGCAGGTCTCCGACGGCGCCGCCGCGGTGATCCTCGCCTCCGCGGACGCGGTCAAGCGCCACGGGCTGCGGCCGCGCGCGCGCATCGTCGACTCGGTGCTGGTGGGCTGCGACCCGGTCACGATGCTGAAGGGGCCGATCCCGGCCACGCGCAAGGTGCTCGCGCGCTCAGGGCTCGAGATCGAGCAGATGGACGTGTACGAGGTGAACGAGGCGTTCGCGTCGGTCGTGCTGGCCTGGATGAAGGAGTGCAAGCCGGTCGAGTCGCGCGTGAATCCCAACGGCGGCGCGATCGCGCTCGGCCATCCCACCGGCTGCACCGGCGCGCGGCTGATCACCACCGCGCTCCACGAGCTCGAGCGCAGCGGCGGCCGCTACGGCCTGGTGTCGATGTGCTGCGGCGGCGGGCTCGGCACCGGGACGATCATCGAGCGGGTCTAGGCGGCGGCGGAGGCTGCGGCAGCGCCGGCGGCACGCCGATCGAGGCGTGGTCGACCACGTACAGCCAGCCCTGGGGCGTCTTCACCAGCACCTCGGTGGCGCGCACCGGGGTGGTGACGGTCTTGCCGTCGGGGCCGGTGCCGCTCACGCTCCAGTCGCCGAGCGACGCGATCACGGTGTGCGCGGGGTCGACCCACACCGCGCGGTAGCCGAGCAGCCGGAGCGGCGGCTGTCCCGCCACGCAGGTGGTCTTCACCAGCGCGCGCAGCTCGGCGCGGTTGGTCGCGGTCTCCCCCGCGCCGGGGTAGGCCACGCGCGCGTCTTCGCGGTAGAGCGCGAGCACGGCGTCGACGTGGCCCGCGCCGCACTCCGCCGCGAACTTCTCGCCCACGGACCGGGCGAGCGCGCTGGGATCGTCGCTGGTGGCGCGCGCGGAGCCGGCGACACAGAGCAGTGTCAGCGCCAGCGCGCGCGCCGGCGCGCGCATCACGCGTACTCCCGGGTGGCGTACTGCTGCGCCGACTTGTAGTCGGCCTTGCCGTTGGGCGCGCGGAACATCGCGGGAACCGCGAACACGCGCTTGGGCACCTTGTAGCCCGCCAGCCGCTCCTTCACGTGGGCGCGCAGCTTCTCCTCGTCGGTCACCGCGCCGCCGCGCAGCTGCACCACGCCGATCACGGCGTTGCCCCAGCGGTCGTCGGGCACACCCACCACCAGCGCGTCCTCGACGTCGGGGTGGGTCTTCAGCGCCTCCTCGACCTCTTCGGGGTAGATCTTCTCGCCGGCGGAGTTGATGCAGGCGCTGCCGCGGCCGAGCAGCGTCAGCGTGCCGTCGGCCTCGACGATGCACCAGTCGCCCGGGATCGAGTAGCGCACGCCGTTGATGGTGGGGAAGGTGCGCGCCGTCTTCTCCGGGTCCTTGTAGTAGCCGACCGGGATCGGACCGCTGCGCGCGACGTAGCCCTTCTCGCCGCTGCCGGGCGCCACCTCGCGGTGGTCCTCGGTGAACACCTTGCAGCGGTCGCCGATGGTGAACTTCGCCGTCTTCGCCTCGCCGGCGGCGGTCATGATCGACGAGCCGAAGCCGACCGCCTCGGACGAGCCGAACGAGTCGGTGAGGATCATGCCGGGGTTGTGCTTCAAGAGGCCACGCTTCACCTCGGTGCTCCACATCACGCCCGAGGAGACCACGACCCGGACCGACGAGATGTCCCAGCGGCCCGGCTGCGCGTCGAGCGCGTTCAGCATCGGCTTGGCGAAGGCGTCGCCCACGATCACCAGCGAGTTCGCGCGGTGGCGCTGCACCACGTCGAACAGCTCCTCGGTGTCGAACTTGCTGCCGGCCAGCGTGATCACGCAGCCGCCGGAGATGAGCGTCCCGATCGCGGTGAAGAGCCCCGTGCCGTGCATCAGCGGGCAGCAGGGGATCTGGCGCGTGAGCGGGCCCGCCTTGACCGCGTTCTGCACGTGCTGCGCGAGCGTCGCCGGCGCGACGCCGCCGTTGGCGGGCGAGTTGATCCCCGCGCCCAGCGCGTGCCACAGGTCGTTGGCCGCCCACATCACGCCCTTGGGCATGCCGGTGGTGCCGCCGGTGTAGAGGAACAAGAGGTCCTCGCCGCTGCGCTGGATGCCGAGCCGCCGGCCGTCGCCACCCTCGGCCAGCGCCTCGTACGCCTCGCCCGAGGGCGGGCCGTCGCCGACCTGGATCCAGGCCGCGACGCGCGGCAGGCGCGGCCGCAGGTGCGCCACCCGGTCCGCGAACTCGGCGTCGAACAGCACGATCTTCGCGTCGGAGTTGTCGAGGATGTACCAGAGCTCCTCGTCGAGGTAGCGGTAGTTCACGTTCACCTGGACCAGCCGCGCCTTGAAGCAGGCGGCGAGCGCCTCGCTGTACTCCGGCCGGTTGCGCAGGTAGAAGGCCACCTTGTCGCCGGGCACCGCGCCGCGCGCGGCGAAGGCGCGCGCGAGGTTGTTCGAGCGCCGGCCGATGTCGCGCCACGTGGTGACGCGGTCGGCGTGGATCAGCGCCGGGGCGTCGCCGGGGAACGACGCGTCGAGCCCGTCGAGGATGTCGCCGAAGTTCCAGTTCGGAGCGGTGGCCATCAAATCCCTCCCGAGGCGCGCATGATACCCGATGAGGAGGATCGCTTTTGCCGCCCAGAACCGCCCTCGCGGCGCTCGCCGCCTGCCTGTCGGCCGCCTGCATCCACACCGGCGCCGAAGACCCGGAGGCGCGCGCGCTGCGCATCCACCGCGACGCGATCGTGGTGGACACCCATGCCGACACCACTCCCCGCTTCCAGGACCCGGACTTCGACTTCACCGCGCGCCACGACAAGTCGGACGTGCGCATCGACCTGCCGCGCGCGCGCGAGGGCGGGCTCGACGTACAGTTCTGGTCGGTCTACGTGGGCAAGGTGGAGGGCGACGGCCGCGCCATTCGCGAGGCGCTGGAACGGATCGACGCGGTCTGGGAGCTGGCGCGCAGGCATCCGGACCGGATCGCCGTGGCGACCGACGTGGCCGGCATCCGCCGCGGCGTGGCCGAGGGCAAGCTGGTGTCGCTTCTCGGTGTCGAGGGCGGGCACATGATCGAGAACAAGCTGTCGGTGCTGCGCGACTTCTACCGGCTGGGGGTGCGCTACATGACGCTCACCCACGCGTTCCACACCGACTGGGCGGACTCGGCCGGGATGAACGCGACCGCGCTGCCGCCCAGCCACGGCGGACTGACACCGTTCGGTGTCGAAGTGGTGCACGAGATGAACCGGCTGGGCATGATGGTCGACGTCTCGCACGTCTCCGACGGCACCTTCTGGGACGCGCTGCGCGCCTCGCAGGCGCCGGTGATCGCGTCGCACTCGGCCTGCCGCGCGGTGTTCGACCACCCGCGCAACCTGTCCGACGAGATGCTGCGGGCGCTCGCGGCGAAGGGCGGGGTGGTGATGATCAACTACTACTCGGGCTACACCGACCCGGCCGCGGCGCCGAAGATCGCCGCGTGGTTCACGCGCCACGGCGCCGAGTTCACGGCGCTGCGCGAGAAGTACGCGGGCGACCTGCGCGGCATGGCTCAGGCGATGAAGGCGATCGCGGCGGCCGATCCGGTGCCGCAGGGATCGCTCCACGCGCTGCTCGACCACTTCGACCACGCGCTGCGCGTGGCGGGCGAGGACCACGTGGGCCTGGGCTCCGACTTCGATGGCGTGGCCAGCTTCCCGGTCGGCCTCGACGAGGTGAACCTGCTGCCGAACCTGACGCGCGGGCTGCTCGCGCGCGGCTGGTCGGAGGAGGTCGTGCGCAAGGTGCTGGGCGAGAACCTGCTGCGCACGATGCGCGAGGTCGAGCTCGCCGCCGAGCGGATCAGGAGCGAACCCGCAGCACCCCCGAGCACACGATGACCCCGTCGCGCAGCGCGAGCAGCGCCTCGTTCGCGCGCGCGAACGGAAACGCCGTGGTGCGCGGCCGCAGCGGCACGCGGCCCGCGAGCTCCAGCAGCGCGCGGCCGTCGGCGCGCGTGTTGGCGGTGACGCTGGTCAGCGTGCGCTCCTCGAACAGGTGCGCGGCGTAGTCGAGCGCCGGGATCGCGCTCATGTGGATGCCCGCGCAGGCGAGCGTCCCTCCCGGACCCAGCGCGGCGAGCGCGGTCGGCACCAGCTCGCCCGCGGGCGCGAACAGGATCGCGGCGTCGAGCGGCTCCGGCGGCGGCTGGTCGAGCGCGCCCGCCCACTCGGCGCCGAGCGAGAGCGCGAGCGCGCGGTGCGTGCCCTCGCGCGTCGCCACGAACACGCGCATGCCCAGGTGCCGCGCCAGCTGCAGCACCAGGTGCGCCGACGAGCCGAAGCCGTACAGCCCCAGCCGCTGGCCTGGCTTGGCGCGGCTGCGCACCAGCGCGCGGTAGCCGATGATCCCGGCACAGAGCAGCGGCGCCACCGTCTCGTCGTCGAGCGCGTCCGGCAGCGCGTAGGCGAAGTCCTCGGGCGCGCACACGCGCTCGGCGTAGCCGCCGTCGCGATCCCAGCCGGTGAACAGCGGGGCGCGGCACAGGTTCTCGTCGCCGCGCAGACACTCGGCGCAGCGGCCGCACGCGCGCCACAGCCAGGGCACGCCCACGCGCGCGCCCGGCGCAAAGCGCCGCGCCCCGGGGCCGAGCTCCACCACGCGGCCGACGACCTGGTGTCCGGGCACGATCTCGGCGCGGTGCGGCGGCAGCTCGCCACAGACCACGTGCAGGTCGGTGCGGCAGACGCCACAGACGGAGACTTCGACCGCGATCTCGCCCTCGCCCGGCGTCGGCTCCGGGCGCTCGTGCAGCACCAGCGGCGCGCGCTCGACTGGAGCGGGACGGGAGAGCACCCACGCGCGCATACGGCAGAGCTTACACTCGCGCGCGTTGAACGTTCTCCTGTTCGACGACACCGACGAGCTCGAGCCTGGCCGCGTGTGCGTGCGCGACCGCCGGCTGCGCCACGTGCGCGAGATCCTGCGCGCGAAGCCGGGCGACGAGCTCGCCGTCGGCAAGCTCGGCGGCCGGCTCGGGCGCGGGCGGATCCGCGCGCTCGGTGAAGAGGAGCTCGAGCTCGAAGTGACTCTCGAGCGCGATCCGCCGCCCGCGCACCCGGCGGTGCTCGCGCTCGCGCTGCCGCGGCCGCCCAGCCTGCGCAAGGTGCTGCAGCAGGCGACCGCGATGGGGGTGAAGCGGTTCCTGTTGTTCGGCAGCGCGCGCGTCGAGAAGAGCTTCTGGCAGAGCTCCGCCCTGCGCCCCGACGCGATCCGCGCCGAGCTCGTGCTGGGGCTCGAGCAGGCCGGCGACACGGTCCTGCCCACGGTCGAGCGCGCGCGCGGGTTCCGCGCCTTCGTCGCGGAGTCGCTGCCGGCGCTCGCGGCCGGCGCGCCGATCCTCGCCGCGCACCCGGGCGCCGACGGCGCGGAGCCGCCGCCGCATGGGCGGCTCGCGCTCGTGGTCGGGCCCGAGGGCGGCTTCCTCGAACACGAGCTCGCGGCGCTCGCCGGCGCCGGTGCGCGCGGCACGAGCCTGGGCCCGCGCGTGCTCCGCGTCGAGACCGCCGTCGTCGCGCTGCTCGCGCGCTGCGCTGGTTGACACCCAAACGCGTCGTTCGGATACTCGCGCGCCATGGATCTCATGGAGAAGCTGGTCGCGCTCTGCCTGAACCGCGGCTTCATCTATCCGTCCAGCGAGATCTACGGCGGCATCGCCGGGTTCTGGGACTACGGCCCGCTCGGCGTCGAGCTGCGCACCAACATCAAGGCCGCCTGGTGGCAGACGATGGTGCGCGAGCGCGACGACGTGGTCGGTCTCGACTCGTCGATCATCGCCAACCCCGAGACCTGGGTGGCGTCGGGCCACGTCGCGAACTTCCACGACCCGATGGTGGACTGCCGGCTGTGCAAGCGGCGCTTCCGCGCGGGGCAGATCGACGCCGACGACCGCTGCCCGGCCTCGCCCGACGGCAAGCACGACTTCACCGAGCCCCGCCAGTTCAACCTGATGCTGAAGACGCGCATCGGCGCCTCCGACGACACGGCGGGCGACGCCTACCTGCGCGCCGAGACCTGTCAGTCGATCTTCCTCGACTTCAAGCGGGTGATGACCTCGGCGCGGATGCGGCCGCCGTTCGGCATCGCGCAGATCGGCAAGGCGTTCCGCAACGAGATCACGCCGCGCAACTTCATCTTCCGCTCGCGCGAGTTCGAGCAGATGGAGCTCGAGTTCTTCACGCCGCCCGCCGAGGCGATGAGCTGGTTCGAGCGCTGGCGCGAGGTCCGCATGGGCTGGCACCACGCGATCGGGCTCGACCCGGCCAAGCTGCGCTGGAAGGCGCACGGCCCCGACGAGCTCGCGCACTACGCCGTGGCGGCCTACGACGTCGAGTTCGAGTTCCCGTTCGGTTGGCACGAGCTCGAGGGCGTGCACCACCGCGGCGACTACGACCTGCGTCAGCACAGCCAGCACTCGGGCAAGGACCAGTCCTACACCGACCCCGACACCAAAGAGCGTTACACGCCGGTGGTGGTCGAGACGTCGGTGGGCGTCGATCGCTGCCTCCTGGCGCTGCTCGCCAGCGCCTACGCCGAGGACGAGGTCGGCGGCGAGAAGCGGGTGGTGCTGCGCTTCACGCCGCAGCTCGCGCCGATCAAGGTGGCGCTGCTGCCGCTGTCGAAGAAGCTCGCGGAGCCGGCGGAGAAGCTCGCCGCCGAGCTGCGCCGGCGCTTCGCGATCGATTTCGACGTCTCCGGCAGCATCGGCAAGCGCTACCGGCGCCAGGACGAGATCGGCACTCCGTTCTGCGTGACCTTCGACTTCGAGTCGCTCGAGGACCACAAGGTCACCGTGCGCGAGCGCGACAGCACCCAGCAGGAACGCATCGCCACCGCCCAGCTCGGCCCCTACCTTTCGGAGCGGGTGCTGGGCTTCTAGACTCGCGCCATGCGCCGCGCCCTCCCCCATCCGAGCCTGTTCGCCGGGCTCGCCGCGATGGCCGCCGTCTGGGCGGCTGGCGTCGCATCGCTGGGCGAGTGGAGCGTGCATCCGAGCATTCCGCTCGGCGTCGCGGCGCTGCTGGCGCTGTACGCGCTGGCGATCGGGCCGCTGCGCGAAACGCGCCGGCTGGGGCCGCCGGTCCCCTTCGAGCAGTGGCTGTCGTTCGTGACCGGCGCGCTCGCGATCTTCGTCGCGCTGACCGGTCCGATCCACGACCTGTCGGACTCCTATCTCTTCTCCGCGCACATGATCCAGCACCTGATCATCACGCTGCTGGCGCCGCCGCTGCTCTTGATCGGCACGCCGGGCTGGCTGGTGCGCTTCCTGGTGCGCCCCGCGCCGGTACACCGGATCGCGCTCTTCCTCGGCCACCCGATGACGGCGTTCCTGGCCTGGAACGGGACGCTCTTGGCCTGGCATCTGCCGGTGCTCTACAACGCGACGCTGGTCGACCTCGACGTGCACATCGTCGAGCACCTGTTGTTCATCGCGACTGCGCTGATGGCGTGGTGGCCGACGCTGGCGCCCGCGCGCGAGCTGCGCGCGCCCATGGTGTTCCAGCTGATCTACCTCTTGCTGCTGCCGATCCCGATGAAGGTGCTGGGGATGATGCTGACCTTCTCGTCGTCGATCCTCTACCCCGAGTACGCGATCGCGCCGCGCATCTGGGGGATCCCGCCGGCGATCGACCAGCAGATCGGCGGCGTCATCATGTGGGTGCCGGCCGGATTCGTGATCTGGATCAACCTCGCCGCCCACTTCTTCCGCTGGTACCGCGAGAGCGCGCGCCAGGACCGCGGCGAGACCAACGTCGTGCCGCTCGCGCGCGAGCGAGTCACTTGAGCCGCGCCTCGCTCGCGCTCGCCGTTGCGCTCGTGGCGTTCGCATTCGCGGGCTGCGGCGTCGAGCGCGAGGAGACCTACAAAGCCACCGGCTTCGTGCAGGCGGTCGACGCTCCCCACAAGCAGGTGACGATCTCGCACGAGGAGATCCAGGGGTTCATGCCCGCGATGACGATGAACTTCGACGTCGCGCGGCCCGAGCTGCTCGACGGCGTCGCTCCCGGCGCGCGGGTCGAGTTCGACCTGCACCGCTCGGCGACGATGCTGCGCATCGAGGCGCTGCGGGTGGTGGCACAGGGCGTGGCCGGTACCGCGCCCGCGCCCGCGCTCGACGAGCAGGACGTCGCGCCGGAGTTCGCGCTCACCGACCAGGACGGCCACGCGGCGCGTCTGTCGGACTGGCGCGGCCGCGCGGTGCTCGTGGACTTCGTGTTCACGCGCTGTGCCGGCCCCTGCCCGATCCAGACCGCGCGGCTGGTCGACGTGCAGCGGCGGCTCGCGCCGGAGCTCGCCGCGCGCACGCACTTCGCCTCGATCACGCTCGACCCGGCGTACGACACCGGCGCCGTGCTGCGCCAGTACGCCGACCAGCACCGCGCACAGCTCTCCAACTGGTCGTTCCTCACCGGCGACCCGGCGCAGGTGCAGGCCGTGCTCGACGCCTACCGCATCGGCACGATCCGCCAGCTCGACGGATCGCTCGACCACATGGTCGCGACCTTCCTGATCGGCCCCGACGGAAAGATCGCCCACCGCTACCTCGGGCTCGACGGCGCCGCCAGCGCGATGCTCGACGACCTGGCCAAGGTGCTGTCGTGAGCCGGGCGCTGCGCGTGCTCGCCCTGGCGCTGTTCGCGCTCTGCGCCGCGCCCGCGTGCGAGCGGGCGACCAGCGTCGAGGCGCGCGCGGCGTCGATCGAGCACAAGCTCCTGGCCTCGTGCTCATGTCACCCGAAGAAGATCGCGGGCCTGCCGCTCGAGACGGAGATCCGCGCCGCGATCCGGGACGGCATCGCGGCGGGCGAGGACGACGACGCAGTGCTCTGGGGCGTGCTGCAGACGCACGGCACCGCGCTGCTCGCCGCCGGCATCCAGGACCTGCAGACCCGCGCGCTGGCCTTCTCGGTCGAGAGCGGAGCGCTGGTCGTGCTCGGCCTCGGCGTGCTGCTGCTGCAGCTGCGCCGCACGGATACGGACTGACTCCGCTCGCCCCGTGTCCCGCTCAGGCAAGTTTCGCGCAGCGAGGCGCAGCCGAGCGGAGGCGGGTGGGCGAGCTTCGCTCGCCCGGGGTCCCGCTCAGGCAAGTTTCGCGCAGCGAGGCGCAGCCGAGCGGAGGTGGGTGGGCGAGCTTCGCTCGCCCGGGGTCCCGCTCAGAAGCGAACGACGGTTCGGATCGCCGAGCCGTCGTGCATGCGCTCGAACGCCTCGTTGATGCGCTCGAGCGGCAGCTCGGCAGTCACCATCTCGTCGAGCTTGATCTTCCCGCTCATGTAGCGGTCGACGAAGCGCGGCAGCTGCGTGCGGCCCTTGGTGCCGCCGAAGGCCGTGCCGCGCCAGGAGCGGCCGGTGACCAGGAGGAACGGCCGCGCGTGGATCTCCTGGCCCGCGCCCGCCACGCCGATGATGATCGACTGGCCCCAGCCGCGCTGCGTGCACGCCAGCGCCTGGCCCATCACTTCGACGTTGCCGATGCACTCGAACGAGTAGTCGACGCCGCCGTCGGTCATCGCGACGATTGCCGGCGCGACGTCGGGCGTCTCTCTGGGGTTCAGGCACTCGGTGGCGCCGAACGCGCGGGCGAGCTCGAACTTCCGCGGGTTCACGTCGACGCCGATGATGCGTTCCGCGCCGGCCATCACCGCGCCCTGGATCACCGAAAGCCCGATCCCGCCGAGGCCGAACACGGCGACGCTCGAGCCGGGCTCCACCTTGGCGGTGTGCAGCACCGCGCCGATCCCGGTGGTGACGCCGCAGCCGAGCAGGCAGATGCGCTCCAGCGGCGCGTCGCGGCGCACCTTCGCCAGCGCGATCTCGGGCACGACCGTGTACTCCGCGAAGGTCGACGTGCCCATGTAGTGGTGCAGCGTCCTGCCGCGCGCCGAGAGGCGGCTGGTGCCGTCGGGCATCAGCCCCCTGCCCTGCGTCTCGCGGATGCGCACGCACAGGTTGGTCCGGCCCGAGAGGCAGTACTTGCATTCGCGACACTCGGGGATGTAGAGCGGGATCACGTGGTCGCCGGCCGCGAGCGAGCGCACGCCGCTGCCGACCTCGACCACCTCGCCCGCGCCCTCGTGGCCGAGCACCACGGGGAAGAGGCCCTCGGGGTCCTTTCCCGAGAGCGTGTACGCGTCGGTGTGGCAGACGCCCGTCGCCGCGAGCTTCACCAGGCACTCCCCCGTGCGCGGACCCTCGAGGTCGATCTCGCCGATTTCGAGCGGACGTCCGGCTTCCCATGCAACCGCTGCTTTCACTTTCACGGCGCGGATCATACGCGAACCCTTCACCCCGGTTTGACCGAACTTTGACGGCGGGCGCCGGGTTGCGCGCGCCGCGGGCGGGTATGCTCTGGTTGCATGTCCACGGCTCCGGTCGTTGCCGCTGCGGATGCCGATGCGGATGCGGGACCGACGATCACCGACGTGATCGAGGTCCTGCCCGACTCGGTCTACGAGAACCCCACCGCGCTCGGACTCCTCTACTTCGCGCGCGACGTCGCGCTGTACGCGGCGGTGGTCGTCGCGCTGGTGCACACCGACCGGCCGCTGCTGCTCGTGCCGCTGTGGATCCTCGCCGGGCTCACGATCAGCGCGCTGTTCATCGTCGGGCACGACGCCGCGCACGGCGCGCTGTTCAAGAGCAAGCGCCTCGCCTATGCGATCGGCCAGCTCGCCATGCTGCCCGCGCTCCACGTCTTCGAGGCCTGGGTGTTCGGTCACAACCGGATCCACCACGGCCACACCGTGCGCGAGGGCATGGACTACGTCTGGCATCCGTCGAGCCCCGCGGAATACCGCGCGCTGTCGCTGCCGCGGCGCCTGGCGCACCGGCTGAAGTGGTCGTTCCTCGGCGCCGGGCTGTACTACGGCTGGGACATCTGGTGGCGCAGCATGATGCGCTTCACCCCGCCGGAGAAGATCGCGCCCGAGGTGCGGCGCGACCGCCGCATCGTGGTCGGCTGGGCCGTGGGCGCGAGCGCGGCGCTGCTGGCGCTGGGCTTCTCGACGTACGGCAGCGCGCTCGGCGCGCTGTGGATGTGGCTGAAGGTCTTCGCGTTGCCGTTCGCGATGTGGAACTACTCGATCGGCATCTCGGTCTACGTGCACCACATCTCGCCGGACATCCCATGGCACGGGCGGCGGCAGTGGACGCGCTTCAAGGGCCAGATGGAAGGCACCACCATCCTACACATTCCGGTGTGGCTCAACGTGTTCTACCACAACATCTTCCTGCACGTGCCGCACCACGTGGACATGCGCATCCCGTTCTACAAGCTGGACGAAGCGGCCGAGGCGATCCGTGCGCGCTTTGGCGACGTGGTGCGCGAGAAGGACTTCAGCTTCGCCGACTACCTGCGCACGACCCGCGACTGCAAGCTGTACGACTTCGAGAGCGAGCGCTGGCTGCGCTATGACGAAGCCGCGCGCGAGCCGCTAGTCTCCGCGTAGCCGCAGGCCGAGCTCCACCAGCTGCGCCGGGTCGACCGGCGTGGGCGACTTCATGAACAGGTCCTGCGCGCGCTGCGTCTTGGGGAACGCCAGCACGTCGCGCAGGCTGTCGCCGCCGGACAGCATCAGCGCGAAGCGGTCGAAGCCGAAGGCGAAGCCGCCGTGCGGCGGAGCTCCGGCATCGAGCGCGTCGAGCATGAAGCCGAAGCGCGCGCGCGCCTCGGCTTCGCTGTAGCCCATGATCGACAGGATCTTGAGCTGCACGTCGCTGCGGTGGTTGCGCAGGCTGCCCGAGCCGAGCTCGACTCCGTTCAGCACCAGGTCGTAGTGCGTGGCGATCACGCTCTTCGGATCGCTGTCGAGCTTGGGGAGCTCGCTCTCGAGCGGCGCGACGAAGGGCATGTGCATGTAGGTGAGCTTGCCGTCGTCGGTCTCCTCGAACAGCGGGAAGCCGACCACGAAATGCGGGTCCCAGACGCGGCCGTCCCAGCGGTCGAGCCGCGCGCCGAGCTCGAGCCGGATCCGGCCCAGCACCTCGCACACGACCTTCTCGCGATCGGCGCCGAACAGGATCACGTGACCGGGGCGCAGTCCGGCGCGCTTGGCGATCGCGTCGCGTTCGGCGTCGGACAGGAACTTCGCGATCGGGCTCTGCCAGCTGCCGTCCGGGTTCACGCGCGCCCACGCCAGGCCCTTGGCGCCGAAGCTGCGCGCCAGCTCGTTGAGCTTGTCGAGCTCGCTGCGCGAGAGCGCGTCGGCGCCCGGCACAGGCAACGCGCGCACCACGCCTCCGGCGCCCAGCGCGCCGGCGAAGACCTTGAACTCGGTGCCGGCGACCACGTCCGAGAGCTCCACGATCTCGAGCGCGATGCGCCGCTCCGGCTTGTCCGAGCCGTAGCGCAGCATCGCCTCGCGGTACTCGATGCGCGGGAACGGCCTGGCCAGCTCGACGCCCAGCACGTCGCGGAAGGCCGACACCGTGATGTGTTCGAGCAGCTCGAGCACGTCCTCGACCCGCACGAACGACAGCTCCAGGTCGAGCTGCGTGAACTCGAGCTGGCGGTCGGCGCGCTGGTCCTCGTCGCGGAAGCAGCGCGCGATCTGGAAGTAGCCGTCGAAGCCGGCGACCATCAGCATCTGCTTCATGATCTGCGGCGACTGAGGCAGCGCGTAAAAGCTGCCGTGGTGCACGCGGCTCGGCACCAGGAAGTCGCGCGCGCCTTCCGGCGTCGCGCGCGCCAGGATCGGCGTCTCGATCTCGAGCAGGCCGCGCGCGTTGCAGCTCGCGCGCATCGACTGCGCCAGCGCGTGCCGCTGCGCGAGCCGACGCTGCATCATCGGCCGGCGCAGGTCGTGGATGCGGTACTCGAGCCGCACCGCCTCGTCGATCTGCACGTCGTCTTCGATCGCGAACGGCGGCGTGGTCGCGCCGTTCAGGATGCGGACCTCCTCGGCGACGAGCTCCACCTCGCCGGTCGGGAGGTTCGGGTTCACCACCTCGGGGTCGCGCCGCGCCAGCCGCCCGCGCACCGCCAGCACGAACTCCGAGCGCACCGCCTGCGCGCGCTCGTGCGCCGCGGGAGCCGAGTCGGGCTTGAACACCACCTGCGCGATGCCGGTGCGGTCGCGCAGGTCGACGAAGATCACGCCGCCGTGGTCGCGGCGCTTGCGCACCCAGCCGCACAGCACGATCTCGCGCCCGACGTCGCTCGGGCGCACCTCGCCGCAGAAGTGCGTCCGGCGCAGGTCACCCAGTGGATCGAGTCGCAGCACGACGGCCTCGCGCGCGCGTCCGGTCGCGCGGACGGCGGAGCCTACCAGGGGTCCGGGGACCGGTCAAAGGGCGGAGCCGGAGCCCGGCCCCCGCGAGGGCTGCGAGAGGTCGTCGGCGGAGCAGACCAGGTTCCGGCCCAGCGCCTTGGCCAGGTACATCGCCTTGTCGGCCAGGTCGAGCAGCCGCTCGCGCGTGTCGCCGTGCATCGGGAAGGTCGCGACGCCGACGGAGATGGTGAGCCGCAGGTCGAGGCCGCGCTCGGCGCCGAAGCCGTGGTCCGCCACCGACTGGCGGATCCGGTCCGCCACCGACAGCGCGCCCTCGAGGCCGGTGTCGACCAAGAGGATGGTGAACTCGTCGCCGCCGTAGCGGCCGACCGTGTCGATCGCGCGCACCGACTCCTGCAACAGCACCCCGAGCTCTCGCAGCACGCGCGAGCCGATCAGGTGGCCGAAGCGGTCGTTCACCGCCTTGAACCGGTCGAGGTCGAGGAACAGCACGGACAGCTTGCTCTGCGAGCGCGCGGCGCGGTTCACCTCGCGGTCGAGCGCCGACAGGAGGTAGCGCGCGTTGTAGAGCGAGGTGACGTCGTCGACGAACGCCTTCTCGCGCGCCTGCAGGAAGCGCTCCGAGTTGATCAGCGCGAGCTCCGCCTGCTCGACCACGAGCTCGGCGCGCTCGACCTCGTCGCGCGCGAACGCGCGGCCGTCGGAGAGCAGCCAGACGCCGCCGGCAGTCCGGCCCTCGACGCGCACCGGCAGCGCCAGGATCTGGCCTTCGCCGAGATCGAGCGGAGCGAGGGTGGCGGCAGAGGAGTCGTCGAGTGCGGACACCGACGCGCGCTCGAGGTCGGACGGGTCGAACAGCTTCCCCTGCTCGGCCAGCGCGCGCAGGTCGAGACCTCGCTCCGCGCTGAACCCGCGCAGCTCGAGTCCCTCGCCCGAGTGCGACGGCAGGTCGACCAGCCGCGCGATCGCGCGGGTGCGCCCCGTCACGCGCAACAGGATGTCGAGGGCGAGCGGCAGCACGTCGCTGCTCTCGAGGCACGACGCCAAGGGGCGCGCCGCCTCGAACGCCTGGATCGAGCTGCGCAGCGATTCGTTCTCGTCGATCAGCCGCCGCCGCAACAGCGTCCGCTTCACGCCGTAGGTGATCTCCGGTGCGGACACCGGCTTGCGCAGGTAGTCGGCCGCCCCCAGGCGCATGGCCTGCAGCGCGCTCTCGAGCGACGCATAGCCGGTCAGCACGATCACCTCGGTGCGGGGCGACGCGCGCTTCACCCGCTCGAGCAGCTCCATGCCGTCCATCTCGCGCATGGAGAGGTCGGTGATCACCAGGTCGAACGGCCCCTCGTCGCCCAGGCGCGAGAGCGCTTCGCGGCCCGAGGCGGCGGTCGCGACGCGGAAGCCCTCCTGGACGAGCGCGTCGCGCGTCATCTCGCGAATCATGCGGTCGTCGTCGACGACCAACACCCGCTTGTCCATCGCGCCCCGTCCCCGTTGCGCAGAATCGGCCCGCAACCCCCTGGGGTTGAGGCGGAGGTGACGACAAGCATCGCGGATGGCCGGAGTGTGCAAGCTTCGCGCAGCGAGGCGCAGCCGAGCGAAGGCGGGTGGGCGAGCTCAGCTCGCCCGGGGGTCCCGCTAAGACATGGTCCCGCTAAGGCTCAATCCGGACCCGCCTCCCCTCGAGCCGCAGCCGGCCCTGCGCGTGCAGCTGCACCGCGCGCGGGTAGAGCTCGCGCTCGACCGCGGCGACGCGCGCGGCGAGCGAGGCGGGGGTGTCGTCCTCGCGGACGTCGATCGCCTGTTGCAGGATGACGGGGCCGGTGTCGTACTGCTCGTCGCAGTAGTGGATGGTCGCGCCCGTCACCTTGGCACCGTACTCGAGCACCGCGCGGTGTACGCGCTCGCCGTAGTAGCCCTTGCCGCAGAAGGCCGGGATGAGCGACGGGTGGGTGTTCATTGCGCGCCCGTTGTAGCCGCGCAGCTCGATCCGCGACAGGAATCCCGCCAGCACCAGCAGCTCTGGCGGATCCCCCGCCAGCACGCGGTGCAGCGCGTCGTTGAACTCGCGCTCGTCGCGCATCTCCTTGCGCGCGACCACGTGCGCCGGGATGCCGTGGCGCCGCGCGCGCTCGAGCCCCGGCGCG
>Ga0306920_100000295_pt1 | contig 57563 bp, 47 predicted proteins | sample flu12Cox44000170_FD_204666 | JGI IMG/M metagenome (GOLD analysis project Ga0306920, IMG submission 204666) | Lab enrichment of tropical soil microbial communities from Luquillo Experimental Forest, Puerto Rico - flux4day.12C.oxic.44.000.170 (v2)... | ecosystem: Environmental > Terrestrial >... | reverse complement strand
ATTAGAAATTGCATCCCCGGTCTTACAAACCGTTTCATCTCGGGATTCTACTTCTTGTGTGCTGCATAACGGCGCACTCCCTCAGTGACACTCCTCGGTGGCAAGACGAGGCCACTCGTTCAGGAGGCTAGGTCATAAGCGAATTAGCGGCGCTTTGTCGCATCCCGGTTCTTCTGCGGCGAACCCCTCGCGTGGGTAATCCAGATCCGGCGCCGTCAACCGAGCAGCTAAACCGTCAGCAACTCCCCGCCCCGGCGCAGCAGGCAAGCTTATAGGACAAGAGTGACCCCATGTCGAATGGCAAGGCACGAAGGGAAGTATCGATGCGATCCTTATGGTTTGGAGTTCTTCTGCTTTCTTGCCATGAAAGATCGAGCTCCCACGGACCGATCGACATCAAGCCGGACAATGTTGGTCTGTTCGCTAAGGTCGAGGAACTCTGAGGTTTTTTGCGCCCTGTGTGCACGGAAGGCGGCGACGACGCGCGGCAACTCCTCAGAAGCGGGAACCGAGCCTAAAACATCAGGCATTCGCTCGCATCACCAGCGGCGTCGCTGTAAATGTATCCGGAAACATCGAACGGAGGGAGCGATGAAGCCACGCGCGGAAGCACTACCGAGGCCCGGTGCAGAGGTGACACCCGGGAAGTTTGGATCGCCAATACCGAAAACCTTGGCGAACGGATTCACGATTATCGCCAAGGTTAAACCAGGCTGCGCTCCGACCATTCGAGCCTATGCTGATTCAATTGAAAAAGCGGTTGCGGCGAACCCCGAGGTCCTGGCGCCGCTACGTCTCCACTATCTGCGCTGGGTGCTTTTCGATAACGATACCCGGTTCATGTACATCGGCATTTTCGACACGGATTTTGACAAGTACGTTGACGATGCGGTGATGCTGTTCAAGCAGTCGGGAATAACCACGGTGTTCGAGCAACTGGAAGGATTTCCAATCGACTGGAGAGAGAACCCTGCCGCGTTCGCCAAGTTCGCCCGCGAACATCAGGCGCCGTCGTTCATGGAATACGCGGAATATCCTGATGTAACGGGCGTAGAAATTGTGAAAGCGGTAAAGGTCAAGAACGCGCTTTCGGAAATGCTCGATCAAATGCAATAGCGGGAACGAACGCACTAGGCGAAGCGCAGCGGAGCCGAGCTAAGGAGTCTGCGACGTGCGAGTAAACAAATGAGCACCTCAATGCAGCCTGGACGGATATACAACCAGGTTCACGTACCGCGGAAATATGCTGCGGGGCGTCGGCGCTTCAGTATCTACATAAGCTGGAGTTACCCGGCTGAAGCGAACAAAGACCTGACTCAGCTCGATAACCGCTTCTCGAGTATGACCGAGGTGCGCCGCGTCGGGTGGCCGGTCTTTGAAGCGCCCGAATATGCGAATCCGTTGAGGTTCCAGCAGGGCATCGCTGGTTCCCTCGAACTATTCTTCCGAGCCTGGTTGCCCTTCCAGAACGTCGTGACCGCGAGCACGAATCACTCTATTCCGGTGTATCAGCGCGTCGATCAGGCGGGGTATCAATTGCCGCTTGATGAACGAGTGCTCGGAGACACCGACACCCTTATGCTCTGGGGACTCGATAGCATGGGCACCGCGCAGGAGCCCAGCACCGCGGAAATCGATGCGGTGCGACAGTTCCTGGAGCGCGAAGGAACCTGCCTGGTACTTGGACCTCATCACGACGTCGGAGCTTCCGACGACCTGAAAGTGCGAGACGTCGAGTACCATCATCACGGCGATGCGCTCGTGCCCCGTCAGCAGCGCTTTGGCATTTACGTTCGCGCCCTGATGAAAGGACTCGGAATCCCGGTTGAAGCTCGCTACGGCCTGCGCCCGGCTACCGTAAAGGGGACCAACCAGATAGGTCCGCTCACGATTAATCCAGACCTGGACCAGCGCGGTTATCTCACCGGCGTAACGACTTTTACGTTTCACATGCATCTGCCGCACTACGCCGTGACTAGCCCTACTGCGAGTGACGTTCACGTGCTGGCTACTCAGCCGATGGACCTGACCCGGCCGCATCCGTTTAGCGCTGCGGGAGATAGGGAGTTCAACTCGTTACTTTGGATGCCTCCGGGTGGCAAGCGTGGCGGCGAAGTGCTGGTCTGTGACTCCACGACGTTCAGTTCTCTGTTCGGAGGCGCGGAGAGTATCGAGCGCTTTTGGAAGAACCTCGCAACAGCGAAGTGAGGCAGTCGGAAGCGAGAAGCACGATGAGTGATGAGGCGAGTGACAGGCTCGAGCTGGGAGACATCCAGAGCGGGATCATACGTGGGCGGCCCTCTCCCTACGCGGCCACCTATTTGATGTTTCGCATCGATGACCGCAAAGCGGGAAGAGAGTTGATGCGCAGAGCCGGCACCGTGGTGGCGTCGGCGGCGGATCCGAGCAGCCCAATAGGCGATGCGTGGGCAACGATCGCTCTGACTTTTCAAGGTCTGCGGGCATTGGGTGTGCCGCAGGATTCTCTGGACAGCTTCGCGCCTGAATTCCAACAAGGGATGGCGGCGCGCGCGCGTGGACTTGGAGACACCAGAGAGAGCAGCCCTGAAAGCTGGGAGAAGCCTCTCGGCACTCCTGACGTTCACGTCGTACTGGCCGCACTCGCGCCCGACGCGCAGCGCCTTGGCGACGTACTCGACCGCGCGAGGCGATCGTACGAAAAGCTGCCGGGAATCGAAATGATCTGGCGCCAAGAATGTCACGCGCTTCCGACCGAAAAAGAGCCGTTCGGGTTCAAGGATGGCATCAGCCATCCCGCCATCGAGGGAAGCGGAATTCCGGGGTCCAACCCGCGCGAGCAGCCTTTCAAGGCAGGGGAATTTATCCTTGGATACCGCGACGAAACTGGCGCATTTCCCCCTATGCCCCGGCCTGAGGTGCTGGGTCGCAACGGCACCTACGCAGTCGTTCGCAAATTGCATCAGCGAGTGGCGGCCTTCAGGCAGTATCTTCGATCTAATTCCTCGAGTCCGGAGGAGGAAGAACTGCTGGCCGCCAAGATGATGGGACGCTGGCGCAGCGGCGCACCGCTCGCGCTCTCGCCAGTACGTGACGATCCCTCGCTGGGAGCGGTCGCGACTCGGAACAACGATTTTCTGTATGGCGACGATCCTCTCGGCCTGAAAACTCCCGTCGGTTCCCATATTCGCCGCGCCAATCCGCGAGACGCGCAGGTGGCGGGAGCGGTGAGATTGCATCGAATGATCCGGCGCGGGACCGCGTACGGTCCGCCGCTTCCCCAGGGTGTAATCGAAGATGACGGTGCCGACCGCGGCATCATATTTCTCTTCCTCGGCTCCCACCTGAAGCGGCAGTTCGAGTTCGTGCAATCAGAATGGGTCAACGACAGCACATTCATCGGCGGCTCCGGCGAGAAAGATCCGGTTAGTGGAGCCAACGATGGGACGGGAGTCTTTACCATTCCTCGCCGTCCGGTACGCCGGCGACTAAAGGGCCTGTCCCGGTTCGTGATTACTCGTGGAGGCGAATATTGTTTTGTCCCGGGTCTGCGCGCTCTGCGATGGCTGGCAAATCTCGACCCATGATATGCGTCAGCTCTGCCCGCCGGCTGTGCACAGAAAGCGACGCCTCGCGACGGCGATCGTCAGCTCCTGCTCCCGGATATTGGCCATCAGCTTTTTCCTCGTGGGCCTCGCACAGAGGGCGCGGGCTGCACCAATGTCTTCTCTTTTGAACGACGCGCAAACCGAATTCGAAGAGGACGAGCTATCGGAAGAAGTCAACGACCCCACGGCGATGCTAACCCAGGTTCGCTTGTTCGATTTCTACACACCCGAGAATTTTCGCAGCCGAGCGCAGACCAATGTCGCTCTCATCCAGCCGATAATTCCGGTCGCACGTTTATCGCTTCTGCCAGTCGAGCAGATCATCAGGCCCACTATCAAATTGAGTACTACCGCCACCGGCCCTGGCAGCCAAACCGTCACCGGCCTGTCCGATATTCAGTTGTATGATCTGTTTCAGTCGCAGTGGCCTCAACTGGAGCGCTGGAAACTGAGGTGGGCAGTCGGCATGACCCTCGTCTTCCCGACGGCGACCGATCGTCGAAACGGTGCAGGGGCATGGCAAATGGGTCCGGCCGCCGCGCTTGCATTCGCCGGCGTGCCGAATCTGTGGGTCGGAATTCTGGCTCAGAATCCCATCTCATTTGCCTATACGCGGAAGGATGCGACACCCCAGAATGCAATGTTGTTCCAGCCGGGTTTCTCCTACCGATTGGGGCAGGGCTGGTATGTGAAATCGACAGACTCGGTCTGGACAATCAATTGGCGCCACAAGACGCCCACCACGATTCCCGTGAGTCTCGGGGTGGGGAAAATATCGCAAATCGATGGGCAGATGATTGACACTTGGGTTTCGGGAGAAAGGATGGCTTACGAACAGTCCACCGCAGTCACACCCATGTGGACGGTTCGCTTTGGGCTCAACTTCATCTTTCCGGAATTCGTGCTGGGACAGTAAAGGGAAACCTCGAAATGACGGATGTAATTGTCATAGGCGCCGGCCCCGCAGGATTGGTGGCGGCCCTTCGTGCCGGAGACTTGGGTGCACGCACTACACTAGTGACCAGCGGTGAGTTCGGCGGAATGGCGTCAAATGACGGTCCGGTTCCAGTCAGAACACTAGCCCATGCCGCCCGGCTCATCAGGGAAGCCCGACAGCTTGGTGAGTACGGCATCACATCGAGCGCTCCGACCCTGAATTATCCACGTCTCCTGGAGCGGGTTCGCGAGGTGGTTGACGACGTTCGCGGCCATGCGGCCTTCCGCTCACAGCTCGAAACCGCGAGGGTAGCGATTCATGAACAGGCAGGACGCGCCCACTTTGTCGATGCGCACACAATCGAAACAGAGAGTGGTCTTCGGCTCCGGGCAGACAAAATCATTCTATGTGCAGGTGGGGTAAGCCGTCGGCTCCGGGTTCCAGGGTTCGAATTTACGGCAACTCATAGCGATGCGTGGAGCCTGAACGCCGTCCCTGAGTCGATGCTGGTTGTAGGTGGAGGAGCCACAGGAGCGCAGGTTGCTTCGATCTTCAATGCGTTCGGCTCGCGCATTCAATGGTTCGAGGCCGGTCCGCGGGTGCTGCGAACCGAAGACGAAGATGTGTCCGCGGCGGTTGCGTCGGCCTTCAGCTCTGCCGGCATCGTAGTGCGAGAGAACTTTGGTGCCATCGAACGTTTCGAGAAGACTTCCAACGGCGTCAGGATGGTCTTCAACAAGGAAGGCAAGCGCGACAGCGCCGAGGCTGCGGTCGTGGTGGTGGCAGTGGGCTGGGTGGCCGATGCAGTTGGTCTGAAACTCGCGAACGCAGGCATCGCGCTCGACAGCAGAGGCTTCGTCCAGATCGATGACTATCTTCGCACCTCGTCGCCCCACATTTTTGCAGCCGGCGATATTACAGGTCACCTCATGCTGGTGCCCGAAGCGATACAGGATGGATTCGTCGCAGCGACCAACGCGGTGCTGGGAACGAAAGAGACTCGCCCGCATACGGTGAGCCCGATCGGAAGCTTCACCGATCCCGAGTACGCGCAGGTCGGCCTGACCGAGGCGCGAGCCCGCGCAACCCACAAAGCCCTGTTCGTGAAAATTAATTTCGACACCACCACTCGCACGATCATCGATGGGCGAACAACTGGCTTCTGCAAACTGATTGTCGATCGCGAGACACGTGGCATCCTCGGCTGCCATGTAGTCGGAGAGCGCGCGGTCGAAATCGCGCAGGTCGCATCAATCGTCATCGCGGCGGGAATGCGCGTGAACGACCTCGCGCGGGTACCACTTTCGTTCCCCACATATGCCGGCGTCTTGGGACGCCTGGCGGCAAGCGCCACGCGACAACTCAACCTCAGCGTCGGCTGGCAAGCTAATCAAGTCGAGCACTGAGAAATGCTCTGGGAAATCCTGCAAAAGGCATCGACCGTTTCGATGCTCAGCTTTGTTGTCTCGAGCATGCTGGCGATGGGTACTGGCCTTACCATCGAAGAGATCGTCGAGTCATTGCGCAACCGTCGCCTGATCATAGTCGCGCTACTCGCAAATTTCGTTTTGATGCCACTCGGCGCGCTCGCCTTGGCGAAAGTCCTATGGCTCGACGAGCCTCTCGGCGTGGGCTTGCTACTCCTCGGTTGTGCTGCAGGCGCGCCATTCCTGCCGAAACTGGCGCAACTATCGAGGGGCAACCTGCCATTTGCGGTCGGCGCAATGGTCCTCCTGATGATCATCACGGTTGGATATCTCCCGATAGTTCTTCCACTTCTGCTTCCGGAGGTCACAGTCAACCCGGCCAAGATCGCGCAATCTCTGATCGTGCTGATGCTGCTTCCTCTCGGCGTGGGACTGTTTGTGAAGGAACGCCATGGGAGATTATCTGCGCGTGTCAAACCCTTCCTCGATCGGCTTTCCAGTATCAGCCTCGTACTGCTGATCCTGCTCATCTCCATCGTCAATTTCGACAAGGTGCTTCAGGTGTTCGGAACGCGCGGCATTCTCGCGGGACTATTGTTCATCGCGTTCGGATGCTTGATGGGATGGTTGTTCGGCGGTCCTGGAGACGATACGCGGCGAGTGCTTGCACTCGGAACCGGCCAGCGCAATATCGCTGCTGCGCTCGTAGTCGGAAGTCAAAGCTTCACCGATCCGGGAGTGACGGTAATGGTGGTGGTCGTAGCGATTGTCGGATTGGTGACGCTGATGCCGCTGGCCGGAATGTTCGGGAGGCGAGTTCCTGCCACAGCAATTTGAAACGCAGCAGCGCAGACAAGTCAAAGTGAGGCACGAATGTCACAGGAGCCATCCAAAGAAATAAAAGCAGTGCTCGACAGCGTGCTCGGCGCCTTTAACAGCAAAGACTTGAAGCGTTTAACGACTCGCTCGGCGGTGAAGTGGCCATCATTGATGGATTCGCTCCGTTTCGCTGGACTGGTCCGAACGCTCAAGCGCGTTGGTGGGCCGACGCCGAGCGATGGGGTGAGCAACTCGGCGTGGCAAGCGAGCGCATCTCGGTTGAAAAGACGCTTCACTGGCAGGTGGTCGGGACTTGCGCCTACGCTGTCCTTTCAGCGACGCTCACGATTGGACTGATTGCAATGATTCGGCGCCAGGCGATCACACACAAGTCGAAAACTTTGAGGTCTTTGCGGCTCTCATCGTGAGGCCGGTTCCCATCGCTCATTTACCACCTTCTGGTAACTGACCGGCTCGTTCGATAGCCACATCACCAGACGCAAACCGTCGGTCCAGTAAGGATCGCCTGTAAAATTCACGCGCGGACTCTCTCGCGCCGCCGCGCCCACACCCTTCGCAAAAGCAAACTGGTGAAGGCTTTGCGAATAAAACATGTCCTGCATCAGGTACCAGCGAGCACCATCCACGTCTGGATCGATCTTGTGAGTGGTAATCGTCTTGGTCGTCAGACGTACGCCGATGTCGCGGCTGATCTGCCCAACCCAGACCGGTGTGCCGTTTAAGTTCACCGGCGCCCGCCATAAGCGCATGTGATTGCGCAAGTTGACATCACTGCGAGCTTTCTGCACCGCAAGATCCTGATGGCGGCCGAAAAAATACAGCGCCGAGACTGGGCCGTAGCGATAAGGGCTGCCAAAAAGAGAGGAGGAGATCGCATGCCACGCAGAACCCGGGGTGATCGCCGCGGTTACGTGCCACCCCTGGCGCACGAGGGCGACGGCAAGGAGCGGGCCTTCGCCTACGAACACTACATTGAGAGGATCACCTGGAGTTTTGCGATCGCCCCCAAGGACACAGCACGGTAGCGTTTCGACCCAGGCGCGGAAAGCTGACTCATCCAGATTTTGAATCTCTTCCTGCTTGTACGCCGTCTTCCATGGCGGTTCTTGGTAGTCTGCTGCCTCGTAATCCGTCTCAAGGCCTGGAACTTTGGCCAAAAACGTAAAGCGACGCACCTGCAGGGCGCCAGCGCCGATGCACTCTATACTGACGTACTTGACCCCCAGGTCCAGGTTGGTGAACACGAAGCCTGAAGTAGTTTCACCTGGCCCGACCCGTAGCGGAAGGCTCAGCTTGAGGAAGTGCGCATCGATACGGCTATTGGTTGCGCCGGTAAGCCATCCGTGGGCCTGCCAGGCTGACTCCGTGGCTGAAAAGTAGTCGTGATCGATAACCAGGGGGGGAATGACGTATCCAACGCTTTCGTGGTTCTCGATCTTGATCCACACCGGCTGGATCCCCCGATGCGACAAGTCTACGCCCATGGCGCCTCTCGCTTCATCTTCTGAAAGCGCGACTACACTAACCGTTACACCTCCGTCCGTCTTAGACACGGCCCGCCGCTCGAATCCCACTTCCCCCAGCGGGCGAGGGTCGAAGCGAGCGCATCCACTATCAAGCAATAAAAGCACGAACATACTAAGGACGCCCGCTTTCCTGCTTTGCATAGCTTCCTCCCATAGTTTATAGGGCCCAAGTGGGAGCCCCCGGCAGGGCGGTTTTGCACGAATCTAAAGAGGCAAATTCTTTTAACACTTTGAGTGCAACTGTGGTGGCAGGGCAGTGCGATCGCCCATCATCGCACTTAGACTCGACGCAATTCGTTAGAGCCCAGCGGTAACTAATGCCGGATCGGCTCAGGCGCCGAGGGCCTGGTGTCCCTACACAAACAACTGGATGACCAAAACATACGCCTTGACCGATTGACCAACACATCGAGGGCGTGCGCAGCGACATGCGCATCGGCGGCGGCACTAGTCCGGTCAAAGGGTATCTGACCCAACCCAACGTACTCGTCGGCGGACATGATTAATTGTTGATGAACTGTTTATCTCATCCTCAATTAACTGGAACATAATCGACTCAATAGCGCTAGATCGAGCCTGCAAAAGACTTGAGTTGGCCGCCGGTTGCTGGTAACGATTGCCGATTCGGAAAACGTGAGACTCGGCAGGGAGTTGACGCTGAGTTGAGGAGATCGGTGTTTGGGGAGCCAAAATGCAAATCTCAGCCAGGAAGTTGTGGGTGGCTTGGTCTTCGATCCTTAAGTCTATCGGTATTCTTTCCTGCGGCCTGGTAATTTCCGCTGCCCTTAGCGGATGCGCCTCTTCCGGTCTAACACGATGGCAGTGTGCCGCGATTGGTGGGGTCCTGGGTGCAGGTGCCGGAGCAGGTGCAGGCATCGCAATCAACGAGAATACGGGTGACCACGAGAACGGAGTCTATGCTGGCGTGGGCGGTGCCGCCCTCGGCTTGGTCGTTGGCGGCATCACCGGCTATCTGCTATGCCCGCCGCCTCCGCCACCACCACCGCCGCCCCCGCCACCACCGCCGCCGCCTCCACCACCACCGCCACCTCCACCACCGCAGAAGATCATTTTGCGTGGCGTTCACTTCGACTTCGACAAGGCGGCTATTCGGGAGGTCGACAGACCTGTGCTCGACGAAGCAGCCGAGACGCTCAAGTCCAATCCGAACGTGAAAGTAGATGTTAATGGTTATTGCGACGCAATCGGCGGAGCGGCCTATAATTTGAAGTTGTCACAACGGCGCGCCGAAGCGGTCGCCGCCTACCTCGAGGACAAAGGCATTCCTGCCAGCCAGTTGATTCCTCAGGGATTTGGCAAGACTCACTTCGTGGCAACCAACCGCACGGCGGAGGGACGCGCTGAAAACCGGCGCGTGGAATTGGTGCCAGAGCAGCAGTAGATGGTTGTAGTCGCGAACGCAAGCCAGCCCGTCGCTGCGAAGCGCGGGCTGGCCATGAGACGCCGTCACTCAAGCTTAAACGGGGCTCCCGAGCCCTGAGGGCTTTGCTCCACGCAGTCGCTTGCGCACTCTGATTAAAAGCTTTACTATCGCGCGGTCCAAATTGCGATCGGTCCTCGGAGCGCAGCGTTAACCGTTGCGGTGAGAATGCGCGTTCAAGAATGCGCTGCGAGTTGAACTACAAAGGAGGAATGGTATGACGCCGCACAGCGATCGGAATCAGCGATCAAGATCCCTGGCGAATTATCCGGGGGTTGATGCAAACAGCTGGCGCACTAAGTTCAGTTTGGTGTTAATCGTGTTGATGACCGCCGGCCTCGTGGCTGCGCTTCCTGCTGTAGCGCAGGAAACACCAAGTGCCACAGCGCAGGATGTACCAAGTGGTACTATCGAGCTCTCGGGCGGAGCCATTGCGGTAGGTGTCGGATATACCTGGGGTAGCGGCACGCTGATTTATCAAGGCCAAAAGTATCCCTTGTCAGTGAGCGGCCTGTCTATCTTGCAAGTTGGTGCCGGCAGCTATACGGCCACAGGAAGTGTTTATCACCTCACGCAACCTTCCGATATAAGCGGAATATATACCGCGATCTCAGCTGGTGCGGCGGTTGCCGGTGGTGCGAGTGGTACTGCGATGAAAAATTCGCGCGGGGTAGTAATCCAACTGGCAGCAACACAAGCGGGACTTAACTTTGCCCTGGGTCCGAAGGGCGTGACCATCACATTGCAGGGCCAGCAATAGCGCTAGGGAAGAATATACGGTCGGCTTTGGGGGGTCCGAAGCCCGGCAGCCTGCTGGCTGTAGCCGCGAGAAGGATGCCAAACCAAATTCTTTTTTCAGCCTAGTCATCGGCTTGGTTCTTCGCCCAGTCTAGCGCGGACCGACTGAGCGATTGGTGCAGCGTTCCGACGAAACGAGGCTGCCACGAAACGACAGGAAGGTGGTGGTCGTGACGCAAGTCGCTCTAAGCCGATGCTGACGCCTGTGGGCCCGGAGCGGTGACAGCTGACCGGGTTCCCTGCAGCAATGACTGGTTGCAGCGGTGTTACTTGCGGTCCGTAAGCTGACGACCAAGTCAAAGCGCTTATAAAGTGGTTAACCCTTCAAGTCCCACGACTGCCATTTTGCGCGGGTGAGAGCGGACACATTCATCGATATGTACTAGGTGCGCACGCGGGTTATTGGAATAGATAGTTATGAGCTCTAGAGGAGACCTCAATTCCGCTGCCGCGGCTTAAGCTAATTTGAACAAGCGTACTGGCTGGGCCTGGCCCTTCAATTCGATCAATCCCATGTCCACCGCTTTACAGTTGGCGCCGGCGATCATTGTCGCGACAGCTTGGGACACTAGCAGCTGTCCACCGAGTTGCTTGGTCGCTTGCTCGATACGTGACGCGAGGTTTACCGCATCTCCAATGATTGTGTATTCCTTACGCTCCATTCCGCCCACGTTACCGGTGATGACGCGCCCAACATGAAGGCCGATGCCAACCCGGGTGGGTGGGATACGGCCCTCCGCGTTCAGTTGCTCGACATAGCGCAGGATCTCCATCGCGGCATCCACAGCGTGGTGACACTGTTTGTCATCTTGAATCGGCGCTCCGAATACCGCCATGAACCCGTCGCCGAGAAACTTGTTTATAATGCCGTGATGCTCGTTTATAAGCGGTATCATATAGCCAAATAGTATATTCAGGTAGGACATAACTTCTGACGGCGAGCATTTGTTGGCCAGGCGGCTGAAATCGCGTATGTCCAGAAACATAACGCACACGTTGCCTTCTTGTGGAGTGAGGTCGAGCGGCTGTCTTAGAAGTAGTTCTGCTACTTCGGTCGAAACATGTTGTCCGAAAATGCTGATTGCGCGGTCACGCTCGGCGAGGGTTGTAATGATTCGGGTCAGCTGGCCTCGAAGCTGATGCGCGACAAACCCCGAAATCAAGCCACTAACAACCAATAGCAAGCCCTTGATCACAAACTGCTGGGGCGATGTGAGCATGCTCACTATCTGCACATCGGCCGGGACCACCACCGCCCCACGGGTCATAAACAAGCACGTCGCGAGGAATTCAACGCCGGCTACCGTTCCGGCGAACAAACACAGGCGGGAATCCAGATTCAGCGCGGTCAGAAAAATAAACGGAAAGTAGACGAACGGGATTGCACCCAAGAGCGTTGGCAGCATTCCGACGACGAATGCTGCCAATATAAGCGCGACGGTCGGCAGACTGATTTCGAGTAACGCGTTCGCGTAAAGAAAGGCCGCAGGGGGAGTACGTTCAGCGCGGAGCAGCTTTCTCAACCACCAGTACGCACTGCCTTCATAGGCTAGATAGAGCGCGATCACGACTGCAAGCGGAGTGGTGGCCGCGAGCCACTGGGTTCGCACTGAGCTGTTGATTAGATTCGGTACCAATCGCAAGACAGCGAGTACTGCCAATAGCAAGCCCAGCAATCCGATCAACAGCCTGACGCGCGCCAGTTCACTGCTCACCGATTCGCGCCGCATCGTCGCCTCGATAACTCGGGTGCGCGCTGGCGCGGGCAGCGGTGCAGCGTCAGATGCAGCCGGCATTATTTCCCTATCTACCATGTTCTTTAAGACCTTTCGGCCCTGTAGATCGACACCGGACGGCCCGCCTTGTCAACTCTATTGACCGGTCTCTGGACACGAGAGAGAACCGAACCTATTCTCGGTTTGACAGTGATATGGCCGCTATTTTGTCAAACAGGATCTCCGGATTCAGCCGATTCGTGCACAAGGAGTTCGCCGCCGTATGGCCGTCGTTCCTGTTTTTTTTGATCGGATTGCTGCCGCTGAACTTACTCATCAAGGTGGTGCTCGAGGAATTCTCGATCCCGATTGCAGCATTCTCTAATGCCGTGGTCGGAGCCTTGATCGCCGCCAAGGCGGCGCTCGCACTTGACGAGACGCCGCTTGCCTGTGCCCTTGAGACCTATCCCCGCATTATCGCTGTCGCCGTGAAGACCTTTTTGTACGGGATCGCTACGTTGCTGATGGGTTACCTGGAACGGTTCGTCGAGGCGCTTCGAAAGGTTCACGGCTTCGACGGAACCTTCCAATACGTAAACCATCACTCGACCCACTATGCTCGCCTGGGCATTGGGAATAAGTATTGTGTTTGCGCTGTACTTCTCAGCGTTCGAGATCAGCCTTGAGATGGGCGAAGGCGCCTTTATCAGATTTTTTTTCGAATCCCGCAAAATCGGCAAGTCTTCGGAGCGTTCAGTGAAATTGGCGCCAGGCAATCCCCACACTTGATGGGAAATAGCGCCCTTCTGCCAACGTGACCAGCCAGCAGACAGGTTGGTTGTCGCGCATAGTGGCGCGAGCAAACTCCGGTTGATATCAAATAAGATATGGAGAGCGGTAGCTTACGAATCGGACTGGTCCAGATGGAATGCGATCGCGAACCCGCGGTTAACCTGGAAAAGGCCGCCGGGCGAATTGAGCAGGCTGCCGGCGACGGTGCGCAAATCGTCTGCCTGCAAGAGCTTTACCGCTCGTTGTATCCTTGCCAGTCCGAAGATAGCCGTCAGTTCGATCTGGCCGAGCCGATTCCGGGTCCGAGCAGCGAAACGCTCGGCAAGATCGCGGCTGACCGTAAAATCGTGATCATCGCGCCGATTTTCGAGCGCCGGGCGCCTGGCGTTTATCACAATTCTGCCCTGATGCTGGATAGTTCAGGTGCGGTAGCCGGCCATTATCGGAAAATGCATATTCCGGACGATCCCGGTTATTACGAGAAGTTCTACTTCGCCCCGGGCGACCTCGATTTCATCAGTCATCATGCCGGTACAGCCAATATCGGCGTGCTGATCTGCTGGGACCAATGGTTCCCCGAGGCGGCGCGGCTGACTGCGATGTCGGGCGCCCAAGTCCTCTTCTATCCGACTGCTATCGGATGGACTGCCGACATGTCCGCGCATACGCGCAAGCGAATGTACGACGCGTGGGAAACGGTCCAGCGTTCACATGCTATCGCCAACGGCGTCTTCGTCGCGGCAGTTAATCGCGTCGGGATCGAAGGTGGGATCGAATTCTGGGGCGGCTCCTTCGTCTGCGATCCATTTGGCGAAGTGATGGCGCGGGCAAGCCATGCGACAGAAGAAACGCTGATCGTCGATTGTGACCTGGCACGAATCGAGCACACGCGGCGCAACTGGCCTTTTTTGCGCGACCGCCGCATCGACGCATACGCCGATCTGTCGCGGCGATTTCGCAGCTAAATCACGTGCCGCCTCCCAATGCTCACCGGCAGTTGCTGGCCGACTATCGGATGCCCGCGGAATGGAAACCGCACGTCGCCACTTACCTCGTCTGGCCGCATAATCTCGACACCTGGCCGGGGAAATTCGAATTGGTGCTGCCGGTTTTCGCACGGATCGCGGCCTGCCTGGCGCATTTTGAACCGGTCCGAATTCTGGTACGCGATGCGGCCCAAATCCCCGATGTGCGTCAGATGATCGGCGCCGCCGGCGCGCCGTACGGCGGACCGGTTCGGTTCGACCGCATCGATTTGCTGCCAATCGCTACTAACGATTCATGGATCCGCGACTATGGTCCGATCTTCCTCAACCGCATCTCCGCCGGTAAAGGCGCACCGCCTCAGATGGCCGTGGACTGGCAGTTTAATTCGTGGGGCGGCAAATATGGGGCTTGCAACCTGGATGACGCGATCCCGCAGCGTTTGGCTGAATACTACGGTTTCGAAGCGGTCGAAGCGGATATGGTGATTGAAGGCGGTTCGCTCGACGTCAACGGCGCCGGTAGCTTGCTCACCACTGAGTCTTGTCTACTTAACAAAAATCGCAACCCGTCGATGGACCGTGAAGAGATCGAGGAGTATCTGCGTCTCTATCTCGGTGTGAAGCGCGTTCTCTGGCTCGGCGAAGGGATTGCGGGCGACGACACCGACGGTCACGTCGACGACCTCGCTCGTTTCACCTCGGCCAACACCATCGTCACTGTTGTCGAGAAGGATCCTGCCGACGAAAATTACGCGCCGTTGCAAGACAACTTGCGGCGGCTGCGCGCGATGCACAATCGCGTCGGCCAGCCATTTACAATCGCGACCTTGCCGATGCCGGAGCCGCTTTATTTTGACGGAGTGCGCCTGCCGGCCTCGTATGCAAATTTCTATATCGCCAACGGCGCCGTGCTGATGCCGTCGTTCGGATGCGCCGCCGACGAGGTGGCGCAGGCCACGCTCGCGCGGCTACTTCCGGGCCGCCGCATAGTCGCGATACCATGCGCTGATTTAGTCTGGGGACTCGGCGCAATCCATTGCCTGACTCAACAGCATCCGGCGCCCTCGCGAAATCGCTAGCACTCGAACCAAACTAGTGTCCGTCGCAAAACTCACAACTTGCCGGGAAGTTAAGTCAGCTCTGTCTCCTCCCTCGTTGTTTGACACGGGGGAGGAGACAGAAAAGACGCGCCCCGATCGGCCTGGTACCGTCTCCGGGGAGACAGTACCCGACGGTAGCTCTTGTCGCTGCTATTTGGTCGCGCTGGTTTGCGCAGCGCTGCTCTGCTCGGCGGGGAGCTTGAACGCCGGATCATTGTGCAGCACGGGCAGCACTTTTTCGGCGAAGAGCTTGAAACTCCGCTCGAGCTTTGGATACGGTAGGCCGCCAAATGCAAACGTGCCAATCACATGCTCCAGCGGAACGGTCTGGTGTACATAGCGCAGCTTCTCCAGCACCTGGGCAGGAGTGCCCTCGGCATGAAGGCTGCGGTAGAACTCGACCGCTTTAGCCTTGGCTTCGACGTCGGCCTGGAGCTTCGAATATGTCTTCGCCATTTTGGCGTAGAACTCGTAGCCCTTTACCCCCTTAAGATGGCCGTCGGAGAAATGGTAATGGCGATCAATCGAGTCCCACATCGCCTCCATGTGAACAGTGGCCAGGTCGTTGGCCTCGCCGGCCTCGTCGGCTACCAGTACGTTGAGCAGGCCGATTGGCGGGCGGGGACGGAAGTTGTTCGCGAGCGAGGTTTCGACATAGCGGCGGTAGTCGGCCGCAGTATCCTCCCAACTGCGCTGCGCGATAATCAGCACGCCGAATCCCATCTTGGCAAAGATTTCCACTGACTCCGGACTGACCGCTGACGCATAGAAGCGCGTCTCAGGATGGGAAATCGGCCGAGGCCTAATCTGTATCTCGGGGATCTTGTAGTACTTGCCGTCGAACGAGAAGCTCTCCTGCGTCATTCCTTTGCGAATGATCAGCGCACTCTCGATGAAACGGTCGCGCGATTCCTCCATGTTGACGCGAAACCCGTTGTATTCGACGGTCGCTGCTCCGCGCCCGAAGCCGAAAATCGTGCGGCCACCGGAAAGCAGATCAAGCAGCGCGATATTCTCGGCGATTTCCACCGGATCGTGCCATGGCAGCACGATCACCGCAGTGCCGAGCTGAACCCGCTTGGTGCGGCCGGCTACATAGGCCAGCAGTTCCGTCGGATTGGGCGACATCACGTAGCCCGTGAAATGGTGGTCGAGAGCCCAAACCGAGTCGAAGCCCACCCCCTCGGCCATCTCCATCAGCGACAACTCGTCCCGATAAGTTTCCTGGTCCGGCTTGCCACCAAAACTGGTCAATTGCAGTGTCATTCCTACCTTCATAAGTTCTCCTCCGGCGGTTTGAATTTAGTAGGCGGCCGCTTCCAATGCGGCTCGCGCTCCTTTCTCCGCCCGGTTAACCGCGGCGAGTCTGCACCAAATCCAAGCTTCGGCGCATATACAGCCCATACGCGAGTGCAGCATCAGTTTGCAAGCTCGCCAGGCGGCCGCCTCAGCTTGATTGAAACGTGCGGCTGAGAAGCTCGAACTGCTCGCCGGTCAGGCGCCATCCCGAGGCGCCGCAATTTTCGGCCACTCGCGCGGCGCTGTTGGATTTGGGAATGGTTATGATCGAGGGTCTCCATACACACCAGTTGAGCGCGACCTGGGCCATCGTCTTTCCGGTCTGCGCCGCCACCCACTCCAGCGCTTGCTGAGCCTGGGCATTTCGCGGGTATTGCGAATGGCGCGCGAGGCGGCCGTCGTCCAGCGGCGTGTATGCGATTATGGTAATCCCGTTCGCTTCGCAGTACGGCAGCAGTTGCCGCTCGATTTCGCGCCGGTTGAGATTATAGAGCACCTGGTTTGCAACAATCGGATACTTGCTCATCGCGAGTCGCGCCTGGTGCAACTCCTCAACCGAGAAATTGCTTACGCCCAGATATCTGACCATCCCGCGATCGACCAGCGTCTCCATCGCACGCATCGTTTCCTGGATCGGGACGAAATTGCCGGGCCAATGGATTTGATAGAGGTCAATGTAATTGGTGCGCAGCCGCTGCAGACTGGCTTCCGCCGCTCGCAGCACTTCGTCGTATCTGAGATGTTGCCCGGAGACCTTGGTGGCGAGGAACACCCGCTCGCGCATCCCGCTTACGGCCTGGCCGACCACGTCTTCCGTCCCATAGATTTCGGCGGTGTCGACCAGAAATGCGCCCATCGCGATTCCCGCGCGCAACGGTTCGACCCCGCCGCTGTAGCGCCAAACTCCGATGCCGATTTCGGGCACTCTCACGCCGGTTTTGCCTAATTCTTTGAGTTCCATCGGGAAGTCCTCACGTTCAAATTGGTCCAGACGGATTTAGTCACCTGGTTCATGGCTGCGGGCTTTTCTGTCCCCCTTGCGGTGGCTGCAGCGCGAAGGGTCGCGCGCCTTCGCCGCTGCGTTTCCGGGGATTCGTAGCGCGCCAGGCAAGGAAGACGCGCGGGAATGACAAGCAGCTCTCGCCAGCAAAAACTCTCGCGAGCGGGTCAGCGAAGACAGTTCTGCGTCTCCTCAAATGAGACACCGTGCCTGGAAAGATTTGCAAGTCCCTTCCTTATCTCAAGCAAAACCCCAACTCATCGCCCTTTGAAGGGTCCGGCGGACCGTTTTTCCGTGAACGCCTTGGCTGCTTCCTGGAAATCCTCGGTCAGGTAGAGCTTGAGGGGTTGCGTCTGCATCATGATCTCCCGGCTGAGCTGCTCCATGTACCAGCGGCGGGTGCGTACGGTGGCGCGCACGCTGAGCGGCGGAATTTTGACGATTTCGCGAGCCAACTCCATCGCGACGTCAAGATATTTGCCCGGTGGAGCGACGCGATTGATGAGCCCGGCCGCAAACGCTTCTTCGGCGGTGAAGAAGCGCCCGGTGATAGCGACCTCGGTGGCCAGGGCGCCTCCGGCGCGAAACTGCAAAAGGCCCCAGTGCCTGCCGCCGCCCAGGCCGCGGCCGGCTTCCGTAACCTGGAGCCGAGTCCCCTGTTCGGCCACAATCAGATCGCATTCCAACAGCAGGCCGAGTCCCAGGCCCATCACGTATCCGTGTGCCGCCGCAATGACCGGTTTCCAATTGACCGCACGGGTCAAGAGGTCGGCTGCGTTCGCGTCATGCGCCTGCGGTCCACCCAGCCGCGCGAACTCTTCACGCGTGCGCAACTGACGCTGCTGAACATCGGCGCCGCTGGAGAAAGCGCGACCGCGTCCGCACAGAATCGCCACATCCGCGGCCGGGTCGGTATCAAACCGTCTCAGCACCTCGGCCAGACGCCGGACCTGATTGTCGTCAAAGGCGTTGAGCTTGTTGGGACGATTGAACGTAATGGTGGCGATGCGTTCGGCACATTCATAGAGAACGGTTTCGGCTCCGTTGCTTGCGGCCATGTTTTTCACCTCGGCGGCGCCTCAACGGCGGATCAAAGGTTTACCCCACGCCTCGCTAGCGCGCATCGTTCGCCATGTAAAGCGCCGACGCATGCCACCTATGGCGCCCGGCTCAAGTCTTGTCCTCTGCCCCCCTGGATGTGATAAACGATATCAGGCAGCCTTCACTTAAAATTAGGAGGGACTCGATATGGCGGACCTACGGGTGATTTCCGCGGACTCCCATATGATGGAGCCGGCGGACTTATGGGAAACCCGTCTCGACCGTAAATTTCGCGACGATGCTCCGAAAGTCGTCAAGAACGAGCGGGGCTCCGGTTATCTTTTCGTCGCGCCGGGCGTCCGGCCCTTTCCCGTGGCCGGCGGCTTTGGCATCGGCAAGAGCGGCGAGGAACTAAAGGAACATCTGCAAAAGGGCTACGAGGCGGCGCGGCCGAGCGGATGGGACCCGGCCGAACGGCTGAAAGACCAGGATATCGACGGGGTCAAAGCCGAGGTCATCTACACCACGTTGGGGATGCCGCTGTTTGGGCTCGACGACGACGAACTGCGCCGCGCCTGTTTCGGCGTCTACAACGACTGGGTCGCCGAATTCCGTTCTTATTGTCCACCCCGGCTTCATCCGATTGCGCTTCTCTCGCTCGACGATATTCCGCTAGCGGTAAAGGAGTTGGAGCGATGTGCCAAGATGGGCCTCAAGGGCGCGATGATCTGGGGCGTACCGCCAGACGACAAGCCGTATTACAACGAGTTGTATGATCCGTTCTGGGCGGTGGCTCAAGAGCTGAAAATGCCGCTATCGCTCCATGTCATTACGCAGCGGAATCAGAAGAGCCGCCGAGAAAGGGACAAAGCCCAGGGCGAGGAGAAGCCGCGCGAGGACAAGGGACCTATCGTATTCGGCGGTGTGAAGATGCTGATCGGTACGATGCAGCCGATCTACGAGGTGCAACGGACTCTCTCCGGCTTCATCTTTGGCAAGGTCTTCGAACGTTTCCCGGGGCTGCGAATCGTTTCAGCGGAAAACGACACCGGCTGGATCGCGCACTTCATGTACCGGATGGATCATTTCTACGGGAAGTTCGGGACGATGCGCGAGGAGACCAAACTCCAGATGCAGCCGTCCGAATATGTTCGCCGTAATATCTGGGCGACGTTCCAGGACGACGCTATCGGGCCGATGACCTACAAGTACTTTGGCGAAAACAACTACATGTGGGCTTCGGATTTTCCGCATACCGATTCGACTTGGCCCAACTCCCTGAAAGTGATCAAGCAGGATTTCCAGGGCGTACCGGAGGACGTGACCCGCAAAATCGTGTTCGATAACGCGGCCATGCTTTACGACATCCAGCTTAATTGACCGCGAGCGTCGGCCAGCGGTCATCCTGAGCGAAGCGAAGGATCTCGTATCGAGCAGAAGAGCGTGCCCGGCGAGTACTTATCCTAAGGGAGCCTGCGAAGCGAAGGCTCCATTCAGAGCAAAAGCGATAGGTCGCGAACAACAGATAACAAGCAGGGGCAGTGCCATTAAACCGCCTGTCCCATCGTACTGAGGAGGAATTTTTCGATGGCGACACAGCAAGTAATCTCGGCGGACTCCCACATGATGGAGCCGGCAGATCTTTGGGTGGACCGTGTTGACGCGAAGTTCCGGGACAATGCGCCCCGCGTGGTTAAGAACGAGGGCAAGGGCGGATGGGTATTCATCGCACCCGGACTGCCTCCGTTCCCGGTGGCCGGTGGTTTCGCTGCCGGCCGCAGCGGCGAAGAACTCAAAGAGTTCATGAAGAAGGGACAGGACGAAGGCTACATCACCGCGCGGCCCAGTGGATGGGATCCGGTCGAGCGGATTAAAGACCAGGACATCGATGGCGTTCGGGCTGAAGTCCTCTATACCACCCTTGGGATGTCACTTTTCGGCTTGCACGACCCGGACCTGCAGCGGGCCTGCTTCAAGGCATATAACGACTGGCTCGCCGAGTTCTGCTCGTATAATCCCAACCGGTTAATCGGCACCGCCTTGATTTCGCTGGAGGATATCGGCGAGGGGATTAGCGAGCTTCAGCGCGCGGCCAAGATCGGCCTGCGCGGCGCAATGATCTGGGGCGCGCCGCCGCGCGAGAAACCCTATACCTCAAAGGAGTATGATGCGTTCTGGGCTTGCGCGCAGGACCTCCAGATGCCGCTCTCGCTGCATGTGATCACGGGCAAGAAGCCGCCGAAATCCGAGGACGAGCAGAAAAAGATTCGCGCTGCCCGCGATCAGTCGTTCGTCCGCGGCTACATGAACCTGATTCATGAAGTGCAGCGATCAATTACCGACATCATCTTCAGCGGCGTGATGATGCGTTTTCCGAAGATCAAAATCGTGTCAGCCGAGAACGACACCGGCTGGATCGGCCACTACATGTACCGGATGGACCACGCCTTCGAGAAATTTGGGGCGCTGATGTCGGAGCCGCTCGACATGAAGCCGTCGGAATACGTGCGGCGCAACTTGTGGGCGACCTTCCAGGATGATCCGATCGGGCCGATGCTGTTCAACTATTTCGGCGAAGATAACTTCATGTGGGCCTCTGATTTTCCACATACCGATTCGACCTGGCCGCATTCGCTCAAGGTAATCGAGCAGGATTTCAAGGGCGTGCCGGAACGGGTGACCCATAAGATCATTTGTGAAAATGCTGCAAAGCTGTACCACATCAACCTGAATTGACTGCGAGCAGCCGCGAGCAGTCATCCTGAGCGAAGCGAAGGATCTCGTCAGCAACAGCGAACGGTCATCGTGAACGGACTCTGCGGAGCGAAGGATCTCGTCAGCAACAGCGAACGGTCATCGTGAACGGACTCTGCGGAGCGAAGGATCTCGTCAGCAACAGCGAACGGTCATTAGTGAACGAATTCTGCGAAGCGAAGGATCTCGTCAGCAACAGCGAACGGTCATCGTAAACGGACTCAACGAAGCAAAGGGTCTCGCAGGTTATAAGTACTCGCTGGCCCTTCGCCTTATCAGGATGTGCCCGGCTTCGCAGTCACGGCTATTTGGGAAAAGGAAACAACTATGGCCTATGACCTTCTGATCAAGAACGGCACCGTAGTGGACGGCACTGGCGCAGCCCGCGTCCGCGCCGATATTGCAATCGCCGGTGACCGTATCGCCGAGATTGGGAAGATTAGCGAGGGTGCGAACCGGGTGATCGATGCTTCGGACCTGATCGTCGCCCCCGGTTTCATCGATCCGCACACTCACTACGACGCCCAAATCTGTTGGGACCCGCTGATTAGTTGCACCTCGTGGCACGGCATCACGTCAGTGGTGATGGGCAATTGCGGCGTGGGCGTCGCCCCTTGCAAACCAGAATCGCGCGAGATCGCCGCCTGGGACTTGACCAACGTCGAGGCGATCCCGTACGCATCACTGAGCAAGGGCATAACTTGGGATTGGGAGACTTTTCCTCAGTTCCTCGATGCTGCACAAAAGCGCGGCGCGGCAATCAACCTGGGCTTCCTCGCTCCTCTCACTCCCTTCCGCCATTACGTGCTGGGTAAGGAATCGATGGAGAGGGCAGCGACACCTGGGGAAACCGAGAAAATTGCCGGGCTGTTGAGCGAGGCGATGGCCGCCGGAGCGATGGGTTTTTCAACCACCACGCTCAAGCAGCATATCGGCTTCCACGGCACTCCGCTCGCCTGCCGCCTCGCCAGCAAAGACGAGCTGAAAACTTATGCCAATGTCCTCAAGCAGCATCGTAAGGGTGCGATAGAGGTCGCGCTGACGAAGAAGATCGCGACCGTCTCCGACGACGAGTACGAACTGCTCGACATGTTGCTCAGCGAGAGCGGCCGGCCGGTGACGTGGCTGGCGATGGCCTCGACTCCGCGCCATCCCGAGCGTGCTCTGCAGACGCTCGAACGCTGCGAACCGTTGATCAAGCGCGGAGCAATCCCGCAAGTCCTGTGCAAGCCGTTCGTCTCGCAACTCGACCTGCGTAATCCGTTCACCTTTGCCGACAACGAAGCGTGGAATCATGTCTTCAATCTGCCGGCGGAACAGCAGAAGACGATTTACTCGGATCCCGAGTTCCGGCGCTCCTTCCGCGAAAGCCTGAAGCGGCCTCATCTGTTTACTGGCCGATGGCATCGCGTGGAAATCCTGGAGGCGGCCAACCCGGCACTGAAGCAGTATGAGGGCAAGACCGTGGAGGAAGTCGCGGCGATGCGCCGGGCCGATCCGCTCGATACTTTCCTGGATCTCGCGGTTGAAGACGACCTGAAGCTGCAGTACACGATGCAGCAATATCATGAAGACGGTATCCAGCAGTTGATCAGCGATCCGCGCACGATGATCGGTCTCAGCGACGGCGGCGCCCATGTCGACATGCTGTGCGATGCGGGCTATGCAACCTATCTGTTGGGCAACTGGGTACGCAAACGCGAAGCCGTCACGCTCGAATTTGCCATCAAGCGCATTACCTCCGAGCCGGCCGCGTTCTTCGGAATTCCGCAACGCGGACAATTGCGGAAGGGCTGGAAGGCCGACGTGACGATATTCGACTACAACACCGTCAATTCAGCACGGCGCGCCGCGATGCAGTATGACCTGCCGGGCGGCGGCCGGCGGTTGGTGATGCCGGCCGAGGGGATCGAATATACCATCGTCAATGGCAAGGTATCGTACGAGCACGGACGCCAGAGCGGAACGCTGGCGGGCGAGGTGATTCGTTCGGTCGCGGCATAAGCCCGTTCATTAGTAGCGGCGCAGCGCAGGGCCGGAGCGGAATTTCCGCTTCGGCCCTTTTATGTCGCTCGTACAATGGTGGAAGGCGATAGATTCCCCGCGTTAGGATATGAGCTGACCATGAGTCCCGAACTAATCGCAATACTGGTGACTGCTCTTATCCAATTGATGGGGATAGTGATCCTTGGCTGGATGGCGCATGACAATGCAAAAATATTAGAACGTGTCGACGGGGTAAGCGCCGCTATTTTCTTGCAGGGCCGCCAGATAAAGGAAGCTGTTGAGGAAGTTAGACGCCTTCTGCTCAGTGATGCGGCGCGTTCGCCCGAGAAGCGCTAGCCCACGATATTGCCGTGGTCGAATCCGCGGGGGCTTTCGCTTGCCTTCAAGTCTGTCATCCGGAAAGGAGCGCATTTATTCATTGCCGCTTGCTGCCCGACCGCGCGATGGCAGCCGGATGATTCCGGTCGCGACCACAGACAACTCGCCATCCTGGTTCGCCGCCCGTTGCGCGATTTCGGCGTAGTGCGCGCCATTCTCTTCGAACGTTCGCGCCACCTCGCCATTTATATAGAGCGTGTCGCCGACCGGATTATGGCGGCGGATTTTCACTTCCAGGCGTCGCAGAAAACCGCGGTCGCCCATCCAGTTGGTCAGATGATGTGACATCCACGAACATCTTTCGGGACCGTAGTCGTACGCTGCAGGTGTGCCGACCAGGGTCGCCAGATCATCTTCCCAGTGCACGCGTTCCGGGACGTCGGGGATGCCGAATTTGTTCGAAATGCCGAGGCCGGGATGCTTTTGGAGCTGCTTCCATGCCAGCTTATTGGCGCGGATGTACAGCCCGCCCCATCCTTGCGCAAAGGCGATAAAGCCGGTGACCGTCATCGGACCCTTCACCATCGTTTGCAGCTTCTCGCCGGCTTTCACATCGCCGATGTAGCGGGGATCGGCGCCGCGAATCTCTTCCTCTTCATAATGCGCAAAAATCCTGGCCAGTTCATCGCGCGTGTAGTGCACCTGCGCCTTCTTTTTGACCGCGTCATATTTGGTGCCACGCTCCCTCGCCGTATCGCGCTCGGTGCGAAAGCACCAGCTATCACCCTCGGCAACCAAGTCATGATGTTGGTTGTAGAATTCACAGCGGTAAATTTGCTGGATCGAACGGCCGGCGAAACGCGTGTGATGCTCGACGAGATCTTTGAGCCAAGCCCTGGTGGTGAATTGGTCTCCGACCATCATAGGCTTGTGCCACGTCACATCGATACCTGCGAACATCGCATGCACTCCCGCCAGGCCACCGACGTAGCCGCTGAATGAGCGGTTCAAGGCAAAAATGAAGGAGGGCGGCGCCAGCAAGCCGCCGTAACTGGTGGTCGCAGCGTAGGCCGGGTCGCACCAAAGCGGATTATCATCGCCAATTCCATGCGCCCAATGCCGGACACTGTCGCGCGAGGCTTCGTAGCACCAGGGCTCCAACGAGTCTTCGATCGGGACGTTAATCAGCTTGCGCAGCTCACCGAGACTTCGATCCGTGATGACTGAAAACCGTTGAACACCTTGGGGCATGGGCTAATTGATCCTCCGTCGGCCGCGCTCGGAATCTGGCGTTATTATTCTTGCGTCCAATTCGCGAGCTTGTTGGCTCGGTGCCGCCGCGTTCAGTCGAATCTGAATACCGGCCCTTCAGGCCATTGCGCTGCGTCACGTCTGCCGTGGCCATTGATGGCAGATCCGATTGTAACCTTCCAGCGGTCATAGCGAGAAACGAAGCGGCACTGATCGTAAGCTCGCTCCGACTCCCTCCCGCCAGTACCCCGGGGCAGCTCATTTCAGAATTCCGCCATGGCCAGCGAGGACGGCCGAGGAAGCACCCCGTCTGCAGCTGGCTCGGTGGAATCAGCCTGTCGCAAACACTCCAACAACATCTTTGTGTAACTTTGGGTTATATGGGCTGCCCCTGCGAACTCCTGGTTGGACATAAGCAGCGCATGCAGTTGCGACAGACGGAAAAACGGTACGCTCGGAAAGAAATGATGCTCAATGTGGTAGTTCACGTTTTTTGGAGCGATGAACAAGCGAGCCAATAGCCCCGCGTGGGTAGTGCGCGTTTGCCGATAGGCGCCGGGCTCACCCTCGATTGCGAAGTGCTCGGCGATACTGCGGATGCGCATTATTAGAATGAGCCAGGTAAAATACGGGACGACCCAGTACAGGACCAAAGCTTTGCCGCAACCGGTGGCGATAAGCGCCCCGATCACCGTCACGTAATAGACCAGGCGCATGCGGACGAATGCTTTACTGGGCGCAGTTGCCGCCGATGAGAGCGATGAGGCCAATCTGATCACATTGATTCCCCCGATTCCGACCAGGTCGCGCAGAAAGATGCCGAGCAGGTTCCTCGCCGATTGCGGAAAATGCCATTCGGGATTGTCCCTTTTACGCAGCCAGTCAGGATCTTTCTCCGTGTTGACGTAGTTATGATGCGCCACGTGATTTTCCCGGTATGAGCGCATCGTGACCAGATGCGGCCATGCCAGCAGGAGTTCGGTCACCCAGTCGTTGACACGCCGATTGCGAAACAGCCGATAGTGCGTCCCGTCGTGCATCAGAATCAGCAGCGCATGCTGCCTTGCTCCGATCAATGCTACGGTTGCCACATACAGCAGCGGGTTCCAGAAATGCTGGCAGAGAGTAGCGGCAAACGCGACAGCGGTCCACTCAAGCAGGATATGACAGGTGCTGATAAAAGGATTTACCCGGGAGAGCGCGTAAAGTTGCTCTTTGTTCAGTTTGATCGGTGTCGCCGCTCTGAGGGAAGCGTGATCTTGGTGTTGTTCGAGTTGCTCTGATCCGTATGTTGTGTTCATGCTGGCTCTTCGACCCGACATGGTCTTGTGCAAGGTTTTGGGGGTTCGTTGGTTGGCCGCATCAAGCGGTTGCAAACGCTGCGCGGTGTTCCGGTAAGGCGGCAAGAGTTACCGCACCGAGAGGTGTAGAACGAACTGAGGCACACCGCACCAGTGGCCGGATGAAGTTCTTCAAATGAAAAATGCGAGCATCATCCGAGTACTCAATGCAGGCTTTCGACAGCGCGCTCATAGCGTTCTTGAACGCAGCTCCCTGCAGTATCATCGGCTGGACCGGCAGTTGCTCACCTCGCGCGTCTTCGACGAAGGGATGGGCAATGACAGGGCCGGCGGGCACAAATCCCATCAACCCATAGAAACCGGCATGCGCACATGCGCCCTCGCCAACCGCCAGATATGCGAGGACGGCCTCAATGCCGAGCAGACGCATCGGGACCGCCAGTCCTACCCAAGCCAACGTTCCGGCGCCGTTGGAGAGCGACCAGTGATCACTACACTCGACCACGCTGTCGGGCCGTAAATGCGAGAGGTCGGGTTCGTTGCAACTTTGCGGGAACGACCGCAGATCGTGCATTGCGATGCCGGCCGTCATCGCGTCGGCTGGCGCTGCCTCATTTTGAAACAGTCCGTAAAGCCGCGAACAATCCAGACGCTGCCGATTGGTTGACTGAAATTGGCTATTTTCCCGGAAGCTACTTCCGTGCATAGCGCGGGCATGGTTCAGACGACTGACAAAAATAGTACGTTCAGATTCCGTGCTGAGTAGACGAAGCTCCATTGGAACAAATGTCCTCCTGTGTTTAGCAACTGCAGTTGTCGTTCCCCCGAAAATGCGCTGATGGCAGGTGGCCCACGCAGTGTTGAAAACCTGCGGCACCGACGGGCATCAGCGAGGCAGAACTGCTGCTTTGATTGGCAGGATCGTAACATGGGTGACAGCTTAGCCGATTCGATCGAGCCTTACGATTAGTTTGCCTATGGCCTGCTAACTCGCCGCAATTATTGTTTACAGCTAGTTGTGCTGTTATAACTGCCAGCGTGCAACATTAGGCAGCTCTGGGCATTAACGGCTCTCTTCGACGGCAAAAAAAAGGCTTGCTCGCCGCTGGTCAACTACGCTAGGCTGTCGGTGCGGGCATGATTGCCCGGGGGGTAAAATGGCCTCATCAAATCCTCGACGCGACGCTGGTGCAGACAGACCGAGCACCGGGTTTGAAGGCCTCGTAGGCAGGCTCTCGCGCGCCAAGGTGACGCGAGATGAAACAAAGAGTTTAGTGGAGCTCGAATCAGAAATCGCCGGGATTATACGCCAGGACTACGGACAAGCTCTGCGCAAATGCCTCAGCCGGTGGGAGGTGCGAGAAATAGCCGCCGAGGGCAAAACCCGAGTGTGGCCTGGTTTGAACCGGCAGTCGGTCGACCTGGTGTCACGGCATGAGTTTGTGCGACGGTGGTCGTCGCTCGGTGTGGACTTCAAATTCGCGAGCTTGCCATGGAAGGAAGGGTTGTCGCTGCTCGGCTTCTATGTCGGCAAGGTCGACAAGTTTCGCATGCGACCCCTGATTTTCGTGAACACTGCGCATCACCCGGCAATTGTCGGAATGGCGCTCGATCATGAAATGGGACACCATCTGACCTCGCAGATTTTCGCTGCCGGCGAACACACCCATCTGCTGTCCCAGACTGGATTCGAAGAGCATTTGGCCGAGCCTGCGGAGTTGGCGGCTGACACACTTGTCAGTCTGGGTATTTTTCCGGCTCCGGTCGCGCGAGCACTCTTCAGTCGCGCGAACCGCGCAGCCGCGCGCAACCGTTCTATCGAACCGTCGGATCCGGCGTTTGCCAGGCTCCTGGAATACACGCAGAGCGACCCGCCCACGTTGCAAAATATCGCGAATCGCTATGGTTTCCGTTTTGAGCACATCCGTGGAGTGAATAGGAGGTTTCAGGCGCTTGCAGCGCTCGTCCACTATACGAAGCTGCGGCGGGCGTTATTGGACGAGTACAATACATGAAACAGATGATGAATAAACTTGGTGAATTTCTTAAGACGCGCCGCGAAGCGTTAGGCTTAACGCAACGTTCTCTCGCCCAGAAGTTGGGAGTTGAAGCGAGTCACGTCGCCTTCATCGAGAGCGGCCGGCGCAAACCGTCGCTAAGACTGGTCGCGCGCATCGCTGACACGTTGGGCCTCGATCGGCAGGAATTGCTGGTGATGGCCCATCCTGAAGCCAAAGCCCTATTGACCGCGAACCAAATCGAGCCTCCGAAAAAGACCACACCCTCGTGGCAGCGCTTTATTAAGGATCACGCACTCTTGGCCCGCTACCATGTGACTAAGCGGGAGCTTCAAGTGCTTGAGCACCTTAGCCTGCTCGGAACCGCCCTGACGGCCAAAGAGTTCCTTGCCATCCTGACGCTGATTCGGGACATTCCCGAGAGCAAGTAAAGGCCGCCAGAAGAAGCTCTTGCTGTTGTGGTGCGGGGTTGCTCGATCCCGCATCGATCGCCGGATGAAAGTGAGGCCCCGACCACGCCTGGTATGTTGCGAAGCACGTCGATTCGTGGTCTGTGTTTCGCATTGCCGGTACTATTGCGCTGCAAGATGCGTTGGCGCCAATCGATCGGCGCCATAAATCTATCGTACTGACAATTTGGTGACGCCTTCCGCCTCTGCGCACCAACACCCAACGCTAGTCCCAGCCCTCTAGAGCTGATACAAACAGGGCAATCCACCGCTTCGATGCGCGACTTGCCATTGCGCATACACATCGGGGCGGGTGGCCGACTCTGCTGCAGCTCAAGACGCAGCCCTCCGATTCGTGCTACATCTGGGCTCAGCGGCTAAACCGCGCTGAAGCAATCGTGTAATAGACGGGAGAAGTTCTGCGGAAAGATGGGACGGCGACAAATTTTGACAAGCCGCTAAGGCCAATCAAACATTCAATCTCGCGGGGCGAGCGCCCAACCGCTTTTACCAATTTTGACGGAGGTCTCGGCGATGGAATACCGTTCATTCGGCCAAACCGGCATTCAAATATCCGCCATCGGGATTGGCTGCTGGGAGATTGGCGGCGGCTATGGAAGTATTGAAGAAACCGAGTTTATCGAAGCAGTCAACCGCGCACTCGATCTCGGTGTCAATTGTTTCGACACCGCGGAAGCCTATGGCTTCGGTGCCTCTGAGAGGTCGCTGGCCAAGGCGCTGGGCGGACGGCGCAAGGAAGCAGTCATCACCACAAAATTTGGGGTGGGCTATCAGGATGCGCCAAACTACCGTGATGGGAGCGCCAAGCGCGTGACCGAATCGATTGAGAAGAGTCTCAAAAATCTTGGCACCGATTTCGTCGACGTATACCTCGTCCATTGGCCGGACCGGAACACTCCGTTTGACGCGACGATGCGTGCGCTTGACGACCTGGTCAAGCAAGGCAAAGTACGTGCGGTCGGCTTGTCCAATTTCCGCCTGGAGGAAATCAGGACCTGTATGAGAACACGGCGGGTCGACGTCGTCCAGTATTGCTGGAACATGTTCGACCGCCGGATGCAAAGCGAAATCTTCCCCTACTGCCGTGAGCACAACGTCGGCGTGATGGCCTATGGTTCTTTGGCCTACGGGATGCTCACTGGCACCTTCAGCGAGGAAATGACCTTTGACAAGGGTGACTGGCGTTCGAAGCGCGGCCAACTCGCAAATCTCAACCTGTTCCAGCATTTGTTCGGTCCCGACCAGTATTTGAAGAATCTGCGAGCAGTCGCTGAACTAAAAGCGATGGCGCAGCGTTATGGCAAGAGCCTGCCGCAATTTGCGCTGCGCTGGACGTTGTCCAATCCGGTGGTCAGCACCGCCTTGGTCGGCTGCCGCAACCCGCGTGAGGTCGAAGACAACGTCGGCGCTCTCGGTTGGTCAATCTCGGACGCGGATATGAAAGAAATCGATGCGGTGTTTGCACGTCACGGCGCGGTGACTATGCCGTCGGCGTGGCTTGAAACGGTATAAGGGCTAACCAGCCAGAGTAACCATCGATGAAGATTGGCTTCTTCGCGATCGGGATCGGCAATCTGGCGCGGCCGGATTTGATTACTGCGGTGGCCACGAATGCTGAGCGCTTGAATTTCGCGACCGTCTGGGCTCCTGAACACGTGGTCTTTTTGGAGCGATTTTCGTCGCGTTATCCTTATTCGCGCAGCCAGAACCTACCGATCTCGCTCGAGATTCCACTGCTGAACCCGTTTCTGGCGCTGACCTACGCCGCCGCTCGCACCAGCCGTATTCGGCTCGCGACCGGGATTTGCCTGGTACCAGAATACAACCCGCTGCTCCTCGCCAAGATTTGCGCGACGCTGGATTGCCTGAGCGGCGGAAGGCTCGCGCTGGGAATTGGAATCGGATGGCTACGCGAGGAATTCGATGCGCTCGGCATCCCCTGGGAGCGGCGTGCGCAGCGCACTCGGGAATATGTTGAAGCGATGCGCTGCGTATGGGGAAACGGCCGCAGTTACAGCGCGCAATTCGTCAACTTCGACGGCGCATTGAGCTATCCGAAACCGGTCAAGGGCGCCGGGCTGCCAATCCTGGTCGGAGGTCAGACCGACGCTGCTCTCAAACGGGCGGCCGCTTATGGCAATGGATGGTGCGGGTTTAATCTCACCCCGGCGGAAACCGCACAAGCAATCGATCGCCTCCGCGACTTGCTGGCCGCCAGCGGGCGCGGAAGCGATGGTTTCGAATTTTCGGTTTCGCCCACAGTCGAGGCAACGCCTGACGACCTGAAGCGTTATCGTGACGCCGGTATCGACGAGTTGTATCTGACGCCGGTTTTTCAGCAGCCCGTCGCAAGTGACGCCGATATCACAAAATTGACCGAGGAGCTGGCGCGCACCTGGGTTGAACCTGCGCTCAAGCTGTGATGATTCGCAGTTACGCGCGATTGATGAACTAAGGAGAATCCGATGAAAAATGCACGCGTGGCGCGGCTCGGGCATGTTGGCTTGCATGTTCAGGATCTGGAAAAGCAAAAGGCCTTCTATCGCGACATCCTTGGTCTGACCGTAACCGATGAGGATGCGGAGCGGGGGCTGGTCTTCATGAGTTCCCGTCCAGACGAAGAGCATCACGAGCTGTTGCTTTGTCGCGGCCGCAATGTCGGCGCTGATGCGCGAGTGGTCCAGCAAATTTCGTTTCGCTGTGAGAGCTTCGATGATGTGCTTGGCTTTTATCAGCGTTTCAAACAACACAATGTCAAGTTTGATGTAATCCTTTCGCACGGCAATGCAGTCGGGGTCTACATTTTTGATCCTGAAGGAAATCGGATTGAAACGTATTGGAACACCGGACTTACTGCGAAGCAGCCTTATGGCGAGGTGCTCGACTTGGAGAAACCCGCCGCACAATTATTGGACCAGATCAAGGAGCACGTCGCCCGGTACGGCAACACCGGTTTCATCGATCCCTCGCGGCTCGGTCCGCGCTGAGATCTAACGCACCCAGCAGCCCCGGCTGGACCCTCAAGCTTCAGCCGCCGCGCGATGTTAGGTGAAGCGATGCGCAAACGGATAATCGGTCAAGCAGAGAAGGGTCAGGAGCCGCGCGCCGAGGCAAGTTGGCTCAACTTGGAAGGCATGGCGGAAGTCGAGGTAACGTCCGAAAATCCAGACTTTCCCGTTGAATCAGCGTTTACGCTCAAAAGCGAAAGCCAAGGCTGGCGGGCCGGTGAACCGGGCGAACAGCTCATACGGATCATTTTTGCCGCGCCAATTACCGTGCACCGTATCAGGTTGCAGTTCGTCGAACTCCAGACACCGCGGACGCAGGAATTTGTCCTGCGCTGGGCCGCCAAGCGGAACGAGCCTTTCAGAGAGATCGTTCGCCAGCAATGGACCTTCAGCCCAAATGGCTCGACGAGCGAGATCGAGGATTACCAGGTCAATTTGGCGGACCTCGGCGTACTCGAATTGGCTATCAAGCCCGAGATCTCGGGCGGTAACGCGCTGGCCAGCCTGGCGGCATGGCGTGTCGCCTGACTGGATTCGGCTGCGCAGCTTCGGTCCTAAACCAGCAACCAAGGACGCCTATAGCGCGGCACGGCCGCCCGCCGCACCTGCGCGCTGGGCGCTTGCCTCCGCAGCTGCATATCGTGTAATGAAGCGCGGCCGCCGCCACGCTATATACCCCGGCAGAATAAACAAACCGACCACCAGGTTCGCGCCCATCAGGAGGATCAGCAGCACGCTCATTTCATTATGGAACAGCAGGGGTGAGAAGACCCATGGCAGCATGCCTCCTACCATCACCGCAAAAGTAGCAAATACCCAGCCGCCGGTAGTATGCAATGCAGTGGTGATGGCGTTGTCGAGTTCAGCTCCTGCGGCCACCTCGTCGCGAATTCGCGCGACTGTATAGATTGCATAGTTGATACCGAGTCCAATACCTAGTGAGATAACCGGGATTGTATCAATAGTCAGCCCAATTACCCGGTAGTTCATATACAGGAAGGCGCCGAAGTTAGCCATTACGGCAGCGATCACAAACAGTACTCCGGCCATCGGCGACGCGAAAATGAATGCGCTTGCCAGAAAAATTACGCCCAGCGTCAACGCCAGGTTAACGGAATTGAGTCGTCCGACGACGATATCGCTGGCTAGGTAGAGTCCCGCATCGCCGCCTACATAGAGCACTTTCACCTGGCGGAGGTCAGGATCACCGACCACACGATTCTTGACAAATGTGTCGAGATCAGAGTGCAAGCGCTGGAGCCGGCTATAAGTATGATCGGCCAGCAGCAGGCGGATGCTCATGCTCGTAACCGCGGGATAGCGGCCAAAGAAGGTGTAGACCTCGTCGGGCGCGCTGCCGCTGAAAAAGAAAAACCACAAAGTCCCGCTCAAGGCATCGGTGTCGGGCATCGCCAGGTATTTGGGATGGCCGTTGTGCAACAGCAGGTTCATCGGCTTCGAAGCAATCTCCGCGAAGCCCAGCACAGCCAGGACGTCCCCGCGGGCGAGCAGGTAAGTAGCCAGGTCGTCAGCCATCCGCAAAGTCTTGGTCGCGATTGGGTTCTGGGGATTCGGAAAGTTCGGTGCCTCCACCACCACCCATGCCATATTAGTTGGAACGAACCTGCCGATTTCGGCGGTGTCCTGGTTTATCTTCGCATCCTGCCGGTAGATTGGGGTGCCGGGCGTCTGGTAACCAATCGGAACTCGCGTGCTGGCGGCGATCCCAAAAATCATCAACGCCGTACCGGCGATGAGCAGGCCACTGCGTATGCCGCCCGGCCTCACCGGAATCCGCTCCAGCCAATTCACCAGCGAACGATAAAGCGTAGACTGCTTCGGCTCGCCCTGCTGGAGCCGCCAGGCATAGACTTGCGGTTTCGCCAGGTAACTCATCAGGATGGGCTGGAATACAAACACCATCGCCAGACTGGCACCCAGCCAGACCGCGCCGCCGTAACCGATCTGTCTCAGCAAAGGAATGTCGCCGCTAGCCAGAAACACCACTCCCGCAATGTTCGCCAGCACCGCCAATAGCCCCGGCCGCAGCATCACGCTGGCTGTAGCCGCACAGGCCGCCATTTTGTCGTCGGTTCTATCCAACTCGTCGTAGTATCGGCCATGCCATTGAATGCCATGACTTAGATCGCGCGCGGTCAGGATGAATGGGATGACGAGCATCACCGGGTCGAAGTTGAACCGCATCAGGCCGACGAAGCCAAGCCCCCAAATCGTCGAGCAGAGACCGGTGATGATCGCTGCCCACCATCCGCTGCGGCGCCCGAGGCTCAGATACAGGATGGCGACCATCAGTGCGATCGAAATCAGGAAGATGAGCGCGATGCGGGGCAGATAATAATAACCCCACGCTGCAAACATTACTGCCCCGCTCGCATATATCGTGGTGTTGCTATCCTGGTATTGACCGATCAGCCGTTGGACACCATCGAACAGCGCTTTGTAATCGAGTCCTTCCTCGTTAAACGCCGCGATTATCATCGCGCCTTTCATATCGAGTGTGACGTAGCCCGCAAGCTCGTCGCGATGGGTCATCACGGTTTTCTTGAGATCGTCAATCTCGGCCTGGTTTTTGGGCAGCTTTGGATACATGTAGGGCCGCGACACCAACGCCCCGGGTATCGCTCGGGCATAAATGACCCGGTAGGAGGCCAGCGAGAACACTTCGTTGTGGTTGACGCCGGGTAAAATGTCGACCTTGCGTGTGAGGTCCTGGATTGCGCCCAGCGTCTTGAGATTGAAAATGTCGCCGTCGCGCACCCGCAGCATTAACACCAGAGTTTGAGCCCCACCGTATTGGCGCCGGTACTGGCGATAAAGCAAGACATTAGGGTCCTTGCTCGGGAACAAATCCTCAAACCGGGTGGCGATCGGCACATGGATCGCCCAGTAGGCCATGAAGATGGTGATCGTGATCAGGATAGCGGCCAGCGGTTGGCGATAGCTGAGAACATAGTTGCCGAAGCTGCGGGATTGCGCACTGCTCTCAGAATCCATAGTTCCAAAGCCCCTTGATGAAGACGCAACCGCTCGCGCGGTCCCCCTGCGTCCGAGATTGCCGAGCAAACGTCACCGTGTTCTATCAATCCCCAAGGACCCTCGCCAATAGGTTTCTTGCATTGACTTTCCGGCCTTAGGAGAAGACTCGGATCCGAGGCTCGCGATGCCGCTCACGCTCCAACCGACGCTCAGCAGCGAATGATGCGGCCGGAATGAGGAGGTAGCTCGATTCTTTCAGGCGTCTCACTTTCACCATCCGGACCGATTAGCTTCGCGCGCCCACCTGCCGCTGACATCGACGCAGTCGAAACGTCTCGCCGTATCTCGCCGATATTCAACAACAGTTGGAAGACATCGTAGCGCCCTTGAGCAGCAAGGTTGTGTATCGCCGTGTTGTGCATCAGGCTTCGGACAAGTGGCGGTTCGTTGCGTGAGGTTGCGTCTACTTCCATGCCAATGCCGGCGACCATGCGAAAAAGCCTTTCACTATCCTCATCGAGCAGGTTCATGTCGTCGGAAACGAGCAGCATCCCGCCCGAGACGGCAATTGCCGAGGCCAGCGCGAAACGTTCCTCACGCGAGAGACGGGTTTCGCTGGCCCTTAGCATCAGGCAGTCGGGGTCATTGAGCCACAGGCGCCGATGCATGAAGCTCCGCATGAGCATCGCGTCAATTGCCAGCCTGGTTCCTGGTTCGACATCACCGCCCCAATACGGCGCGACATCGGGACCAATTCGCATTCCGTCCACCACGCCCACCGCAGGTCCGAGCGGGCAACCACACCCCAGGATGAATGTTTCGTCGCCGGCGGCGCGCCGAATCGTCTCGAGGCCGCGCCGCAGTATTTGGGCGCGCGTAAGGTTTGAATCGTAGTGGCGGCCGGCGGCGGCCGCGGCGAACAGGAAGTCGAGTTTCAGATAACCGTAGCCGAATTCGTGCACAAGCCGATGGAAGAGTTGCTCCTGGTGCTGAGTAAACTCCGGATGGCTCGGATCAAGCGCATAGGCGGATTTGTCCTCGGCAGCGGTCCAACTCGGGTTATGAGCCACGGGTTGAGGCTCGCCATTTTGATTGCGAATGAACCAGTCCGGATGCGCACTCATCAGATTCGAATCGCGCGCCGCTAAAAACGGCGCCGTCCATAATCCTGCGGTGAAGCCTGCCGCGCGAATTTCGTCAGCAATCCTTTTCAGGCCGCTCGGAAATTTGGCGTTCGTGTGCTCCCAATCGCCCAGCGCCGCCTGGAAACCGTCGTCGAGCTGAACCACATCGACAGGAAATTCACGGTGCAACTCCCGTAGTTTGCCCAAATTCGCGCGCAGGGCATCCTCGGTAATCGCGTCAAAATAGTGATACCAGGAGCACCAGCCGCGCTGGTATGGTGCACTAACCCGCGCGCTCATGCGTTTGCCTAGCAGTTCGGCCCATTGCGCTGCGATCCGCGCCGCGTCTTGATCCGAACGCCAGTAGGCGAGCGGCTCTACGGCAAACATCTCGCCCGGGCACAGCCACGCGCCGTCGAACAGTGCGCGGGCAATCACGCGGCTGGGCGAGTTTACGGTCAGGGTCGTGAATTGGTTCGCTGCCCCGACAAAACCGCAAAGAAAGCGTTCGTGCGAGGAATCGCTTTCGATGATGGTGAACAGCTCCGATGTCGCATCCTCAAGAGCAATGTCAGGGCGCTCCGCTTCGCTTTGATGGCTTATGCGGGCGAGTAGCGGCCTGCTCTCATGATGCGCAGCGCGCCCGACGGCGACCGGATAAGATGCGCTCCACGATTGGTAGCCATGCTTGAAGAATCGCGCGGGCGACGCAGAGTCAAATCCGGTGTCAAGCTCGAAGCCGACCCATCTGAATCGAACCGGCCGGCTACTGTAGTTTGCCACTTTCGCATGCACGATAGCGCCGGAAGGAATAGATTCGACGCGGGCCGAAAGCACAATCGCCGTATGCTCGCCGCGATCGAGGCCGGCCAGCCGTAAGACCCGCTCCGTCCCGGTGTGATCCTGATAAAGTAACTGGGTCTCACGAATCATGGTGTACGTGCGTTGCGAGGGCAACGTGCCGCGCCCCGGTATGACAGCGATCCGGCTTGAACCGAATACAGCACGGAACGGTGGAAGAAATGAAGACTCGGACAGTTGAAGCGACGACGAGGCCCGTAAGACGACGACTCTTAAATCGCTGGAGCTCTTCCTCGCCATTCGCACCGAGCGCGAATACGACGCGGCTGTGGAGCGGCTCAATGCGCTAGTGGATGAGGTAGGCGATAATATTAAAGACCCGCGCTATCGGATGATTGAAACCCTTAGTGTGCTCATCGAGGCTTACGACCGGGAGCATTACGGGCTCCCGGACGCTTCCAGTATCGAGGTGCTGCGCTTTCTCATGGAAGAGCATGGCCTTACTCAAAAGGATCTGCCCGAGATCGGTACCCAGGGCGTCGTCTCAGAAGTGCTCGCCGGCCGCCGCCACCTCAACGTGCGGCAAATTCAGGCCCTCGGCGCACGCTTCGGCCTTCAGCCGGCAGCGTTAGTAGACTCGATACCGGATGTTTCCCATAAGCGCCGCAGGCGAGGTTCAACGCGTCGGAACAGCCTTAGACATTAGCTTGGTCGGGGCGGCCCGATTTGGGCCGCCCACCAATTGTCCATACGCAACCTTATAGACTTTGACCTCGCTCCGATGTGAGACCATCATGCGCCGACTGCCGCGGCTCGCTTGGCCTCGTCAGCGGCCGAGGGGGGCGTGACCTTGTAGAGCTTCTGTGAATTGTCCCACAGGATTTTGCGGCGCACCGATTCTTCGCAGTCGGACAGACCGCCCTTGATGCGGGCGTGCACTTCTTCGCCGTAGAGTGAAGTCGGATGGGGGAAGTCGGTCTCGAACAGGACGTTATCCACTCCAATCTTGTCAATCAGGCGGCGCGGCGCCGTTTGCTCAAACCAATAGCAAGCGTAGACGTTGCGTGCGAAATATTCCGAGGGCAGCCGATCGAACTCGGGATGCTCTTCCGCGACGCTGTTACCCCTGAATTGGTAGTCGAGTGCTTCGAGCATGAAGGGGATCCAGCCGATCCCGCTTTCCACCGAGACGAATTTGATCTGCGGATAGCGCGCCAGCACTCCCGACATTAAGAGGTCGTTCAGTTGGAGACCGTTGCGCAGGAAGATATCGACCGCCAGCTCGGTAAAGGCCGCCATCTTGCCGTAAGCTTTAATTCTGGTCCCCACCAGGCCCTCGGTCATATCGCCCGACCCGATATGAAAGCTGAGCGGCTGACCGAGCTCGACCGCCACTTCCCACAACGGGTTCCAATGCGGATCGCCGATCAGCGGGAGACCGTAGTATTGCGGCTCGCCGGTGAACAGGATCCCCTTGTGGCCCATCGCCGCGCAGCGGCGTACTTCCTTCACCGCAGCCGCAACGTCCCAGAACGGGATCGACGTAATTGGCAACAGGCGGCGCGCATCGGCTGAAGCCCATTCACTCTGCCAATCGTTATAAATCTGCACACAGGTGAGCATCAATTCAGGGTCACCCAGTTTCAGGAACTGCTGGGCGCCAAACCCGCCCACGTTCGGATACATGACCATCGCCCAGATGCCCATCTGGTCCATGTACTTCAGCCGCGCCTTGGCGTCGTATGCTCCCGGATGCATCTCCTCGTAATTCCTGGGTGGTTTGGCGAAACTCCCCACGCCGGCGGTGGCGGTCAAACCGACGCTCGCCAGGCCGCGGCTCTCACCCACCACCCATCTCAGGGTTCCATCGGCATCGGTCTCGACTCGTGGCACGCGGTCACGCATCTGCGCCGGTGCCCGGCTGGTCCACAGGTCCGGGCTCTCGGTCACATGGGTATCGGCGTCAATGATTGTGTAACTCATGTTATGGCTCCTTGGGCTCGCTTGTACGACAGACGATTGTTCGTTGTCCACGGGTGCTGACTCGGCGGCCCACCGACATCTTCGCAGGAAGCACGCCGCGATGCTACGCGCGGTTTGTACCTGCGAGAGGCGATGCGCTAGAAGGCAATTATCAGCAGGAGGGAGATTGCCGTGAGACTCGAGAACAAGGTCGCGATTATAACCGGCGCGGGGCGGGGAATGGGCCATGCCGAGGCGGTTAGATTCGCCAAAGAGGGAGCACACGTGGTAGTCGCGGAAATCGACGAAACCAGCGCCCGGCAGACCTTCGAGGAGATTGGCCGGCGCGGGCTGTTGTCGATGACCGATATGGCGAGTGTCGCCGATATCAACGCGTTGGTCGATAAGACAATGGCAACGTTCGGCCGGGTTGACATCCTGATCAATAACGCGGGCGTCACCAAGAGCCTGGGTTTTCTCGAAGTTACCGAGGCCGACTGGGACTGGATGTATTCGATCAATGCCCGCGGGCTGTTTTTCTGCATGCAGCGCGTGGCGCGCGAGATGATCAAGCAGCAATCAGGCAAAATCGTCAATATTGCGTCAATCGCGGGCAAGGGTTTTCGCGGCACCTCGAATATCGCCTATGCGGGCACCAAAGGAGCGGTAATCGCGATGACGCGCATCGCAGCGTCGCAACTGGCGCGTTACAACATCAACGTTAACGCGATCTGCCCCGGCGCCACCCGCACCCACCTCTACGAAACCATCCAGCAGGAGATGCTCGCGAAGCGGGGTATTAGTGCAGAAGAGGCCGATCGGCGGATGGAAGCGTCGATTCCACTGGGGCGCGCTAACTCGCCGGACGAGATTGCCAATATGGCCTGCTTCCTCGCCTCAGACGAATCGAACAATATCACCGGCCAGTCAATCAACGTCGACGGCGGACTGGTTTGGGATTGAGTAACGCTATCAAGTTGTCATACAGAAGATGAGAGCGCCAATGGCCGACCGCGACAACGAAAGAGCCCCGCCGGCAGTATTTCCCGCTCGCGCTGCACGACTTATCTGAACCAAATCGCGTGGGCGACGCGCGACGTCATGCGGACTAGAGCCGCGACATCGAAGCGGCGGCCCATGCCAGGTCGGTTTAAAAGGGGACGAGACATGGCAGAATTCGATACGATCATCAGAGGCGGGACGATAGTCGATGGTACGCTCGTACCTCCGTATAAAGCGGACATCGGCATCAAAAACGGCAAAATCGTCAAAATTGGTCGTCTCAACAGCAGCGATGGCAAACAGGTCCTCGACGCGAGCGGCCTAATCGTTGCTCCGGGGGTGATAGACCTCCATTGCCATTACGACGCGCCGATCCATTGGGATCCAACCTGCTCCATCGGAAGCTGGCACGGGGTGACCTCGGTGACGAACGGCAACTGTGGCTTCGGCTTTGCCCCGGTCAAGCACAAGGACGCCGATCGTTCGATGCTCTCGATGGAACGCAACGAGGCGATTCCTTACGAAGCGATGAAGGCGACCATGCCGTTTTCATGGGAGACCTTTCCACAGTGGATGAATCACATCGATCGCCTCCCCAAAGCGGTCAATATGATGCAGCTGGTGCCGGTCACGCCATTGGTCAGCTACGTGATGGGCGGTTGGGACGAGGCCAAGAGCCGCCAGCCCAATGAGCAGGAGATGGCGCGCACTATCGAGGTGCTCGAAGAAGCCATGGCATGTGGCGCCAATGGCTGGGCCGCCCAGCGTCTAACCGGCTATGGCGCCTCAGTCCAGCGCGATTACGACGGCACGCTGATGATCTCCGACATGATGTCGGATGAGTTCTATCTGAAGCTGGCCAAAGCGCTGACCAAATATGAGCGCGGGACAATCCAGTTCGCGCAGGTGTCGGGCGCGATCGATGAGGGCGTCGAAGCGCCGCGACGCGACGTTGACTTCGGCGGACAGCTCGCGCAAGCGAGTGGCCGGCCGCTGATTTTCAATGCGATAGCGGCAGTCGATGACCGCCCGCAAGTGTTCCGCACAATGCTGAGCGTGGTCGACGAATACAACAAAAAGGGAGTGCCGCTGGTCGGCCATGCGGTCACGGTGCGCGCCAACTTCCGCTTCACCTTTAAAGAGCAGTGGAACTTGTTCGACAACGTCGACGCGTGGCGCGAGGCGACCCTGGGCACCGCCGAAGAGCGTATGGCGAAACTGGGTGATCCGGCCCTGCGCCAGCAGATGAAAGACGAATACGAGCGGACCAAGCAGCCCAAAGTGCTCGGCGACATCGCCGATTTCGTCTGCCGGAAGATCTCAAGGTCGGACCTGAGGAGCAAGTATGCCGACCGCACCGTACGTGACATCGCACGTGCGGAAAACAAGCATGTCATCGACGCGCTGCTGGACGTGTCAGCCGCCGATGACTGGAAGACGGTGTGGCTCACGCCCACCCGGAATCAAAGCCCGGAGAACTGCAAGGAACTGCTGAGTCATCGCACGGTCGCGGGCTTTTCGGACGGTGGTGCCCATACCAAATTCCAGAACCTTGGCGCCTTTCCGACCGACCTGCTGACCTGGATGGTCCGCGACACTGGGTCAATCACGCTGGAGCAGGCGCATTACCATCTGAGCTACATGCCGGCCTGGACCGCGGGATTCAAGGACCGCGGCTGCATCCGCGAAGGAATGTCCGCCGATCTGATGATCTACGACCTGGCGAAGCTGGCAATTAAAGAGCCCGAAGTCGTGCGCGACGTGCCGCCAAACAATGATTCGCGGCTGGTGCAGCGTCCCGAAGGTTATCGCTGGATCATGGTCAATGGCCAGGTCACATTCGAAAATGGCGAAGGTACCGATGCATATCCGGGGGTGCTGGTCCGCTCCGCCTGATGAGGGACTTCGGCGAAAACCCCTAGCCCCATCATGACTATGTGATTAGTCGATCCGTAACAGGGGCGGTTTACGAACCGCCCCTTCCAACACTGAGAAGCGTCTTCCGCTGTCAGGGGGTTCAATACCTGAACCTCCAAATTCGGATTGGCCAGCTCTTCCTGAACTGAGGCGCGTCTCCCCCTGTCAGGGGGAGACACAGCGGTCCCACTCCCACTATGTACTTTTCAAGAGCGGAAAATCTCCTCAAAAAACGAGGCCATCGCTTTCCATGCGCGCTCATCAGTCCGCTTGTTGTAAGCAAGCCCCGGATTGCCGACACTGGCGGCATCCGGGTTGGTGAAACTGTGTACGGTCCCGCTGTAACTCACCACCTGCCAATCAGCCTTGGCCTTGGTCATTTCCTCCTCGAACTTGACCACCTGATCGGCCGGCACGAACGGATCGTCGGCTCCAGTTAACACCAGGATGCTCGCCTTGACTTGACCTTCGTCCGCCGGGCGTTGTGTCTGCAGTCCGGCGTGAAAGGTCGCCACACCTTTGAGCGGTGCACCGTCGCGAGCCAGTTCCAGCCCGAAAGTGCCGCCCATACAGAAACCGATCGCGGCAAGCCGCGTGGAGTCGACTTGCTGGAATGCGGCGAGCTTATCGAGCGCGGCCCGTCCTCGTTGGCGAAACTTCGCCGGATCCTGTGTCAGCGGGCCGGCCAATTTCATCGCCTCCGGCAAGTCCTTGGCCTCAACACCATCGCCATAAGGGTCTCCCGCGAACGCTACATAACCAAGTTCCGCCAGCCGCTGGGCCCTCTGTTTGGCATGAACCCCGAGACCGAACGCTTCGGGCATCACGAGAATCCCCGGCCGCTTGCCCGACTGACGCTCGTCGTAGGCGAGAAAGCCCTTAAGCGTGACATCGCCATCGCTGTAATCAATTGTCTCCGTTTTCATAGAGTCGCTTTCCTGTCACTGAGATGGTGAGATGCAGCACGTTTCCATGTTTCAGCGGCAAGGCGCAACCGCCGAGCCATCAAAAGCCAAAATCTGCGTCAATGAGCAGGCGCCTCGGCCGCGAGCTTCGAACTCGGGAGCAGAAGGCACAGAGGGATCAGCGGCACCATCGCGACTCCGATAATCCAGTAGATGTCGTTAAACGACATCATCGCCGCTTGCGCCTGCACCGTGCCGTAGAGCGCGCCCAGTTGCTGATGGCCGGTGGGAAGTGCCGGCAAATAATTAAACGTGGGCGCCCCCGGCAAGTGGGCGCCAAGCTTGTGCAAGCGCCACGCGTCGAATATCGAAAAGTGCTCGACCAGGCGCGCTTGATGCACCTGCTGGCGGCTGAGCAGGGTATTGGTCATGAAGGCGATGCCAATCGCGGCCCCGGTGTTGCGCAGCATGTTGAACAAACTTGACGCGTAGCCTATCCGTTGCCGCGGGACGCAGGTCAAGGCGGCAGCCGAGGTAATCGGGAAAATCATGCCGAACCCGAGCGACATCACGATGCGGTTCCAGATCACCGTCCAGTCACTGATTTGGAGGTTCCAACGGGCGCCCAGCCAACAGCCCAAAGCGCCTAGTGCAAACCCGAGAGCCGGCATTGGCCGTGTGTTAACTCCCGCCCGCGCCAACTGCCCGATCAGCATCATCGAGAACATCGCCGCCAAACCTTGTGGCGCCATTGTTAGTCCCGCCCTCCAGGCGCTATAACCCATGAGTTCCTGAAGGAAGAGCGGGGTCATCAGGATCATACCGAACAGCACAAAGCTCAACGAAACCGTAAGCGTGGTGGCAATGATGAAGGCCCGCTCTTTGAAAATGCGCAGATCGAGAATTGGCTCACTGAATAGTAGTTCGCGCACCACCAGGAGCAGGAACGAAAAGGCTGACAAGCTGGTGGCATAGACCACCCACGGAGCATTGAACCAGTCCGCTCGCTGACCGCGATCCAGCACGATCTGCAGCAGGCCCAAACTCAGGGCGAGAAGGGCAATACCGGCATAATCGACTTTGCCGCCTTTCGCCCGCCGCTCTCGCATAAAGGGTGGATCGTGGACAAATGCCGAAACCATCATGAACGCCAGCATGCCGATCGGCACGTTGATATAGAAATTCCAGCGCCAACTCCAGTTGTCAGTAATCCAGCCACCCAGGGTCGGTCCGGCAACTGGCGAGACCAGTAATCCCACGCCCCATAGCGCCATCGCCATCTGTTGTTCTTCAGGCGGAAACGTCTCCATCAAGATTGCCTGGGAAGACGGGATCATTGCGGCACCGGCGGCGCCCTGGATCAGGCGAAATATGACGATTTGCGTCAGCGATTGAGCGGCGCCGCACAAAGCTGACGCCGTTACGAACACGAGCACCGAGGTGAGAAAATAGCGCTTACGGCCGAAGTGCGAAGAGATCCAACCGGTCATCGGGATCATGATGCCGTTGGCGACCAGGTAGCTGGTCACCACCCACGTGATCTCGTCCACGCCAGCCGAAAATGAGCCCTGCAGATGCGGCAAGGCGACGTTGATGATCGAGTTGTCCAGGACCTCCAGCGTCGTCCCGAGCATCACCGCCACGGCGACGAGCCATTTATGCGATGACGCTCGCGGCGATTCGAGATGGACGGCCGTAGCCGGCGCTGCCATCGCCCGCACTCAACCCCGCACGGAAGCTCTTTTGAACCGATCGGCGGGCGTCGGTTTGCGCATTTCCCCTAGTACCTCCCGATTACACGCGGCTAACCTTCGCAAATGGGACCGAGCCGGTCAGCGTGGTGCCCGCGTTGACCGTTTTATGTCGCCAGAAGCTTCGTTTCAATCGTAATTTTCTATTTGACAATTCAATGGGGCGAGTCCAACCTTGGTAAGTTAACCGGCGCAACAGTTAACCGGCTCAATTCCTGTTAGTCGGGAGCGACTGACGGGAATCGGTGGCCGGGCGTTCTAAAATCAGTCCGGCGCAGCAATTGGCAGGCGGAGCTGTTGTGGTGCTCGCCCGCGAGAAGCTAAGCGCGGACCTCATACCAGGGAGATGGATATGGCTGAATTCGACGTGCTCATCCGAGGGGGAATGCTGGTCGATGGAACGCGCATGCCGCGATATCAGGCCGACCTTGGGGTCAAGAACGGTCGCATCGCAAAGATCGGCAATCTGAAGGCGCATCAGGCGACCAAAGTGATTGACGCCGGCGGCATGATCGTTGCCCCGGGATTCGTCGATCTGCATACGCATTATGACGCACAATTGTTCTGGGATCCCTATTGCACGATTTCGAGCTGGCACGGCGTTACCTCCATCGTAATCGGCAATTGCGGTTTCGGTTTCGCGCCGGTCAAGCCGGAACTGCGCGACCGCGCAATGCTGACGATGACCCGCACCGAAGCAATCCCTTACGCTTCGATGAAAGCCGGTTTACCTTGGGACTGGGTTACCTACCCCGAATTCCTCAACAGCGTCGAACGCCATCCCAAGGGCGTCAATATGCTGCCGTTCGTTCCAATGGCGCCGGTGATGACCTGGGTGATGGGCCTCGAAGAGGCAAAGTCAGGGCGATTGCCGACTGAGGCCGAAACCAAAGAGATGTGTCGAATCATCCACGAGGCGATGGACCAAGGTGCCTGCGGTTGGTCCGCGCAGCGTTTCGGCCGCAACAGCGTACAGGCCGACTATGACGGCACTCCAATGGTGACCGACCTGATGGCCGATGAAACCGCACTTGCGCTGGCCAAGGTACTTGGCGAACGCAACGAAGGCTTCATTCAAATGTCTTACATTCCCGACGCGAGCAAGTACGAGGGGGACGTCCAGGATCATACCGAGCGCCATTTCGAAGAGCTGGCGCTGGTCAGCGGCCGCCCAATTCTTTACAACGCTATCGCTGTCAACGACGCGTATCCCGAGCGTTTCCGCCGCCAATTGCATTGGATCGAGAGCTGCGCCCGCCGCGGTATCCGGGTTTACGGACAGAGCGCGACCCTGGAAGTCGGATTCGCCTTTAGCTTCAAAGACTGGAACTTGTGGGACGATATGCCGGCGTGGCGCGAAGTCACCGTCGGCTCGATCGAAGACCGCCTGCTCAAACTTTCCGATCCAACTCGGCGGCCGGAACTGCGCAAGGTCGAGCAAACCGGCTTAATCACCAACAACGTCGCCGATATTTTCGTGCTGGAGTGCAAAGACCCAAGCCTTAAGAAATACGAGAACATGACGATCGGTGAAATCGCCCGGCTGGAAAACAAACATCCGGTCGACGCAATGCTGGATATTGCCACCGCCGACGGCCTCAACGCCGAGTTCTACACGCCGCCGATTAACGTCCGCGTCGATCATATGGCCGAGCTGATTAAGTCCGAGGGGCTGGCGATCTTTGGCGTCTCTGACGGCGGCGCCCACACCAAGTTCTTCACCGGCGGCCGTTATGCAACCGAGGCGCTGATCAAGTTCGTCCGTGACAATCCGGTGCTTTCGCTGGAAGAGGCGCACTGGCGTTTGAGCGCCCATCCCGCCATGTGCGCAGGTTTCAAGAATCGGGGCACGCTCAACGAAGGTTCGTGGGCGGACGTTTTGGTCTACGACCTGAACAAGCTCAATATTCGGCCGATGGAGATTGTGCACGATTTCCCCGGTGGTGAATGGCGCCGAGTCCAACGCGCCGACGGCTACCGCGCGATCATGGTCAACGGCGAAGTCACGTTCGACGATGGAAATTGCACGGGCGCAACGCCGGGGTTGCTCCTGCGGCGCGGCGGCGTTGCAGGTTAGCTTCGTCAACGAGGCGAGCCGCATAGCCGGCTCGCCTACCTTCGTGCGGGCCTGAACGCGAATTTAAACCTTAGATAAGGGGCCGCCAGTTAACCCCGGCCTGCCGCACGACCGGCTCCCCACCTGCGCCTGGTTCTTGGCTGGCCGATGGCGAACGTCGGACCTCGAGGAGATCTAATTGATGGCTTACGATCTGTTGATTAAGAACGGTACTTTGGTGGACGGAACCGGAACGCCGCCGCGGCGCGCGGACGTGGCTGTTGCCAACGGCAAAATCGCTGAAGTCGGCAAAATCAGCGACAGCGCCAAACGGGTAGTCGATGCCGCCGGCCTCACCGTCACCCCCGGCTTTGTCGATCCGCACACCCATTATGATGCACAAATCTGCTGGGACCCCTACATAACCTCTTCGTCATGGCACGGCGTGACCAGCGTAATCATGGGCAATTGCGGCGTCGGCATTGCGCCCTGCAAACCCAATGTGCACGAAATCGCGGCATGGGACCTGGTCAACGTCGAAGCGATTCCGTTCGAGGTATTGGGCAGAGGCGTGACTTGGGATTGGGAGACCTTTCCACAGTACCTCGATGCGGCTCAGCGCCGCGGATGCGCTATTAACCTCGGCTTCATGGCTGCTCTCACCCCGTTCCGCCACTATGTGATGGGCGAGGAGTCGATGGAGCGCGCGGCAAACACTGCCGAGACTGCGAGGATCGCAGGCCTAATCAAGGAGGCGGTGGCGGCCGGCGCCTTCGGCTTTACTACTACCGCAGTCCCTCAGCATATTGGCTACAAGGGCAGGCCGATCGCTTGCCGCAATGCCAGCCGCGATGAGTTCAAGGCTTATTGCGGTGCGCTCAGGGAACTCCGCCGAGGCGCGATCGAACTGGCGCTGACCAAATCGGTCTCGCTAATAGCCGATGAAGAGTACGAATTCCTGGAGATGCTGCTGCGCGAAAGCACCCGGCCCGTCACCTGGCTGGCCTTGCTCAACCGTGACGACATGCCGGAGGCTTGCCTGGAAACCTTGCGCAAAGCGGAGCCTCTAATTCGCCGCGGCGGTGTGCCCCAGGTAACCTGCCGTCCGTTGACGATTCAAATCAATCTGCGCGACCCGTTTATTTTCGCCAACCTCGATAGCTGGAACCCGGTTTTCAACCAGCCGCCTGAAGTGCAAAAGAATTTCTACCGCGATGCCAAATTCCGCAACGATTTCCGCGAGGCCCTGAGGCGGCCGGCGGTTTTCAATGGCAAATGGGAGCGGCTTGAGATCAAAGAAGTAAGGAACCCGGCGCTGCAATCGCTGGTCGGCTGCAGCGTCGCGGACATAGCGAGCCGGCGCGGATGCGACGGGGTTGATGCTTTCCTCGACCTCGGCTTGGAGGATGACCTCGGCATTGAGTTCACGATGGCGTTGTTTAACGCCAACGAAGATCGCATCCCCGAATTGATCACGGACGCCCGCACGATGGTCGGCCTGAGCGATGGCGGCGCCCACGTCGATATGCTGTGCGACGCGGGTTATTGCACGTATCTGCTCGGCACTTGGGTGCGCGAGCGGCAGGTGATGCCGCTGGAATACGCCATCAAGCGGATCACCTCTGAGCCGGCCGATTTCTTTGGTCTCAAGAATCGCGGGCGTTTGTTGCCCGGAATGGCAGCCGATATCGTAGCCTTTGACTACAACACGGTTGGTTCCGATCGGCGCGGCGAGATGCGCACCGACTTGCCGGGCGGCGGTCGCCGCCTGGTAATGCCGGCCCGGGGAATCGAGCATGTATTCGTCAATGGCGAGTGGCTATACCACCGCGGTAAAACCAACGAAGAACTGCACGGCGAAGTACTCCGCTCGGGTAATTGTTAGACTATTATCTGTCCGCACCGCCTCTTCTTGCAGCGCTGTGCGCGGCAGGGAGAGGCGGTCGCACGTCCTCGGCATCGCGGCGCGCTCTCTCGGGCAGTCCTCTGCGGTCCCAAGGCCCGAACCGGGGGCCGTGACGGGTATCCTCTGCTTTTGCTAACCTGCCTCCGGAGAAGTTACCGGACGGAGCGCACGCATGAACGAACCTGGCGGCAGAAATGAACTCGGTATCGGCCGGATTATCCTTCAGGCACGTGTTCCTATCGGCCTGATATTGATCACCGTAACCGTTTTCATGGCTTATTGGGCGGCCCGCGTTCAAATTGCCACCCGTTTCGAGAACTTCTTCCCGAGCAATCATCCCAATACTCAGCTCTATCGTCAGTTCCATATCCATTATGGCGGCGCCCAGACGCTGGCCCTGATGCTACGGGTAAAGCAGGGCGACATTTTCAATTACGCCACCTTGCAGAAGATCGAGGACATCACCCGCGCAGTGAACATCCTGCCTGGGGTCGATCATAATGAGATCTTTTCGCTGGCTTCCTATCGTGTTGCCTTCGCCCGGGCAATCCCCGGCGCGATTATTACCACCACCTACATGTATCCCAAGATTCCTCAGAATCAACAGCAACTGGACGACTTGAAACACAATGTGTTCGTCCATCGCGAGGGGGTTGCCGGACTTATCACCTATGACAACAAGGGAGCGCTGGTCACGGCGGCCTTCAACGAGGGCGCACTCGACTACAAGGATCTCTTCGACAGAATCCAGGGCATCGTACACAAGTACACTGACCAAAACACCGAGATATATGTCACAGGCCAGCCGGTCATTTCAGGGTGGGGTTATTACTACCTGCCCCGCATCACTGCCATCTTCGTCACTTCGCTCGGCTTGATGCTGATTATTCTGTATTTGAGCCTGGGCCACCGCAGCAGTTGGTGGGCGCCGATTATAACCGGCTCTTTCTCTGCCTTGTGGGGCCTCGGGTTCGTCAGCCTGATGGGCTACAACTTCGACCCGGTGATGCTGGTCATACCGTTTATTCTGACCGCCCGCGACCTCAGCCACGGCATCCAATGGCAGGGACGTTACTACAACGAACTCGACCGGCTGGATGACAAGATACTGGCATGCGCGACTACGACCGACGTGATGCTGCCGCCGGGCTTGTTGTCGATCCTGGCGGACATCGCCGGAATTATTTTTATCTCGTTCGGCGGAATTCCGGTGCTCAAGGAGATTGGCCTCGGCGGCGCGGTCTGGTTGGCGTCGAGTTTGACCATGGTGTTCGTGTTCCAGCCGATCTTCATGAGCTTCCTGCCGCGGCCGCGCAGACGGGAACGCTGGCTGTCGTCATCGTCCAGACATCCGCGCGCGACGCCGATACGCTGGTTGATTGATTGGTTGGTCCGCCTGCCGGTTACTCCAGGAGTTGCGCGCACGGCGCTGCTGGCTGCGGGTGCGGCCTTCATCGTGTGGGGTGGAATCTCCGGGCAGCGCGCACACGTCGGATATGAAACGCCCGGTACACCGCTTTACCGACCTGATGCCAAGGTCAATCGCGACACTGCGGAAATCGGCAAATTCTTCCCGACTGACGAAGGCTGGGTGGTGCTGAGTACACCCGATTATCCTAATCCTCAATCCGGTCTCGGCCCGGAAGTGTTACGAATGTCCGATGATCTCGGCGCTTACCTGGTCAGCCGCGGCGACGTGCTGGGCGCCGTGCCTTTTGCGGCTGTCGTCAAACCGCTCAACTCGATGTTCCATAATGGTTACCCGAAGTTCATCGCGATCCCGACCGGGTTTGACCAGTCCCACTTCCAGAAGGTTTCGGTAGGCGTCGAGCTGGGTGGCAACCTCTGGTGGATGTTTTATGGAGGCACCGCTCCGGGCGAGATGGAGCGCTATTTTGCACATCCCCCGCACACTACCAGTTCGTGCATCCGGCTTTTGCTCCCCGACCATACCTATAGCCGCCTTAACCGGCTGCGTGACGACATTCGCACGTTCGTGACACACCGCATCAAGCCTGATCCGAGACTAAGCCAGGTGCAGCTGCATTATCTGGGGGGTCTGGCAGGGTTGTTTCTCGCTGCCAACGACGTCTTGAAGCAGCTCGATTTCATGAATATCACGTTTGTGCTTTTGGTAATTTACATCTGCTGCGCCTTTACCTTCCGCTCACTGACCGCCGGCGCGCTCTTTATCATTTCGTGCGTGATGGCCAATTTCGGCGCATTCATCTACATGAACGCGCGCGGTATCGGTCTCACGATTGATACTATCCCGGTAATCTCACTGGGTATCGGTCTCGGCGTCGATTATGGCATTTACACGGTCGCCCGGATTCGCGACGAGGTAGTCGGTGGCGCCACCATCGAAAACTCAGTTACTACGGCTCTGCGTACGACGGGCGCAGCGGTTTTCAGCACGTTCGCGGTGATGGTCGGCGGCATTTTGCCGTGGGCCTTTTCGCCGCTGCTGTTTCACAACGAAATGAGCGTACTGCTGATCTTCCTGATGGGCACCAATATGATAGCGGGCGTACTGATCCTCCCGGCATACATCGCGTGGCGGAAGCCGGCGTTCGTTACCCGCTACCTGCAGCCCAAGGTGCAAGCGGCCCGAGCGGTGACCGCAGCGGGCAACTAATCAGTCAAAAATCGGCACGCATGAGCTGACGCCATCGCTCATGGACAAATAACCGCTGATCAGGGTTACGCGCCTGGTCCTCTCCAGATTGTGGCAGAAATTATTCGCCCATATCTGTGCCACCGGATTCGCGCTGCCATGAAGGATAAGAAACTCCCTCAGCTTTCGGCGTTGTCGAGGTAGTCGAACCCTACGTCGGGGGCAATGAGGTGGCCCCAATTATTGCAACAGCGATCGGGCGACTTAAGGACACCGATCTGACTATCCAGGCCTGCGCGTACGGGTGGTGCATGTTCCAATCGGAGACTGCGCGCTGCGGCGGCAGGCTCGCGCCCGATCCAGCGGGGTGCAGTCCCGCAGTCTGTCTCGGCTGCGCCAACTTCGCCGGATTGCGGTTCAGGATGTAATCGACGGCTTTCTGAGCGTTCGCGGCCGCAATGATGACCAGACGCGGATCGCCTTTGAGGGCGCGAATCCAGCCAGCCAAGTAGGCAGCTCTGCTTTCGAGCGTGACTTGCCGTGATAGAGCTCCGGCCGGTCCGGCATGTTGGCGTAGATCGGCTCGCATGCCGCATTAGGATTGAACGGCTTGCCATCGCTCAAGCCAGCATCAGCGCAAGCCAAAGAAATGAGTAACGACGGGCTGATGCGGGAACGCCACACCACACTAGACGCGCGGTAAGCAGGGTACCCGCAGAATCAAGCTACCTGTGCAAAACCGGCGCTACACGATGCCGCCTGCAGCGGTGCGTCTATGCGACGCCCTATTTTTTCCCAATTAAGTTCGCGACTATATTCGAGGTAGTGGTGTACAGAGAAATTGGCGCCTACGGCTCATGATAATGCCTTAAGGGGGGCTGCATCTCAGTTCAACAACGCCAGTTGTAACCTGCAGAATCGAATGGGGGACGAAGTGGTTCGTTGGTATAGCAGATGGGTGTCCGCACTGATGGCTTCGTTTTTTCTTTCCGCCTGCGCCAGTGCACCACCAGGAACCTTACTCAACCCCAGATGTGAGAATGCCATCTGGCGGCCGGCCCCGGGCTACTATCCCCCTTCCGTCTGCCAGGATTCCTCCTGCCCCGCCATATGCGAGGCCCGCCGTCAGGTAATATCCTTGTCGGCCGAAAACGCCCTCAGGACTGCGATAATCACCGGTGCTGGAACTGGTCCCGCGCCTGCCCCGGATCTGCGCGGGAACCCCGCCAATTGGCAGACTGCACCCGGATTCGTCTGTCACTCCAATCAGTTCGGCACTACCATATGTCATTGAGGCAAGGCGTTGATAGTTTTCAGCGCTCTGCTTAGATGCTACTGGGTCCTGATGGGCGCCCGAGCAGCCGAATCCGCAGTTGCGTAACGCGGCTCCAACAAAGGCGGCATTTCATCTGGGCTCTACTGAGTGGGAGAACCCGCTGATAGGCAGCGGACCAATGCCCGAAGCATTCTCCTACTGGACCAAACAATTACCGTCAGGTCTTCAACTCGCTAGTAAGCCGTGCAGAGTCTCATGGGTGGCCGCCGGCAGCCCGTCTCAACGAGAGCACACGCAATTCGGCTGTTCTGCCTGCTGTGATGGTTTGCTAACTTTGAGTCAACGCTGCTAAAGTCTGTGAGCGCCGCAGCTTGTGAAGGTGCGTGCGAATCGCCAAGAATACTATGCCTACGATGGGTGGCGCCGGTTTACGCTGAATCTCCGCAGACCTCCTTTCCTGACGAGCAGGCGACGCGCCCTCTGAATGGGCCGAGGGGGACAATCTGTATGACTCCTGCGTCAGGCTACGGTAGCCAGTCTTATCACGCGACCTCACACCTGCCATCAGTCGATGAGGAGGCTATCCACCGACTGCGGTTAGCGGTGGCGGTTGCGATACTAGCGGAAATAATCCTTCCCACCGTCGAACTGACTTGGTTTGTTAGACCCGACTGGCTAGCCATCGAAATCCAGGCCATCTGGCTCGTTTTCACGCTTGTTTTACTCGTTGCGACCTGGCATCCGAGGTTTGACCGAATCTGGAGACCCTCCGTATTGCTCCTAGCGACCGCGATGATTCTGAGCTCAGGGATTTTAGCGATAAAAGGCGCGACCCTAGCTCCTTTCATGTTCCTCTTGGTTCTCCTTCCGCCCGCTGGAACCATCTTGCCGTGGGAAACCTCGTGGCAGGCTGGTATGAGCTCGATCTGCGTAGTGCTCGGCCTGTTATTCTCAAGTCAATTCGATTGGCAAAACCACCTGGTCATCTCGGGCCTCTCCGCACTGGTTGCTTCGATTCTTGGTTCACATTTCGTGAGTGCCGCTCTCACCAAGCAGCGTATCAGGATAAACACCTATTTGGCGGACCTCGCTCGAAGTGAGGAGAAATTCCGAAAGATCTTCGAAATGAGCCGTTCGCTCAACTCGATTCACTCGATTCCCGACGGCTGTCTCTTGGATGTGAACCCAGCCTGGGAAAGGACCTTTGGGTACAACCGAGTAGAGGTGTTGGGCAAATTGCGCCCCGATTTAGGGTCGACGCAAGCTCGTGATGGGTTTGTCCAATGGGTTAGTTCCCTCAAGATCGGAGATACCGGAATCGGGGAAGACCCCGAGGTGGTTCGCTCACGATCCGGTAATGCGGTGCACTGCTTATACTCATGGACCGCTCTTGAGCTGAATTGTCACGATTGCGTGTTGGTAATCGGACAAGACATCACAGCCCGCGTAGAGGCTGAGGAAGAACTGGATCGCAATCGGGAAGTTTTGATAAACCAGGAAAGACTCAAAGCCGTGGGCGAATTAGCTTCCGGCATTGCGCATGATCTGAACAATAGCCTCAATGCTCTACGCCTCCGGGTCGAGCTGCTGTGTGCCGATTTGTCCCTTTTGCCGAGGCATAATGATGCGCTTCAGTTGATCTCTCGCATCGTCCGTGATGCCGGCTCCACAATTGGCCGCTTGCAGGATTTCGCGCGTGTTCGGCATGATCGGCCCGTCGAGAGCGTCAATTTGAACGCGATAATCAGTCAGTCGATTGAGATCGCCAAGAGCACGCTAGAAGAGAAGAATTCGCTATTGGGTAGATCAATCCGGATCGCTTCGGAACTGCCTGGACTACCGCTGGTCCTGGCAGAACCGACCGAGCTCCGACAGATTTTTCTCAATCTCTTCTTGAATGCGCAGGATGCAATGCCCACAGGCGGAATCATTCATATAACTGGACGCATCGAACGTGAAATCATACTGGTCGAGGTCGAAGACGAGGGCCAAGGGATCCCTGAAGAACACCTCAGTCGCATCTTCGATCCGTTTTTCAGTACCAAAGGAGAACGGGGGACGGGCTTGGGATTGTCCATCGCATACGCAGCGATGGCGCGGATAGGCGGCACTATCTCCGCCGCGAATCGCGCTGAAGGCGGGGCAATATTCACGCTGACGTTTCCAATCGCCAAGACTAAGCAAGTAGGAGAAGGGCAGCAAGGGTGCGCCGGGATTCGGCCGCTTCGGTTGCTGGTCACGGATGATGATCAGGGCAATCTTCAGGCCTTCAGCGCCGTGTTGGAATCGAGAGGTCACACGGTTATTAGAGCGAATTCAGGCGCTGAGGCGCTGGACAAATTGATGGAGGGGAACGCCCCAGTGGATGTGGTGTTTTGCGACCTCGGGATGCCGCTGATGAACGGGTGGGAAATCGCCCGGCGAGTGAAGTCTCTTGAGACGTCACCGATTTTTTATCTGGTGACTGGTTGGGCCTCGGAAATTCCTGCCGACGATCCCCGCCGGCGTTTAGTCGACGGTGTAATCGCCAAACCGGTGGATTTGACCATTCTCGATCGGTTACTCGGGGGCCAGGGCCCGAGCCAGTTGGCGCTCACTCGAGTCAGATAGTAACGAGCGCAACGGCATCGCTCGTTGCGCCAGGCCTCGCTCAGTATTAGAGGCCGCTTTTTTTGTAATGGCCTACGAAATTCTCGGCCCGGTTGAGCTGAGTGGTTTGAATTTTCAAAAATAATGCTACGCGGTCTGGCCTCGCACCTCGGTTCGCCTGAATGCGCCATCACCCCGCTGGCCCAGTCAGGGGTCGCTATTACCGCCGCCGAGTCCAGGACCTGAGACGGGTTCGCGATTGTTCCTGGCTATTTGTGCGAGCTGCGGCTCATCAATGCCCAGACAAAGTAAGGCGCTGGAGCACCATCAGTGTAGATAACGTTGACTAAATGTACATGACCTCTTGACAATTATTGCCATCTGAGAGTAAGCAGGGAGAACCTTTGGTTTGGAGGGGGACCGATGAGCACTTTGCGCGCGCTGGCTCACGGTGGTCGGCTACCGAACCCGGTTCTTGAAGCGCTTCTTATCGGGGGGGGGGGCTGTTGTTTGTCGCTCTGCCAAGTGTGGTCGCAGCGCAGTCGCTGCCCCTGGCGATCCAATGGCCGATGGGCGGGCGAGGCCTCTCCGATAGGCGGAATCAGCCTTTCACTACAATCAGTGTTTCCGACGTCAATGGGCTGACGACCAAATGGGTGTTCAACACCGGTGGTGCAGTTTCGGCTACGCCGGCGGTGGTCAACGGCGTTGTTTATTTTCCAGACTGGGCTGGCAACTTCTACGCTGTTGATGCTGCTACCGGTACACTTTACTGGTCACACCAGGTTGGGGAGTGGACCGAGGTTGCTGGTGATTTCGCCAGGGATGATCCAGCCTTCTATGGGGGTGAGATTTTCCTCGGCGATCAAGGGGGCCAGCTCGCAACGTTTTCGACGACCTCGGGGCAGCTAAGCGGCCCTGGCGCCCGCGTCATCGCGGTCAACGCTCAAAGCGGTCAGCGTATGTGGGTGAAACAGGTCGACAGTTTCCCTGGCGCTGTTATCACAGGCTCCCCGGTTGTGTTTAATGGGGTGGTTTACGTAGGCGTATCATCGAACGAGGAATACATTGCGGGGACGAACCCGAATTATCCTTGCTGCTCGTTTCAGGGCAGCGTTGTGGCGCTCGACGCGAATAGCGGCCAAATGCTCTGGCAGACCTCCGATATGCCTCCGGCGGGCGGTTATACTGGCGGAGCTGTTTGGGGCTCAACGCCGGTCGTTGACGTATGGCGCGGCTCGCTCTACGTCGGGACGGGTAACAACTACACCGTTCCCCAGGACGTCGATAATTATGCGCAAGACTACTTCGATTCAGTACTCGCGCTTGATTTGCAAAACCACGGTGCCGTCAAGTGGGCGCAGCGGCTGGAAGGATACGATGTGTCGACATATGCCTGTGAATTGCTACTCCCGTGGTGCCCGTCGCCAAGTGGCCCCGACTATGATTTTGGCGCAGGGCCCAACTTCTTCACGGCTACGATTGGCTTTGCGAGTCAGGACGTCATTGGCATTGGACAGAAGAGCGGGATCTATTGGGCCTTAAACCCGGATAACGGCGACGTATTGTGGAATACCCCTGTGGGCCCAGGCTCTTTTATGGGTGGTATCCAGTGGGGAACTGCCACCGATGGGTACCGAATATATGTGCCGCTCGCCGATGCGGCAAAGCTGCCCTACACTCTTCAACCGTCAGGTCAACCTGCCAGCGGTGGGTCGTGGGCTGCGCTCGACACTGCGACCGGAACGATTCTGTGGCAAACAGCAACGCCGGGCACATGCCAGAGCCCGATTGAACCTAAAGGGGGATGCATGGCACTCGGACCAGCGACGGTCGGGAACGGTGTTGTCTATGTCGGTTCGATGGACCCCGATCCCAGTCATCCTACCATGTTTGCGCTGAGTGCAGCGACCGGGCAGATCCTATGGTCGTTTGCGGCTGGTAGCCAGGTCAACGCAGCACCGGCAATTGTCGGCGACTCGTTGTACTGTGGTTCCGGATACAGGTTTGGCAGCAGTAACAACAAGCTCTACGCCTTTGTCCTACCTGGTAGCTAAGGCCTATCAATTGCGGTGTGGTGTGATCACGGCCGCGGTGACATCGCGAGCGCTTGACGGCACGACCATCTGGGGAAGTTGCGTCCGGCTTCGCCAACCCAGTAGCTGAAACAAAACCCTCCAGGTTCCAAACCCCCAGATAGGCCATTGGGCCATAATTATGTCATCGGCCCGCGACATTATCGGCCTGATGATTGCCGCTCAGGGAGCCGCCCAGAGGATAAAAAGACGCGGTCGAATTAATCGCAGCTATGGCGCACCAGATAGCAATGCTGGTCGCCGCTCGGGCCCCGGTACCGGACCCGGATCTCCACCACCAGATTCGTCTTGCCTTCCACAGCGTCGCGGTAGGTATCTGCTGCGAGGTGACGATAAAAAGGATGCGGTACAGCCGATGACAATACTCGGAGCGTCTTGCTGCTGCGGCTCCGAATCGCCGGATAGAGTAGAGCTTTCCGTTGACTTTGAGACGATGCTTATCACCGCGTCTTCCGCGTGTGCACTGCGCCAAAATTTCTCAGATCAGCCACTATCTTTGGATTCGTCTCATCCGTGAAGTTGACCGACCCGGTTCCGATGTAATCGTTTGAACGACGATTCCCAGCCGAGCTTGACGTGGCGAACGCACAAGCGGTTCAAAGCATTGCTATCTGTATGTCAGCAGGAGATAATCTGTGAGTTAATCAGGTTCGACCTGAAGGACACCAGTCTGGCTGGGGAGGGAGTGCCGGCAGGTCGCGTGAATCAAGGGGGGGACCGGATGAGTACGCTTGAGGAGTCGATCCCACAGAGGACCATTCGCCGCGATCCCACAAGGCACGCCTGGGTGCTGGTGGACGGCGCCGCCCATACCAGGTCGCTGCCGTGGTCGGATGAGGCGCCAGCCATCAGCGTGGTGCTGTGGCTCAAGACTCAGATGAACGGCCGCGTCAGCGTTACCGTCGAGGTCTAATCGTCACGATGCGGACGGAACGGTTGTAGGTCCTT
>Ga0306920_100000294_pt1 | contig 57814 bp, 53 predicted proteins | sample flu12Cox44000170_FD_204666 | JGI IMG/M metagenome (GOLD analysis project Ga0306920, IMG submission 204666) | Lab enrichment of tropical soil microbial communities from Luquillo Experimental Forest, Puerto Rico - flux4day.12C.oxic.44.000.170 (v2)... | ecosystem: Environmental > Terrestrial >... | reverse complement strand
TTGTAACAGAGCTCGCCAACCCACTGCTGCTGGTAGCTGACGGTCGGGACCAGCACCAGGATCGACTGGCCGGGCGACAATGTCGTGAGCCAGTCCTGGATGCACATCATCCCGATCAGCGTCTTGCCGCTCCCCGTCGGCGCCTCGATGACCTGGCCCTGGTAGCCGTATCCGCGGAAGATCGCGAACGCCTCGTGCTGGTACGGCCGCGGATACGGGGAGCCGATCAGGTCAGCCGCGCCCCAGGGTCCGCTTCCGGCGGCACCGGACTCGCGCTCGATCATCACCAGCACGGCCGCCAGCAGGAGCGCCGCGGTCGCGTCGCCGAAGCCTGTCAGCTCCGAGAGGAGATCGCGGAACTTTCCCCGGCGGGCGGCCAGGTCCCCCAGGCCGCGAAAGCCGTGCTCCTCTAGCTTCTCGTAGATGCGCGGCCCGACCAGTGCCTCGAGCGCGGCGTGGTCCTGACTGACCTCGAAGTAGGGCCGTCTGCTGCGGTGGTAGGCGTTTGCCTTCCGCTCGACGTGCCCGGTGTCGACCAGTTCTTTCAGGTGCTCTCGGATCCGCTCCGGCTTCAGCGGGGCCACCTGGGAGAGCCTGTTGACCCGCTCGGTAACGGTCCGGACGTCGAGTGGCCGGTCGGAATCGGCCAGAACCCTGACGACCAGATCGTGGGTAAGCCGCACCCGGCCGGAACGCCCCAGCGCGAGCGAGTGGGGCACCGAATCGGGCGCGACCTCCCGCATCCTCCGCAGGCCCGTGTGAAGCGCGATCAGGTTGCGCAGCGTGGCCTGGGCCAGCGGCTCCCGGCCGTGCTCGAAGGCCCACCGGAAGATGGTCACGGTCCGAGCTCGGTAGCCGGCGAGCACGTAAAACGCGGCGCGCATGCGGTCCGTCTGGCCGGCGGCCGAGGCGGCTTCGAACTCGGGCACGACGATGTCGGTGAGGCCCTGAGCCTCCCAGTACTGGCGCCCCGGATGCGGCGCCACGGCAGGTTCGGGGGCGGGCGGCTCGGTGGCGGTCACGGCGCCCTCAGCTCAGGCGCCTTGCCGCTCGTGACGGAGCATCACGACCTCGATGCGCTGGATCAGCTCGCGGGGGGCGAACGGCTTCACGATGTAGTCGTCCGCGCCCGCGTCCAGCCCGGTGGCGACGTCGGTGGTCTGGCCGCGTGAGGTCAGCATGATGACCACCGGCGCTTCAGCGCCCAGCGCCTCGCGAACCTCGCGGACCATGGTGTACCCGTCCTTCTTCGGCATCATCACGTCGCTCACGATGAGGTCCGGCTTGTCACGCACGGCCGCAGCCAGCCCCTCCTCCCCGTCGTTCGCGGTCGAGACGTCGTAGCCGGCGCCCTTCAGCTTGATCGAGACCAGCCGCCGGATGTCCGCTTCGTCCTCGACGACCAGAACCCGCTTGCTCATGCATCCTCCTTCTCGAGTCCATGCCCGATCAGCTCCGCCAGTTCCTCCGCGCTGCAGGGCTTGTGCAGCAAAACCGAGGCGCCCAACCGATCGATCGCAGACCGGTCCGAGGCCGACATCCCGGGGTTATCGGTCATCATCACGACCGGCAGGCTCAGGATCGCCTCGTCGTGGCGCAAGGCGCGCAAGACGCCCAGGCCGTCCAGGCGTGGCATGCGCAGGTCCAGCAGAGCGAGGGTGGGCAGCTGCACGCCGCGGACGGCCTGGAGCGCCTGCTCGCCGTCGGCCGCCTCGAGCACCTCGTGGCCGGCCCGCCGCAGGTGACCCGCGATCTGCGAGCGGATTTCGTGGTCGTCGTCGGCCACCAGGACGACTTGCGGCTCCTGGCTGCGTACGATCGAGCCGACGTGGCTGAGCAGCACCCGCTCGTCGATCGTCGACTTCTGCAGGTAATCGACCGCGCCCATCAAGCGGCCGCGGCCGGTGTCATCGACCACCGAGAGCATGATCACAGGGATCGAGGTCGTGGCCGGGTCGGCCTTCAACCACTCGAGGAGCGTGAAACCGTCGGTGTCAGGCAGGTTCACGTCGAGCGTTATCAGGTCCGGACCTTCTCGCTGCGCCGTCTGCAGCGCGGTTCTCGCGTCGTGGGCGACGAGCACCTGGTAGCCGCCTCGCTCCAGAAAGTGCCGGAACAATCCCGCATGGTCGGGGTCGTCGTCGACCACCAGGATGCGTGCGCCCACCTTGGTCAGTGGGGCCCGTGCCGGGGCGGCCTCGGCCGCCGTCGTCTCGGGCGCCTGCGTGCCGTCGATGGGGATCGTGAAGGTGAAGGTGGAGCCCTTCATCGGCTCGCTGGTCACCCAGATCCTGCCGCCCTGCTTATCTACCAGTGACTTAACGATGTTGAGGCCGAGGCCCGTGCCGCTGACGTCCTGCGTGGCCGGATTCTGGGCCCGGAAGAACTTGGTGAACAGCTTGTCCCGCTCCTCTGGGGTCATGCCCACCCCGGTGTCGCTCACCTCGACCTGCACCTCGCCGCCAGCGACCTGCGCCTGAACGGTGACAGAGCCCCCTTCGAGGGTGTATTTGTGCGCGTTCGACAGCAGGTTGGTCACGATCTCAGCCACCCGGTCGCGATCGGCCATCACCTGGGGCAGGTCCTTCGGCAACTCGAGCCTGAGCGACTGCCGCTTCTGCTCCATCAGGGGCCGCAGCGACATCGCGACCTCATTGATGGAGTCGGCCATGTCGACGGGCTGCAGACGCAGGTTGATCCGGCCTGCCTCGATCCGCGAGACGTCGAGCAGGTCGTTGACCAGCATCACCAGGCGGTCGGAGTTGCTCTTGACGATCTCCAGGAACTCCTTCTGCTCCTCGGTGATCTCGCCGGCGTCACCGTCGATGAGCAGGTCGACGTAGCCCTTGATGGACGTGAGCGGCGTGCGCAGCTCGTGCGAGACGAGCGAAACGAACTCGTCCTTGATGCGCTCCGCCTCGCGCTCCTTGGTGACATCGCGAAAAGCGTGCAGCCGGCCGAGGTCACGGTCCTCTCGGTCCGTCACCGGCGCCGAGTAAACCTCCAGGTCGCGGATCCCAGGATAGTGCTGCTTGACCGGGAAGCGCGTGACCCCATCGGGATACTCGTCTGCCTCGTCCATTTTCCGGCGAAACTCGTCCGGCTCATCGAAGACGCGATCGATAACACCGTCGAGCGAGGCCAGGGGGTGGCCGTCGATCTGCTCTCGCTTGAGGCCGAAGAGCTCCAGGAAGCGGCGGTTGTGATAGCCCACCACGCGGTCCCTGCCAATCAGCAGGATGCCCTCGCTGGTGGCGTCCATGACCGCCCGCACGCGGGCCTGGCTCTCGGTTTCCAGCTTGAGCAGCCGCGCGTGCTCGATGTCGGCAAGCTCTTCCTCGGCCAGACGGCAGAGGTCGGTGAGGGCTTCGAGCTCCTCTTCGCTGAAGTCGTGTGGCTCGGAGTCCATCACGAGCAACGCCCCCACCCGGTGCTTATCAGGCGTCCTCAGCGGGTGGGCGGCCAGCGACCGGATGCGGTCGGGCCCGACGACGAGAGGATGGCCCGCGAACCGCGGGTCGCTTCTCGCGTCCGGCACCACTACGGGCTCGTCGCTCTCGATGGCCAGTTCGGAGAACGACGACTCGCGCGGCACCCAGTCGATCGAGGTACCGACCTCGGACTTCACCCAGGCCCGGGTTTCATCGACGAACGCCAGCAGCGACTTCGGCATGCGGAACAGGCGCACGGCTGTCCGCGTAATGCGGTCGAAGCGCTCCTCACGGGGGGTATCAAGAATCTCGAGCGCATAAAGCGCTTCCAGCCTCTTCGCCTCGGCGCTCGTCATGAAATTTCCCCATCGATCAGCTGCCGGTGGCTCCATGCACATACCCCCCTTGAGCAAACCTTAAGCTTTGGTCAAAAGGGGCGTGGGACCAGGCCGGGGTAAATGCGGGTCGTCCGGTCGTTCAGGTAGTCGTTGGCCTGGTGGCCGGTGGCGGTCCTGGGGTCGATGTCGGGTACGTGGCCGGTGTGCTGGGTGTCCAGCGCGATGGCCACGCCCAGCAGGTGCTGGCCCAGGGGCGGGAGCGGCTTGTGCAGCGGGACCGGCGTGGCGGCCAGCTGGGACGTGATCTCGGGCCAGTCTTCCGGCGGCCGGGGGGCGGCGCGGGTCAGGACGGGCGCGATGCCCGGCGCGGTCGCGTCACGGGCGGTCAGCGGGTGGCCAAGCTTCCACCGGGCGCGCAGGGTAGCGATCAGCGAGGTGTTGCGGTATGCGCTGGTGACGACGGTCCGCGGGTCGATGTAGGCGGACACGGCCACGGTGGGAACGCGGACCCCGGCCCGGTCGAACCGGAAGCCCATCTGCCCGGGCGGGGCCGCCGGGTCGGGCGGATCGACCCGCGGCGGCGGAACGTGATCGTAGGTGCCGCCATGCTCGTCGAAGGAGATCAGGAGCAGGGTGTTGGCGACATTGGAGCCGCCGGCGGTGTCCGACGCGCGCACCGCCGCGTAGATGCGGGCTAGCAGGTCCTCCCCGCCCAGGATCGGCGACACCGGGCCGGCGGACCTCTCCGGGGTCAGCGGGTTCTCTACGGGGTGGTAGTCGTTGTGGGCGAACATCAGGCACGGCTCGATGAACGAGTAGGCGGGCAGGCGGCCGCGGGCGACGTCGTCGAAGAAGTCGGCCAGGGTAGAGAAGTGGGTGGCGAAGTACGGGCGTAGACAGAGCGCGTGGATCATCCCGGTCGCCGACAGGCGCATGCCGTTATCGACGTATACGCGCCAGGGCAGGCCCGTGGCCTCGAGCCGCTCGAAGATGGTCTCGGCGTCGTTGCGCAGCGGGAAGTTCTCATACGGGGTGTTGACCACGAACCCCGACGAGCTGGCGGCGTGGTAAAAGGACCGGTTGGTGAACGTCTGCGAGGGCACGTCGCTGTGCCAGTGGTCGAAGGTAGCGAACCCGCGGGCGATCGCCGAGATGACCGGCACCTGCTCGGGGGTGTACCCGGTCATGATCTGCGCGTATTCCTCGTACGTGGGCTGGCGGACCTTCTGCGCGGTGAACGCGCTGATGTAATCGGCGACGAAGCCGTCCATCGTCGGCCTCGCGGCCGGATCGGCGGGTGCATTGAAGGGGGCGGTCATCCGCTCCGGAAGCACGCAGCGGTTGCCGGGCGGGTCGATCACGCCGAACAGCTGGGTGTTGACGTGCGGGAAATCTTCCCCGGAATCGGGATTGGGCACATTCATGTCCGCCGCGACCCCGTACGGCACCACCTTGCGGTGTGCGCCGTGCTCGGCCCAGTCCGGGATCGGGTTGGCCAGCTCCTGGCCGAGCACGCCCTCGAACGATGCCACCTCACCCGGCTGGTAGAGCCGGCCGAGCAGGTTGTCGAAGGTACGGTTCTCGAACATCACCGAGACCACATGATCGAACTTCTGTTCGCTCTCTCCCGCCAAAGCCCCGGCCTCCTGATGGTCAGATCGCCTAATCCACGCTGAGAGCGGCCGCCCTCAAAACATGGGGAATAGTCTGCCTCCTGCACCATGCCGAGCCACATGCCCCAACGCGGACGCCCGGGCCGACGCTAGCGTCGGCCCGGGCGTCCGGGCCCGGTTCCGGTTGTCAGGCGGCGGTCGGCAACGCGGACGGTGGCCGCACTGACCGGTCCACCTGGCGCAGTTGCACGCCCAGCGTGATCTGCGAGATGCCGTAGACCAGGCTGAACAGGCCGAACAGCAACGCCAGCGTGACCGCCCCCACGCCCGGGCGGGCGAACAGCAGCACGCCGAACGCCACCGACACCAGCCCGGTGAGGATGAACATCGCCCGGGTGCCCGCGGCCTCCCCGCCGCGGAACCCGTTGACGATCTCGACGACGCCGCCGGCCACCGCCCAGATCCCGACGACCAGCACCAGCACCAGCGCGGTCGGCGAGGGCCAGACGAGGGCGATGACGCCGGCCGCCAGGCTGATCAGCCCGAGCAGCAGGTGGCCGAAGACCGGCCCGGCGGTGCGGCTGCCGAAGGCCCGGGCGGCCTCCAGGCCCGCGTCGAGGAACGCGTAGACCGCGAACAGGATGACCAGCGCGTAAACCGTGGCGCCCGGCCAGGCGATGGCGATGATCCCGACGATGACGGCGAGAATGCCGAGCAGGATCAACGAGGTGGACGATGACTTGAACATGAAAGGCATTCCCTTCCGCTTGGTTAGTTGGACCACGCCACCTTCAAGGCCGTGGTGCCCTTCTGTCACTACCAGCAGACGCCAAGACTGCCCAGGCTGACCAACGCCTGCCGCCTATGGGCATATAGCCAGGGAGGATTCAGATGACTCTTCGAGACCTATAGCTGCCGCCAATACCAGGACAGGTGCCAATGTCTTTTCAACCGCCGCGGCGTGCCGTGTACTGGAAGCCAGCCGTGACCCACCGTAACCGGGCAGGGGAGGAACCCGCCATGAGCGCGAGAGAATCATGGACCAGGCGCCGGGCCCAGCGCCCAGTGTTCGAAGAAGCCGTGCCCGGCTGGGCTCCGGCCTCCGTGGGCCGGATGACTGCTGTGCACCGCTGCGACCGTTGCGGCGCTCAGGCCTATGTTCGCGTCCTTCTCGGCAGCCGTAAGGAACTGCTGTTTTGCGCGCATCATTACCGGCAGCATGCGCACGCGCTAGCCCGGGTGGCTATCACGATCCAGGACGAGACGCACCGGCTCGCGCGGGGTGAATAGCCTCGATCACGATGAGCTCGATCACTTCCCGCAATGCGCAGGGGTCGTTGTTATGTCCGGTCACAACTGACCCTCGGTAATGACCCTCGATAGGTAGAGAATGGTCCTCGTGCTGGTGGACCGGACCGTGGAGGCCGAGGCGATCGAGCGGGTACTGGCGGCGGCCCGGGACGGGCTGAGCGCCGTCCTCGTGCTGCGCGGCGAGTCCGGCATCGGCAAGACGGCGCTGCTGGACCACGCGGTCGAGAACGCCAGCGACATGCAGGTGGCCCGGGTCACCGGGGTCGAGTCGGAAATGGATCTCGGATTCGCCGGCCTGCACCAGTTGCTGATCCCGTTCCTGGGCGGCCTGGAGCGGCTGCCGGTGCCGCAGCGGGAGGCTCTCCAGGCGGCGTTCGGCATGGCCGCGGGCCCGGCGCCGGACCGGTTCCTGGTGGGCCTGGCCGCGCTGACACTGATCACCGACGCGGCGGTCGACCGGCCGGTGGTGTGCGTGATCGATGACGCGCAGTGGCTGGACCGGGTGTCGGTGGAGGTGCTGGGCTTCGTGGCCCGCCGCCTGTTCGCCGACCGGGTGGGCATGCTGTTCTCGGTCCGCGAGGGAGAGCGGCGGGCCGTCGTGCTCGAACGTCTTCCGGAGCTGACGATCGACGCCCTGCCCGAGGAGGCGGCCGGCGAGCTGCTGGCGGACGCGGCGGGCCACCCGGTGGACCAGCAAACGGGCGCCCGGATCCTGACCGAGGCGGCAGGCAACCCGCTGGCCCTGGTCGAGTTCGCGCATGAACTGAGCGGCGCGGAGCTGGGGGGCGCGGCGGCGCTGAGCCGGCCGCTGCGGTTCGGGGGCGGCTGCAGGGACTGTACCGGTCGCGGGTGCGGGCGTTGCCCGAGCAGGCGCAGATGCTGTTGCTGGTGGTGGCGGCCGACCAGCTGGGCGATCCCGGGAAGGTGTGGCGGGCCGCCGGGCACCTGGAGATCGATCCGGAGGTGGCCGAGCTGCCCGAGGTGGAGCGGCTGGTGACCTGGGCGCCCCGGGTCGGGTTCCGGCACCCGCTGATGCGCTCGGCGGCGTACTATGCCGCCCCGGCGACAGCCCGGCGGCGGGCGCATGAGGCGCTGGCCGCGGCCAGCGACCCCGAGCGTGACCCGGACCGGCGGGCCTGGCACCTGGCCGCCGCCGCGCCGGGCCCGGACGAGCAGATCGCGGCCGAGCTGGAGCGCTCGGCCGACCGGGCGCGCCGCCGGGGCGGCTGGGCCAGCGGTGCGGTGTTCCTGGAACGAGCGGCCGAGCTGACGCCCGACCGCGGGTGCCGGGCGCAGCGACTGCTGGAGGCGGCCGAAACCCGGCTGGTGGCCGGCGAGGCGGCGGCGGCGCGGGTGCTGCTGGAGCGCGCCGCGCCGAACCTGGACGATCCGCTGGCCAGAGCCAAGGCCAGGCGGCTGGAGGGCCTCACGATGAGTGCCGCGGGAGAGCTGCCCGAGGCGGCCTCGGTCCTGCTCGACGCGGCCCAGATGATCGAGCCCTTCGACGTCCAGCTGGCCCGCGACACCCTGCTGGAGGCGTTCCTGGCGGCGCAGTTGTCCGGTCCATCCGAGGCGGCGATGGCCGAAGGACGCGCGCTGTCCGAGGCCACCGGTTACCGGGCCTACCTTGGCCTGTTCGCGGTCGCGGAGCTGGACAGCCTCGCCTGGCGCGGGCAGGAAGCGGACGCCCGCGCCTTCGCCGACCAGCTCCTGCGCGAGTTCACCGAGCAGGGCAACAGGCGGGCCGCCCACCTGGCGCACGCCGCGCTGACCCGGCTGGACCTGGGCCTGGGCAACTACCAGGAGGCGCTGAACGGTGTCCGCGCGTCCTTCGCGGACCGGGCGGTGGCGGAATTGGGCCCGGTCGAGGCGGTGATCGAGGCCGGCGTCAGATGCGGCGACCGGGCGGCCGCCATCGGGGCGCTGGAGGCCTTTACGCCCCTGGCCCTGGCCAGCGGCACGCCCCTGGCCCTCGGGTTGCTGGCTCGCGGCCGGGCGCTGCTCGCCGACGACGACCAGGCCGAGGCCGAGTACCAGCAGTCCGTCGAGCACTTGCGGCAGAGCCGGACCGTACCCGAGCTGGCCCGCTCGCGCCTGCTCTATGGCGAGTGGCTCGTCGGCCAGCTGGGGCGGCCTGGCCGGCGGCCCGGCGCCCGGCACGGCCACGCACGGACCGGTCAGCACCGCGGTGGGGCGGCTCTCGGTGGCGGCGAAGGCCAGGGCCATGGGCAGCGAGTGACTGAAGGGCGGGTCGGTGAACGCGAAGTGCGGACCGGCCGACCGCAGGACCTCCAGCCAGGCGTCGTACGTTCCGGCGCCGCCGCGGCGCGGCCCGTGCACGACGGGCAGCAGGGTCAGCTCATCGAGCGTGATGGTGCCACGGCCTGCGGCCGGATGCCGGGAGGGAATCCACAGCCTGGGTTCGAACTCGCCCAGGCTCATCACGTCCAGCGGGGCGGGCAGTTCTTCGGCTGCGCCGGTCAGCCAGCCCAGCCCGGCATCGGCCTTGCGCTGGCGGATCGGCGAGAATTCTCCGTCCAGCGGGGCCTCGAGCCAGGTCACGTCCACGTCGGCGGCGACCGCGGCCGACATGAGCCGGGACGCGGTCTCCGCCGCGAGCGCATCGGGCAGGTGCGGTGGCATTATCACCCGCAGCCGCTGCCGCCCCAGCCCCGCGGCGTGCCGGGTGTGGTTCACCCCGTGGTCAACTAGCGACAGGATGGTCCGGGAGGTTTCCAGCAGCACGGCGCCGGCCGTGGTGAGCCGGACGCCCTCGCGCCGGCGGTGCAGCAGTTGCGTGCCGATGATGTCCTCCAGGCGCCGCAGTTGCTGGCTCAGCGTCGGCTGCGCGATGAACATGCGCTCCGCCGCGTCCGTGAAGCTGCCGGCCTCGGCGATCGCCACGAAGTAGCGCAGGTGCCGCAGCTCGACATTCTGCAGCGTGCCGCCCGCTGACATGGGCGGCTGAGCAGTCACCGCTTCTAGTTGCTTCATGTCACCACCTCACGATTGGCCATAACGGTAGGGAACCGGCCAGGCCGTCGAATCCCCGGAATCCTTAGTCACCGGAGCCAAGGCCGGAGGCCGGGCCCGGCCTGCAGGGTCGTGCGTAGCCGGTAAACATCGGTTCCTGCGGGCTCGCGTCCCCAGGCAAAGTGACAACAGCGGCTGAATCCCGGGAATCCTTAGTCTGTAGCGCCGGCCGGGGCCTGCTTCGGCCCGCAGAGCCATGCGTGGCCGGGCACGTCGCCCCTGCGGGTTCGCATCCCCGGGCCGAGCGACGGCAGCCGGGCTAAATAGCACCATTAGTCTGGTTCACGGCGGTTCACCGCCGGTCGTAAGCGGACTGTGGTTTCCATGGATTCGAGACCGGCCCTGGTGCCCATAGCTTTCTACGCAGGGTGGCCCTAGGCCCCCCATGAGTTCATCGCCACAGCCATAAGGGGACGACCATGGCCGACGAGCAGCTACAGCTCGATGTCGCTGCCGAGCTGTTCTGGGACCCCAAGGTGGGCAGCGCGGCGATCGCGGTCTCCGCCGATGGCGGGATCATCACGCTGCGCGGGACCGTCGGCAGCCTCCGGGAGAAGCGCGAGGCCGGGAGGGCCGCCGAACGCGTCGTCGGGGTTATCGCCGTCCACGACGAGCTGCAGGTCCGGATGCTGGACAAAGACCGGCGCGAGGACACCGAGTTGCGCGGAGACATTCTCCAGGCGCTCATACTCGATGGCCTGATCCCGACCACCGTGGACGCCAGGGTGACCGGCGGCTTTGTCACCCTGACCGGCACCGCCAGCTGGCAGTATCAGCGTGACGAGGCCAAGTTCATCGTGGCGAACGTGCCCGGTGTCTTCGGCATCGAAGATCAGATCAAGCTGATCACCGCACCCGACGGGCGCGACATCGCGAACGACATCAGCGGCGCGTTCGCGCGCAGCGCCCGGCTGGATGCCAACGGGCTGTCGGTCTCCACCTCCCCCGGGACCGTGACCCTGTCCGGGGTCGTGCACTCCTGGGCCGAGCACGACGAGGCCATCGCGGCCGCGTGGGCGGCTCCCGGCGTCACCGAGGTTCACGACCGCATCAAAATCGTGTACTGAGACCGGGAAGGGCCGGGTAAGGCCGGCTCGGGGGGCTGGGCCCCGGCCAGCAGCCACCGTGACCCAACTCCTCCGCGTGGCCATCGTCCGGCAGCGGAAAGACCTGGCCAGCCGGGGAAATGTTATCGGCCTTCGCGGCTAAATTTCATCACCCGATGGAGTACATGCGGTTCCGAGGCAACTTAGCGAACGACAGGTGGATAGCAGGTTACGGCAAGAAACGCGACCTGGAATATGCCGCTGGTGGCCTCGGCGAATGCCTGTCCTGTGGCCTATTCTGGCCATGGCCCTGCGTACTGGCAACCAGCGCGTAAGGGCCACTGTTCACGAACAGGACGGGCTCTCGATGTTCCGGATTGCTCCCTCGCTTCTGTCGGCCGACTTCGGGAACCTGGCCGAGGCGGTCGGCCAAGTCGCGTCCGAGACCGACTGGGTGCACGTCGACGTCATGGACGCACATTTCGTGCCCAACCTCACCATCGGGCCGCCGGTCGTGGAGTCCCTCAGGAAGCACACCGGGCTGTTCTTCGACTGCCACCTGATGATGGCCAGCCCCGGCGACTACCTGCAGGCCTTCCGGCAGGCGGGCGCCGATGGGTGCACCGTCCATGTAGAGGTCGGGGACACCAGCGAGTTGCTGGCCCAGGCCAGGAGCCTGGGGCTGCGGGCCGGGCTCGCGCTGAACCCCGAGACCCCCTACGAAGCCGTGGAGCCCTTCCTGGATCAGGCCGATCTCATCTTGTGCATGACCGTGCACCCTGGGTTCGGGGGGCAGAGCTTCATGGAAGAGGTCGTCCCCAAGATGGCCCGGATCCGCACCGAGCTTGACCGCCGGGGGCTCAGTGCGGAGCTTGAGGTGGACGGTGGCATCGACGAACAGACCGCGCCGGTCGTGGTTCGGGCTGGCGCCAGCGTGCTCGTGGCCGGATCCGCGGTCTTCTGCATGCACCGCCCCTGGGAAGCGGTGCGGAGGATTCGCGAGGCCGGGATGGCCGGCCTCAGCGCAGGATGAACCGTTCCACCGCATTGGCGAAGCCCTCGTCCTCATTGGACGTGGTGACCCGGCGGGCGGCCTCTTGCACGTCGTGGCTCGCGTTGCCCATGGCGATACTCAGTCCCGAGTGGGCGAACATGAGCACGTCGTTGGGCTGGTCGCCGATCGTGGCGATCTGTTCGGGTGGGATGCTGTAGACCTGGGACAGGTAACGGGCCACGGCGCCCTTGTTGGCGTCGGGGTGGGTGACATCGGCGTAGTAAGGCTGGGATCGGGCCGCTGACACGTGGTCGCCGAAGCGGTCGCGCACGGCGTCCACGGCTTTTTGCACCGCATCGTAGTCATCGCTGACCCCGACGACCTTGGCCACCCCGTCCGAAACCGAGGCGTAGCTGTCGACCAGCGTCGGGTCGAACTTGACCGTCCACGCCTCCCGGGCCACGTGCGGTCCGTGCAGGTTCTGGACGAACCAGTCCGCGCCCCGGTAGACCCACACGTCGATCCCGTGACCGCCGAGCACGTCAATCACCGCCGGGGTCAGAGCCTCGGGTATGGTCCGTTGCTCGATCACCGACATGTCCGGGCGGACGAACACCCCGCCGTTGAACGCCGCGATCGGGGTGGTCAACTGGAGCGGCTCGACCAGCATCGACATGCCGCGCGGCGGGCGGCCGCTGGTGATCGCGAACAGTATCCCGGCCTGCTTCAGCTTCGCGACGGCGGCGATGGCCCGGTCGGTGAGCACCTTCTCCTGGGTCACCAGCGTGCCGTCGACATCGGCGAGGAACAGCCGGATCTGCTGGGAAGCCATGTCTGTCTCCGGGTTGGTCCGGCCCGTCAAGGCCCAGTCCCCGGAAAGTCGATCCGGTCGACCGACTTCGCCCTGGCCACCAGGACCGTCGCCACCATCTCCGGCGGGAACAGGCCGTGCTCGACGACCCCGGGAGTCGCCGATAGCCGCACGGCCAGCGCCGCCGGGTCGTCCACCGGCCCGTGGTAGTCCGCGATCACGCCGCCGTCGGGGCTGAGCGGGACATCGCGGAGCGAGACCGGGGCGACATGGCGCATCGTGGCACGGAGCCCGTAGGAGAGCAACTCCAGGGGGATCGGGCTGTGCAGGGCCTCGACCGGCTTGGACGAGTCGGCGATCACGACGAACCGCTCCGCGGCGGCGGCGATGATCTTCTCCCGGGTGTGCGCGCCGCCGCCGCCCTTGACCAGCCAGCCGTCGGGAGAGACCTGGTCCGCGCCGTCGATCGCGATATCGAAACGGTCGATGCTCGCGACGTCCTCGATCTTCAGGCCGAGCTCGCGCGCGGCGTGCTCGGTGCGCGGCGACGTGGCGGCGCAAAGAATGTCCAGCGACCGGCCCGCCAGGGCCGGAAGCAGGTAGGCGACCGTCGAGCCAGTGCCGAGCCCGACGGTCATGCCGTCTTCGACCAGTTCTGCGGCCGCTTCCGCGGCGAGCTGCTTCTCTTGCTCGATGCTCATGACGTCCCGTCTCCTGGCGTCGCGGCACGATCGGCCATGACGAGCGAACGCGCGGCCTCGACGCGGCCCGCGGGGATCGTGGTGTCGCCGGTCAGGAGCTTGCCCAGGGGCTCCCTCTTGTCGCCGCCGGTGACCAGCCACAGGATCTGCCGGGCCCGGGCCAGCGCCGGGTAGGTCAGCGTCATCCGCACCCGCCCCTGATAGGGCTGGGTGAGCGCGACCAGGCGGTCGGTGACCGACAGGACCGGATCGCCCGGCACGAGCGAGGCGGTGTGCCCGTCGGGACCCAGGCCCAGGTGAACCACGTCGAAGTGCCCGGGCAGTACCCCCGCGTAGCTGGCGGCCGCGGCCACCAGGTCGCTGTCGTTGACCGGCATGGCCCGCACCTGCGCCGGCGCCGAGCCCAGCGCCTCGGTCAGATGGGCGAGGTTCCGGTCAGGGTCATCGGGCGGAGCCACGCGCTCGTCCACCTGGTAGATGACGACCCGGTCCCAGGGGACCGTCTCCGAGGCAAGCTCGGCGAACATCGCCCACGGCGTATGCCCGCCGCTGACCGCGAAGTGGAAGTTGCCGCCGGCCGCAACGGCCGCGCGGGCCCGCTCGGCCACGAACGCCGCCCCGGCCGCGGCGACCGCGCCGGGGTCGGCCAGCGATTCAAGCTCATGATGCATGCCGGGCCCTGCCTCCTTAGCCCTAGAGCGCCTTCAGCGCGCGGTAGTGCCGAATGAGCGCGTTGGTCGATGAGTCGTGCTCCAGGCCGGGCTCGGCGGCGCTCTCCAGCTCCGGGATGATCGCCGCCGCCAGTACCTTGCCCAGCTCGACCCCCCACTGGTCGAAGGAGTCGATACCCCAGATTGTCCCCTGCGTGAACACGCTGTGCTCGTAGAGCGCGACCAGCGTACCGAGGACGTAGGGGGTCAGCTTTTCCGCCAGCAGCACGTTGGTCGGACGGTTGCCCGGCATGACCTTGTGCGGCACCACCGCCTCCGGGGTCCCCTCGGCCCGGACCTCTTGCTCGGTCTTGCCGAACGCCAGCGCCTGGGCCTGGGCAAACACGTTCGACGACAGGATGTCGTGGTGGTCGCGCAGCGGGTTGAGGGTCTTGCCGAAGCCGATGAGGTCGACCGGGATCAGCTTGGTCCCCTGGTGGATGAGCTGGTAGAAGCTGTGCTGGCCGTTGGTTCCCGGCTCGCCCCAGTACACCGCGCCGGTCTGGTAGTCCACGCCCGCGCCCTCCAGGGTGACATGCTTGCCGTTGGACTCCATCGTCAGCTGTTGCAGGTAGGCGGGGAACCGCTTGAGGTACTGCTCGTACGGCATCACGCCGGCCGTCTGGGCGCCGAAGAAGTCTCCGTACCACACCGCCAGCAAGCCCATCAGCACCGGCAGGTTCTGCTCCAGCGGGGCGGTGCGGAAGTGCTCGTCCATCGCGTGAAAGCCGGCCAGCATCTCCCCGAAGCCCTCCGGGCCCACGGCCACCATCGTCGACAGGCCGATGGCCGAGTCCATCGAGTACCGCCCGCCGACCCAGTCCCAGAAGCCGAACATGTTCGCGGTGTCGATCCCGAATTCCGATACCCGCTCGGCGTTGGTCGAGACGGCCACAAAGTGCTTGGCGACCGCCTGCTCAGAACCGAGCTGGCCGATCACCCAGTCGCGGGCCGAGGTCGCGTTGGTCAGCGTCTCGAGGGTCCCGAAGGTCTTCGACGACACGATAAACAGTGTCTCCGCCGCGGCCAGGTCCCTCGTCGCTTCCACGAAGTCGGTCGAGTCGACGTTCGAGACGAAGCGGAACGTCAGGTCACGGTCGGTGTAGTGGCGCAGCGCCTCGTAGGCCATCACCGGCCCCAGGTCCGACCCGCCGATGCCGATGTTGACGACGTTCCGGATCGGCCGGCCGGTGTACCCGGTCCACGCCCCGGACCGGATCTTGGTGGCGAAATCGGCCATCCGGTCCAGCACCTCGTGGACCTCGGCGACCACGTCGGTCCCGTCGACGATCAGCGAGGTTCCCTTCGGCATCCGCAACGCCACGTGCAGCACCGACCGGTTCTCCGACACGTTGATCTTGTCCCCGGCGAACATGGCGTCCCGGTGCCGCTCCAGCTCCGACTCGCGGGCCAGCTGGAGCAGCAGGGTCAGGGTCTGTTCGGTGATGCGGTTCTTGGAGTAATCCAGGTACAGGCCCAGGGCCTGAGCGCGGAACCGCTCCCCACGGCCGGGGTCCTCGGCGAACAGCTCGCGCAGATGACGGTCCTCGATCTTCGAATAGTGCTCGGCGAGAGCGGCGTAAGCCGGGCGCTCGCGCAACGGCGGAATCGGCATGTCCTGGCTCCTCTCCTGGCCCGGCCGGTGCCGGGTCGTTCAGGCGACCGCGGAGGTCTGCGCCTCGATCCGGTGCATCAGCTCGTTCCAGGCGTCGACGAAGGACTCGGCCCCGTTGCGCTGCAGCTGGGCCGCCAGCTCGCCGATGTCCACACCGGCCGCGGTGAACCGGGCGAACATCGCGTCGGCGTCGCCGCCGTCGACCGGCAGCGGAAGCCCCACCTCGCCGTGGTCGGCAAACGCCTTGAGCGTAGCGTCGGGCATGGTGTTGATCGTGAACGGCGCGGCCAGCCCGTGCACGTACAGCGTGTCCGGCGCGGCCGGGTCCTTGGTGCTCGTGCTGGCCCACAACAGCCGCTGCATCCTGGCCCCGTTGCTTTCCAGCCGCTGGAACCGGTCGGAGTCCGTCACCTGCCGGTAGGCGCGGTAGACGTCCAGACCCACCGCCAGCGCCAGCTGGTCCCGCAGGTCCGCGGGTACCTGCTGGGCCACGGCCGTGTCCCAGCGCGACATGAACACCGAGGCGACCGAGCCCACCGCGGGATTAAGGCCGTCGGCCACGCGGCGCTCGACGCCCTTGAGATACGCATCCGCCGCGGCCCGGTACTGGTCGGCCGAGAACAGCAGCGTCACGTTCACCGGGACCCCGGCCGCGATCGCCTCGGTGATGGCCGGCAGGCCCTCGGGCGTCCCGGGGATCTTGATGAACAGATTGGACCGCCCGGCTCGCGCGCACAGGCCCTTGGCCGCCTCGACCGTGCAGGCGGAGTCGTAGGCCAGCAGCGGCGAGACCTCCAGCGACACCCATCCGTCGACCCCGTCGGTCCGCTCGTGGATGCCCAGGAACAAGTCCGCGGCGCGCCGCAAGTCCTCGATGGCCAGGTCGAAGAACAGGTCCTCAGCCGACGGCCCCTGGCCTGCCTGGGACCGGATGGCTTCGTCGTAATCCCCCGAGCCGATGGCCTTGTCGAAGATGGACGGGTTCGAGGTCAGCCCGGTCACCGAATACGAGTCGATGTACCGCTGGATCGTGCCGTCGTCCAGCATGCTGCGCGTGATGTTGTCCAGCCACAGGCTCTGGCCCCGCTGGTGCAGCGTCTCGGTAGCCTTCACTGTTCTGCCTCCGGTCGTATCGTTATGGCTATTCCTGACGGGCGGCGGCCACGCGATCACGCGCGAGTTCCGCTACCTGGTCGGGGGTGAAGCCGAATTTGACGGCTAGCTGCTTCAGCGGCGCCGACGCCCCGAAGGTGCGCATCCCGACCACCGCGCCGCCGTCGCCGACGTAGCGGTCCCAGCCGAGGGTTGAGGCCTGCTCCACCGCGACGCGAGCCCGCACCGAGGGCGGGAGCACCTCGTCGCGGTAACCCTGGGGCTGGCGGTCGAACCGGTCCCAGCAGGGCATGCTCACCACGCGGGCGCCGATGCCGCCGGCCTGCAGCTCTTCCCGGGCGGCCAGCGCCAGGTGCACCTCCGAGCCCGTGGCCAGCAAGATGACGTCCGGTGTCCCGCCGTCGGCCTCGGCCAGCACGTAGCCGCCCCGGGCCACCCCCGACGCGGGAGCGAACACGGCCCGGTCCAGGGTCGGCAGCGCCTGGCGGGACAAGATCAGCACGGCGGGCTCGTGCCTGAGCGCGGTCACGATGCGCCAGGTCTCGGCGACCTCGTTAGCGTCGGCCGGCCGGAACACCAGCAGCCCGGGGATGGCCCGCAGCGAGATCAGCTGCTCCACCGGCTGGTGGGTGGGCCCGTCCTCGCCGACGCCGATCGAGTCGTGGGTAAAGATGTGCAGCACCGGGATCTCCATCAGCGCCGACAGCCTGATGCCCCCCCGGGCGTAGTCCGAGAAGATCAAGAAGCCCGACCAGTACGAGCGCAGCTTGGTCAGCGCCATCCCGTTGGCGATGGCGGCCGCGGCGTGCTCACGGATCCCGAAGTGCAGGTTCCGCCCCCACTCCTGGCCGGCCTGGAAGTCACCGGCCCCCGCAAAGGTAAGCGTGGTCATGGTGGACGGGGCCAGGTCGGCCGAACCGCCCACCACCCACGGCACGACCTGAGCGACCGCATTCAGCACCTGCCCCGACGAGATGCGGGTGCCGACCCCCTTGGGGTCGGGCGGGAACGTGGGCAGGGCCTTCTCCCACCCGTCGGGCAGATCCCGCCGCTGGATGCGCTCGATCTCGTCGGCGAGGTCCGGGGTCTCCTTGCGGTAGCGCTCGAACATCGCCTCCCATTGTTCGCGGGCGGCCCGGCCGCGGGCGCCGATGCCTGCGGCGAAGGAGTCGTAGACGCCGTCGGGGACGTAGAAGTCGGCGTCCTCGGGCAGGCCGAAGAACCGTTTGGTCGCCCTGACCCCTTCGACCCCGAACGGCGATCCGTGCGCCTTCGGCGAGTCCTCCACGGGCGAGCCGTACCCGATGTGACTGTGCACCACGACCAGGGTGGGCCGCCCGGTTTCGGCCCGGAACGCGCGGAGCGCCCGCTCGATCGAATCGACGTCGTTGGCGTCGGCGACCGTAGCGACGTTCCAGCCGTAGGCGATGAAGCGGCCCGCCACGTCCTCGGTGAACGCGATGTCGGTGTGGCCCTCGATCGTCACCCGGTTCGAGTCGTAGATCCAGCACAGGTTCGACAGCCGCAGGTGGCCCGCCAGGGACGCGGCCTCGGAGGCGACGCCCTCCATCATGCAGCCGTCCCCGGCCAGGGCGTAGACGTCGAAGTCGAACAGGGGAAAGTCGTCGCGGTTGTACCGCCCGGCCAGCCAGCGCCCGGCGATCGCCATGCCCACCGAGGTCGCGACCCCCTGGCCCAGCGGCCCGGTGGTGGTCTCGACCCCGCTGGTCCAGCGGTACTCGGGATGGCCCGGGCAGCGGGATTCGAGCTGGCGGAAGTTCTCCAGGTCGTCGAGGGTGACCGCGGCCCGGTCGAGGACTTCGTAGTCGGGGTCCACCGCCTGGACGCCGCTCAGGTGCAGCAGCGACCACAACAGCGCGGAGGCGTGGCCCTCAGACAACACGAACCGGTCCCGGTTCGGCCAGATCGGATCGCTCGGGTCGAAGCGCAGGAAGCGCTGCCACAGCGTGTAGGCCACCGGGGCCACCCCGATCGGGGTGCCCGGGTGACCCGAGTTCGCCTGCTGGATCGCGTCCATGCACAGCGCCCGGACGGTGTTGATCGCGACGCTGTCCGCGTCGTATGTCGTCGTGGTACTCACTGCAGCTCCATGATCGGGTGTGGATGGGGGCCAGGGCAGTTGCTATCCCGGCGCGTGCAGGGCCGCGCCGATGATGCCGGCGTGGTTGAGCAGCTGAGCCGGGACCATCGGCGTCCGCAGCTCGATCTGGGGCAGGAATTTGTCGGCGACGTTGCTGATGCCGCCGCCGATGATGATCAGTTGCGGCCACAGCACGCGCTGCACCAGCTCCAGATAGGTCTGCAGCCGGTCGGCGTACTCCGGCCAGGACAGGTCCTCGCGCTCGCGGACCGACTCGGCCGCCCACTGCTCGGCCACGCCGTCGTGCAGCGGCAGGTGGCCCAGCTCGGAGTTCGGCACCAGCACCCCGTCGACGAACAGGGCGCTGCCGATCCCGGTGCCGAGGGTAATCATGGCGACGACGCCGGCGTGGCCCCGTCCGGAACCGAAGCGGACCTCGGCGATTCCCGCCGCGTCGGCGTCGTTCATCACCGCGACCGGCCGGCCGGTCACCCTCGAGAAGAAGTCCACCGCGTCCACGCCGATCCAGGTCCGATCGATGTGCGACGCGGTCTCGATGACCCTGCCCCGCACCACCGCCGGAACGGCCAGGCCGACCGGGCCGCCGGTGTCGATGCGGTCGAGCACCTCGCCGACAACCTGGGCCACTGCCTGCGGCGTGGCCGGTGACGGGGTGGGCACCCGGATCCGCTCGGCGGCGAGTTTCCCGGTAGCGATGTCGACCGGCGCAGCCTTGATCCCGGTCCCCCCGATGTCGACGCCGACGACGAGGCCCGGTGCCATCTCTTCGTTCAATCCCTGCCTCTTCCCAGGATCACCAGGGCGCAGGTGACGTAGATCACGTCGAACAGGTACGACTGGGTGATCATCAGCGGTGCCCCAGGATCGCTCGCCCGGGTACTGATGGAACACCAGCTGTAGGAACGTCAGGTAGCCGTCACGTGTCTCCGGGACCAACTCGGCGGCCTGGCTCTCGTCGACCGGCGAGGGTTCCGGTTTCCGTGCCGGGCTGTCACGATCGTGCCCATACCGAGAAATCGGTGGTGGCACCCGCGGGGCGTGGTGATCTGTTGGGGGGTTGAGGTGAACGTTTCTCCGGAGACCAGGTACGCGCGGAACGGCTCGGTGCACCTCGCTTACCAGGTGCTGGGCGAGGGGGCAGTCAACCTGGCCGCGGTTAGTTCCGGCCCTGGCTCGCACGTCGATTTCATGTGGATGGAGCCGTCGGCGGCGCGGTGGCTTCACCGGCTGGCATCGTTTAGCCGCTTCATCATCTACGACAACCGGGGCGTGGGGCTGTCTGACCCCGTGCCTGGCGGAGGCGCGCCGACCATGGACGAGCAGGTCGATGATCTCCGCGCGATCCTGGACGAGACCGGCTGTGAACGGGCGGTGATCGCGGGACACCTGGGAGGGTGCGCCCCCGCGCTGGTGTTCGCGGCCACGCACCCGGAGCGGGTCGAGTCGCTGATCTTGATGGCGGGCTATGCCCGGCTCGGGGCCGCCGATGATTACCCAGATGGCGTGCAGCAGGCCGACATCGACCAGATCGCGGACGCGATCTTGAGCACCTGGGGGTCCGGTGCTGACCTGATGCTCACCAACCCCTCGGTGGCGGGCGATGAGAACTTCTGCCGGTGGTACGCGCAGATGCAGCGGATGGCGGCCAGCCCGGCTACCGCAGCGGCGATGGCGCGCCAGTGGTTCGAGGTCGACGTGCGCAGCGTCTTGCCGGCCATATCCGCGCCGGCGCTGGTCATCGTGCGTACCGGAAACGCCATGTTCCCGCCCAGCCACACCCGTTACCTGGCTGACCGCATCGCCGGGGCCAAGTACGTGGAGTTTCCGGGAGCAGACCTGCACTACTTCGTCGGCGATGCGGATCTGGTGCTGGACACGGTCGAGGAGTTTGTGACCGGGACACGACCGCTGCCTAGCCCCGACCGGTTCCTTGGCACGGTGTTGTTCCTCGATATCGTCGGCTCGACCCAGATGGCGGCTCAGATTGGCGACCGCGCATTCCGCGAGCTGCTGGACGGCTTCGTGCAGCTGGTCCAGCGGCAGCTGAGCCGTTACCAAGGCAGGCTGGTGGATACTGCGGGCGACGGCGCGCTGACCCTGTTCGACAGCCCCGCACGCGCGATCATCTGCGCCGAGAGCGTGCGTGACGGTGTTCGTGCCCTTGGCCTGCAGGTCCGTGCGGGAGTGCACACGGGCGAGATGGAACGCGGGCCAGCGGGCGAGGTCCGGGGGATAGCTGTGCACACCGGTGCCCGGGTGGCCGCCCTCGCCGGCGCGGGTGAGATCTATGTCTCCCGCACGATCCGTGATCTGGTGGCAGGCTCGCCCATCCGGCTGGAAAGCCGTGGGGTTCACCAGCTCAAGGGCGTGCCAGGATCGTGGGAGGTATTCACGGTCATCAACTGACACCAGGTTGGCGCCGAATGGACGCGGAAGCTCTGCACGCGCGGCTGCTCGGACCCATGGATCTCCGCCTCGGGGAACAGCCGCTGCCGCCGCTGGACTCCGCCCAGGCCGAATCCCGGCTCGCCTACCTGGCTCGCTGCACCGGAAGACCGGCGATCGCGATGGCGGTGAAGGCCGACGAGGATGGCAGACCACCGCGCTGAGCGTGCCTGCGACGTGCGATGATGTGGGCTCTTAACTGTCATTACCTGATTGAGCTGGTCATATGGATGTAAGCCGAGAAACTGGCGTGGCCTCCACCGCCACCGAGGCGGCGGCCGGGGCGGCCGGGCTGGTGCTGCTGACGCTTGCTTCAGCGCAGTTCTTGATGACGCTGGACAGCTCGGTCATGAACGTGTCGATCGCGACCGTGGCCAAGGATGTGGGCACGACGGTGACCGGGATCCAGGCCGCGATCACCTTCTACACGCTGGTGATGGCCTCGCTCATGATCACCGGCGGCAAGGTGGGCCAGATCCTCGGGCGCAAGCGGGCGTTCTCCATCGGGTGCGTCATCTACGGGTGCGGGTCGCTGATCACCGCCCTGTCGCCGAATCTGGCCGTGCTGCTGGTGGGCTGGTCAGTCCTGGAGGGTGTCGGAGCCGCGCTGATCATGCCCGCGATCGTGGCGCTGGTCGCGTCGAACTTTGCTCGCCCGCAGCGGCCGCGTGCCTACGGGCTGGTCGCGTCGGCGGGTGCGATCGCGGTGGCGGCCGGGCCGCTGATCGGCGGCCTGTTCACCACCTATGCGTCCTGGCGGTGGGTGTTCGTCGGCGAGGTCTTGATCGTGCTGATCATCTTGGCGTTCACCCGCCGCGTCGCCGACACCCCGCCCGAACCGGGGGCGCGGCTGGACCTGGTGGGCACCGCGCTGTCGGCGCTGGGGCTGGGGCTGATCGTGTACGGCATCTTGCGCGCCGGGACGTGGGGGTTCGTCCAGCCCAAGGAAGGCGCGCCCCAGTGGCTGGGGCTGTCGCCGGTGATCTGGCTGGTCCTCGCGGGCGGAGTGGTGCTGCGGGTCTTCATGTGGTGGGAGCTTCACCGGCTGCGGCGCGGCGACGCCGTGCTGGTGGATCCGGCGATGCTGCGGATCCGGACGCTGCGGGGCGGGCTTATCTCGTTCTTGTTCCAGTACTTGCTGCAAGCTGGCCTGTTCTTCACCGTGCCGCTGTTCTTGTCGGTGGCGCTCGGGCTGTCGGCGGTCGCGACGGGGGTGCGGCTGCTGCCGCTGTCGGTCACCCTGCTGCTGGCCGCCGCGGGCGTGCCCAAGGTCTTCCCGGACGCCTCTCCTAGGCGCGTGGTGCAGATCGGGTTCTTCGCCCTGTTCGCCGGCATCGTGATCATGCTGGCGCTGCTGGATGCCGGGGCCGGGCCCGAGATCATCACCTGGCCGATGCTGCTGGCTGGCCTGGGCGTGGGCGCGCTGGCCTCGCAACTCGGCAGCGTGACCGTCTCGGCGGTGCCCGACGAGCAAAGCGGCGACGTCGGCGGGGTCCAGAACACCGTCACCAACCTCGGCGCCTCGATCGGCACCGCGCTGGCCGGAGCGGTGCTCATCTCCGCGCTGACCACCTCGTTCCTCACCGGCATTCAGCACAACCCGGCCGTCCCCAAGGAGGTCGCCTCCAAGGCCCAGGTGGAGCTGGCCGGAGGCATCCCGTTCATATCCGACCAAGACCTGCAAGCCCAGCTCGACAAGGCCGGCGTGCCCGCCAAGACCGCCGACGCGATCGTCGCCGAAAACGCCAACGCCCGCATTGCCGGGCTGCGCTCGTCGCTGTCGCTGCTGGCCGTCATCGCGCTGATCGCCCTGTTCGCCACCCGCCGCATCCCCGCACGGCAGCCTGCTGCGAGCCCGGAAAGCGAACCCGTGGTCCCGCCGACGGGCTCTTGAAGGATTTCCCGCCACTTGACATAACTACGCGAGGCGGCTGCGGACGAGGTGCGGAGTCGATGTGCAGCCGGGCGGCCCCGCCCCCCATCGGGGCCGCCCGCTGCCGTCACAGAGATGGTGGTGCCCGGCTCCCTGGATCCCGGCCAGCTGGCGCAGATCCAGGTACTTCTAGGAAGAAACAAGAAGATTTCTTCCTGCCAAGCCACTCTAGGCCGGTATGGGCAGGAAGTAAAGAGCATGAGCAAGATGAAGTAAGAAGAGCGATGCGGATCTGGCCTATAGTTGCCTGCAGGAGAGACTGGACTCTTCTATCTTCTTCAGGCAAGGATGGTCGCAGGGCCTGGTCGGGGTCTGGCGACGGCTCGGGGGAAGGACGGTCCTATGGCCGGTGAGGACTGGCAGCGGCTCGCCGATTACGTCGTCGCACGCCGGGTCGAGCTAGGCATGCGGGACAGGCGAGCTTTCGCCGAGGCGAGCGGGGTGACCGAGCGGACGCTGGGCAAGCTGGAGAACGGCCAGCGGGTTTCCCCCAGCACTCTCGGCATGGTCGAGAATCGGCTTGGCTGGGCTCCGGGTTCGTGCCGGCGGACACTGGCGGGCGGGGAGCCTGAGGTGAGCTCGCCGGACCGCGGGCATGCCGAGTACGAAGACCCGACGCTGTGGCACCTCGCGAGCACCCCGGGACTGCCTCCCGACGTGGTTCGCGGCCTCGTCGCACTCGCCCGGAACTGGCGGCAGGGCGGCGACGGCACAGACGAGGAGGACCGGCGGCGGGCTTGACCGCAGCCGCAGGACCGAATCTGGACGTACGGTGAAATCGCCCGGCAGAATGGCCGGGTGACCACGCCGTCCGCCGTATCCGGGATGCTTCCCCTGCGGGTGACCGACCCGCGGGAGGTGGGCGGATACCAGCTGGCCGGCCGCCTCGGCGAAGGCGGCCAGGGCGTCGTGTTCCTGGCCGTCAGCAGCACGGGAACCCGGGTGGCGCTCAAGGTCTTGCCAGCGACCACGGACTCGCAGGTCCGCAGCAGGTTCCTGAAGGAAGTAGCCGCCGCGCAGCGCGTAGCCCGGTTCTGCACGGCGCAGGTTCTGGACGCGGGAATCTTCGAGCGCCGGCCCTTCATCGTCAGCGAGTACGTGGACGGGCCGTCGCTGGTAGAGGTCGTCGAGCAGGACGGCCCCCGCGGCGGCGCGGCGCTGGAGCGCCTCGCCGTCGCGACACTGACCGCGCTGGGTGCCGTGCACGCCGCCGGGATGGTGCACCGCGACTTCAAGCCCGGCAATGTCCTGCTCGGGCCGGACGGACCAGTGGTGATCGACTTCGGGCTGGCGACCGTGCCCGGCATGACCACCACGGGCCTTTCTGGCCCGGCCGCCATGGGAACCCCGGCGTACATGGCCCCCGAGCAGCTGGCCGGCGAGCGAGTGACCGCGGCCGCCGACATGTGGTCGTGGGCGGTTTCGATGACGTTCGCCGGCACGGGCAAGCTGCCGTTCACCGGCGAGTCGCTGACCGCCATGGCCTTCGCCATCCTCAACGGCGAGCCGTCCGTCGGCAGGCTTCCCGAACCGCTTGGCTGCCTCGTTCGCCGCTGCCTCGCCAAGGACCCGGCCGCCCGGCCCTCCGCCCGCGATGCGCTCGGCGAGCTGGTCGCCGCCGGGGCGCAGCCCGTGGGCCCGCTCCCGCCGCGGGCCGCCACCCCGGCCGTGGACGGCCAGGCATCCGGCCCGCCGGCCGCACCGGCCGACACACCCGAGCCGCCGCGGCGGATCGCAGGCCCAAGCTCCAGGCGCCACCGGGCAGGCGATAAGGCGGGGCATGCGCAGGGCGGCATCGGTCATCTCAGGCGGCACTGGCGGGCGACCGCGCTCTTCGCCGCCATTCTGCTCATCGGCGGGGCCGGCGGGCTGGCCCTGATCCTGTCCCGGCCCGGTCCGTTGCCTCGGCCGCCGGCGGGCGGCCACGGTGCCGGCCGCCAGGAGCTCACGGCCGAGGCCGCGGCCAGAACGCAGGCCACCGCCTGGATACTGCACCAGGTCAGCCGGGCCACCGTCGTGTCATGCGATCCCCAGGTATGCGCCGACCTCGCCCAGCGAGGCTTCCCGAACCTCCAGACACTCGGGCCGGGATCGACAGATCCACTCGGCTCAACCCTGGTCGTGTGCACCGCCGCTATCCGGGCCCAGTTCGGCGGCCGGCTGGCGTCCGTCTATGCTCCGGCCGTCATCGCGAGCTTCGGCTCAGGAAACGCCAAGATCGAAATCAGATGGGCCTATCCGGGCGGCACCTCCGCGTATCGCGCCGCCCTGAGGCCGGATCTAGCCGCCAGGAAGGCCCAGGACGCTCAGCTCCTGACCAACAGCCACCTCAAGGTCTCCGCCACCGCCAGGGCACAGCTTCTGAGCGGCGACATCGATCCGCGGCTGCCGATGCTCATCGCCGCGATGACGGCGGTACACCCGGTGCGGATCGTGGATTTCGGCGACCAGTCACCCGGCGGCGGGCCCGCGAGCCTCCTGCGGTCCATGGACTTGGCGACGCAGGTCGGCCCGGCACGTCTCGCGTCGCCGGCGTACATCAGCTGGATGCAGGGGCTGGCCAACGCCCAGTGGGCCCAGTACCTCCCGGCGTCGAGCAAGCTGGTCACGCTGCCTGCCGGCCAGACCGTGCTACGGATCGAGTTTGCCGCGCCCGGCCCGCTCGCTTAGAGGCTGCGGCCGGCCCGCCGGCCGCGGAAGCCGGCGCAGGCCGCTCGCTACGCGTCCCGCCTGCGGACGATGACGAACGTGACCGCGATCAGCGCGGCCGCCAGGAGCAGGTAGATCCCTGTCTCGATGCCCTGGAACGGCCAGTAGCGGCTGGCGGGCTGATAGGTGGCGAACCCGCGCCAGCCGTGAGCCCGCATGCAGGAAAGCGCGGCGTTCAGCGAGCCAGACTTTGATGTCGAGACCCCGGGCAACAGCCTCCGGCAGGAGGCCGGAAGCGCGGGATACAGGTCACCCCATCCCTGCGCTACTATCACCCCGGTCCTGCTGACGGCGCCCCGGCGTCAAATCCGGGATCACTCCTGGGATGGCTCACTCACCGGCCCGGCCCGTGCGGGAGGATGGCACGCTGGACGGTGAGGGAGGCAGCCAATGAGCGGACAGCGGCCGGTGTCGCCGGAAACCCTGGCCGCCCAGGCGCTGGGTGAGGTGGACCCGGCGTCGGGCGCCCTGGCCCCGGTGATCAATCTGTCCACGAACTACGAGCGGCAGCCGGATGGCTCCTACCGGCAGGACCGGGTCTATGCCCGGGCCGACAACCCGACCTTCGAGCACGCCGAGCAGCTGCTGGCCGCGCTGGAAGGCGCCGGCTGTTCCTGTGCCCTGTTCGCCTCGGGGATGGCGGCGGCCACCGCGGTCTTCCAGGCCCTGTTGCCCGGTGATCACGTGCTGGTGTCCCGGGTTCTGTACTGGGGGGTGCGCAAGTGGCTGGCCGAGTTCGCGCTCACCTGGGGGCTGGATGTGGAGTTCGCCGACACCAGCGATCCCGGCGCGCTGGCGGCGGCGATCCGCCCGGGGCGGACCCGGCTGCTGTGGGTGGAGACCCCGGCGAATCCCACGTGGGAGATCACCGACCTGGCGGCGGTCTGCGACCTCGCCCACGGCGCCGGGGTCCGGGTGGCGGTGGACAACACGGTGCCCACCCCGGTGCTGACCCGCCCGTTTGCGCACGGCGCCGACCTGGTGGTGCATTCGGCCAGCAAGTACCTCAACGGCCACGGCGATGTGCTGGCCGGGGCGGTGCTGTCGGCCCGCCAGGACCCGTTCTGGGAGCGGATCCGGTCCTGGCGCCGCAACGGCGGCGCGGTGCTGGGGCCGTTCGAGGCGTGGCTGCTGCAGCGGGGGATGCGGACGCTGTTCCTGCGGGTACACCGCGCCAGCGAGACCGCGCTGGCCATCGCCACGCACTTCCACGATCACCCGGCGCTGTCGGCGGTGCTCTACCCGGGACTGCCCTCCCATCCGGGTCACCAGATCGCGGCCCGGCAGATGAGCGGCGGATTCGGCGGGATGCTGTCGATCCGCCTGGCCGGGGGCGCCGAGCACGCCGCCGCGGTGCTGCGCGCCGTGGCTGTGTTCAAGCGGGCCACGTCCCTCGGCGGGGTGGAAAGCCTGGCCGAGCACCGGGCCGCCGTGGAAGGCCCCTCCTCTCCCGTACCCGATGACCTGCTGCGACTGTCGATCGGCATCGAGGCCGCCGCCGACCTGATCACGGATCTGGAGGCCGCTCTCGATGCGGCCGGGCCCGTGACGGCCGCCCCTCCGGCGACGGCCGGCCGGAAGGCGGGCCGGTGACGGATCTGGCCGCGCAGGTCACGGCGGCGCTGCAACGCAGCGTCCTGCCCTCGGTCATCGCCCGCGGCGCGACGCTGCGGGTGGTAGCCGTCGACGACGGCGTCGCCACCGTGGAGGTGACCGGATCACCGGGCGCGGCGCTGCCGCTGGCCTCCCGGATCGAAGCCCAGGTCCGCGCCGCCGTCCCCGAGATCACCGCCGTGCGGATGGCCGCCCCCGGCCGCGAGCCGCCGCCCCGGGACGCCGGGAGCCTGGCCGAGCAGGCCCGCCACGTCCTCGACGCCGAGATCAATCCGATGATCAGTGTCCATAACGGTCACGTCACCGTGCCGGGCGCGGACCGTGGCCTGGTCCGGATCCGCCTCGAGGGCGGCTGCCAGGGATGCAGCCTGGCGGAAGTCACCGTCCGCCAGGGCATCGAACCACTGCTGCGGGCCCGCCTGCCCGGCGTCGCTGGCGTGGTGGACGTCACCGACCACGAGGCCGGCACACAGCCGTTCTTCTCCGCCGGGAAACGGTGAGCGCCGGGGAATGAGCCCTTGATGGCCGCCTCGAACTGCGCCGTTGAGCCGCCGCGGGTGCTGCTGCTGGTGCCTGCCCGTACCTACCGCGCCGCTGACTTCCTCGCCGCGGCGGGCCGGATGGGCCTGGACCTGGTCGTCGGCAGCGACGGCGCACTGCCGCTCGGCGGCCACCCGGTCGCCCGCGTCAGCCCCGGCGACCCGGCGGGTAGTGCCGACCGGATCATGGCCCTCGGCCGGCGGTTCGACGCGGTCGTGGCCGCGGATGCCCCGATGCTGACGCTGGCGGCGGTCCTCGCCGAGCGGATGGGGCTGCCGCACAACCCGGTGGACGCGGTGATCGCCGCCGCGGACAAGGCCGAGCAGCGGCGGCGGTGGGCAGGTGCCGCGGTGGCCCAGCCGGCGTTCCGGATCGTGCCCGCCACCGCGTCGCAGGATGCCCTGCGGCGGGCCGCGGCCGAGGCCGGGTTCCCGTGCGTGGTCAAGGCGGTGTCGCTCAGCGCCAGCCAGGGAATCCTGCGGGCCGACGACCCGGCCGCCGCGGCGGCGGCGGCCCGGCGGATCCGGCGGATCCTGGCCGCGGCCCGGCGGCCCGGGCACGAGCCGTTGCTGGTCGAGCAGTACGTGCCCGGACCCGAGCTGAGCATCGACGGCCTGCTCACCGGCCACGGCCTGACGGTCACCGCCATCTTCGACAAACCCGGCACCCCCGATGGCCCCACGTTCGAGGAAACCGTGCTGGTCACCCCGTCCCGGCTGCCCCGGCCGGTGCAGGCGGCGGCCATCGCCACCGCCGGACGAGCCGCCCGAGCCCTCGGGCTCAGCCACGGCCCGGTCCACGCCGAGCTGCGCATCGGCCAGCGCGGCGGGCAGCCACGGCCGGTCATGCTCGAACTGGCGGCCCGCTCCATCGGCGGCCTGTGCTCACGCGCGCTGCGCTTCGCCGGCGACCAGAGCCTGGAGGAACTCGTGCTGGCCGACGCCCTCGGCCGTCCGGCCGCGGCCGGACGCCCGGCCGCCCGGCCGTCCGGTGTGCTGATGCTGCCCGTGCCCCGCAGCGGCGTGCTGCGCGCCGTCGAGGGCCGCGGTGACGCCATCGCGGTGCCGGGCGTCACCGGCCTGAACATCACCATCCCGGTCGGCCGGCGCGTCCAGCCCCTGCCTGACGGGGACCGCTACCTGGGCTTCATCTTCGCTGAAGCTGACACCCAGGAAGATGTCGAACAGGCGCTGGCCCGTGCCCGCGAGCGGTTGCGGGTAGTGATCAGCTAACCCATCTCGGCGCGGACAGCGGCGAACGCGTCTGCTGCGGTCTGCAGGTCCTCGCGGCTGTGTGCTGCGGATACCTGGGTCCTGATCCGTGCCCGGCCGACCGGGACCACCGGATAACTGAAGCCGATCACGTAGACGCCTTTGTCCAGGAGCCGGTCGGCCATCTGGGTGGCGCGCGCGGCGTCGCCGATCATCACGGGCACGATCGGGTGGTCGCCGGGCAGGATGTCAAAGCCCAGGCCGGTCATGCGCTCACGGAACCAGGCGGTGTTCTCGCGCAGGCGGGCGCGCAGGTCATCGCGGCCTTCCAGCAGGTCCAGGACCATGAGCGAGGCACCCACCACCGCGGGCGCCACGGAGTTGGAGAACAGGTACGGCCGGGAACGCTGGCGAAGCAGGTCAATGATCTCGCGGCGCCCGCTGGTGTAGCCCCCGCTGGCCCCGCCCAGCGCCTTGCCCAGGGTGCCCGTCACGATGTCCACGCGGTCGCTGACCCCGTGCAGTTCGGGCGTGCCGCGGCCGCGGGCGCCCACGAATCCCACCGCGTGGGAGTCGTCGACCATGACCATGGCCCCGTAACGGTCGGCCAGGTCACAGATCTCGCCGAGCGGCGTGATGTATCCGTCCATGGAAAACACGCCGTCGGTGGCGATGAGCCGGCGCCTGGCGTCGGCACTGGCCTTGAGCTGAGCCTCGAGGTCGGCCAGGTCGCGATTGCGGTAGCGCAGCCGCCTGGCCTTGCTCAGCCTGATCCCGTCGATGATCGAGGCGTGGTTCAGCTCGTCGCTGATGACCGCGTCCTGCTCGCCGAGCAGGGTCTCGAACAAGCCCCCGTTGGCGTCGAAGCAGGAGGAGTACAAGATGGTGTCCTCGGTGCCGAGGAACCCCGAGATGCGCTGCTCGAGTTCCTTGTGCACGTCCTGGGTGCCGCAGATGAACCTGACGCTGGCCAGGCCGTATCCCCAGCGGTCCAGGGCCTGCTTGGCGGCCGCCACGATGCGCGGGTCGTCGGCCAGGCCCAGGTAGTTGTTCGCGCAGAGGTTGAGAACCTCCTGGCCGTCGCCGACGCGGATGGTCGATCCTTGCGGGCTGACGATGACGCGCTCGGCCTTGAACAGGCCCGCCGAGCGGATCTCGTCAAGCTCGCCGCTGATCTGCTGCCGGATGCTGGTAAACACCTGCCAGACCCCTCAGAATCGTCGTTCACCGATGAGCCCAGGTGAGGACCACCTTGCCGCACCGGGCGCTGCGCACGGTGTCGAAGGCCTGCCCGAAATCGGCGGCGTCGAACCTGTGCGTGATGACCGGCGAGATGTCCAGGCCCGAATGGGTCAGCACCGACATCTCGTACCAGGTCTCGAACATCTGGCGACCGTAGATGCCCTTGATCGTGATCATGTTGGTGACCAGATGCGACCAGTCGATCGCGAAATCCTCCGCAGGCAGGCCGAGCATGGCGACCTTGCCCCCGTGAGTCATGCTGTCCAGCATCTCCCGCAGCGCGGCCGGCTTTCCGGACATCTCCAGGCCGACGTCAAAACCCTCGCGCATGCCCAGCTCGGCCATGACATCGCTGAGCCTGGTGTCGGCGGTGTTCACCGCGAGGGTCACGCCGATCCGCCGGGCGAGATCCAGCCGGTACTCCGAGACGTCACTGATGGCGACGTACCGGGCGCCGGCGTGCCGGGCCACGATCGCCGCCATCAGGCCGATCGGGCCGGCGCCGGTGATGAGCACGTCCTCCCCGAGGACCGGGAACGTCAGGGCTGAGTGCACGGCATTGCCGAATGGGTCGAAGATGGCGGCGACGTCGAGGTCGATGTCCGGCTCGTGCCGCCAGACGTTGGTGGCGGGCAGCGCGATGTACTCGGCGAAGGCGCCCGGACGGTTGACCCCCACCCCTTTCGTGTGCGCGCACTGAACGCGCCGGCCCGCCATGCAGTTGCGGCAACGGCCGCACACCAGGTGGCCCTCACCGCTCACGAGGTCGCCCGGGCGCAGTTCGTGCACGTCGGAGCCGATTTCCACGACCTCGCCGGCGAACTCGTGACCGACGACCAGCGGCACCGGCACATTCGCCCGCGCCCAGCCATCCCAGTCATTGATGTGCAGGTCCGTGCCGCAAACACCGGTCCTGAGCACACGGATCAGAACGTCGTCCCGGCCCCGGGCCGGGACCGGCACGTCCTCGAGCCTGAGGCCAGGCTCCGCCTTCGCCTTTACCAGCGCCTTCATCGCCGCTCCCGGGTACACGATTCCTGCCGTCACGGCCGTCAGCGCTGACCCACCCCCGGCCGGCCGCCGTGTCCCGCTGGCCCAGAACCCTACCGCTCCGGGCCGCCGCAACGCCGTCCGGGCCGCGCTGGCATACGCGGGCCCGGCTGGGGCAGAAGGATCGTGCGCTGCGTTGCGCGCTGGGACCGATGACTCATCCTGTGAAGGAGTGCCGAGATGGCCGAGGTCGTGCTGTTCCACCACTTGCAAGGACTCACCGAGGGGGTACGCGCGTTTGCCGGAGAACTGCGCGCCGGGGGGCATACCGTGCACACGCCGGACCTGTTCGACGGGCAGCGGCCGGCGAGCATCGACGACGGCGCCAAGCTCGTCGAGAGCATCGGGGACGAGGTGCTCGCCGAGCGCGCCGACCAGGCGGTGGCCGGGCTGCCCGAGAACCTGGTCTATGGCGGCTTCTCCTTCGGCGTCATCTCCGCGCAGCGGCTGGCCCAGACCCGGCCCGGCGCGCGCGGCGCGCTGCTCTACGAGGCCTGCCTGCCGATCAGCGGCGAGTGGGCCATCGGACCGTGGCCCGACGGCGTCCCGGTGCAGATCCACGGCATGGACAAGGACCCGTTCTTCGCGCTGGAGGGTGACCTCGACGCGGCCCGCGAGCTGGTCGAGACGGTCGGTCCCGGGCTGGGCGAGCTGTTCGTCTATCCCGGCGACCGGCATCTGTTCACCGACAGCTCGCTGCCGTCGTACGACCCGGACGCGACCGCGCTCGTGGTCCAGCGCTCGCGACAGTTCCTCGACCGGACGGGCTGACCCGCCCGGCGCGATCAGCGCCGGGCGGGTGCCGGGTGACACGGACGGGCCGGGCCGGCTCAGCGAGCCCGCGCCGCCGCGGGCTGCGCTGCGGCCTGCTGCCCGGAGGACGGCTGCGGCGCGGAAGCCGGCCGGGCGGGGACGGTCACGGCCGGGCGGACGCGGGCCGGCAGGAAGGCGAGGGTGGCCAGGGCGGCCACCGCGGTCGCGCCCGCTGCGACCAGCGAGCCGTTATGCAGGCCCGCCATGAACGCCTGGCGCGTGGCCGCCGCCGCGACGTCGCGCAGCCCGGGCGGCAGGTACGCGGAGGCGTGCAGCCCGGCGACCACGGACTGCTGCGCGGCCGAGGTCAGGGCGGCGGGCGCGCCGATCTTGGTCAGCGCGGTGAGCACGTGGCTGCTGTAGGCCGAGCTCATGATCGACCCTACGATGGCCACGCCGCGCGTGCCGCCGAGTTCGCGGGTGGTGTCGTTGACGGCCGAGCCGACGCCGGCCTTGGCGGGCGGCAGCGCGCCCATGATGGCCTCGGTGGCCGGGCTGGCGGCCAGCGCGAGCCCGGCCGCGATGAGGATCATCGAGGTGATGATCCGGCCCCAGTAGGCGGAGTCCGCCGACGTTCCCGCGGCGACCACGAAGCCCGTGCTCATCAGGGCCAGGCCGGCGGTGACGACCACCTTGGTGCCGGCGCGCTTCATCAGCGCGATCGCGGCCGGCGACACCACCCCGGTCACCACGGCGAACGGCAGGGTGGCCAGCCCGGCGCGCAGCGGGTCGTAGGAGAGCACCAGCTGGAAGTACTGGGTGATGAGGAAGATGAACCCGAACAGGCCGAAGAAGGCCAAGGCGATGGCGCCGCTGGCGGCGGTGAATCGCGGGTTGGCGAACAGCCGCACGTCGAGCAGGGGGTCCGGGCGGCGCAACTGCCAGCCGACGAACGCCGCGAGGATCACTAGCGCGCCGGCGAACCCGGCGATCGTGGTGGCCGAGGCCCAGCCGTGCCGCGGGGCCTCGATGACGGTCCAGACCAGCAGGCCGACGCCGCCGATGGACAGCAGCGCGCCCAACGGGTCGAACCGGCCCGCCCTCGGGTCGCGCGACTCGGGCAGCAGCCGCATCCCGGCGACCAGCGCGATGATCACGACGGGCACGTTGACGTAGAAGACCGAACTCCACGAGAAGTGCCGCAGCAGCAGGCCGCCGGTCACCGGCCCGATCGCCACGGCCAGGCCGGATACGCCCGACCAGATGCCGATGGCGGTGGCGCGCTCGCGCGCGTCGGTGAACACGTTCGTGAGCAGCGCGAGCGTGGCGGGGTAGATCAGCGCGGCCGCGACGCCCATGGCCGCGCGGCTGGCGATCAGCTCGCCCGTGCTGCGGGACAGCGCGGACGCGACCGACATGAGCGCGAACAGCACCAGCCCGGCCTGCAGGACGCGGCGCCGGCCGAGCCGGTCGCCGAGGTTCCCGCCGACGATCAGCAGGCCGGCGAAGACGAGCGTGTAGGCGTCCACGATCCACTGCAGGTCCTGCGTCGAGGCGGACAGCGTCCGGCTGATTGTCGGCAGGGCGACGTTGACGATCGTGTTGTCGACCACGGTGAGCAGCACGCTGAGGCACAGCACCGCCAGGATCCACCAGCGGCGGCGGTCGGCCCGGGGCCGGAATGTGAGGGTGGCAGTCATCGGAACCACCTCCTTATAGAACGTTGTACTATAACTATGTAACGAGGTTCTACAGATGTCAACCCTGTAACCGCGAGAGGATGGTCCTCGTGAACTCTGAGCACGGGGTGGCGGCCCGGCGGCCGCGGACGCCCAGCGCCGACGTTGAGCGCGAGCTTGTCTCGGCGGCCGAGGCGGTACTGGTCCGGGACGGGCCCGGCGCGCTGACCGTGCGGGCGGTCGCGGCGCAGGCCGGCATTGCCCCGATGGGCGTCTACAACCGCCTGGGCGGTAAGGACGGGCTGGTCGACGCCCTGCTGATCCGCGGCTTCGACCGGCTCCGCGCGGCCATCGCCGGCGGCGACGAGCCCGACCTGCTGGAGCGGCTACGAGCCTGCGGCCTGCGGTACCGGTCGTTCGCGCTCGCCAACCGGCATTTCTACGCGATCATGTTCGAGGGGGCCATCCCGCAGCTGCACATCTCCGACGAGGCCACGCAGCACGCGGCGGCCGCGTTCGGGGAACTTGTCCGTAACGTCGAGATGGCCACGGCGGCCGGCGCCATCATCGCGGCGCAGCCGTCCGAGGTGGCGCAGCAGATCTGGAGCACCGTGCACGGCGCCGTGGCCCTGGAACTGCAGGACCTGGTGCTCACGCCCGACCCCGAGGCGACCTACCGGGCCACCGTGGACACGCTCCTGCGCGGCCTGGCCCGCCCTACGTGACGGAGTACTCTTCAGGCGCCCGCGGCGCTGCCCGCATCGGGCCGAAGGCCGAGCCACTCGGCGTAGGACTTCGAGCTGCCCGCGCCGAATTCGACGCCGCCCGGCGGGGCATCGGCGAACACGAGCGCCGTGGTGGCCTCGAGCTCTCGTCGCAGCATGCTGGCGGGGCCGGTTGCTTCGAAGCCCAGGGTCCACCAGGCCTTGCCGCCCATGCGTATTTCGGTGAGTTCCACCGCGCACCGTGGCTCCTGGCCCAGGCCGGGCAGGCCCGCCCGGCCGTGCCCGCCGACCGGAGGGAACATGCTGATCCGCCGCTTCTTGCGTACCCGCATCCAGCCGGCCGGGTCGGGGCGGCCCTGGCTGGATGGTTCACGGGGAAAGGACCACTTCTGCCAGGACTCCACCCGTCCGCGGGCCCGCCCGGTGATATCGAGGACTCCCGAGCTTCCGCCGTACACCTTGACCTCGAGCGGGCCGTCGCCGCCTCCGCGGATCTTCACCGACAGGCCGCGCAAGTGCGGATCGAGAAGATAGGCGTCTTCGCGCAACTCCAACGCGGCCGGGAAGCGGCCGAACCACCGGGCCGTCGCCGCCTGCACCTGGCCCGGGAAGATCCAGCGGACCTCGAGGCTGCGGACTGCCTCGACGGCCGGAAGGCCAGCCTGCTCAGCCGTCATCGTCCGGTACCCGCGGCCAGGGACCCCGGCTAAGCTGCGCCGGGCACCGTCGAGGGCTCACGGCCCGGTCTGGCTTTCGGTCGTGCGCGTTCAACTGCCTCCCGCGGTCCGTTCCGGTTCCGGTGGCTCATATCCTGCAGCGCCGCGCTGGAGCGTACATCACCCCCCAGGGGGTTAGCAGGTCTCCCGCCCGACATGCGACCAGGATCACAAGTCCAGCCCGGCCCGGCGCCGTCCGGACGGGCGCGCCGCGAGCGGTCGATCGCCGGACGTCCCACGCTACGCTCTCAGGTCGGGGGCAGGCCGAGCGATCGGGAGCTGATGCTCATGGCGGACGAGGCGCCGGGAGCCGGCGGATATGTGGTGCTGCGCGAGGCGGGGGCCGGGCAGTGGGTGGTCGTGGGCGACGTCGACCGGCAGCCGGGCCTGACCGCGCGAAAGTCGCGAGTACAGGCGGTCAGGGACGCCATCGGCCGCGAGCCCGCCGAAGGCGAGGTCTATGCCGCGCTGCCGCGCAGCGAGTGGCGGACGGCCCGGCAGCTGTAGGGCTGCCGGTAGGGTCGGCGGCCATGCGGATTCTCATCCTGGGCGGCACGTCGTTCGTCGGCCGCGCGATCGCCGAGGACGCACTGCACTCCGGGGCCGAGCTGACCCTGTTCGGCCGGGGCAAGACCGGCACCGACCTGTTTCCTGGCGTGCCGCGCCTGACCGGTGACCGCGACGCCGGGGACTACGCAGCGCTTCGCGGCGGCGACTGGGACGCTCTCATCGACGTGAGCGGCTACGTTCCCAGGCACGTGGGACAGGCGATGGATGCGGTTTCCGGCCGCATCGGCCGCTACGTGTTCATCTCCAGCCACGCGGTCTACCGGCATGAGGGGCTGCCGCCGGGCGCGACCGAGGACTGCCCGCGGCGCGACCCGCGGCGCGACACCGAGGTGCTGGACGGCGACAATTACGGCCGGCTCAAGGTGGCGTGCGAGGACGACGTGCTGGCGCGTTAGGGCCGCCGGGCCACGATCGTCCGGCCGGGCAAGGTCGCCGGGCCGCACGACGGCCAGGACGGCCTGACCTACTGGGTGCGGCGCGGTGCCCGCGGCGGCCGGGTCGCCGTGCCCGCCGACCCGGCGCAGCCGCCGGAGCAGGAAGCCGAGGCGCTGGCCGGCGTGGCCCGCGGCTAGCGCGACCGCCCTGGCCCGGGACGGGCGGGCTCACGGCTGCGCGGCCAGCGTGACCGTCGCGGTGGCCGACTGGCCGTCCCGGCTGTACTCGACGGAGACCGTGTCGCCCGGTTTCTTGGTCAAGGTGAGTTCCTGCAGCTGGACATTGCTCGTGGCCGGCTCGCCGTCGATCTTGGTGATCACGTCGTCGGCGCGCAGCCCGGCCATGGCCGCGGGGCCGCCCGGGGTCACCCCCTGGACGTAAAGCCCTTCGGGCAGCCCGGCCTGGGCGGCGGCCGCCGGCGGTATCGGCACGGTCTGCAGGCCGAAGAAGGCGTGGGTCACCCGGCCGGTGGAGATGATCTCGTCGGAGATGGACTTGGCCAGGTCAACCGGTATGGCAAAGCCCAGCCCGATGCTGCCGCCCGCCGAGTTCGGCACCGCTGCGCCGGCCGTCGGCACCCCGACGAGCTCGCCGGCGCAGTTGACCAGGGCACCGCCGCTGTTGCCGGGATTGATGGCCGCGTCGGTCTGCAGGGCCGACACCAGCAGCGCCGTCTTGTCACCCTCGCCGGGGACCTCCACGGTCCGGTCGAGAGCGCTGACGATGCCGGAGGTGACCGTACCGGACAGCCCGAGCGGCGCGCCGATCGCTACCACCGGCTCGCCCACCTTGACCGACGACGACGAGCCCAGCTTGATCACCTTGAGCTCGTGGGAGACCTGGACCTTGAGCACGGCCAGATCGGTCTGCGGGTCCCGGCCGGTGATCGTGGCCGGGGCGTGCTGCCCGTCGGCGAACAGCACCTCCACCGAACCGCCTTGGGCGCCGACCGAGATGACGTGATTGTTGGTCAGGATGTAGCCGTCCGACCGGATGACCTCGCCCGACCCGGTGCCGCTTCCGCCGCTGCCGCTGGCGGCGATCGTGACCACGGAAGGGATGACCTGGTCCGCCACGGGGGTAACCGCGCACGCGCTGACCGCCTGGGAGGAACCCGACGCAGAACCGGGCGCCGACGAGCTCGTTGCGGAGTTGGTGCACCCGCCCACTACTCCCCCGACGACCAGCGCGCCCCCGAGCGCCACCCAGGGCAGCCACCGGCGTGCGGTAGGCGTGCGTTCTGACTCGCTCACGTTGGCCTCCTTACTCCCTTCTGCCATCTATCCCACCTCGCTTCGCGCGAAGCCGCATCCTCTTGATCGGTTTAAATGCTGAGAAAGGCTGCCCGATACTCTCTCTGACCCGCTCGAAAGGATGCGGCCATCGATCCGCGCGGGTGGGATCGATGACGTAAGAGGCCTCCCGTGCTGAGCCCTACTGGCGGTCGCGGACCTTCTTCACCTCATCCGAGGTGAGCCGGGCCACGACCGCGGCCCGGGTGACCGGATCCAGCGCGTCGAGCTGGTCATGGATGTCCTGCACGGTCAGCTCGGCTTCCTGGTGCTTCTCGCGCAGCTGGTAGGCCGCGGCGACCAGCGCGACAGCGGCGGCCGCCAGCAGCACTGCCCGGAGGATTCGGTTCGACTGGCCCATGTGCGGCGTCCTTCCCCAGGTATCCGTTATCTCGCCGGCGCTGCCGTCCGGCCTCGCACGGCGATCATCTGGAGGCTACTCTTCGCCGCCGGGCACCTGCCCGGCGTCCCCCCGGGCAGCTAGCGCCGGAGCCACAGCCGGTAGACGATGAACGACGGCCTCTCGGCGGTGTCGGTGAGGTCGTCGGGGAACAGCCGCAGCGCCTCGGCCGAGGGCCGGGCTTCGGCCATCCGGTCCACGACGAAGCCAGCGTCCGCGAAGGCGCCGACGACCGCTCCCAGCGGCCTGCGCCAGAACTGCTGGGAGACTTCGACGTCGGCCTTGCGCCAGGTGTCGGACACCAGCTCGGTGTCGAAGTAGCCGCCGCGCTGGCCGGGCAGCGCCGGCGCGAACGGGTGGTCGAGGGAGATGACGGCCCAGCCTCCCGGCCGCAGCGCCGACGCGAAGGACCGCAGCGGCACGCTCCAGTCCGCGAGGTAGTGCAGCATGAGCGAACAGGTGATGCCGTCCAGCGACGCGGGCTCCAGCGGCAGCGGCCGGGCCAGGTCCGCCACCAGGAACCGGCCGCGCCCACCGCAGCGGCGCTCGGCTTCCTCGATCATCCGCGGGCTCACGTCGATGCCGGTGACCTCCGCGCCCTGATCGAGCAGCCACTCGGCCTGCGCCCCCGAACCGCAGCCGGCGTCCAGCACCGCGGCCCCGGCCAGGTTGCCGGGGACCAGGGACCTGAGGGCCGGCCGTTCCAGAAACCCGTTGAAGGGCCCTTCGTCGGTGGTCGAGGACCACACGGACGCCAGCCGGTCGTAGGCTTCACGGGTCTTCCGCGTGTGTTCAGCCTGGCCGGCCGGGTCGGTGCTGGTCACCAGCCGATCCTAGAGGGTGCCCACCTGGCGGACGTCCCCGCAAGGCATCCCGGGGGTACCACGGCCGGCCTGATTTGCTGTCAGACTAGGAGGACCAGGACGACTAGGGCGGGGAGGGCGTGGTGGCCGGGGATTCCTCGGTGCAGGCGGGCGGGTTGCTGACGGGCCTGGTCCCCGGGTCACGGGTGGCGGGGTACCTGCTGGAGCGCCGGGTCGGGTCGGGCGGGACGGCAGTCGTGTTCCGCGCGCGCGACGAGCGGCTGGGCCGGGTGGTGGCGCTGAAGCTGCTGGCGGCCGAGCTGACCAGGGATGAAGGGTTCCGGCTGCGGTTCCTGCGGGAGGCGCGGGCGGTCGCGGCCGTGGACCACCCGCACATCATCCCGGTGTACGCGGCGGGGGAGGCCGATGGCGTCCTGTTCATCGCCATGCGTTTCGTCGCCGGGAGCGACCTGCGGGTGGCGGTCGGCCGGGACGGCGGGCTGCCCCCGGAGCGCGCGGCGGCCTATTTCTCCCCGGTGGGGTCGGCGCTGGATGCCGCGCACGACAGCGGGCTGGTGCACCGTGACGTCAAGCCCGCCAACATCCTGGTCGATTCGGGCCCCGGCCGGCCCGAGCACGTGTACCTGTCGGACTTCGGCCTGGCCCGGGGGGTGCTGTCGTCCTCCGGGCTGACCCGGGCCGGGCAGTTCGTGGGCACGCCGGATTACGCGGCTCCGGAGCAAGTCTCCGGCCGGGCGGTGGACGGGCGGACGGATCAGTACGGCCTGGCCTGCGTGGCGTACCTGCTGCTGACCGGGTCGGTGCTGTTCGAGCGCGACCAGCCGATGGCCGCGTTGTATGCGCACCTGTTCGAGGCGCCGCCCCGGGTGACCAGACGGCGGCCGGACCTGCCGGCGGCGGTGGACCAGGTCCTGGCCAGGGCGCTGGCCAAGGCGCCGGAAGACCGTTATGGCAGTTGCGGTGCCTTCTCCGACGCACTGCGGCAGGCGCTGGGCGTCGGGCCCTACGGTTCCGCCTGGCTGAGCCGCCCGAATGGGGCCGCGGTGCCCGACCCGACCGCCGCGGCGGGCGGGGAGCCCACGGTGCCGCCCGGCCCGGCCGCCGCCCTGCCCTCGACCGCATCCCTGCCTCCGCGGGGCTCGCCGGTTCCCCCGTCGCTCGCCGCAGCGCCCTCGCCTGCACCGGAGGCGGCGTCCTGGTCACCCCCGCCCGCCCCCTCCCCCCCGCCGGACATCTCAGCCCCGGCCGCCGCGGCGGGAACGTGGACCGCGGTGGTGACCGCGGACCGTGCCTACTACGACAGCGTGCTGGCCGAGGGCACCCCGGACGCGGCGCTGATCAATTTCCCGGACCGCTGCCCTCCGCGGCGGTTCGGGCTGTCCGGGACCGAGGCCCGCATCGGCCGGCGCAGCGCGTCCCGCCGCATCGAGCCGGAGATCGACCTCAAGAACCCGCCCGCCGACCCGGGCGTGTCCCGGCTGCACGCCAAGCTGATCGCCGGGCCGGACGGAAGCTGGTCCGTTACGGATCTCGGCTCCACGAGCGGCACCCTGGTCAACGGCCGCGAGATCGCGCCCGGCGAAGCGGTGCCCCTGGGCGACGGCGACCGCATCCACCTCGGCGCCTGGACCATGATCACGATGACTCGCGGCTAAACCCTGCGCCGACCTGGTTTGATGCCACAGACGGCGAGCACCCATGATGGTGTCACCGCTGCTGGCCGGTTTCGGAGGGGGAGGCGTTGTGAGCGACTTGTACGTGACGGGCCTGGAGGCGAACGCCGCGAACTACGCGCCGCTGACGCCCCTGACGTTCCTGGACTGGAGCGCCGACGTCTACCCGGACCGTCCGGCCGTAGTCCACGGGGGGAGGCGGTTCACCTGGGCGCAGACGCGCGAGCGGTGCCGCCGGCTGGCCTCGGCCCTGTCGGCGCGCGGGGTCGGCCGCGGCGACACGGTGTCGGTGGTCGCGGCGAACACGCCCGAGATGGTCGAGGCGCACTTCGGGATCCCGATGACCGGCGCGGTGCTCAACACGATCAACACCCGGATGGACGCGGCCACGATCGCCTTCATCCTGGATCACGCTCAGGCCAAGGTGCTGATCACCGACCGGGAGTTCTCCCCGGCCGTGAGCGCGGCGCTGCGGCAGTGCCAGGCCAGCCCGCTGGTGATCGACATCGACGACCCCGAGTACGCCGGGCCGGGTGACCGGCTGGGCGAGGTGGAGTACGAGGACCTGCTGGCCGGCGCGGCCCCGGAGTACGAGCGGGTCGAGCCGGCCGACGAGTGGCAGGCGATCTCGCTGAACTACACGTCGGGGACCACGGGCAATCCCAAGGGCGTGGTCTACCATCACCGCGGCGCCCACCTGAACGCGGTGGGGAACATCCTCACCTGGGGCATGCCCCGGCACAGCGTCTACCTGTGGACGCTGCCGATGTTCCACTGCAACGGCTGGTGCTTCCCGTGGACGGTCGCGGCCTGCTCGGGCACGAACGTGTGCCTGCGCAAGGTCAACGCCGGCGAGATCTTCCGGCTGATGCGCTCGGAAGGCGTAACGCACTATTGCGGGGCGCCGGCGGTGCACAGCCTGCTGATCGACGCTCCCGAGGAGCTGCGAGAGGGTGTCGGCCGGGTCTGCGCCATGGTGGCCGCAGCCGCGCCGCCGGCCGCGATGATCGAGGGGATGGACCGGCTCGGGTTCGAGCTGACCCACGTCTACGGGCTGACCGAGACCTACGGGCCCGCCGCGGTGTGCGCCAAGCAGGAGGAATGGGACGACCTGGACGCCGCGCAGCGGGCGCAGCGCAACGGCCGGCAGGGGGTGCGCTACCCGTTGCAGGACGCGATGACCGTCATCGACCAGAAGACCGGCCACCCGGTCGCCGCCGACGGCCAGACCATTGGCGAGATCGTCTTCCGGGGCAACATCACCATGAAGGGGTACCTGAAGAACCCGACTGCCACGCAGGAGGCCTTCGACGGCGACTGGTTCCATTCCGGAGACCTCGGCGTCATCGAGCCCGACGGCTACGTCAAGATCAAGGACCGGGCCAAGGACGTGATCATCTCCGGCGGGGAGAACATCTCCTCGCTCGAGGTCGAGGACGTGCTCTACCGCCACCCCGCCGTGGCCGTGGTCGGCGTGGTCGCGCAGCCCGACCCCAAGTGGGGCGAGACCCCGCTGGCCTTCGTGGAGCTCAAGCCGGGCGCCGAGGCCAGCGAGGCCGAGCTGATCGAGCACTGCCGGGCGAACCTGGCCCACTTCAAGGCGCCGAAGAACGTGGTGTTCGGGGAGCTGCCGAAGACCTCCACCGGCAAGATCCAGAAGAACGTCCTGCGCGATCAGGCCAAGTCCGCCTCGGCGATCGGGTAGCCGATGCCGTTTACCACCCGGCCTCTCGACGATTCCACCTGGGATGCCTTCGCCGAGCTGGTCGAGCGCAACAACGGGATCTTCGGAGGCTGCTGGTGCATGGCCTACCACCCCGACCCTTCCCGGACGGACGCCGCCCAGAACCGGGCCGGGAAGCAGCGCCGGGTCCGGGAAGGCCGCGCACACGCCGCGCTGGTCTTCGACGACAGCGGCGCCGCACAGGGCTGGTGCCAGTACGGCAGCCCGGAGGAACTCCCGGGCATCAAGCACCGGCGTGAATACGAGAAGGACGCGCCGCCGTGGCCGGACTGGCGGATCACGTGCTTCTACGTCGACAAGAAGCACCGCGGCCAGGGCATCGCCCGCGCGGCGCTGGAAGGCGCGCTGGACCAGATCGCCGGGGCCGGCGGCGGTCTCGTCGAGGCCATCCCCGAGGTGACCGCCGGGCGCGAGGCCGCGGGCCGCTTCCTGTTCAGCGCGACGGTCGAGCTGTTCGAGCAGTACGGGTTCGCCCGAGTCCGGCAGGTCGGCAAGCACGCCTGGATCGTGAGCAGGCAGGTCGACCCGGCCGCAGCGCCGTAGCCCAGGAGTCCTGGGCTGGTGTCACGGTGCGGCTTGCTCTTCACGCCGGGGCGGCGTAGTCACCCCGTCGGCCGCCTGGCCCGGTACGACTTGGCCGGGAGCTTCTCCCCGGCCCGGGTCCAGGCGGTCATAGATCTCCTCGAGCTTGCTGTGCAGGGCCGCTTGTTGTTCCTGGTGCTGACGGTGCAGCCGCTCGATGAGCTCGTGAGTGGGCTTCTTGCCCCGGTAGTCGGGGTGGTGGCGATAGCAGAGCAGGAACTGGCCACCCGCCGCCGGATGGTTGCCGATCCGCCAGCAGCCGGGCTCGTGGCAGTTGTACTTCCTCACCAGCTGGTAGACGGCCGCGCCGATCGCGCCGAGGACGCCGAACTCCTCGATATCAGAGCCGAACCCCGACCAGAACCCGTAATAGGGGCCGGGCTCGTTGATGATGCCCGTGTGTATCTGGAGCCAGTGACCCACCAGCGCCGTGTGCTGCAGCCAGGCCACCAGGACCGCCAGCGCGGCGCACACCAGGCCGACGATGACGATCGGACGCCACTTCACCTCGGCTCACCTCCCAGCAGCCACCAGGCTCGCCAGAAGCCACGCTCCTACGTTAAGCCTGCTCAGGGTGCCACGTCCGCCATGACCGAGTGCAGGGTCTTGCCGGTGTGGCGCAGCTCGATGCCCATCACGATCTGCGAGACGCCATAAATGATGCTGAACAGCCCGAACAGCAGCGCGAGGGTCACCGCGCCCACGCCGGGGCGGGCGAACAGCACCACGCCGAACAAGATGGACACCAGGCCGCCCAGGATGAACAGCGCCCGGGTGCCCGCGGTCTCTCCGGCCTGGAACGCGGCGAAGATCTCGAAGAAGCCGCCGACGAACGCCCAGATCCCGATGATCAGCACCAGCACCAGCGCGGTGGGACCGGGCCACACCAGGGCGATCACCCCGGCGGCCGCGTCGATGACCGCCAGCAGCAGGTGGCCGGCCACCGGTCCGGCGGTGCGGCTGCTGAAGGCGCGCATGGCCTGCAGGACCGCGTCGATGAACGCGTAGATCGCGAATAGGTAGACCAGCGCCAGGACCGTCACGCTGGGCCAGGCGAGCGCGATGATCCCGACGATAATGGCCAGGACGCCGATCAGGATCAATGAGGTGGATGACGACTTGAGTGAAGAGGACGCCGATCTGAACATGGAAACATTCCCTTCGTCCGGCCTAGCAGCACCCGAAGCTATTGGATGCTGAAAAGAGAGGCTGTCGCCAATATCTGCCGTCGATAGACATATAGCTCCCGGCTCCTGATCACCCGGCGGGCGGTCCGGAGGACTTCCCCTGGCCGGCCTTCTTCAGGTTCAGCCGGAGGCGGAGGTAGGCCACGCCCCCCGGCAGGAGCGGGAGCCAGTAGTTCACCAGCCGGTAGCCGAGCACGGCCAGGACGGCCGTGGCCCGCGGCGCGCCGAAGCCGACGGTGATGGCCACCAGCGTCACCTCTATGACCCCCAGGCCGCCCGGGGTAACCGGGATGGCGGCGGCGATATTCGCCGCCGCGTAGGCGACCGTCAGCGGCCCGAAGCCGGGCTGGTATCTCACGGCGAGAAACATCAGATCGAGTGAGAGCAGGTCGAACAGCAGGTCGGCCGAGGCAAACCCGTAGCTTTCCGCGAAGGCGCGCCCAGTCAGCGCGGACCGGGCCAGCAATGCCATCCGCTTACTGCTCTGGGCCACCTTCTCCGGGTCGATGCTCCGCTTGAACCGCCGCGCCATCACTGCCACCCGGCGGGCCAGCCGCTCGGCGATGCCGGGGTGCGCGGCCACCAGGAACGCCAGCGCCAGCACCAGCACGATCAGGGACAGCGCGATGACCGCGATCCTGAGGTAACTCGCGGAGAGGTGCCGGCCGGCCGTGGCCACGAACCCGGTCCCGAACAAGGCGATCAAGGCGACCGACGACACCAGGCTGGTCAGGCCGATGGCCTCGCCGGTCGTCGACCCGGCGATGCCTTCGTGCTCCAGTGTGCTCACGTTCAGCACGGTGCCGGTCGCCGATCCGAACGGCGTGACGTGGCTGACCAGGAAGGAGGCCATGGTGACGTCCAGCGCCACCCGGAAGGACAGCCGGGCCCCGAGCGAGGCCAGCACGCGCCGGTACAGCAGCGCGTAGCATCCGAGCGACACCGCCTGCGCCACCACCGCCGCCACCACGAAGGCCGGGCGGGCGTGCCTCAGCCGGGCGGCGTCGTGGGTCAGCCCGCCCAGCCGTGGCAGCAGGCTGAACACGCCGACGGCCACCGCCACGAAGAACACGCCGCGCAGGACCTGCCGCGTGGTCGGCCGCCGGAGAAGATGACGGTCAGCTGGCGACTTCGAGGAAGTCACGGACGTCGGAGACACCCCGGGCCATCCAGGCCGCGCCGATGACCGCGTCATGCTCGGCCCAGGTGCGGACGTTGCCGGTCAGCGTCACCGTGTTCCCCATGGCGCCCACCTGGACGTCGCTGTCATCGGGGACCAGGGCGGAGCGGGCCAGCGCGTCCTCGACGAGCAACGTGACGTCGGCCGGGTCGGCATCGTAGCCGATCTCGATTTCGTCCCTGACGTGGCGGACGCCGGTGAGCCCGGCCACCGCCCGCTCGGCGGCGTCACGCTGCGGGCCGTACCGCACGGTGCCGGTGAGCTCCAGGTTGCCGTGACGGGCGGTCGCCTCGACCCCGTCCGGCACGCTGACGTTCTGCGCCAGCGCGTTGTTCGCCGCGGTGGTCAGCATCGCGTCGTCACGGTAGTCGCCTTCCGGCAGCATGACCTCCAGGTGATTGTGCACGTTCTTCACGCCGCCGATGCGCTGCGCCGCGGCGGCGGCCTCGAGGTACTGCGGGTAACTGGACACGGTGCCGTTGAGGGCCACATCCCCGTTGAGGTCCCTGACCCTGATGTCCGTCGCGTCGACGAGCGGGTCGAAGGCCAGCTCAGCTTTGATGGCCTCACGGATGTCTTTGGTCGTGCCCACTGGCCTGAACCCTTTCCCGCGGCGGTGCGGCGGCGGATTGCCACTCATCGGCTAGTCCACTCCGGCGCTCCCGCGCCGTAAAGGCGATGGCGACTCTGGTGACATTGCTCGCCGCTATAAGGGTTCAGCCGTGACGCCGTCCGCGGCATCGAAAAGCACCTGCTGAAGCGGGCGCGGCAGGTCGCCGCTCCACACCAGGCCCGCCGTGGCGGCCAGCGGCTGCCGGTCGACGCGGACCGGGACCATGTCGTAGGTGCCCGCGCCGGCCGTACCCTCGGGCCGGGGCGGCCCGGCCCTCAGGCGGTGGCGCGGGCCGGTCAGCACCGCGGTGAGACGGCTCGCGGTCGCCGCGAAGGCCAGGGTTACCGGCAGCGAGTTACGCAGCGGCGGGTCGGTGAACTCGAACCGCGGATTGCGGGCTCGCAGCACCGTCAGCCAGGCGTCGTAGGTGACAGAGCTGACGCGGCGCGGGCCGTGCACGATGTCCATGGCCGCCAGCTCATCCAGGGCGATGACCCCGCGGGATGCCGCCGGGTGCGCGGACGGCAGCCACACGTCGGGTTCGAACTCTCCCAGGTTCATGACGTCCAGGGAAGCGGGCAGCCTCGCGCCGGCCTCGGTCAGCCAGCCCAGGCCGGCGTCGGCGCGGCGCAGGCCGATCGGCGAGAACTCCGCGTCAAGCGCCATCTCCAGCCAGGTGATCTCGACGCCGGCCGCGGCGGCCGTGGACCGCAGGCCCGAGGCGGCGGCCACCGCCAGGGTTTCCGGCAGGTACGGCGGCACGACGAACCGCAGCCGTGGCTGTCCCAGCCCGGCCGCCTGCCGGGCACGGCTCAGTCCGTGATCGATCAGGGACAGCACCGCCCGGGACTCCTCCAGCAGTACGGCACCGGCCTCGGTCAGCCGCACGCCCTCACGCTTACGCCACAGCAACGGCGTGCCTACCATCTCCTCCAGCCGCCGGATCTGCTGGCTCAGCGTCGGCTGCGCGATATACATGCGCTCCGCGGCGTGCGTGAACGTGCCCGCGTCGGCGACCGCCACGAAGTACCGCAAATGCCGCAACTCCACATCTCGCGACGCGGCGCTATCGGGACCTCCCTGGCCCCTTTCGCCGGGAATGGGGGCTGCCGTCATGGCCGTACCCTTCCGTACCTTGCGTCCTGTCCGACGGTAAGGCCGCGCCCATATCCCGCCATCGGGCTCACGCGACGAACCTGCCGCCCGGCGTCGTGCTGAGCGCACATTTTCGGGTCTGGGCAACTCCGAAGCCAGCGGCGTACGATTCGTCGGTGGACAGGTCAAGCACGTCCGTGGGCCAGACCGCGTCCGAAGTCTCTGCCGCGCTCGCCCCCCGGACCGCGGAAATGTCCGCGGATATCTACGACCTGCTCGTCCGGGAAATCCCGCAGTTGCGCAGCGACCGGCGGCTCCTGACACTGCTGGAGGCTAGCGTCGGGGAAAACGTGGCGACCATGCTGCACGTTCTCCAGCACGACATCGACCTGGACAACGTGCACGCCCCGGCGGCGGCCGAGGAGTACGCGCGCCGGCTGGCGCAACGCGGCGTGCCCATCGCCGCGCTACTGCGCGCCTACCGCATCGGATCGGCCCGGTTCCAGTACTGGTGCCTCGAAGAACTCGGGCACAGTACCGACAGCGCGTCGGTCATCAGCGCGGCCGGCCTGCGTATCGCCGACATCACCGCCGCCTACATCGACCGGGTGTCGGAGGAGGTGGTGTCCGCTTACGAGGCCGAGAAGGAGAACTGGCTGCGCAACCTCAGCGCAGCCCGGGCCGCGCGGGTACGGGCCCTGCTGGGAAATGCCCGGGTGGATCTGGATTCTTCGGAGGCGATCCTCGGCTACCGGCTCCGCCAGCACCACGTCGCGGTGGTGTGCTGGGCGGGCGCGGCGGGCGACGGCGTGCTCGCGCGGCTGGAACGGGTGACCGCGGAGGTGGCCCGCCAGGCAGGCTGCCACGGACGGCCGATTTTCCTGCCGCAGGATGAGTCCAGCGCCTGGGCCTGGCTGCCGCTGGGCATCCACGATGTCTTCCCCATCCAGGTGGCGAGCACCTTCCCGGCCGACGTGAAGACGGGGATCCGGTTTGCCCTCGGCGCGGTCGGCTCCGGCGTCCCTGGCTTCCGCCGCACCCACCAGCAGGCCCTGGGCGCGCATGCGGTCGCGCTGGCCGCGGGCCCGTCGGGGCCGTTCCTGACCAGCTTCGACGACGTGGCGCCGCTGGCCCTGATGTCGGGCTCGATCGACCTCGTCCGCGTCTGGGTCGCGGAGACCCTGAGGTCGCTGGCCGACGACGACGAGCACAGCTTGGTGCTACGGGACACCCTGCGCGTCTTCCTGGAAGAGGGCGGCAGCTTCAAGGCCACCGCCGAACGGCTGACCCTGCACAAGAACACCGTCCAGTACCGGGTGCGCAAGGCGGAGCAGAGCCTCGGCCGTCCCGTCGGCGAGGACCGCCTGCAGGTCGAACTGGCCCTGCTGGCTAGCCAGTGGCTAGGCCCGGCCGTCCTCCGGCACGCCGGCGCCCCCAGGCCCTGATCCAGCCGGGCCGCCCGGAGCGGGGTCCGGGCCGGGCCCGTCGCTCAGCAGGCCGCCCGGCTCGGTCGCCTGCCAGATGTCCTTGACGATGACCTGCAGGGCGGCTGCGCACGGGATGGAGATCAGCGCTGCGACGAAGCCACCGAACAGGCCGCCGAGCCAGGCACCGATCGACGAGCCGACCAGGATGGCCACCAGGACCAGCAGCGGGTTGATCTTCACGGTCTTGCTCATGATCACCGGGTTCAGGACGTGGTTCTCCAGCTGCTGGTAGCCGATGAACGCGGCCGCGGTGATGATGCCTGCCGTGAGCGAATGGCCGGCCGCGAACAGGACGGTCGGGATGCCGGCCAGCGCGCCGCCGATCATGGGCAGGAAGTCGACCAGCGCGACCCACAGCGCCCACAGGAGCGGGAACGGTATCCCCAGGGCGGCCAGCGTGACGAACACGACGACGCCCGCGATGACCGACGTCGCCAGGTCGCCGAGTACGTAACCGGTCACCGACTGGTTGATCTCGTGCGCCAGCCGGCTGTAGCGGTCCGCCCGCTCCCTGGACATGGCGCCGAGCAGCCCCCGGCGCATCTTGGGGCCTTCTAGCAGCAACAGCAGGACCAGCGCGGCGATGGTGCCCAGCGTGGCCAGCAACGACGCCGCACCCTTGCCAAAGTTCAGGGCGGGCTTGGCCAGGTTCGTGCCGAGGGTTTGCAGCTTCGGGGCGTTCCGCTGCACCCAGGCTTCCAGGTGGAGGCGGCGCACCAGGTGGCCGATCCAGCCGTGACCGTTCGACGCGGCCTGCACGTACGAGGGCAGCCGGTGCGCCAGGTGGGTCAGCCCGTTCACCAGCGGCCAGCCGAACGCTATCACCAGGCCCACGAACACCAGCGCGGCCCACAGCGTGACGATGGTCACGGCCCAGCCGCGCCGGTGGACCCACCGCTGCACGTACACCACCAGCGGATTCAGGATCACGGCCAGGAACCCCGCCACGACCATCAGCAGGAGGATGTCCCGCAGCCGGTAGATGAGCTTGCCCGCCAGGAAGGTGAGGACCACCACGCCGACCGTGGTGAGGATCGTGGGCAGCGGGATGCCGCGGGCGGCCGCGGCGGCCCGCAGGCGCGCGCGCCGGGTTGAGGTACCCGCCGCGGCGCCACCCGGCGCTGGCCCGGGGCCGACCTGCCTGGCATCAACCGAGCCGGCGCTCATCTGATCCCTCCGGGCAGCCTATGTCGCATGTGGGAACAGTGCAGCCCGAGACGAGGGTCATTGGCTAATAGCTGAGACCAATAGCGCGATTGCTAGGCGAGGGCTGGCCGCCGGCCATAGCTGGCTACGCCGGGCCGGGGGCGGGAGCGGTCTGCGGTTCCGCCGTGCGCCGGGCGTCCGGCCTGATGGTCAGGCGGCCCTTGCTCATGACGCCGACCCGCTGCGCCCGGCGGGCCAGCGAGCTGTCGTGGGTGACCAGCACCAGGGTCAGCCCGAGGCCGCGCCACAGCTGCTCGAGCAGGTCGATGAGCTCGTCGCGGGTACCCTCGTCGAGGTTGCCGGTCGGCTCGTCGGCCAGCAGCACCTTGGGCTCCTTGACCAGCGCCCGGGCGATAGCCACCCGTTGCTGCTGCCCGCCGGACAGCTCCGACGGCAGGTGCCGGGCCCGGTCGCCGAGCCCGACCGATTCCAGGGCGGCGGTGACCCGGCGACGGCGCTCCGCCAGCCCGGGGTGCAGCGGGATCAGCGCCGCCTCGACGTTTTCGGCCGCCGACAGAGTCGGCACCAGGTTGAAGGTCTGGAAGATGAACCCGATCGAGACGGCCCGCAGCCGGGTGACCTGAGCCTCCCGCAGCTGGGCCAGGTCCTGGCCGTCGAACTCGACGATTCCGGACGTGGGCCGGTCCAGGCCGCCCAGGATCTGCAGCAGCGTGGTCTTGCCGTGCCCGGTACGCCCCTGCACCGCCAGCCATTCCCCGTCCTCGATCACCAGGTCCAGGTCGCGCACGGCGGGCACCGCCTGGCGCCCCTTCCGGTAGATCTTGTTGACGCCCGTGAGCTTGTACATGGGATCCTCTCCTGCGTTTTGTCGATATAGCGGCACGGCGCTCATCTGCGCGCCTCCGGCACGACGCCCGGCGGCGGCCACGTGCCGGGTCAGGCCGGCTACTCCACCCGGCGCAGCGCATCGGCCGGCCGGAGCCGGCCGATCCGCCAGCTCCCGAAGATTCCCGCCAGCACCCCTCCGGCCACCGCGAGCAGCACGGCCAGCGCGATCACGTCGAGCGTGACCGACGCGTGCAGCGGTACCAGCAGATTGTGCTCGGCGGTCGGGCTGCTGCTCTGCGAGCCGCCCGGGCCGACCGACTGGAAGTGCAGGCCGGAGGCGGTGGGGATGGTGGCGGACAGCTTCGACGCGAACCTGGTGATCAGCGCCGCCCCGGCCAGGCCGAGGCCGACGCCGACCGCGCCGCCGATGATGCCCAGGACCACGGATTCGCCCATGACCTGGGCCATGATCCGCCGGCTGCGCCAGCCGAGCGCCTTGAGCGTGCCGAAGTCCCGCACCCGCCGCGACACCGCCGCCATCGTCAGCAGGCTGGCCACCGCGAACGCGGCGATCAGCACCAGGACCGACAGCCACTTGCCAAGCTCGTTGGCCAGCTTGGCCGTGCTGGACAGGGATCCCGTCACCTGGCTGGCCAGGCTGGAGGCCGTGGTCACGGTGGTGCCGGGGAGCAGCTTGGAGATCTCCTTCTGCACGGCCGGGATGTCGGAGGCGCTGGCCGCGGTCACATAGATCGTGTTCACCTTGCCCTTCAGGCTCCCGCCCGGGCCGGATCCGATCGCCTGGGCGCGCGCCAGCGGGATGTAGATGTCCGGCGGGCTGCCGCTCTGCGGCTGGCTGACGATGCCGATGACCGTGAACTTGACCTTGTCGATCGTGACCGTCGAGCCGACCTTCAGCTTGCTGGCCTTCGCGTAGCCGGAGTCCACCACCGCGACGTCGGAGTCGGACTCGGCCTTGGTGAACGAGTGACCGGAGGTGATCGTCCCCGAGCTGAGCGGGCCGAGCAAGGGGTGCCCGATGTCCGCGCCGTCGACGGTGAAGCTGTTCGGCTGCGGCAGCGGGCTGCCGGCCTGGCCGAAGTTCTTCGGGATCGAGATCTGGGTGTCGTTGAGGGCCAGCCCGCCCGCGGCCGCCGTCACGCCGTGCAGCCTGGCCACGTTGGCGACGGACGACGCGTTGATCGGCGCGTACTGCGAGCCCAGGTTGTCGACCTTCTGCCCGGCCGCGTTGTGGCAGTGGCCGTTGCTGCAGATCTGCGCGCCGTTCGGACTGATCTGGAACGTCTGCGAGTTCTTGGGCGGTTTGCTGCCGGTCTTGGGCGGTCCCGGGGCCGCGCCGGTCACGGTCACGTCGGTGCCCACCCCGTACAGCCCCTGCAGCACGGCGGACTGGGCCTTCTTCACCCCGTTCGAGGTGGCGATCACGGTCACGACCAGGCCGACGCCGACCGCCAGGCCCAGCGCGATGAAGATGGCCTGCCGCATCCGGCGGCGCAGTTCGCGCCGCAGGTAGGTAACGAAGAACATGTGCTCTCTCCTCAGTCGCGGGACGCAGCCTCGTGACCCAGGGCCAGGTTTACGTGGCCGGCGGTTGCAGCACGGTGACAGCTGCGGCCCACGGCGTCACCGCCGGGCACGGCGTCACCGCGGGCACGGTGTAACCGCCGCGCAACCCCCGTCACGGCACTCTGGACTCGCCCGGGCACCAAAGCCGATGTCCACGAACGCCGCGAGGAGGCGAGCGCCGCGATGCCCCCGACGCCCTCGATACCGCCGGAATCTTCTCCGGGTTCAGCGGGACTAGACGACCCCCGGCCGCGGCCGGACGACGACTGGGCCCGCGACGAGCCGCGGGAAGAGCCGGATCCCGATTGGCCGGGCGACTGGCCGGACGACTCATCGATGTCCCCGCCCTCCCCGCCCTCGATTTCCCCGCCCTCCCACCCCAGCCCGTCATGGCCGGGGAGGCCACCGCCGCCGGCTCGGGACGGCGGCGGCGGCACCCCGGCCCGGCGCGCGCTGGCCCTGGCCGTCGTGGCGGTGGTGGCGCTCGCGACGGGGGCGGGCGTCGCCCTGATCCTCAACCAGGGATCGTCCTCCGCGCCGTCTGCCGGCCAGAGCAGCCCGCCGTCGGCGGCCCCCTCGTTCGGGGGATCGGGCAGCAACGGCAACGGCGGCGTCCTCCCCGGCGGCGGGGGCGGGAACGGCACGGTCGAGATGTTGGTGGGCGGCAAGGTGCTCGCGGTCAGCGGCACGTCGATCACGATCGGCGGGCCTAACCACACGGTCACGGCCGCGGTCACCAGGTCGACGCGCGTCACCGGCCGTGTCAGCAGCATCCGTTCGGTCAAGGTCGGCGACCTGGTCACGGCGCAGATCACGCAGAGCAGCGGCCAGGCGACGGTGACCGCGATCCAGGATCCAGCGGAACTCCCGCCAGGTGCCAGCTCGCCCTAAGGAAACCAGGAGCTTGCCCTAAGGGAACTGGGTCACGATCCCCGAAGGGGCGTCACCCGCCCGGGGAGGAAAGGACCGCGATGCGGGTGCTCGTGATCGAGGACGACCGTGAGCTGGCCGAGGCCATCGGCATCGGCCTGCGCCGCGAGCAACTGGCCGTCGACGTGGCCTTCGACGGCCAGGCCGGCCTGGAACGCGCCCTGGTCACCGGCTACGACGTCATCGTGCTCGACCGTGACCTGCCCGGCGTGCACGGAGACGACGTGTGCGCCGAACTCGTCGCGGCGCAGAGCCGCAGCCGGGTGCTCATGCTGACCGCCGCGGCGACGATCGAGGACCGGGTCGACGGCCTCGGACTCGGCGCCGACGACTACCTGCCCAAGCCGTTCGCGTTCGCCGAGCTGGTGGCCAGGATCCGGGCGCTGCTGCGCCGGGCCCAGCCCGGGCTCCCGCCGGTGCTGGTCCGCGGCGACCTGAGGCTTGACCCGTCCCGGCGCGAGGCGAACCGCGGCGGACGGCCGCTCGACCTCGGCCCGAAGGAGTTCGGCGTCCTCGAGCTGTTGTTGTCCGCCGGGGGTCGGGTGGTATCGGCCGAGGAGATCCTGGAGCGGGTGTGGGACGAGATGGCCGACCCGTTCACCACGGCCGTGAAGGTGACCATGAGCAGGCTGCGCCGCAAGCTCGGTGACCCGCCGGTCATCGAGACCGTGGCGCAGGCCGGATACCGGATCTGAGGATGTCGATGAGCGTGCCTGCCCGGCCAGCCCGTGGGAGCTGGCGCCTGCCCCGCCGCACCGTGCGGCTGAAGCTCACCATGCTGTACGGTGCGCTGTTCCTGGTCTCCGGCGCCGTCCTGCTCGCCGTCACCTACTTTCTGGTGGCGAATAAGCTTCCCGCGGTGGCGGCGAGCCATGGCAAGTCCGGCGTCGGCGGGGCCGCGGGCAGCCAGCAGGTCTGCTTCATGCAAACCAGCGGCGGCGGCGGCCCGCCGGTCCTGCCCACGTCCGGGTGCGGGACCCTGCTGAACCAGTACCGCAACGACGAGCTGAACCAGCTGCTCACCGACTCCGCGATCGCGCTGGCCGTCATGGCCGCGGCGTCGATCGGGCTCGGCTGGCTGGTGGCCGGGCGGGTGTTGCGGCCGCTACGGACGATCACCACCGCGGCCCGGCGCATCTCGGCGAGCAACCTGCACCAGCGCCTGGCCCTGCCCGGGCCCGATGACGAGCTCAGGGATCTGGGGAACACGTTCAACGGGCTGCTCGCCCGGCTGGAGGAATCCTTCGGCGCCCAGCGGCAGTTCGTGGCCAACGCGTCGCACGAGCTGCGCACGCCGCTGGCCCGGCAGCGAACCCTGGTCGAGGTCGCGCTGCGGGATCCCGGCGCCACCTCCGGCGGCCTACGGGAGACCCTGGAGCGGGTGCTGGTCACGGGCGAGCAGCAGGAACGGCTGATCGAGGCGCTGCTGACCCTGGCCCGCAGCCAGCGGGGGCTCGACCGCCGCGAGCCACTGGACCTGGCCGCGGTCACCGGTGACGCGCTGGCGGCCAGCGAGCCCGAGGCCGACCGCCGCGGGCTGCGGGTACGCAGCTCGCTCGATCCTGTCCCGGTCCTGGGCGACCGCCGGCTTGCCGAGCGCCTGGCGGCCAACCTCGTCGACAACGCCGTGCGGCACAATGTGGCCGGCGGCTGGGTCGAGGTGACGACCGGGATGGGGTCGGGCCGCGGGTTCCTGTCGGTGGCCAACACCGGTCCGGCGATCCCCCGCGAGCAGGTAGAGAAGCTGTTCCAGCCGTTCGGGCGGCTCGAGGCGACCCGGCTGAGCCGGGACGCCAGGGACGGGCTCGGCCTCGGGCTGTCCATCGTCACCGCGATCGCCGCCGCGCACGACGCGGACCTGCGGGCCCGCCCGCGGCCAGGCGGCGGGCTCGAGGTGGAGGTTCACTTCCCGCCGCCGACCGCCGGGACGCCGCGGCCGGTCCAGGATGCGGGCGTCCCCGTTATGGCTGGTGGTTAGCTGACAGCTCGCCGACGAGCAGTTCCGCGATCTGGGCGGCGTTCAGGGCGGCGCCCTTGCGCAGGTTGTCGCCGCAGACGAAGAACTCGATCGCGTTCGGGTCGTCCAGGCTCTGCCGCACCCGGCCCACCCACGTCGGGTCCGTGCCGACCACGTCGTCCGGGGTGGGGAACTCGCCGCGCTTGGGGTCGTCGTTGAGCACCACGCCCGGCGCGTCGTTCAGCACCCGCTGCGCGTCGTGCCGGGTCACCTCACGGCCGAAGACGGCGTGCACGGCCACCGAATGAACGGTGACGACCGGCACCCGCACGCAGGTCGCCGACACCTTCAGGCGCGGCATCCCGAGGATCTTGCGCGTCTCGTTGCGGATCTTCAGCTCCTCCGACGACCAGCCCTCCTCCTTGAGCGACCCGGCCCACGGCACCACGTTGAGCGCGAGCGGGGCCGGGAACGGCCCTAGGTCGCCGACCACGCCGCGCAGGTCGCCGGCCCGCTGGCCCAGGGCCCGGCCGCCCGCCACCTTGTCCAGCTGCGCGTACAGCGTGTCCGCGCCGGCCTGCCCGGCCCCCGACGCGGCCTGGTAGGTCGCCACCACCATCTCGCGCAGCCCGAACGCCCGGTGCAGCGCGGCGATCGCGACGATCAGCGACAGGGTGGTGCAGTTCGGCACCGAGATGATCCCCTTGGGCCGGATCGCGGCCTTCCCGGGGTTGACCTCGGGCACGATCAGGGGGACGTCGTCGTCCATGCGGAACGCGCCGGACTTGTCGATGACCACGACCCCGCGGGCCGCCGCCACCGGCGCCCACTGGGCCGATACCTCGTCGGGGACGTCGAACATGGCCAGGTCCATGCCGTCGAAGACGTCGGCGGACAGCGCGACGACCTCGGTTTCCTGCCCGCGGACCCGCAGCCGCTTGCCGGCCGAGCGCGCCGAGGCGACGAGCCTGATCTCGCCCCAGACGTCGTCCCGGGTCGACACCACGTCGAGCATCACGGTCCCGACCGCTCCGGTCGCACCGACGATCGCCAGCGTCGGCTTGCGCGCGGGGCTCACCGGCCCGTCCCCCCGTACACGACGGCGTCCTCGTCGTCCGATCCCAGGTCAAACGCCTGGTGCGCGGCGCCGACGGCCATCGCGACGTCGCTCTCGTCGACGACCACCGAGATCCTGATCTCGGACGTCGAGATCATCTCAATGTTGACGCCGGCGTCCGCCAGCGCGCCGAAGAACGTGGCGCTCACCCCCGGGTGCGAGCGCATCCCGGCCCCGATGAGCGAGACCTTGCCGATCCGGTCGTCGTAGAGCAGCGACTCGAAGCCGACCTCGTCCTGCAACTGGCCCAGGGAGGTCATGGCCGCCTGGCCGTCCTCGCGCGGCAGCGTGAACGAGATGTCAGTGCGGCCGGTGGCGGCGGCGGAGACGTTCTGCACGATCATGTCGATGTTGATGTCGGTCGCGGCGATGGCCCGGAAGATCCTGGCCGCCTCGCCCACCTTGTCCGGCACGCCCACGACGGTGATCTTGGCCTCGCTCCGGTCGTGCGCCACCCCCGAGATGATCGCCTGCTCCATCGCCTCGTCCTCCGTCTGTCCGCCGGCGGCCAGGCCGGCCTCGGTCACCCACGTTCCGTTCCGGTTGCTGAAGGAGGAGCGCACGTGGACGGGAATGCCGTACCGCCGGGCATACTCCACGCAGCGCAGCATGAGGATCTTGGCCCCGCACGCCGCCATCTCCAGCATCTCCTCGTAGCTGATCCTCGGGATACGCCGGGCGCTGGGCACGAGCCGCGGGTCCGCGGTGAAGATGCCATCCACGTCGGTGTAGATCTCGCACACGTCCGCGCCGAGCGCGGCGGCGAGCGCGACCGCGGTGGTGTCCGAGCCGCCGCGGCCCAGCGTGGTGATGTCCTTGCCGCCCTGCGACACGCCCTGGAACCCGGCCACGATCGGGATCGCGCCCTCGTCCAGCGCGCCGCGGATCCGGCCGGGCGTGACGTCGATGATGCGGGCCTTGCCGTGCGCGGAGTCGGTGATCACGCCCGCCTGGGAGCCGGTGAACGAGCGCCCCTCCAGGCCGAGGTTGGCGATGGCCATGGCCACCAGGGCCATCGAGATCCGCTCGCCCGCGGTCAGCAGCATGTCGAGCTCCCGGCCCGGCGGCAGCGGGCTCACCTGGGTGGCCAGGTCGACCAGCTCGTCGGTGGTATCGCCCATGGCGGAGACGACCACGACCACCGAGTGCCCGGCCTTGCGGGTCGCGACGATGCGCTGAGCGACCCGCTTGATGCCCCCTGCGTCGGCGACCGAGGATCCGCCGTACTTCTGCACTACAAGAGCCACGGCCGGGCCGCTCCTCCCGTTCGCCTGGTTGGCCGGGGCCAGCCGACTTGAGTGTATCCACCGCGGCCGGCCCGTCCCGGGCCTTTTTTGCGCGTCAGCCCGCCGCCGGCTCCTCCGCGACGTCCAGCCTCGCGTGCGCGACCACGGCGTGCAGCGCCCGCAGCGCGGCGCCGCCGTGCGTCCCCCAGTGGTTCACGTACGAGTACTGCCACCACCACAGCGCCTCGGCGGCGCTCCCGGCCTGGTAGTGCTTGAGCCCGTGGATCAGGTCCGCGGCCACGGCGGCGAGATCGTCGGAGAGCCGGAACGGCGTGGCCTGCGTGTCCTGGTAGGGATCGAAGAGCTCGGCGTACTCGTCGAAGTCCGCCAGCCGCTCGGCCAGCCCGCCCCGGAGCGCGTCGAGGTCCGGGTCGTCACCCACGTCGGGTTCCCAGTTGCCCGGCA
>Ga0306920_100000293_pt1 | contig 57868 bp, 52 predicted proteins | sample flu12Cox44000170_FD_204666 | JGI IMG/M metagenome (GOLD analysis project Ga0306920, IMG submission 204666) | Lab enrichment of tropical soil microbial communities from Luquillo Experimental Forest, Puerto Rico - flux4day.12C.oxic.44.000.170 (v2)... | ecosystem: Environmental > Terrestrial >... | reverse complement strand
GACCCCCAGAGCAAAAGGCGCCCCCACATGCTCTCAATAACAGCGGCGAAACTGAAGTGAGACCCGACTGCAGAAAGAAGAAAAGGATAAACGAACTGCGACCACCGCGGAGCGGTTTAGTTCAACAAAGTTTATCTGCGACGAACAATCAAGATGCAACAGCCCTTTCAGGCCGGCAGCCTTTCGGTTGGATTTCCGAAACCGTTTCCATGCTCAAGAATCGAAGTCTCTTGTTCACGACAATCAGTTACGCGGCTATCGGATATTTCCAATATTTGTTCTTCTATTGGTCCCAATTTTACTTCGATACGATTTTGGTCTTGGGCAAGGAAAAAAGCCGAACGTACGCTACGATTCTCAATCTGTCTATGGCCGTAGGAATGCTTCTGGGAGGATGGCTTGCGGACCGGGTGCAAAAACAATTCGGCAAGCGGTTCGGTCGGGCTTTTGTTCCCATGGTGGGCATGGTGGTCAGTGCTCTTTTTGTTCTTATGGGAATTCTGACCCGGGACCCGGATTCGGTTTTGCTGTGGTTTTCGCTTGCGATGGGAGCAGCCGGCGCGTGCGAAGGTCCGTTCTGGGTAACCGCAATTGATTTGGGAGGCAGCAAAGGCGGCACCTCGGCCGCCATTTTCAATACCGGTGGCAATGCTGGGGGTCTCTTGGCGCCTGTCGTTACTCCGTACTTTAGCCGGTATTATGGTTGGCAAAGCAGCATTGGTTTAGCCGGCTTTTTCTGTTTGGCCGGTGCGGCCCTTTGGTTCTGGATCGATCCGGCGGAGCGCTGCAAGAAATAAAATCCGAGATGGTTCCTTCACCGTATCACAGTTACTTTCGGAATCGCCTTTCTCAGTTTCTTCGCCCCTTGTTCGGTGACCCGGGTCTTGTTGACAAACAGGCCTTTCAAATTGCTTAATCCCAGCAAATGATCCAAGCCGGCATCGGTGATGGCGGTGTTAAGGAGAAATATATTTTGCAGTTTGGTCAATTCCTTCAGATGGGCCAGGCCTGCGTCGGTGATTTTCGTGTCGCTGAGATTCAAACGCTGCAGTTTATTCATGCCTTTCAAATTCTCCAGCCCGGCGTCGGTAATGGAGGTTCCAGCCAAATCCAGCGACTGGAGATTCGCCAGGCCGGCCAGCATTTTCAAGCCGTCATCGGTGATTTTGGTGTTTCCCAGCGATAACTCTTGCAGATCGGCCATGCCGTCAAGATGTTTCAATCCGCTATCGGTAATGCCGGTGCGATAAAGAAACAACGTTTGCAGATGGATTAGTTTCTTGAGATGGGCCAAGCCTTCATCCGAAACTTGCGAGGAATGCAAGTACAGGGTTTTGAGACTGGTGAATCCGCTAATTGTTTCCAGGTTGTCGTTGGTGATCGGCGTAAAACCCAAGTCCAGGCTCTCCAAGTCCTTCAGCCCCTCCAGATGCTTCAGGCCTTGGCCGGTTACCTCGGTGCCGGACAGCTTGACCGTTTTCAGGGTGGTCAGCGCGGCCAGCGCTTTAAGGTCATCATCGGTCGTTTTCGTGCGACTCAAATTCACGCCGACCACTTGTTCGCTGGGACTTTTCTTGTCGATTTCCAGTTTGCCGCCCAGGTTCTTAATTGCGGCAATCGCTTTTTCCCGGCTTGTATCGGCCATTACAGTTGGGATTGCACCATGTACGCTCCAAACAAGAATACCAATCAGAACCAACCCAGAAAAGTACCATTTGATCATGTTGAGTTCCCGGAATCATTGAGACATGCCCATTCACCCCATCATACCACCAGCTCGGGAATCGGGCTCCCCCACGGCACCAGTTGATAAGGCCGGTGGAGGCGGTCATGCAGCTCCAGATCGTTGGCGATCCCCAGGCAGTGATAAATGGTGGCGATGATGTCGGCAGGCGTCACCGGGTTGCTGCTCGGCCGGGCACCAATTTTGTCGCTCGAGCCGAACACGACGCCACCCTTGATTCCACCGCCGGCCAGGAGCAGGCTGTAGCAGAAGTTCCAGTGATCGCGGCCGGCATTGTTATTGATCTTCGGCGTTCGCCCGAATTCTCCCATCACGACGACGAGCGTCCGTTCCAGACGGCGGCGCGCGAGCAAATCGTTCAATAGGCTGCTAACGGCCGCGTCGAGTTGCGGCAATAGTTGGTCTTTGAGCTTGGCGAAGTTGTTGCCGTGGGTGTCCCAGGTGGCGTTCGCGTCGGGAGCCCACGATATGCAGGCGACCCGCGTTCCCGCCTCAATGAGCCGCCGTGCCAGGAGAACACTCTGGCCGTAAATATTCCGGCCATACGCTTCCCGAACGGCCGGCGGTTCGCGATGCAGCTCAAAGGCCTTTTGCGTGGCCGGCGCCGTCAGTAAATCGAACGCCTTGGCTTGAAAGCCTTCCATCTCGCGGCGCGGCCGATCTGTTTGCGGCGCCTGCCCCTTGCCTTCCAGTCCGTCCATTAAATGTTTCCGGGCTTGCAACCGGTCGGCACGCACCTCCGCAGGCAGCGACAATTCTGGCATGCCGAAACCCGACGCATTCGGATCGCGCAGCACAAAGAGTGGATCATAAGTCCGCCCCAGCCAGCCGCCGAAGAAGCCCGGTTGTGGCGGTCCACCGGCTCCCTCTGCTGTGATGTACGGCATGGAAACAAAAGGCACCACCGGTGCGCGCGGAGGCCGGCACAAACTTACTACCGAACCGATCGCCGGATAGTCCGTCGGTTTCGCGCCTCCCCCCAGTTCGCCCCGGTCGTGCCCCGTGAGGCCGGCGTACACCGCAGCGGCATGCGAATTGTTCACCCCGTGATGGCAGGAGCGGACCAGAGCCACGTGGTGCTGCAGCCTGGCCAGCCGGGGCAACAGCTCGCTCACGTGAATCCCCGGCACCGAAGAAGCAATTGGTTTGAATTGTCCCCGGATTTCACTGGGAGCATCCGGCTTCATGTCCCACATGTCCAGATGGCTTGGTCCACCATTGAGAAAAACGAGGATGCAAGAATCGGCCCGCGGAGACCGCTCAGGGCGAGCAGGGTTCGCGCCGGCGTTCAGGAGCCGCGGCAATGTCAGATTAAAGAAACTGATGGCGCCGACCTGGAGCAATTCCCGCCGCGAAACTCGAACGGGACCCGGGCAACGCGGTAACAGTGTCATAACCGGTTCCTGATCACTCACAATACAATTCCCAGCTTGCTTCTATCCAGTGTACGTGCCTCGTGCCTCCGCATCAACGTCCAATGACGTCGATGAAGAACGACCAACGACAACGAGGTACCCATAATGAAATGGATTCTTCAATGACACGTCGATAACATCCAAACTCCATCTGCGGCAATCAAAGGCACAGACGGTCGGCCAATCTCTCTTGGCCGCCTGTGCACCCACCTGACAGTTTCCTCGGTTTTTCTGTCATGTTCACGGCAAGAATTTAGGCGGTCGTGCTGGCGTGAATCGCGGTACACTATTATCGCCGTTTCTCTACCGAGCGGGGGCCAGCCTTATGCAGATTGTGAAAATCGTCGCTTGGGAGGAAGATGTGGGCTGACTGGGCTACCTCCAAGATTTCCCTGACTATTGGACGCACGGTGAGACGCATGAGGATCACTGTGGACTTGATTGGTGGTGAATTGCCTGGTATTCACAAAGTCGATGATCTGGTTATCTCAGGAAACGCGTGGACTTGATCCGTGCAATCGAACAGCTCGGTTGCGAGTCCGTGCGACACGGGGGGAAAGCATGATTGGTACCGCAACCTGGCTACTGGCGTATCTCAGCCTGTCCCACGACATCGGGAGATCAAGGATCGTCTGGCCCGTCATATCCTCAAACTGCTGGGCAATCCGCCGACGCCCCCCGTTGGGCGGCCGAAAACTTGAAGACTCACATTGATTAAGATCGCGATCGGACGTGTCTCGAGTGTTATTCGCCCGAGGCTTACGGCCTGTCACCAGGAGTAAATCGACGACGTCGTGTCTTCCATCCGCAAGGCCGATCGAAACCGTCCGACCGTGCTGGACTGGGCGAGCAACTCCGGATGACCAACCGGCAGGGATCTGCAAACGGCCTTGAACTTTTCCAAATCCAGAGAGAGAATCGTAACCATGACCGTGTGGCTCCATTCGTGAAGATTGGTATTTCGCACTATGAATTCTGCTGGGCCTCGAGAGCCTGAGATCAACATGCTGTTCGGCACGGCCGAGCACATCAGAGCCTCCGCCCTGATCTTGGCTGTTGGCCAGGCACCAATGGTTCGCTTTCGCGGCGACATCCGGCGCTTGGATGTCCGGCCGCTGACTGATGACGACATGCAACGCCTCCTACACGACATCATGAGCGACGACGTCGCTCACGTGCTGGAAAAGAATGGCAGCGTCGACTTCACCCATGTTGTTGGGAAAGATGAATGCAAGTTCCGCTGCCGTGTCTCCAAGCAGCAGGGGCAATTCAGCCTCTACGCGCGAATGCTTGGCCAAGCGACCGACGAGGCGTCTGGATGATTCGTCGCGAAATGGCTGACACGTGGTCGTCTGGCTCGGAACGCTGAATTCGTGATCGGCGGGACTGAGAAGCGCTCTATGCCCGTGGGAGAACTGCTGCAGCACGCGGCCAATCACGGTGTGCATCATCGAGGGCAGGTATCGCTGCTGCTCCGGTTGCTCGGCTACAACCCGGACAACTTCGACATCCTTTTTTACTATGCCGAGAAGCACCGTCCGTGGGCGTCGTAACTCGGCAGATTTTATGAAGATCGCGATCGACCGCGGCGCGAGGCGCCATTCGTCCGTGGCTTGAGGTTTGTCACCAAGAGTAAATCGACGACCTCGTGCGTTCCATCGACAAGGCCGATGGAAACTGTCCGGCCGGTGCGAGACTGGGCGAGGAATTCCGGATGCTCAACCGGCAGGGATCTGCCGTCGGCAAGGCAAATGTCGAAAGCTTGGAACGGCCGGGCCTGGTGGAACTTTCTTAATTGCTCGATAGTCATCCCAACCGCTTTACCCGCGGACTATTTTGCGGGCAACCTCGGCAAAGTGTTCAATGGGTGACTGCGAACATTACCAGAAGATCATCGCCCTTGGCGACGGCAAAAAAATGATCGATTCCCGGGTAACCGAGCTGGAATTCTTCGAGAAGCTGGATGCGAAGGTATTCGCGAACCCGTCATGAGAGAGTGCGGAGATACTCGAAAAGTCAGACTTGGCAGTGAAAGTTGAACGAGCCACGGAAATTCTGTAAAATCCTCCAAAACGTTCGAGTAAAGCTTCGAATCCGAAACGAGAAATTGCCATGACCAGAAACCAATTCGAGCAATTGCCGCACGGTCGAACGGGGCGAAGGCGCGTGTCAAGGTTGGCGCCGGCGCTGGTATGTGTTGCGCTGCTCGCTTTCTCCGTGTATTTTTCGTGCGACCTGACAGGCGCTGATCCGGTTGTCGCCAATGCCGTGGCGAAGGCCAACGCATTTCTGGAATCCCTTGATGCCCAAGAGCGCGGCAAGGCGCTCCTCGAGTTCAATAATGCCAAGAAACCGTCGTGGTCCAATTTGCCGGTGACAATGGTGCCGCGCAATGGGCTGCGGCTCGGCGAACTCACCAAACCGCAACGCGCCGCCGCGCTGGACTTTCTGGCCGCCGTTCTCAGCAAGCAAGGCTTTCAAAAAGTCATCGACATCATGAATGCCGACGACCAGCTCGTCCAGGGCAATGCCAACAGAATGCGCTTCGGCACGGACAACTATTATCTCGCCGTGTTCGGCACGCCCTCGGCGACCAAGCCGTGGATGGTGCAGTTCGGCGGTCATCACCTGGGGATCAACGTCACGATCGTCGGCAAGGACACGGCGCTGACGCCGACACACACCGGCACACAACCCGACTCGTTCACGCGAGACGGCAAGACGGTGCGGCCCCTGGGACCGGAAAACGACCTGGCGTTCAAGCTCGTCAACATGCTCGATGCCGGGCAGCAAAAACAAGCCGTGCTCGGCGCCAAACCCAAGAACCTCGTGCTCGGACCGGGGCAAGACGGCAAAACCATTCCGCCGGAGGGGCTCAAGTGCGCTGTTCTCAAGGAAGAGCAGCGTGCCGCGCTCTTGGAGTTGATCGGCGCCTGGGTGCACATCCTGCCCAACGAGGCCGCCGCGAGCCGAATGGCCGTGCTCAAGGCTAAAATCGACGAAACCTACTTCGCCTGGTACGGGCCGACGACCAATGGGAGCGCTGCCTACTACCGAATCCAGGGCCCATCGCTTCTGATCGAGTACGCTCCGCAAGGGAGCACCAATCACATTCACACCATCATTCGCGACCCCAGCAATGACTACGGCAAGGAATGGACCAAATTCTGAGGTACCTTTGCTCCTTCCCACCCCCACGAAATCGTTGTGCGCGAATTGGCTGCACCTTAGCCCGACGCGCTAGCGAGGCCCGTGCTGGCGCTGCGGGCTAAGGTACTGAGGAATCGCCGACGATCATTTATCGGCGCGGACGCAATGGCGACCCGGTTGCCCCTTGCTTTCGAAACTCCTGGTCGTGCTGTGCCCAGAGCGCAGCCAGCTCCTGCACTTTATCGGGATGCCGTGCGGCCAGGTCGTGCGACTCCGAGCGGTCCTTGCCGAGGTCGTACAGCTCCCAGGGCGTGCCCGCGCCGCTGGCGACGATCTTCCAATCACCGACGCGCAGGGCGCGGTTCCCTTCATGCTTGAAGAAGAGGAAGCGGCGCTCGAGCTGGACATCTTTGGCTAATGCGGGCACGAGGCTGCGACCCGGCATCGGCGGGCGCGGCTCGCCGTTCCATGTCGCCGGCGCGGAGGCGCCGGCCAGCTCCAGCAGTGTCGGCACGACATCGACAAAATGGCCAGATGTGTTCCGCAATTCGCCCCGCGCTTTCACCCCCGTCGGCCAGTGGACAATCAACGGCGTGGAGATGCCGCCCTCGTGGGTGAAGATTTTCGATTTCCGCAGCGGCGCATTGGCGAGATTGGCCCACGGCGGTTCGAGGCAGAGGAACGTCTTTGCCGAGCCGGGGGGTGCCTGGGGGTCGTGGCCGTCGCCGCGAACCAGCCGCTCGGCGCTGGCGCCGTTGTCGCTACAAAACAGGATCAGCGTATTGTCCCACTGGCCCGCCTTGCGCAGTTGCTCCAGCACGCGGCCGATCTCGCGGTCCATGCGGTCCACCATCGCCGCGTGAATGGCCATCCGCCACTCCCAGTTATCCTTTTCCTCCGGGCGGACCGAATCCCACGCGGGTACGCCCGGAGTGCGGGCCGAAAGCTCGCAAGTCACAATTCCGAGCTCATGCATCCGATCAAGCCGCCGCTGCCGCAACACGTCCCAGCCGTCTTTGAACCGGCCCCGGTATCGGGCGACGTCCTCCGGCAAGGCTTGTAGCGGGAAGTGCGGGCACGTGAACGCCAGGTAGAGGAAAAACGGATCGCGTGCGTGCTTGTCGGCGTGCTCGGCCAGCCAGTCGATGGCGTGCTGCGCGATCGCAATCGTGGCGTAGTAGCCGTCCTCGGGTTTGGGCTGAGGGAGCAGTACATCATCAAGCTGGTGGTTGCGCGGGCCGAAGTAGCGGTCCTGATCCACGACGAGATACGAGCGCTCGAAGCCGCCCTTGCGTACGGGGCCATCAATATGCCATTTGCCCGAGTGGTAGCTGCGGTAGCCCGCGGGCTTGAGCAGCTCGGGGGCGAGCGCGGCCCATTTCGGCCGCAAGCCGGGCGGGTCGCGGTTCACCTGCTGGGCGTAGTAACCGGTCAGCAGCGCGGCCCGGGACGGCCAGCAACGCGCTGTGTTGTAGAACTGCGTAAAGCGCACCCCGTTTGCGGCCAGCCGGTCGAGGTTCGGCGTTTGCACCTCGCCGCCATAGCAGCCGAGGTCCGAAAATCCCAGATCATCGGCCAGGATGATGACGATGTTGGGCCGCGGAGCCGGGCCGGCAGCCAGGCTGAGCGGTCCGGCCATTACGCCGATCCAGCTCGCCAGCGCAGCGGTCCACGTCATTCGCATGCGTTTCTACTCCAGTTCAACCCGTCTTGATGTTCACGCTCATCGGCCTTCAGGCTTGATGTCCTGCCCCCAATCCGTATGATCCGGTCCGGGCCACTCGTCCACGAAGCTGCGCTGAGCCCAGGCATCCCAGGCAGCTTTGAGTCGGGCGGCGACATCGGGCTTCTCCTTGCTCAGGTCGTGCTGCTCGGTGCGGTCGGCCTCCATGTCGAAAAGCTGCCAGGGGAGCCGGTGACGCATGACTAGCTTCCATCGCCCGTCGCGCACGGCTTTGTTGCCCTCATGTTCCCAAAAGATAGGCTGCTTACGGTCCAGCGGTTTGGCCAGGATGGCCGGGCGCAGACTGATGCCTTCCATCGGCAGGATGGCGTTCCCCTTGAATTTCGCCGGATACCTGGCGCCGGCGAGATCCACGGCAGTTGCCATGACGTCGATCACGTGCCCGGGCTGCTTTTCCAGACTGCCGCGTCGTTCCCTGGGAATACCGTTGGGCCAGTGCACGATGAAGGGGGAACTAATGCCGCCCTCGTGGGTGAAGTGCTTGTAGCGAAAGAATGGCGTGTTGGCGAGCGTGGCCCAGTTCATGCCCAAGAGGACATAGGACCGCGGTCCGCCGATGGGGTCGCCCCCGCGGGTAACGGCTGGCGGGCCGCCCTCGGCGTTGCCGCCGTTATCACTGAGGAACAGGATGATTGTGTCGTCCAGCACGCCGCGCTCTTTCAGGCCCGCCACAAGCAGACCCATGCTGCGATCGATGCATTCCACCATTGCGGCATAGACCGACATGATGGCATCGAATCGTTGCTGCTGCTCCGCTGTAAGCGTGTCCCATCCGGGGGATTCCTTCGGTCGCGGCGTGAGCGGCCATTTGCGATCGACCAGGCCCATCTGAATCTGCCGCGCGTGGCGTTCGGCGCGCAGCTGGTCCCAGCCTTTCATGTACTTGCCGCGATAGTGCGCGATCACATCTGCCGGCGCGCGCAGGGGGAAATGGACGGCGCCCTGGGCGATGTAGAGGAAGAACGGCTTCTTCTCGGCCCGCGCTGCATCGACGAACTTCAAGCCCCACTCGGTGAAAAGGTCGGTCGAGTACCAGTTCTCACCGAAGATGGGCGAGTCTTTCGGGATTTCCTTGCCGTCGAGGTAGAGATGTTGCGTCCCCGGTCGGTCATTCTCCTTAGGAAAATAGACTTCCCCGAAGCGCGAGTTCAACGAGCGCGTGAAGCCGCGCTCCCACGGTGGTGTGCCGTTTTGCTGGCCGAGATGCCACTTGCCCGTCATTGCAGTGTAATAGCCCGCCTCGCGCAGCACCTCGGCAATCGTCACGCAGCGCGGCAGCAGCCGGCCGTGGAACCCGCGTGATGACGGCTCGACCTTGTTGTCCAGCCAGCCCATGCCCGCTTGCTGGGAGTAAAGACCGGTGAGCAATGCAGCCCGCGTCGGACTGCAGCGCGGCGTGTTGTAAAACTGCGTGAAACGCACGCCGTTGGCGGCGAGCCCGTCGAGGTGGGGTGTCGGGATCTCGCTGCCATAACAGCCGATATCCGACCAGCCGAGATCGTCCGCAAGAACGACCACAATGTTGGGACGGCTCGCCTCGGTACTCTGAACGGAAGGCCCCAGCCAGCCGGCCGCGCCAATCAGAGTGAATCTAACCCACCACCATGCCGCGTCGCGCGGCGCCTGCCATCGCGCCGTCATTGAAACCATGTACTTATCCTCCCGCCTTTCCGATTAACCACTTCTTCCAGGAAATACTTAGAATCTTTAGGATTTTCGAGTGAGGTCTTTAATCATGAAAATTATCTTGTAACAACTATAAAAAACTAATGGGAAAAAAATAAGAATACAAAAAATATAATGAAACGAAGGTCTTTTGGAAGAATTGGGTCCCATCCAGAAAAACCACCGATTAGGAAAATTACCAATAGGACAGAACTTATTCCAAAAACGATAAACCCCCAGGCCCATACCAAAAAAATTCTACTTAAATCTTTTTTGTCCTGATTCATTTTGTCGCGGCCGCCATCGATCTGGCTACTCCCCTACAATATTACCTGCGTGATTTATTCGCAACGGTGGTCGTCGGTTCAACTGGTGCAGCAGTGGAGGGAGTGGATGAACGTCAAGAAGATCGCTCTGTTCATCGGGCTGGCTTACCTGCTCGCCTACGCGCTGGTCCCACTCTACTTCGCGCTGGGCGGGACGAAGACGATGCCCGGGTCGCTGCTGCTCGCCATCTCCTACATGTTTATTCCGTTGGTGGTCGCAGTTATTTTGCAAAAGCTCGTGTACCACGCTCCCTTGAGGGGGCCGCTGCGCATCAGCTTTCGGCCGAACCGCTGGTTTGTGGCGGCCTGGCTGCTGCCGCCCGTGATCGCCCTGGCCACGTTTGGCGTGTCCCTGCTTCTGCCAGGCATAACGTTCTCGCCGGAGATGGCCGGTATGTTCGAGCGCTTCCGCGGCCTTATGGCGCCGGAACAGCTTGAGGAGATGGAGCGCCAGGCCAAAACACTCCCGCTGCACCCTTTTTGGCTGGCATTGATACAAGGTCTGATCGCCGGTCCGACTGTGAACGCCATCGCCGCCTTTGGCGAGGAGTTGGGCTGGCGGGGGCTGCTCCTGCGGGAACTGGAAGGCCTGGGCTTCTGGAAAGCATCGGCGATAATCGGCGTGGTGTGGGGATTCTGGCACGCCCCCCTCATCTTGCAGGGGCACAACTACCCCGAACACCCGTGGGCCGGAGTATTCATGATGACCGTCATGACGGTGTTGCTGTCGCCGCTGTTGAGCTACGTAACGCTACGGGCCGCTTCGGTAATCGCCGCCGCCATTTTTCACGGCACCTTCAATGCGACCGCGGGGTTGGCGATCTTGGTCGTCACCGGCGGAAGTGACCTGAGCGTGGGTGTCACTGGCCTGGCGGGTTTTATCGCGCTGTTGCTCGCCAACGTCGGGCTGTTCGTCTTCGACCGCGGCTTCCCGAGCAAGGCCGTCGTCACAATACCGGTCAATCGAGAAATCGGCCCGGACGCCTGATGTTGTTTTTTGAGGAAGAAGTTTATGTTTTGCTCCTCCCAGCTGCCCGTTGTTTGCGTTGGGGCATGCATCGCTTTCGGTTTAACAGCTGTCGATGAAATGCCATCGGTTGCCATTTCCGATGACAGGAAATCCTTCTGCCTCGAACCATCCGGCAAACCGTTTGTTCCGTGGGGCTTCAACTACGACCACGACGATAAGGGCCGGCTAATCGAAGACTATTGGGACACCGACTGGCAAACCGTCGAGGCGCACTTCCGCCAAATGAATAAGTTGGGAGCCAACGTGGTCCGGGTCCACTTGCAGCTTGGCAAGTTCTTGGACGGCCCGCACAAGGTGAACGACAATGCGCTGGATCGGCTGATGAAACTGCTTCGCCTTGCCGAGAAGGAACGTCTCTACCTCGACCTGACCGGCCTTGGCTGTTACCACAAGGTTGATGTTCCTGCCTGGTACGACAAGCTCTCGGAAAAGGATCGCTGGGACGTACAGGCGTGGTTCTGGAAGGCCGTGGGGGGACAATGCAAAAACAACCGTTCCGTCTTCTGTTACGATCTGATGAACGAGCCGGTTGTGCCGGGCGGCCGGCGAAAAGATGGTGATTGGCTGGGACCACCTTTCGCCGGAAAGCACTTCGTCCAGTGCATCACGCTGGACCAGGCAGGCCGGCCCCGGCCCGACATCGCCCGGCAATGGGTTCGGCACCTGACCGCTGCCATTCGAGAAACGGACAAGCGGCATCTGATTACCGTGGGACTTGTGGACTGGAGCCTGGATCAGCCTGGCCTGACTTCCGGCTTCGTCCCGGCGCAGATCGCGGACGACCTCGATTTCGTCAGTGTCCACCTGTATCCCAAGAAGGGGCGAGTAGATGAGGCATTGAAGACGATAGCCGGCTTTGCGGTCGGCAAGCCGGTGCTGATCGAGGAGACATTCCCCCTGGCGTGTTCTCAGCAGGAGCTTGAGGAGTTCATCGAGAAATCGAGGAGGCACGCGGCAGGCAGGCTCGGTTTTTATTGGGGCAAACCGCCCGAAGAGTTACGCCGGTCCAGGACGATTTCGGATGCGCTGATGTTGGGCTGGCTGGAGCTGTTCGAGAAGAAGGCGAAGGAGATGAGGCCGTAACCTAAGCTAAGCCGGTGTCGGAAGGTGGTCATTGTGTCCAATTCGCTTTGGTTCCAATAAGTAAAGTAATGACTAAATTGTGACTCAAGACGAAAGGAGACTGTCATGTTGAGAATTTTCAAACCGAGTCTTGCCCTTGTTTTGCTCATTCCTTTGGTTCTGGGAGCGCCTTCATTAGCGCGGGCCGATGATTTCGACGGCCATTTTGAGGTGAGTCTCATCGATCCGGGCCCCGACCACCTCTACGCGATCCTGTTACAGGGAACGGTTTCTTTCCTTGGCGATGTGTTTGGATTGGGAGGCGCGCGATTTGACCGGGAAACCGGCGAGGTTTCGGATGGGCAACTCTCCCTCATCGATGGCAACGGCGACCACGTCCTGATTGATTTTGCGGGAGAGATCGATATCGATCCCGAAACGGGGGATCCCTATCTGATCGGTCAATTCTCAATCGTGGGTGGCGATGGTGCCTGGGAAGGAATTAGCGGGGATGGGATTTTGATGAGCAATTCCCCTTACGATGCGCCGATCCCGATCGATTTGCAAGGCACGTTTACCCTGCCTTGATTGCTTTTTGACCACCGGGGGAGCCGTGCGGAGGGTTCGCCGTGTCCGGCTGGAAAGCTTACCTCGACGACATCATCTTCGGCTTCCGGAAACACAAGGAGCTCGCCGAAAAAGCGTTCCGGCAAGTCGACGATCGGGGTTTCTTCCACAAGCCGGGCGAGCACTCCAACAGTATCGCCATTATTATCAAACACGTTGCCGGGAATCTGGCCTCTCGCTGGACGGATTTCCTGACGACAGACGGCGACAAACCCTGGCGCGACCGGGACGCCGAGTTCCTCATCGGCCCGGAAGATACCCGGGAGCGCCTTCTTGCCGCCTGGGATGCAGGCTGGGCATCCCTTTTCCAAACCCTGGCCGGTCTGCACGAAGAAGACCTCCTGAAAAAGGTAACCATTCGCAGGGAAGAGCACACGGTCTTTCAGGCGATCCATCGGTCGTTGACTCACACTGCGTACCATGTCGGGCAGATCGTTTACCTGTTGCGGCTGGTCACGAAGGAGGGCTGGCAGTGGATCACCATTCCACCGGGCCAGAGCCAGCAGGCCAAAGACGCGGGCGGCAAATACCTGAAGTAACTACCTCTACAGCATCAATTTTCAAAATGGGCAAGAATGAGGAATGCTGCCTCTTAGCATAACGCACGCCAACCTGTTACAATCGCTTCTGAAAAATACGTTTCGTCCACCACCCCCCCGGCCCCCGTGGACCTATTTGCAAACCCTGGACGTATCGACCTCCTTTGCGACGTATTCCCGAACCCTCAATCTGACCTCTACTTATGACTCCCTAAAAAGCGCCTCTCCGCTGCGACGTATTCAACCCGCGATGAACGTATTCTTCTCTTCGAATTTTGCATTTTTCATTTTGCATTTGCTTGACACTTTCAGCTCCTGCCCCCCTTGACCACGAACCCCGCCTCTCGACTGAACACAAATGACCAATGACTAAATCGGTCGTTGCATCGTCGCGTGCAACGAACAATCACGGACAAATGAAGACTGACCAACCACCACCGATGACAGACCAGTGACAATTGGCGACGTCGTTGCGTCGTTGCACGCAACGCGGCCCGGCTGCATTGCGTGCATTGCACGCATTGCATGCAACGACCGCAACGACCGCAACGACGAGATGACTTCCAATGACAGCCGACATCGCGCGGTCTTCGTAGCCGACGCGTTTACATGCAGACCCGATGACAGGAACAGTAATCTGAATCGAAGGAGCGGCGATGCGTTCGAAACTGTCATTGCCAGTCGTCCAGCTTCAGACTGAGTTGCTGGCCATGTCCGCAATCCGCAGCCGAGCTGCGCCCTTGAAAGAAGGGCAACCGACTGCATCAGGGTTCCTGCCGCTCCAAGACAAAGAGCATATGCATAACTCCGGGCCGCGTAGTGAATTCCTTCGGCCGCGGAGCACCTTGAACCGCTGTGCAGATTTTCAGGCGTTCCCCCTCAAATACGTAGATCCCGGGTTCTGTCTTGGTGCCTAGGAAATCGATTTCTTTTGGGCTTTTCTTGGCATCCAACTTAAAAGTAGCTTTTTCCCCGCTCCGAGAAAGGATCAGCTTTCCCCGGTAGTCGCGAAGAATCTGGTCTCCTTGGAAGATTAATCGCAGCGCCCCGATCTCTTCGGGCGCTGGCTGGCCTGCGAGTTCCGCGAATACGGGCTTCCAGGTGCCTTGCAGTTTTTCCTTATCCGCCTGAGCGGACTTCTCCGCGGAGTTGTTTTCTCCGAATTTGAAAATGGCGACCACGATGACCACCAAGGCGACCACGGCGAACATCGCAAACGTGGCCCATATTGCGGCTTTTGAGCCGGGCTGAGAAGAAGGTTCGTAGGACGGGTCATAGCGCGATTCTTGTTCGTCCCCGGCAGGCGCGGGGAGTTCGATCCGCTTCTCGGTAATCGGGTTGAAGTGGGTCGCGCAACGAACGCACACGATGGTCTTGGTCATGTCGTCGATGGATAGAATGATCGGCCGACCGCAACCAGGACAATCGACGTTCGGCAAGGCATTCCCTCGAAGATAGATACTGATGAATTTCAGAGATGAGAGGATTATCCCCTCCCGGAAGTCGAAATGCAAGCAAATAAACGAAACTTGTAGCTTTGTCCCCGCTTTGTTAAACCAGTCTAAAAAAACTGGTCAGATTTGAGGAGGGAATAATGACGGCCATTGGTGTGTACCATGCCAAAACTCAGCTGTCGAAGTTATTGAAGCGCGTTCGCCGGGATGAACGGTTCCTGATTCGCAAGCACGGACCGCCAATCGCTTAGTTAGTGCGGGCCGAACCCCGGACAGAACCGGACGTGAAGGAGATCATCAAGCAGATGCGGGAATTGCAAGAGCGCGAGGGGCCAACGCTCGGACCCGGCCTGGCGATCCGGAAACTGCCGCGAAGCAAGCAGGCGATTCTAAGCCGGCCTGCGAAAGGCTACCATTCGGTGACTTTCGCGAAGACCTCCGCTGCAAACGGCACATAACAATGTCTCGAACCTATGGGTTCGCAAACATCCGGATATATCCCTTGATCGCCTGGCCCTACCACTTGACTGTCCTCATCGAGGAGCACGTCGTTCCAAAGTTGCTGATAAGCAACCACGTTAATTCCATCGATTCGTTCAAAACCTGGATCTTGAGAAAAGCTGTTCTCTTTATTCTCTTGGGAAACAGGAATTTGAGGAACTGTTGATCTTGGTAGAATTTGGGTCACGATCAAATCCGAAGGTGACTCTCGTTTCGACGTACTGTTTGTGTTCAAGACTAAATCAGAACTCGCTCGCATGGGACCGAAAATGTGCCCTGTGTTGAGCAAAATGGAAACATTATTTGAATCGGTATTTGCAACGGCTAAATCGGGAAATTGATCACCATTGAAATCCCCAACGGCGACCGAATGGGGCAACCTGCCGACGCTAAAATTTACAGCTTTTGCAAAAGTGCCGTCTCCGTTTCCTAAAAGGACGCTTACTTCATCACTGACGCTACTCGCTACTGCCAGATCAGAAATCCCGTCGGCGTCAAAATCACCGACGGCAACGGAATGGGCGTGACTGCCAACCTGGTAATTTTGAGGAGCTTGGAATGTGCCATCACCATTGCCCAACAATACGCTCACTGTGCTGGTGTCCCCACCGCCAAAAGTGAAATTCGCTGTCACCAGGTCGATATTTCCATCGCCATTAAAGTCGCCCATGTTGATGGCGGTTGGATCAGAGCCGGTTGCATAATTGACGGAAGGTTGGAATGTACCGTCACCGTTGCCCAACAACACGCTTACGGTGTTACTCCCCTGGTTGGCCACGGCCAAGTCCAGGTGGCCATCGTTGTTGAAATCCCCGACAACAACATCACGGGCAAACACCCCTGTCGCGTAATTAACTGGCGGCCGAAAAGTGCCATCTCCGTTTCCCAAGAGGACACTGACGTCGTAACTCCCCGTATTGGCCACGGCCAGATCGAGAAAGCCGTCACCATTGAAATCTCCGACAGCCAGGGCTATCGGGCGGGAACCGGCGCGATAGCTCACGGGAGGTCGAAAGGTTCCATCGCCGTTACCCAGGAGAATGCTGACCGTGTTGGAATAATCGTTTGCCACTGCCAAATCGAGGTTCCCATCTCGATTAAAGTCGCCGGTCACGACATATATGGGCCCGCTATTCGCGGCGTACTGGACAGCATTTTGGAAAGTGCCATCGCCGTTACCCATTAAAACACTCACGGTGTTGCTGTAATAATTCGCCGTGACTACGTCAGGGATTTTGTCATTATTAAAATCGCCTACCGCGACGTTATAAGGACCAGGGCCAACGTCATAATTGACTGCGGGAAAAAAGAGATTCGAATCTAATAGCGTACGATCTTCAAGATATTCTAAACGAGGTTTGTAGGTGAGATGGACTCTGAGGCTCCATCTTTTGCCAATTTCTTTCAACATTTGGTGACGTAACATTGATGCATTCTCCTCCTTCGATGAGCCTTGCAGAGTAAGTGTTTTTTTCGAGAACATTTATACACCCCCCCCAAGCGTTGACGTAACGAAGCGATCAACCGCGAAAGTCGATGGGCCAACCATCGACCAATTCAACTATTGATTGACAACAAGCCCGGCCCGGCGTAACTACGTTCGACCCATTAGCCCACCAGACTGTTCGTTTCATCAATCTCGCGGGCCACACCCAACGTCCCGTCTGCCCACGTGACCGCGCCGCGATTGCTGCTCCAACGGGGGCTATCTACGATTCCGATGCACGACAAGAAAGCGGTTCACGGATGGCTCGATTATCAGTACCCGAGTAGCACTTGTCAAGAAAAATTCTCAGCCGTCGCCCACTCAATTCACCCCGTTGTCTTCATCTTGGCCCGAAGACCCTCGGTTTCATCGCGGCTGGGCCAGCGATGCTTGACAACTGTCATTTTCCAACCTAGCTTTTAACAACCCCCCATCACTAAGCGATTCCCCGTCTGTCCGGTGTCTTCTCCAACGCGGCTCCCGTCTTTCGTTCGCAAATGAAGGAAAATGTCTATGAAAAAGATACTGTTTTTGACAGCTGCCTTGGCGTTTGCAACCGGTGGAGCAATCCCGGCCGACGACGGGTCCTCAATACCGTCCGGCTTGGGATCTGGCGGAAACCTGGGGCAGTTTATGCAGGGGCTTGGCGCCCCCGGCATTAACGGCACTTCGCCTTTTACAAAGGGTCTAGGACAGGTCGTCAGCGGCTGGACCCAACAAGGGATCCACGGGCAGGAATTGCCCGATCGCATCCACTGGCTCCAGAGCATGCGGGCGGAAGAAATGGCCCAGCGGACGCGATGGATGGACCAACGCGCCTTCGACCGAGGCGACCGCTCTCGCGACATCCGCGAGGACCGGCGTGAAATCCGTAACGACGAACGTCAACTGGCTCGGGATCGCGAAGACCTGCGCCGCGACCTCCGCGAGCGGGACGGCCGATTGCGCGATCGCGACATCCGCGAAGACCGGCGTGAAATCCGCAACGACGAACGTCAACTGGCCCGGGATCGCGAAGACCTGCGCCGTGACCTCCGCAACCGAGACGACCGCCTTCGCGATCGCGACCCGGGTGATCGGGATCGCGAAGGCCGTTTCGGGGATCGAGGTGGCCGGGATCACGAGGACAACGGGCTGCATCGCGGCCGGGACAAGGATTGGGCTGACCGCTCGCGCGATCGCGACGACCGCAGCATGAGGGATCATGAGGGGCGGAGAGAGCGAGACGACCGCGGCACGCGCGATCACAATCCGCGCCGTGACCGGGAGGACCGCCGTAGCGACCGCGACGACTTTGCCAGGAAGGACCGGGATGCTCACATCTCGAGCAGTCATGGGCATGACTCCAGGGGGAGTAAGAATGACGATACCGCCAGGCACACCGGCGCTCATGCCGGGCATCACGAGAATCATGCCGCTCATAACTCTGCCCACGATACGACGACGCATGGCGCGGGCCACAATACCGCTCATCACTCGAGCCATCCCTCATCAACAAACTCGAAAAGTCCGGTCTCGGCTGGTAAGGGTGGCAAGGGTAAGAAGTAAGGACGTTCGGCCATTGCGTCATTGAGGAATCCGGGGATTTGTCCGAGGTAAAGCATGAATTCGGCACTCCGAAAATCCATTGTGGCGGCCATGGTGGTCGTGTTGCTGGCAGGGACAGCCCTCGTATTGCGCAGTTCCGACAAATCCTTTGCGGACTCCAACGCCGAGAAACCGGGGCCCGCAACGACCCCAACCGCCGATCTTCCCGCCGGGGAGCAGGGTCCCAGGGCCGCCGTGTCCGCTCGATCCGCTGACGAGTCGAAAAGCGCTCAGGAGCGGCGCCAACTTCTCGAGACTGTCGGCGCGCTGACCAGCGCTCATTTTTATCAGACCTACCTCAACATCGGTCTCATTGCCGATGGCAAGGCGAAGGGCGTGTTTACCGACAGGGACGCCGACAAAGTCCTGGATTCGGTCCTTTCACTCCTGAGCTCAATCGATCGGAATCTCGCAGCCCTGGCCAAAATGGACCTGGACAAGCGCGATCTGGATAGCCTCGATCAACTGCGGGACTTGTCCGCCCTGCTCGCTCAACAGGGGAAAGAATTGAAAGCCTTTTGGGATGGCGGCAAAGAGGAGGACGCCGCCCGATATGACGATGCCCGAAAAAACTCGTGGGCCACCATCGGCAGGCTCACCGGCATTGGGCGCTAACTGACAGGAGTCCGAGATGGGGCATCAGCGATTACCGGTTAGAAAGGCGGATTCCATGTCAGTGAATCGCTGCCAGGATTCTAAACGACCCTATTTGGCAGTTCTCATTGTGCTGGCGGGAATTTCTTCTCCCGCTCAAACATTTGCCGACGACGGCCGCTCTTGGGTCGGCCGGAAGATCGTGACCAGGGAGCAGGGCGTCTGGATTGGCCACAGCGAACCGGAATTCCCACGACTTCGGCTGTTCCGAAGGCATGTCAATGTCACCGAGCTGACCGACCTGACTTATACCGTACTCCAGGAGCAGGATGGCTGGCTGAGCGTGCGTCATCGGGGCATACAGGATTGGCTCCCTAAGGAAAAGGCGATCCTTCTCGCGGGTGCCTTGCCCTATTTCGATGCGCAGGTTCGTGCCAATCCCAGGGACCCATTCGCATGGGCTCACCGTGGCCGCGCCTGGCACGAACAACAGGACTATCAAAAAGCCTTGGCCGACCTGAACGAGGCCATCCGGTTGGATTCCGATCGCTCCACCTGGTATGCGAATCGCGGCTTGGTCTACGATCGGCTGGGTGAATACGACCGGGCAATCGGCGATTATGGCGAGGCCCTCCGGCGCGATCCGCTGGACGCGCAAAGCTATAACAACCGGGGCCTCGCCTATCGCGCCAGAAAAGATAATACGCAGGCAATCAGGGATTTCAGCCAGGCTGTTCGCATCGATGCGAGCTTGGCCGATGCGTACTTCAATCGGGGAAATGCGTACAAGGCGAAAGGGGAACTCGCTCAGGCCATCGGCGACTATAACGAGGCTGTCCGGCTCGATCCCGCATGGGTGAATGCCTATTTCAATCTCGCCAACGCTCACCGAGCCAACAAGGAATACGATAAGGCTGTCAGCACGTACCGCGAAGTCATCCGTCTGGATCCGGAAGATGCGGATGCTTTCAGCAATCTCGCCTGGCTGCTGGCGACGTCCCCGGACAAAAAAGTCCGCGACGGCCGCCAGGCGGTCGAGTATGCGATGACGGCCTGTGACCTGACTTCGTGGAAAGCGTCTTACTTCCAGGCCACGCTGGCCGTCGCCTGCGCCGAAAATGGTCAATTCGAGCAGGCCATCAAGTGGCAAAAGCGAGCCCTCGAGTCGTCTCAATATGAAACGGACGAAGGGAAGGAGGCGCGCCGGCGGCTGGCGCTTTTCCAGGACGGCAAGCCGTACCACGAAGAATAAATGCCGCAATTTGTGCCAGGTAGTTTCGCCGGACCGCCGACCGCCGCCCACTCAATTCGCCGCATTGTCTTTATACATGTCGTCTTGTGCTCTTCATTCAAACCCCAAAACGGCATGGTTCAAAATGACGCGTTCTTGGGTGGCACGCCCTGAGTCTTCGAAGGGCGTGCCGGCGCCACAAAGTCCGCAGAATCACGCCCTTCGAAGACTCAGGGCGTGCCAGCCAAGCTTGAACCATGCCCCCAAAACCTTGCGGGCCTCTTCTGGTTGACGACCTCTCTCGCACCGGATAACATCCTCGGCAGGGGTGCGAAAAGAACATGGCCTCATTAACCATCCTCGGCGGCGGCAACACAGCATTCTCGGCGGCCGCCAATCTGACTCTCTCCGGCCACCTGGTTACGTTGTGCGAATTGCCGACCTTTCCGCACACCGTCGATCCCATCCAGTCAACCCGGCGCATCGATCTCGATGGTGTCGCTAATAAAGGAAGCGCCTACCTGGTGAAAGTCACTACCAATTTCGCGGAAGCTCTTGCCGTCAATGATCTGGTGCTGATCATCGTTCCCGCGTACGCCCATCGACCGTTCGCCGAAGCGTGCGCGCCCCATCTTCGCTCGGACCAGATCGTGGTCCTCATGCCGGGGACGTTGGGCAGCCTGGAGTTTGCCCGAATTCTGCGCGAGCGTCGCTCGGTGGCGGAGGTCATATTGGCCGAGACCGATACGGCGCCCTACGTCTGTCGCAAGATGGCACCTGCAGCTGCCCACATTTGGGGCGTCGTCAAGAGCCTGGGTTTGGCGGTCTTTCCAGCCGTTCACTCGGAGCGCGTGCGCGATCGACTGGCGCTGATCTTTCCGGGGATCCGGCTATATCCGCACGTGCTCGCCTGCGGTTTGTCGGCCATGAATCCCGTCGTCCATCCCGCCGGAGTGTTGCTCAATGCCGGCCGCATCGAATACGCGCGCGGCGACTTTTATTTCTACGAAGAAGGTGTGACGCCGGCGGTGTGTCGATTAATCGAGGCGCTTGATCGGGAGCGCTGTGCGATCGGCCGCGCGTTTGACCTCGAATTGCTGCCCGTAGCCGATGCGTTTCACGCCGCCGGTTTCGGACCTCGGGGCGACCTGTGGTCTGCGATCAACGGCAGCTGGATGTTGACCCAGTTGCGAGCGCCCGGCGCTGTCGAAACGCGTTGGCTTACGGAGGATGTGCCGTACGGCCTGGCTGCCTGGGCCGCCCTGGGCGAGCAACTGGGAACGCCCGCTCCCGTCATGCGCGCGGTGGTCGAGCTGGCATCCGCTGCTACCGGCCTCGATTTCTGGCGATGCGCGCGAACTCCGAGCCAGCTCGGTATTGCGGGGTTATCCAACGATCAATTGCGAGCTTATCTGCAAACCGGCTGCGGAATTTAGACCAAAGCGGAAGACGATATTTATGAGACTTTTGTGGGTTTCGGCAGGAATACGGTGGCCGGTAGGCCAAAGACGCTGGCTACTCTGTGCATTTGCTTGACAGTGAAGCGGCGCTTGCCGGTTACCAAATCGCTCACGGTAGCCTTGGCGAGACCAGTTACGCGCATCAAGTCGGCTTGCGACATCTGCCGTTCGTCCAGCATGTAAGCCAGCAGCTCGTGAGGCGGCAGCGGAGCAATCGCGTGGTGTTCCTGTTCGTACACGATTATCAGATCGGAGAGCGCATCGAGGTAGGCCTGCCCGCCGTCGTCCAGTTTATCGCGCAATAAGGCATCAACGACCGACTGGGCTGCGGCCAGGTCTTCGGCGCTGCGGATACTCGTGAGTGGGTGCCGCTTGACCAAGTTGAAGTACGTGTCGGACACGCCGGTCGATCGTGCGGCGGTTTTTGTTTGGCTCATGACTTCGGCCTTCGCTTCAAGGTTTGGTTCTTGATCCGCGGCGGGCGGCGCGATCAAGTCCCGGTGAGGACGACTTTGAAGTTATGGAACACTTCCTGTCCCGAAGCGTCGGTGATTGTCAGCAACACATCGGCCCGCCGCTCGCTGAAGTCCTGAGGAACCGCCCAGGTCACCTGACCCTCCGGCGTCACCTGCATCCCGGTCGGCCCGTACTCCAATTTTACGCGCGGACTCCCCTTCTTGGAGCGGATGTCTAGCCGATAGCTGAAAGTCGCACCCTTCGTCGCACCCGGCGACTTTGAGGCGACGAACAGGTAATCCACACCCGCCTTGTTCAGCATTTCGACAAGATCAACGCGCCGTAGCAGCACGCGGTCACTCGTGGCCTCCTTGGCGAGGGTCACGAGCAACCCCGTCCGCGGATAATAGTGAACGCGCTGCTCCCAGTACAAAGCACTCAATTCCTTCAATTCATCGATGTCATTCGCGGTTACCAGCAATTGGCCATCGTCCGAATAGAAACCTACATGGCTTACCGCGGGCAAGTTGGGGGGCGCTTTCTTTCCGAACGGCGAACCAGGGAGTGCCGCGGCGCCCGAATGAAGGGCGAGGAAGTAGCCGGGCTCGTGCGCCGGCACCAAGTACGCTTTGCCGGTGAGTCCTGCAATTTTCTTGGCGGTGAAATCGCGGCCCACGATTGCCCACGGTGTGAAAATCAGCCGCGCATCCGCGCTCGGAAGGGCAAAGACTCCCAAGCTGAATTCGAATTTGTCATAGGCGCCGACCTGTTTGCCATTGTCGAAGATGGCCATGTCCATGCCGGCCCAGCCGCCCGCCCAGCCGAGCAGCATGGTGCCGTCCGGCGAGACCCGCATATGCAGCGGCCCGTAAGCGTTGCTCGGACTCCAATGATTCCAGTTCACCTCGGTCGTGGTCAGGCGCGTGAGGTCCAGGGCGAGCGTACGTTTCTCACGCGGCAGATACACGAACAGCGGTCCGGGGGATCCAGACCCCATGCAGATTTGATGAATATCATCGCCGATGAGGGCGGCTGGCAAGTGCGATGTCCGTTCTTTCTCGAAGGTGTCCAAATTCCAAATCTGTATCAGCTTGGCGTTGGGATATAGGACAGCCAGGCGGTTGGCGCCGGCGGCGAAATGGATGGCGTCCTCGGCCACCGGCAGATACTTGGCGATGCGCCCTGTCTTCACGTCGAAGACGGCCAGTTGCCTCAGGCTCGCCAGGTCCAGGATGAGATAGCGGCCGCCGCCGCCAACTACCACCTCTCGGACTGCTGCGGGCAGTGCGACTTCCCCCTTCAGCTGCGTCGGAAGCTGCGGTTGGACTGCCACGGGCGGTATGGGCTGAGCCGGCCTGGCAGTGACAGGCGGTTGGTTCGGTGGCGGAGCAGCGGGATGAACCGGGGGTAACTGCGGAATCGTCCCCGCGACGATGGGGGGTTTATTCGTCGGGAAAGGTTGACCGGCCGGCTTGTTGGGGGTGGGAACATTTGGATTGGGCGTCGTTTGGACGACTGCCCCATCCTGTGGCAGGGTCAGGGACTCGGGCCGGGCAAATCGTTGCCGGCCGGCGCCATCGACATAGACAATTTGAAAGGTAAACGCGTTGTTCCGGTCGCTTGGGGAGATTCCAAAAGTGCCTTCCAGGCGCGAATCGGCTATTCGGAGGGCGAGCTGGTGAGACCCAGCGATTTGAGCCCAATTCCCCTCCTTATCTGGGGGCAAGAATCCTTCACGGACGCCGGTCACGCGATAATGGAGGACCGCGCTTCGGATGCGCCGCAAGGGATCCTGCAGAGCCGCCGACACCTCGAACGGCACACTGGTGCTGGATACGGCCCCGGCCTGGCGGATGCTCGTGATTGCGCCGACCCGGCCATCGACCATCCGCATCACCGCGCGCCCCGGAATGGCCAGCCCGATGCCGCTCCCCCGAATCGTGGCCGCCGCAACACCGACCAGGCGGCCATCACTATCCAGGACCGGACCACCGCTGTTGCCCGGGTTGAACGCGCCATCAATCTGAATCGCGATGGGCTCATCCCATTGGTTACGGCGAATGCTCGAAATGCTCCCCCGGCCGACGGTGATCGCAGGATTGCTCTTATCGAGTGAGAGGGCCTCGCCGAACGGAAAGCCGTAAACGACGACAGGCAAAGTCTCTTGCAGGTGGGGCGCGGAGCTGGTGTCGATCGGCTTGGGAAGATCGGCGTTCTGATTGACCTGGAGCAGGGCGAGATCTTGGTCGGTGTCCGCGGCGACCACCTGGGCGGGCGACGAATGCTCTTGCCTGGTGCCACTCCAGAAGATGATGGAGATTTGGGGAGCCGGTAACGCCACCCCTGCGTTCGCCATTTGACGGCCGCGCACGCCGCCAGCACCTTTGAGGCCAATGACATGCGTATTGGTGATGATGTAACCGGTCTGCCCTTCCAACCCGACGAGGAAGCCGGACCCGGTTATCCGGGTCGAGCCGGAGGCGACCTTAATAAAGACAGTGGCCGACTTCAGGTCCTCTACCGTCGTCGCAAACTTAGGGGCGTCAGGACTCGGCATCGGTTCCGTCTTCGTCGGACGCTCTTGCGCACGGTCCGAGGCACTCTGATTTGCAGGTTGGAGAAACCAGGCCGCGGTCACGCCGATCGCTACCGCGAGCACGACCGCCGCTACCAGGCCAAGCCACAGCACCGCTGAGCGCGGCAAGAATGTTGCTTCGCCGATCGGTATCTTCCCGGGTCGATGCCCTCTGCTTTGGCCAAGCTTCGCCATGTCGGGAATCGGAGGAGGCGAAACGACTTCCGCCTCGACCACTTCGACAACCTCTACCATGGCAGGCGGACCCTGCACCGGTGCAGGAACGACAAATTCCTGCCGGCAGTTCTTGCAGCGTATTCGTTGTCCCGCATACTGATCCTTCACCCGGTAAAACGTTGCACAGCGGGGGCACGATGTTGGAATAGCCATGGCGAGGTTGCTCCAAAGTGCGCGCGATTTTTAAGAGCCCGCGCAAATCACCCGTAGCATTGATTGCCACCGATTTTACAGCTGGTTTTGTCTACCAAATCTTTAGCCTGATTCTACCTCCCGAAGAGACGATTGCAAGTCATTTCCCTGGTGGTGTCGGGGCCAAGAATCGCGTTTCAGCCGAAAAGCCCTCGAGCCCACAACGTGTGAGATCCCAGGCAATCGCCCCGGAAACAAGAGTTGAGGAGCAACAGACACAGCGTAGCCGTTTGCCGCAATCGATAAGCACGCCACGCCCTTGCGGCACAATCGTTGACAACAACGAAGACTTATTTTTTGGGCTCTGGCATCGCTTTCGCTTTTTCCAACCACACCTCGGCTTCAAGCCGATGGTACTTTGCTTGAGCAACGTCCTGAATCGGAATTCTGGCGGCGTTAAATCTTTCCACCTGCTTTTCTTCAATCTGTTTCATGCGCTGCCAGTGTGCCTCCAGTGCGGCGATATGGTCTGCTTTTTTTTCGGCGAGGTCGCGTTGTGCATCCAGGACCCTGCGCGAAGCAGCGCACAGAAAATCTAACCATCCTTTGCCGACCAGAAATTCGTTCATTCTGGCTTCGAATTCCAGACTGGCCGTATCCAGTTTTTGTTTCAAAAGCGCGTTGATTTTTTGCGCTGACTCATCCGCGGGCCTGGCGCTGGTGCTAACGCCGGTATTTTGGTTCGCCTGTACCGTCATCCGTTTGGATGGTACCGCTCGATGCTTTGCCCAGTCGACTGGAACCCGGGCAGCACAAAGGCCCGGGCCGCCGGCCAACAAAGCCATGGTTGATAAAAAAATGCCAATTGTCTTCACCCTTGCTGAGAACATTGGAGAAACTCCCTCTGCCACGATGGCAGCCAACCTACCCTATGAAGTCGATTTTACGGACCCAATTTGACGTTTGGCTGTTCGAAAAACACGGCCCAGCAGTGTTTTGTAGGAGGGCGGATAGGCCATTCCAAGGCTCAACAGCAGACTTCAAATCCCCGACCTGGACAAACAATTGAACCATGGCATGACCTTCGGGCGGCGAAGGCCAGATTCTACCTTGAATGCCTGTCTCCGACTTCGTACCGCTGCCGCGAAAACAAACATGTAGCGCGATACAATATGCGGGTGGTCTTCGCCCAGCACCCATCACGCCAGAGGCCAGCGGGATGAATCGATTGCACGAGCTTGAAAAAGAAATCTCGGGGCTTTCGCCGGAGGAAAAAGCCCAAGTGTTGCAGTGGATGGTGCGCGATGTCAGCGGTTTGTTTCCAGGGATTGAGAGCACCCCCGGCGTCTGCGGAGGTGAACCGTGCATCCTCCGCACGCGCATTCCCGTCTGGGTGCTGGAACGGGCGCGTCAACTTGGTAGCAGCGAGGCCGACCTGCTTCGTGCCTACGCGACGCTGCGAGCCGAGGACCTGGTCAACGCCTGGGCCTATGTAGATGGACACCGGCAAGCGATCGAACAGCAAATCCGGGAAAACGAGGAAGCCTAGCGTGGCACGACTGTATGCCAATGAGAACTTCCCGTTTCCGGTGGTCGAAGAATTGCGACGGCTCAGCTACGATGCCCTGACCGTGTTGGCATTAAGTCTATTTACGGCCGCGGGTGCCTGCACCGCCCAGGTCATAGAGGCTATGCCACTTGACGCCCGCCGGCAACCGCCCGTAAAGCACTCCGACCGTTCGGATCCTGGAAGCCAAAACCAGCCCCGCACCGACCTCTACGGCGACCCGCTGCCGCCGGGCGCCTTGGCACGGCTCGGTTCGGTTCAACTTCGGCATCAAGGCTTAACCGATTTGGTTTTCTTGCCCGACAACCGGACGCTGGTCTCATCGGGTTGGAATCGTGAGATTCGTCTCTGGGACGCGTCCACGGGAAATCTCGTACGAACAACTCAGCTTCAGGGAACTGCCGGACCCGGGCGCGGCTTGGCCCTGTCTCCCGATGGGAAAACGGTCGCCTGCTGGGATAGTGGGAAACTCTATTTTTGGAATGCGGCCACCGGCAAAGAAATAAAAAATATTCCCTGTCCACGCACTGAGGATTCTTTTAATTGCAATTTTTCGCCCGATGGCCGGATACTGACTGTGGGAACGAGTGCCACTAAGCTTGTCCTCTGCGACTGGCGCAATGAGAAGCAACTCGAGATCAATTTGCCGGCGAAATTCGACAGCATCGATAGCACCTACCATACCTGCTTTTCCTCAGATGGAAAATTAATCGCAACGGGAGCTGGCATGCATCAACCTCTTTGCATATGGGAAGTGGACACCGGCAAGGAAGTTCGCAGAATTGACGATCAAGCGACTATTTCTGCGTTTTCCCCCGACGGGAAACTTCTTGGCGTAGCTTCCATGGTCGATGACCTTCGCAAGGGCACGGTTTTTCGATTGCGAGAAGTGACAACAGGGAAACAGGTTTTGCAAGTTCCTTTAGTCGGAAAAAAGCTTTTTTGGTGGATCGACTTCTCTCCCGATGGCAATACGATCGCGCTAAGCGATCCTGAAAACACCTATCTACTGGACCGGCACACCGGCCAGGAGATCCGCCGGCTACCCGGAAGTGGGCGCATGGTCTTTTTTTCCAAAGATGGCCGATTGCTGGCCGGAAACGACCTCAATCGGATTCGTCTGTGGGAAGTTACGACAGGCAAGGAGCTTCATAACCGTCCCGGAAGTGGAAGCCCTGCCCAAATAATGGTACAGGCTTCCGATGGTAGCCTGATCGCTACCGCCGGCGAAAGAACCGCCATCGAGTTGTGGGACCCAGCTACCGGGCGGCAAGTGCGCCATGTCGATCTTCCGGAATTGAAGGGCGAAGGCCGTACCGCTCTTGGTGAACAGCGTTCCATTCGAAGTCTTGCGTTCTCAGCAGATGGACGAACGGTTATTGCCGGCCTTTCCGATGGACTCCTGCAATACCTGGACGGCGCCACGGGTAAAGTGGTGCGAACGGTCCCTCTTAACGATCCCAATCAACCTAAAGTCCAATTTGCTGCTTTTCTGGATTTTCACTTATCACCGGACGGGCGCCACGTCTCCACCCTGGGGAGAGCTTTTACCAGGGAGTTTGCCTTCGAATTGCGACTCTGGGAAACGGACTCCGGTAAGTTGGTTCGGCGCGGTGTTTTTTCGGCCCATCAACCCAGAATTTCGAAACCTCTCGGCATGAAATGGGCCGTCCGCCTGGTAGACGGCATGGCCATCGTGGATGGTATTTCCGGGCAGACACACGTTCGGCTGCCGGGTACCTGGATCCCTCCCTTGGCCGCGTCGCCAGATAACCGCCTGCTTGCCGGTCGATTTAGCCAAAATCCTCGGCAACGCCAGCAGCCCGATCCAAACGGCGAAGCCAAGGCCATCCGCGTGTGTGAAACTGCAACCGGCGAAGAAGTCCTGACCCTGGTAACCGGGTCAGTCGATTTTTTGGCTTTAGGAGCAGACAATCGAACTTTGGTCACCGCAGATACTGCCTATCTTCGACTCTGGGATCTTGCTACCAGGCAAGAATTACATCGCCGGGGCTTTCCCAAGGAATTCGCCGTCTCATCAAACGTGAAGTTTTTGGAGGGCCTGTATTTATTCTCGGACGGCCACCGCGCTACGACGGCCCTTGCGGACGGCACCTTGTTGGTCTGGGACTTAACCCTGCCCTCTCGGCGGGCAGGCTTGGTTGTCAATCCTCCGGACCCCAAAGAACTGGAACGGCTTTGGAGCGCATTGGCCGACAAGAACGCATCCAAGGCTTATGCCGCGATTTGGAAATTGGCCGACATGCCGGAACAAGCGGCCGTCTTTTTCCGAAAGAACTTGAAGCCGGCCGTGGCCGAAGATCCCAAAAAGGTCGCTGAACTGATTGCGAACCTCGACAACGACGTCTTTGCAGTGCGCGAGACGGCCACCGAGGAACTGAAAAAAATCGGCGGGCCCGTTGCTCCCGCACTTCGCGAAGCGCTGGCGACAAAACCGTCGCTCGAGGTTCGCCGACGCCTGGACGCGATTTTGACCGCCATTTCAACTTCGGTTCCAACCGGCGAAGTGTTGCGCCATCTGCGTGCCATCCAAGTCCTGGAACAGATCGGTTCCCGTGAGGCACGCGCCGTTCTTGGGGGCTTGGCCACGGGGACTCCGGAGGCCCTGGAAACCCAAGAAGCGAAAGCATCTCTGGATCGCATGGGCAAATAATCGATCGAGCAAGAAAATTGATATTCTAATCGACGCGCCGGCACGGATGGCGGGACTATAAAGGTAGAAGCATGCTTTATTAGGAAAGGAAAGTGTATGGCAACCGGAAGGGTCGCCCCGGTAATTCATGCACTGCGGACGGCTGCGTCCTTGAAGGCCGGTCCTGAACTATCCGATGCGGACTTGCTCAATGCTTTTCTCGTTCGCCGGGATGACCTCGCCTTTGCAATGCTGCTCCGACGGCACGGCCCCTTGGTCCTCGGCGTTTGCCGCCGGCTGCTCCGTAACGAAGAAGACGCGGCCGAAGCCTTCCAGGCCGTGTTTCTCGTCCTCGCTCAAAAGGCCCGCTCCATCCGCTCCCACGATGCGTTGGCAGCCTGGCTCTATGGAGTGGCCTATCGCACGAGTCTGAAGGCGCGGGCCAGGCTGCATCGGCAACAGACACGGGAGACAGTTATGGCCAACGTGCCGGATCGGCACGCTGAAATGCACATCGCCACCGACGACATGGTGGCAATCCTTGACGAGGAGCTGAACGCACTGCCGGACAAGTATCGCATCCCCGTCGTGCTCTGTGAATTGCAGGGGCAACCGCGTAGCGTGGCGGCAAGGGCACTAAAGATCCCCGAAGGCACACTATCCAGTCGGCTGGCCACGGCACGGAGGATGCTACGTGAGCGATTCGTGCACCGCGGAATTACACTGTCCGTCGGCGCCTTAGCCCTGGCACTCTCGGCGAGTGCCAGCACAGCCCGGGTTCCGACCCGTCTTCTTGCATTCACGGCAAAAGTCGCCGCAATCCTGGTCGACGGCGGGGGTACCGCAGCAGTAGTTTCCGCCAAAGTTCTAGCCCTTAACGAGGGGGTACTAAAAGCCATGTTCGTGAGCAAACTGAAGATCGGCATGGGGCTTCTATTCGCCCTAAGCATCATGGGTGGGAGCTTTATTTTGCACGTGACCGGTACCTCCGCGCCACACGTCTTTGCAAATGTCCCGGCACCGGCTCAGCTAGCGAAGCTCAAGCGAGATGGGCCTCAGCAAGGGCCTGATAACAAAGGGGTTGAGCGAGAAAAAACGGACCAGGATCGGAAGCGAGATCGCAACGAACAGGCGGCGTTGCAGGGAACCTGGATCCGCTCTTCCGTGACAATTGACGGTCAGGTGAAGAACGAGGGCATAGCCGATCGCTACGAAATGATCTTCAAGGTCAACAAGGTTACGACACGCTGGGAGTCCAAACCGGACCCCAACATCCCTGGCGATAAAGGCAAGAAGGGCGAGGTCGCATGCACTTTCGCGCTTGACACGTCCAAGACCCCCAAGGAACTTACGCTGACCGGCGTCAACGGCAACGCGCCGAAACTGCTGGGCATCTACAAGCTCGAAAAGGACACCTTGACCTTCGCCACCTTCGGCATGTCCGAGGTCAAACGGCCGAAGGGTTTCTCGCCAACAGATGCGGGTGATAAAGATATGGTGCTGGTGCTAGAATTATTCAAGAAAGAAACGCCGGACCGCTAGATGCTTGCTGTCGTTCGCACCGGCGAAGGCGAGGGAGAAACGATGTCCAAAGATTCCGAGTCACAACGCCGATCCGGGACCGGCCGACCGCAGCCGATATCGCGACGCCATTTTCTGCGTCGGACCGCGCTCACGTCGCTTGGGTGTATGGTCGCTCTTCATGAGTCGGCCGCGCGCGGACGAGCCACCGGTTCACAGCCCGTCGAAGTTGCAGTCGATTTCGCAGCACCAGTGCCGGGCGTCCCCTCAATGAGCGGCATTCTGCACGGCCTCAATGCCACCGCTCCCCCCGACGAGATCATCGCGCCGCTACAACCCAACCTCTGGCGGGTCGGTCAATCCAGGCCTCTGAGTCTCTACGACCGCGTGGTGGGCTTCGGCGCCCGCTTTGTCTTGGTCCTCAGCGATCCGTGGGGTTACCATTCTCCCTGGCCCTATGAGGATTTCGCGCGTTGGGAGGACTTCGTGGGCCAGATGGCCCAGGCCGCGCAAGGCCTGGATGTCATCTGGGATGTCTGGAATGAGCCGAACGCGAGCGTTTTTTGGCAGGGCACGCCCGGGCAGTTCTTCGAAACATACGGGCGCGCTTATAATGTGCTGCGCGACAGCCTCGGCCCGGACGCGTTGATCAGCGGCCCGAGCCTCAACCAGTATGATCGGAATTTCCTGGCAGCTTTTCTCGATTCCTGTGTCACGAACGGCTGCGAGGTCAACGCCCTGTCATGGCATGAACTCGTAGGCAGCGGCTCACGGATCTACCCGATTGCAGACCACCTGGCCGAGGCGTATACCTTGTTCCTGGAAAACCCGGCGTACTCCGTTCTGAACATTCAAGAGGTCCACATCAACGAGGTAATCGGCCCCCTGGACCAGTACCGGCCCGGAGAGATCCTGGGAAGCTTTTACTACCTCGAGGTGGGTGGAGCGAGCGGGGCGTGCAAGGCTTGCTGGCGAGCCAGCGACGGCACGAGCAATTGCAACAACATCTCGCTGGATGGGCTGATCGTGCCCGGGACGGCCCAGGTGCGAGCCGGCTGGTGGGCCTACAAACTTTATGCCGATGGCGTGCCGACCCGAGTCCAGAGCGCGAGCTCCGACAGGCACGTGGCGGCGCTCGCCAGCTCGAACTCGGCAGCAGACGACACGGCTCAAGTGTTGCTGGCCTACTATGATGCCGGTAGCTCTCCGCCCGTGGTGGCCGTGGACGTCGGCCTGTACAATTTGCGCAGCCTGCCGTTCCTCCAGACTGCGGAGAGCGTCGCGGTATCCTTGAGCCGCATCCCCGATACCGGGGAGGCGGAGCTTACCGAACCATTGCCGGCAGGGGAACTGATCGTGCCGATCGGGGATGATGGATCGGCCGGCGTCCCGATTCCCGCGATAAATTTGCACGAGGCCATGGTTTTGTCGATCAGTGCCGCGGAATGATTGTTCGCGGATCGTTCTTAAGGCGCGGTTACCGGCCGCATTAGTTATCAAGCAGTCTTCCTCTTCAAAATGCTGCGAATGAGCCGAAGTTTGCGCTCGACCGTGCCAACGGACCGGTTTAGCTTGCGCGCAATTTCCTCGTTGGTGTACGCCTCCAATTTCCAGATGGCTATGGAGCGCAAAGTATCATCGCCCAATTGTTCGAGTAATTCCTTGACCGCCTCGACTATGGCGATGTCGTCGCGCGGGTCCGGCTGGCGCCCGAGTGGAAATTGCGAAGAGTCCGGTAGTTCTACATCGTCGCGGATGTGCTTCCGAAAAAGGTTGATCGCCTTGCGATCGGTGATTTTCGCAAGTAATGGCCAGAGGTTATCACGGTCAGACAGCTGCGGGAAATATCCATCTTTGGCCCTGCGCCAGAAAGTGGCAAAGGCACTTACGACTGCGTCTTCGGCCATATCGCTCCGTCGTCCACGAAGTCTTTTGCGCGCTATGCCCAACAGGCGCTTGAAGTACGCATCCCAAAGCTTCTGGATGGCATCGGGATTGCCGGCTTTGGCCTCTCCGATCAAGCGCGTAATCGACCCGGCGGCGGGCATCGCATTCCTCCTCCGCAATCGTAGTGCAATGATGCGCACATCGACAACTGTAAATCTCGGAATCGAAAATTGTGAGAGTTGACCAAAAAATCTTTGCCGGGGGCGCAGGGTTTCTTCGAGATTTGCCGAGTAGCAGAGTAGGACCGATGATCAACACCTTTACCCGCGACTGATTGGTTGCGAGGAGAAAACAGCGTATGGCCACTCGTCTCACCGATTTGCTCTCAGACATCTTCGTCGAAGAGCCCATCGTCTACCGAAGCCTAAGACTCATCCCGCTCCGATTCAAAAGAGCCTCGGTTCTGGAATATCTAACGTTCGATGACACCAGCTCGGAAGGCCTGATAACTGTCGAGGAGACTTCCACCTCGGGTACAGTGGCGGAACTCCGCGTAAGAAACAGCGCCAAGAACTATGTCTTTATACCGGAAGGAACAACACTGGTCGGAGCGAAACAGAATCGCGTCGTCAACCTGAGCGTCATGCTTGCGCCGGACACAGTGACGGTTATTCCGGTGAGTTGCGTAGAACGCGGCCGATGGCGCTTTCTGACCCTCCAGTTCGCGGCAAGCGGATTTGCCGACGGTCCGCTCCGCGCCAAGATGTGCAGGGGAGCGACGCAGAGCCTCAAAAGGACGGGGAAAGTCCACGTGGATCAGCAGGAGGTGTGGAGTCACGTGGACGGAATGCTCCAGGGCGCCGGAGCCTGCTCGCCGACCGCCGCCTATCACGCCCTGTACGAAAAATGGCAGCCGGAGTTCGCAGATTATGAGCCCCGGCTGCGCTTGCCGGAGAATGCCTGTGGAGTGGCCGTCGAAGTCGACGACCTGCTCGTAGCTGTGGATCTGTTCGATAAGCCAAACACGTTGCACAGGCTCTGGCCCAGGTTGGTGCGAAGTTACCTTGTCACCGCCCTCAGTCCCACAGTGCCGAATGGGAAAAAGTCCGATGTAAAAGGATTCCTGGAGCGCGTGCTGAGCGCGGATGACGAGTCGTATGAACCGGTAGGTGTGGGCACGACTATCCGCCTGAGCAACGACGAAGCTGTGGGAGCGGCACTGATGTGCGAGGGGCGGTTGATACATCTCTCCGTTTTTGCCAATGGCATGCCGGACCCGCGCTGCAGCGAGCCGCCGCGACCTGCGCCCCCGGCGAGCGAGCCCGCGGATCAGTCGAAACTGAGCAATCCGTGTAAGCCGTGGTGGCAATTCTGGGCGTAGCAGGCGACGTTACGCGCGCTTGTGGAACAGGCCCAGCGACCGCCGCAACCAGCGCAAGATCCGACTGATCTTGGTTGTGGGACGTGCGTGAATAGGCTGGTCTGTAAGCCAGCGTTCCAGGTCTTCCGCCAATTCCTTTGCAGAGGGGTAGCGTTTCTGCGGATCCCTCTCCAGGCACTTCAGGCAGATTGCACTGAGGTCGATATCGATGGCCGGGTTGAGTGCAACCGGAGAAACAATGCGCCCTGCCGCGAGCTGGGACAAGGTCTCGAAAGGGCTCGCCCCCCGGAAGGGAGGCCGACCCGTGAGCGACTCATAGAGAATGGCACCCAGGCCGTAAATGTCGGTGGCCGGACCGATCGCCTTGATGTCGCCGGCAGCCTGCTCCGGCGCCATGTAGGAGGGGGTGCCAAGGATCATGCCCTCTTGAGACGCGGCTGGATCCTGTTTCGGCACCTCTTGCAACTTGGCAAGGCCGAAATCGGCGATCTTCGGTTGGCCGTCCGGGGTTAGCAGGACGTTGGACGGCTTGAGGTCGCGGTGGAGGACACCTTGTCCATGGGCATGGTGGACAGCGCGGGCCAGCTTCGCCACGATATCGGCGGCGGCGCGGAGGGCGGGCAGTTCCTCGCGTAGCTTGTCGGCCAAGCTGCCGGCACTGATAAACTCCAACGCCACATAAGGTCGACCCTCGTGCTCGCCAATGTCGTAAATTTGCACGATGTTCGGATGCTGCAGTCGGGCGACTGCCCGCGCCTCGGTCTGGAAGCGGGCTAGCTGTTGCTGTTCGATAGAGGCGGCACCGGAAAGCAATAGACGCCGCACTTGGTCCATGGTGCCAAAAGGAAGCACCTTCAATGCCACCACGCGGTCGAGCCGTCGGTCCCGTGCCTTGTAGACCACTCCCATACCACCCATGCCGATCACTTCGAGGATATCGTAATCGCCGATGCGGCTCGGATGCTCCGGCACCTGTGTCAGGGGGGCCGGTTCTTGTGGCAGCGAATCGCCGGGGCTCGGCAATAACGAGGGCACCGAAGGATCAAAGGCCAGCACGGACTCCGTTCCCCTGAGGCGTGCAAGCGAGGCGTCGTGCAGCAAGGGCGTAGGTGAAGGTTGAACCTCCTGCTCTCGCGCGAAACGGGGAAGGTACTTCGGGTCAAGCTCGCGCAGAACATCCTCTGCTCGGGCATAGCGGTCGGCGGGGGAGCGAGCCAGCAGCTTTAGCAAGACCGGTTCCACCTGCAAGCCCGCCGGCAGCGTAAGCATGTTCCTTTCCGACTGCGAGCCAAATAGAACGCCGCGACGTGAGAGCGGCACGACCGTGTCGCTCATGTGGCGCGCAGCCAGCTTAAGGTAATTGTCCGAAACGAATGGTGGTTCTCCGCAGGCCAGCTCATACGCGATGCAGCCAAGGGAGTACAAGTCGGATTGCGCCGTGCCGCTGCCCTGGAACGTCTCCGGCGCAGCGTAACGATAATCGTAAGACAGGCGGTCAAGAGCCAAACCGATGCCCTGCACCGGCACAGAGGGGTCACCGAGGACCAGCCGGTCATTCTCGCAGACAAAGATGTTCGATGGCTTAACGCCGCCGTGGCACATCCCACGGCGGTGAACTGCGCCAAGGGCCGCCAGGAGCTGCTGGAGGAACCGGATGATTTGCCCCGGTGCCAAGCGCTTGCCGTCTTCCAAGAGCCTCTGGAGAGTCACTCCGTCCACAAAGTCGCGGACTGCGAAATAGATATTTCGCTCCGGGAAAGCTCGCGCTTCGCGGGTCACTACCAAGTTTTCGTGGACCAGCTGTAGTGCCCTCCTGTTCACGTCAAGGAACTGGGCTCGCATCTGCGGTTGGCCGGCCAACTCCGGCCGCAGTACTCGCACGACGACCGCAAGCTCGGTCCCATCCACGCGCGCCAGGTAGCTGGCAGTGAGCAGTCCCTGCCCCAGCGCCTTCTCGATTCGATAGGGACTATGAATGTCCCGGAAGAGGCCGGCCACCGCATCGAGTTCCAGGGCAAGCCGCTTGCGCTCCAACAACAGGATGGTGCGGTTGCGCAGTTCCCCCTTGACCATCACGACCAACCGATCGAGCAAGCCCACAGTCTGCGCGTGCGCTTCGAAAGCTACCAACCCATCGAGCACGGCGGCGATGCCGGCCATGTCATCTCGACGCGCCAGGTCTTCGGCAGTCTGCGCTACCTTGTCCCAGCCGAGAGAGTGGACGGCCTTGCGAGCCTGCTGACGGACTGATTCCGAAGGATTGCCGAGGCAGCGGAAGATAAGTGGGACATAGACGGGTTCCGCGTTGTGCTGCATAAGCCGCAACAACCGACATAGCTCGTCTTCGTCGGCCGACGCCATGCGCCGCTCAATCTCCTGCGGGGTGATAGGCGTGCCCGAGCTGCGATCACGATCACTGGATTCAATGGCTTGGAAGATCTCCTCCGCCATGTCCTTGGCTGTTGTGTATCGGTCGTGTACCGACTTGGCGAGTGCTCGCAAGCAAACCCGTTCGAGCTCTTGGGGTATCGAGTCCTTGATTTGCCGGGGCGGCTTGGCCTCGCGATGGAGGATCTGGTCTTCCAGCTCGTCCACCGTCTTTGCTTCAAACGGTCGCCGGCCGCAGAGCAGCTCGTACAGGACCACGCCCAGACTGTAAATGTCGGTGCGGCCATCGACGTGGTGCCCTTCGCGACGCACTTGCTCGGGGGACATGTAGGGCAACGTTCCGGCAAGACGGCCTCGTTCTCGTGGCAAGTCTTCTTCGCGGACCGCCAGCCCGAAGTCGGTGAGGCGCGGCTTATTCTGCCGATCGAGCAGAATGTTGGCTGGCTTGACGTCGCGGTGGACCAGCCCTTGCAGGTGAGCATAGTGCAGCGCCTCGGCAAGTTGCGCCACGATCCGTGCAGCCTCGTCAGGAACGAGCGCCGCCGCCGCAATTCGTTCCGGCCTGATCCGCTCCCTCAGGTTCGTTCCCTCGATGAATTCATAAACGATATAACACATCCCGTCGGCTTCCAGCCCGAAATCGTAGGCGCGGACAATGCCCTCGTGCTGCAACCGGGCGACACTACGCGCCTCGGACAGGAACTGGTCCCTGGCGTCCTGCGAGGCGAGCAGCCGGAGACTGGGTACCTTGATCGCCACCTGGCGGCCCATCAAATCGTCACGCGCCAGGTACACCTTGCCAAATGTCCCGCCACCAAGTTCTCCGCAGACCTTGTAACGACCGATCCGGTCAGGAAGGGCCGGCGGTGAGTCGGCGGGCGGTTGGGGGGTCTCATCCAGGTCCGGACTATTGTCCGAACGGGCCGAAGACGCCGTACTTGGTACGCCAGCGCATCTGGCGTCGTGCTTTGGTAAGTTCGCGAAGACGGCCCGAATCAACTCCTCCTCGTCCGCGAAGCGCTGCCGGTACTCGTCCAGCAGCGGGGAAGCGCCGTCATTGCAGCGCAGCTCGATTTCCAGCTTCAAGAGTTCGCGCAGGAGTACAGATCGCTCCGGCTCAGAGGCCCCGACCAAGTAATCCTCGATAGCAGGGCGCTCGCCGGCTTTCCACGCTGTTTCGAAGCGGTCGCACGCTTCGTCCATGCGCTTTTGAAGCAAGGGCGATAAGGAATCGGCTGTCATCGGTTGGCCTCCGGCTTACAGCCTGGCATTTCTTACGATCGCAGATCGCCTCAACCGAACAGGATAATTCGCGCCTCACGCACGGACGTGAGGCCCCGCAAAAACATCCGCGCAAGAAATTGAAACATGGTATCGAGGCAGATGTCCCTGGGAAATCCCATGGCCCCGGTTCCCAGAAGAGGAAACGCGATGGATGTCACAGCGTGGGAGTCCGCATGGTACAAGCAACTGGCCATGATCTCGGCAATGAGGTCTCGGCTGGGACGCACAAACTGCGCTTCGATAAAGCCGACCGTCACGCCATGAAAGACGAGGCGTGCCGGCAGGTTGCCGCCCGAAGTCACTACCGCTCGGCCCGGGCGCACGGGAGTCTGACTTCTTGCTTCATACTGGATCACGGCGCCTCCCGCCTGACGGATCGCCTCGGACACGCCATAGTTCATTTCCAAATAGCAGGTATCGGAACTGACGAGCGCCTCGACTCGTTGCGCCACAATGTCGCCTCGCCTTATTCTCAGGACTTGTCCGCGAGGGAAGGTGTATACATCGAGATCCTGCTCCCAGGCCTGCTGCTCATTGAGATACGAATTGCGCTGGGACTGATACCGGGCCAGGTAAGCAGTTAGCTGTTCATCCTCCGTAACCAACCAGGGCGACGACTCACTAGACCGCAAATGCTTGAGGAGTTCGGCGAAAGATGGGAACCGGTCCGCAGGGGACTTCGCAAGGCACCGTTCGAGGAGGTCGTTGACGCGTTCCGAAAGATCCCGCCTTCGCGCCTTCGGCGAAACCAGCGGCTCGGTCTTCGCCTTATAAAGGATCGAGAACATTGTCTCGCCCTCAAAAGGCGGTCTGCCCGTGAGCGCGTGATAAAACATGGCGCCGAAGCTGTAGATGTCGGCGCGCGTGTCTACGCTCCGCGGATCTTCCGCTTGTTCCGGGGCCATATAGTAAGGCGTGCCCATCACGTCCCCGGTGCGCGACAGGTTGCCGGTTGGTTCGGGACCGCGAGCCAGTCCGAAATCGGCCACGCGTGCCTGACCGCAAGTATCGATGAGGATATTCGAGGGCTTCAGGTCACGATGAATGATGCCCTTGTCCGCTGCCGCCGCCATCCCCTCGCACACGTGGCGCATCCACGGTAGTGCGACATCCTCCCGCAACCGGTTTCCATGAGCCTGTAGTGCCTCAAGCAGATTCTGACCCTCAACCCAATCCATGCAAAGCATGGACGATTGATCGGGAAGAACCTCGAAATCGTGGACGGCCACGACGTGCGGCGAGCTCACGGTGGCCAACAACTGCGCTTCGCGCAAGAAGCGTTCCCGGGATTTGCTCGGAAGGAGGATTTTGATGGCAACGTGTTTGCCGAGGATCTTGTGACGGGCGCGATAGACAACACCCATCCCGCCACGGCCAACCTCGGCGAGAATCTCGTACTTGGGCAGAGACGGCAACGGCGCCGGATTTGTTTTTGTTCGCTTTTGACTCGCTTCATCAACCGTTTCCGGCGCGGAGGGGCTGCTGGGCAAGTCGCCCGCCGGAGCGGTCAACGGAGCCCGGCTTTTCGAATCGGGACTGAGTGGTTCAGCATCGGCAAGGCGCCCTGTGTCTTGAAAAATAGCGACGATTACGTCGATGTAGGCCGCAAAACGGACAACATATTCATCTGCGGTCGGATTCTCGTCGTCGTCCCGACGCAGCTCGATTTCCAGCGGGAGCAACCAGCGCAGGAGTTCCGGACGCTCCGCCTCCGGCGCGTTGGCTAAATAATCCTCAATGCGCGGCCTTTGTCGTGCCCGCCAAGCGCCCTCAAAGCGGTCGCAGATTTCGTCCACCCGCCGTATGGCCGATGGCGACTGAGATCCATCGCTTGGTGGAGGGACTTCGTTCATGGAGTTTTTTTCCGCTTGCAAATGCCGGGATCTATTTGCGATCAAAGTGTTGATCCAAGCCGCGGATTCCGAGGCTCATTATTCGGATTGTAAACCATCGAACTGCTTTTACAAGACGGCGGGCGGTAACACAACCGTTTAGCGCAACTGGATCTGGTCTTCTGGTTGACGACCCCTCTCACTCCGACTAACATCGTCGGCAGGGGTGCGGACAAAAAAAGGAATCATCGTTGAAGACCCGCTCCGTATTCTCTCCTTCCACCCAACGGGAGCCACATGAACTCGCGACTTTGTCTTATCGCCGTTACCTGCGCTCTCGCGTTGTGCGCATCGCCGGCCTGGGCCGCGAATCCGGCCGATACTGCCCAGCTGCCCACCTTCTGGATCATTCCACATACGCATTGGGAGGGCGCTGTCTTCAAGACGCGCGAGCAGTACCTCGAGATGGGCTTGCCCCACATCCTGAAGGCGCTGTACCTTCTGAAAAAGCAGCCCAATTACCGCTTTGTACTCGACCAGGTCGCCTACGTGAAACCATTCCTCGAGAGGTACCCGGAAGAGGCTGCCGCCTTTCGCAAGTTCGTGGCCGAAGGAAGGCTGCAATTGGTCCTCGGCATGGACATCATGCCCGACGTCAACATGCCGGGCGGCGAGACCTTCATCCGCCAGATGCAGTACGGCAAGACGTACTACCGCGAGCAGTTCGGCGTGGACGTCACCGTCGGCTGGCTCATCGATACCTTTGGCCACCATGCGCAGATGCCGCAGCTCTTGAAGCTCGGCGGTTACAAGTCGTTTTGGTTTTCGCGGGGCGTGCCGCATCCGGAGCACCCGGCCGAATTCCTCTGGGAAGGCCTTGATGGCACGCGAATCCCCGCCTTTTGGCTACCCCGCAGCTACGGTCTGCTGTACGGCTCGCCGAAGGATCTGCCGCGATTCGGGAACTTCGTGAAACAACGGTTCGATAGTTTGGCCGCCAATGCGAAGGGAAAGGACCGCGTCGGCCTGTCCGGCGTCGATGTCTCCGAGCCGGAGGAACATCTGGCGCCTCTCGTGGAGGAGTATAACAAGCGGCCGGACAGGCCCTTGAACCTGCGACTAGCAGTGCCGACGGAGTTCGAGGCGGTGGCCGCCAAACTGGCCGACCGGCCCGTTTTCAAAGGAGAACTGAATCCCATCTTCCAGGGCACCTACAGCAGCCGCATTGAACTCAAGCAGTGGATGCGGACCATGGAACAGCTCCTGACGACCGCGGAAAAGCTCGGTGCCTTGGCGAACTGGCTCGGTTCGGAGCCTTCAGCAGACGCCGCTGCACTGGGCAAAACATTGTGGCGCGCATGGGAGCTGGTGCTCTTTAATGAAACCCACGACCTGGCCTCGGGGGTCATGACGGATCACGTCTACGAAGACACGTTGCGCAGCTACGAGTTCGCCAGGCGCCTGGCTGAGGAGTTGATCGAAAAGAGATGGGAAAGCATCATCGCCAAGATCGATACGCTGAGCGCCGGGATTCCGCTGGTTGTGTTCAATACCCTTGGCTGGCCGCGGACCGACATGGCCGAGATTACCGTCGGCTTCACCGATCGGGGGATTACCGGCCTTACCCTGACCGACGACACCGGGAAGAAAGTGCCGGTCCAGGTCTTGGAGGCAACGCGGTACGGCGATGGGGGCTTGAAGCAAGTTCGGATCATCTTTCCGGCGCGCGATATACCGGCCATGGGTTACTGCATCTACCACGTTGTCCCAAAATCCGGCGGCAGTTTCCAGGAGTCGGGCAACACGTTCACCCCCGCCATGCAGCCAACGTTGGAGAACGAGTTTTACCGGGTGAATCTCGACCCCCTGTCCGGCGCGATGACGGGCCTGTTGGTCAAGAGCGACAACTGGCAAGTTATCGATGGCCGGGCTAATGTTGTGGCCCGCGAAGCAGACCGCGGCGACCTGTGGGAGTTATACCGCGGGTTGGATGGCGGGAGCAAGTTTGCCATGACCCGGAAGCAGCCGGTGCCGCGTCCCGGCACAGCGATATTCAGTTCCGAGTTCCAAGATAAACCGGGGACGGTGCGCACCGGGCCGGTCTTGTCGGAGTTCCGCGTCCATCATCCGTTCGGCAACGGCGGTTTCGGGACTTCCGTAATGGTGTACGCCGGCATGCGCCGAATCGATATCACGACCACGCTCATCAACTATGAAAAATTTGTTCGTTATCAGGCGTTGTTCCCGACGACGATCCGAAACGGTAAGAACTTTCACGCGATTCCTTTCGGGGCAAGCGAGCGGCCTGCCGCCATCGAATTCCCGGCACAGGACTGGGTCGATTACGGGGATGGGAACAGAGGCCTGGCGCTTCTCAACCACGGCCTCCCCGGAAACGTCATGACCGATGGGACGATGATGCTTTCGCTGTTACGCGCACACACGCTGGGGGCTTATGGCTTTGGCGGCGGCTACGAGCCGGGCATGACCTCGGATTCCGGGTTGCAACTGGGAAAAGAGCGGACGCTCCGTTATGCCCTGCTCCCCCATGCGGGGGACTGGCGGGAAGCAGGCGTTCACCGCGCCGGGTTGGAATTCAATAATCCCCCGGTCTGCCGCAAGGCAACAGCACACGCCGGCCATCTGCCGAAGCGGTGGGGATTTTTGGAGGTGTCACACCCCAACGTCGTGGTCTCCGCCCTGAAAGCCGGCCGACAAGGCACCACCATCCTGCGGGTTTACGAAGCCACTGGCAAGCCAGCCACGGCCGTGAAGATTACGTTTCGGACGAAGATCGTGTCGGCCCGGGAAACAAACCTGATGCAGGACGCCGACCGCGAATTGATGTCCCACGAAAACACGCTGCAGTTTGACCTGCGCCCATTCGAGATCAAGACCTTCCAGCTCCGTCTCACGCCGCGGGGGGCGGACTGAGCACCGATGAGCGATGGAACTGGTTATTGATGATCCCTTGATTGTTTCAGACCCGGCACTGTAGGCTAGCGCTATGGACTTTGAGCAATTCATCACTGTCGAACCTGGCAAGCGCGGCGGCCAACCCTGTATTCGCGGCATGCGGATCACGGTCCGCGACGTGCTTGAGTACCTCGCTGGTGGAATGAGCGTTGAGGAGGTTCTCCGCGACTTCCCTGAACTGACGGTAGATGACATCCGCGCCTGCCAGGCCTATGCAGCCAGTCAAATGCCGAGCTGCCGACGGATCGGCCAGAAAGACCATCACATCGGATCGACGCTGACGGAGTAAGTTTTCAAGCTCCTGCGTCCGCCCCGACGGTAGGTGAGTGGAGTCCTTGGATGCGTTCTGATGTCGTGTGTTTGGTTTATCATGACGGAGGTCCGCGCACATCCCGGAACGGGGTTCCCTGGGCCGCCGGAATCGTCGATCTTTGTCGAGTGCTTTGTACCTGCGAGCCCCATCCATACCGCACTCGATCTGGCAAAAGAAGCTCTCGCTCACGACGGCTATGAATTGGTCGATGTGCATCGGTGCATCCGTTTCGATCTGGACGATTGGGATTACGACGAATATCCAAAAGGGAGTACCGCCCACGTGGTCGTCGAGCGAGTCCTCGGGCACGGAAATGTAGAATTTGGACCCTTCTGTTTCTCAGGACCGGACGACTAATATGGATGCCATCGGCCGCCTGATCCAGACCATTGAGTTGGCCATTGAGGCGGGCCGGTTCCTTACTACTGGTTACAGAAGCACAGACCGATGCTCTCAACTGTTTCCTCATTGAATTCGAGCAAACGCGGCGCCTTAGGAAGAATGGAGTACTGCGCGAGACCGAGCTGTTCGACTTCACGGAAATGGTGTTTGCGCCTATCCAAGCCCCGTACTGATCAAGAGGGGCGCGGGCGAGATTTCGGCGAGTCGCTGTCCGGTAACACGGAATTGATTGCCCCTTTGCAACGGAGTCCTCTCATGTCTCGTTCTGCATGTTTTCTCGCAGTCTTACTTTTCGCCGGCAACTTCGCCCCGGCACCTGCGCAGGACAAAACACCAACATCGGCCAAGAAACTTCCTGCCGGCGTCTACGCCGTGCTGCGCGAATGCCTCAAGGAAAAGGAGGTGCTGCCGCTCAAGGAGGGCGAAGTGTTCATCATCAACCGTCATCGCTACGCGAAAAAAGACGATCCAGAGCCGCCAAGGTTCTTGGTGGTCCGTTCGGCGCCGGACGTCGAACTCGCACTGGCAAGTAAACCGAAGGCCGTCAAGGAAGGAGAGGAAGTAGTGCGCATCGTGCTAAAACTGCAGCCGAAAGCCGCGACGGCACTGGAGCGCTTGACTGCCGACCATATTGGAAAGCAAATCGCGATTGTTCTCGGCGGCGAGGTGGTCACGCAGCACAAGATTCGGGAGGTCATCAAAGGCGGAGAGGCACAGATCACCAGTTGTGCCGCCGGGGCAGCGAATTACTTGCTTGAGCAGTTGGAGGCGCATCAAGCGAAGAAATAGCGGGTGTTGTCAAGCTTGTGCAATGCGGATGAGGTCCCGGATGGCAAAGATCGCTTTATTCCCATTGCTGATGATCGCCGCCTGTTTCACCGCCGGGCTGTATGGGGCGTTGCATAATCAGATTTCGTATACGGTCTCACCCGATTACGTTCATGCGTTCAAATTCCAGCAGTTCGACATCTCCGAAAACTTGCAGGGGCGTGTCGGGGCGTCCATTGTCGGATGGTACGCCTCCTGGTGGATGGGGCTACTCATCGGCGTGCCAGTACTCTTGGTCGGCCTGATATTACCTGGGGTGGAAAACCTACCTGAGCTGTTGTCTGATTGCGTTCGCAGTAGTTGCGGGTACGGCCCTGCTGGTCGGTTTGGGCGCGTTGCTTTACGCGCGTTTGGCGATTTCGGAAACATCGCTGCCGGACTATGGGTATCCTGATCAGGTCGGTGATTTCGTAGATTTTGTCCGCGCCGGGACCATGCACGACTTCAGCTACCTCGGCGGATTAGCCGGCATTATCACCGGTTCTCTCTACTTGATTTTGGAGCGTGTTCGCCGAACCGGTCGACGGTAAACCTCTGGTTTCGAAAGAGTCGCGAACTTTCCTTGGCCATACACGGTGATCAGCAACAATCTGGCGCAGTCGCTCTACGCGGCAACCCGTTGTCCTACCCGCTTCTTCACGCCCTGAGGCCGCTGCGACGGTGCGCGGCCCTTGCCTGGGCCGGCTGGTTGCTTTCCATCGGGCTGCTCTGGTGGCAGCACTGGATTAGGGTCCTGCATCCCCCTTCCCTTCTATTCATTTTCCTGGTAGCCGTCACGTTTGGCTCGGCGCTGGCAGCAGTGGGCATGGGGCTTTGGCGCATGCTGCGCGGGCCGAAACGCCTCGGCGCCTCGGTCTGGCTCCTGGTCGCGATTCTCCCCGTCTTGAACTGGACGGCCCTGGCCCTGTACGCACACCGCAACGGGCAGAAAGCGCACGTTCCCCGCAACCTCGCCATGACTTTAATGATGAGGGCGGGACACTCTCTGATGGAAGCGCAGGCGGTTTATTTGTATCCGCACCGGTTGGAGTCGCAGCGCCTCGTTATGTTTTACAACGACGGGTTAGCCCACCCTGAAAGCGACCTCCGAGCAATGGACCAGCACGTGGCCGACATGGAGGAGCGGACCTGCCTACCGCTCAAGGCCAAGATCTACTGGGCGCGCGGACCATTGCTCGGCCGGAGGAATCTTTGCTGCATCGGGATCGCACTGGGAACCGACCGCAGTCCCGCGAACGAGCTTGATCGCCATGAGCTGGCCCATGCATTCATCAATCAGCACTCCTCGCGCGCTGCCGACCCGCCGACGCTGCTGAGCGAAGGCTGGGCTGAGTCCCAGGCGGTTGGCGGCAAGCTCTTGGCAGAACGCGCCTTGGGATTGCGCTGGCATCTGGCTGACCTGGCGAAGCTTCCCGAGTCGGAGGTCGAGCGGGAGCTGGACCGCTTTGTGGACCGGGCCGGGTTTGCCCGGCTGCTTCAAAGAACCAGGGAAGCGGAGCCAGGCGTCGCCTTATACGTGCGGGAACTGACCGATGACTTCTGGTATCATCATGACAGCGGCGCTGTCTACGAAGTCGGAGGTGCCTTTGTCAGCTTTTTGCTCCGCAAATACGGTGCGGAGCGCTTCGTGGAGTCCTACTTCGCGTGCCGGCCAGGAACGTTTGACGCGGAATGCCGCAGGCTGTTCGGCACCGACCTCGATGCCCTGGAGAACGAGTTCTGGAACGATGCGGAACAGTTAGTCGGCGGCCAGCTCCCGCGATAGGAAATGATGGTTCCCGAGGACGGCCTAACTCACCGGCGGCGGTCGACCACTTCCGCTCGGGATAGGTCCTTCTTGCAGTCTCCAATCTTACCAGGCGGGACCGTTCTTGTAATCGTAGGTTGCGTCGACGGCCGCTTGCACTTCTTCCGTCGCCAACGCGTTCTTGTGTCGACGTCGATTTCGGCATAAAATCTGTGTGGTTATTTGCAGCCCGACCGTTGGCATACAACATAATCGTGGACGTCCGAATGACCAATGACCGAACAAGCAGCTTGACCTTCTGGTTGATGAGCGCCTGCGCCGTGCTGGTCGGCGGTTTTGCCGGATGGTGTGGAAAGGAATTCTGGACGTGGCAGAACATGGTTATTGTGGTTCTGCCGCCGGTTGTCGTAATCTTCGGAATGGGAGTGCCCCGGTGGCGGCAGTTGCTGATGCTACCGGTTGTCGTGCTGCCCGTCCTGGGAGGCGTGATCCTCGCCGGCATGTGGCTGTTCCTTGCCGCAAGCATCGCGGCGTTCACAGACCGCTGGCCGTCGCCGGCTGTCCGAGTGGTTGCCGGCGCGGGAGTGGCGGCATTGGGCTTCGGCATGACGTGGGCCTTTTACATTCGACCTCGACGGGCAACTCGGCATCCGGAGATGCATGATTCGCACAGCAACACCGGCCCGCCTGACGGAAGTCCCGTTTAGCGGAGGTTCCCATGCGGTATCGAATCATCGGTCATGATGCATCATCCGGGTCCCCGGTCGAGCCGTTCTTCGTTGATGCGGACGACGAGGAGGAGGCGCGCAGCCGGGCCGCGGAGTTGGGGACCGTCGTCGAGCGCGTCGAGGAGATGCCGCACGGCACGCCTGCACCGCGAAATAGCGCTTCGAACAATCCGCGGCGGCAAATTCCTCCCGAACGGCGCGCCCTTTATTACGCGGGCGGGATCCTTGCCCTCATCGGCCTGATACTATTCATTTCCGTGTTTTTTACCGGGGCGGCCAACTTCGGCAATTTTGACCATTTCCATGAGCGCGGCCAGTCGATGGCATTGCGCGCGATTTCCGGCATGGTCCTCATGATAATAGGCGGCATTATCGCGAACATTGGGGCCAAGGGCTTGGCCGGGGCCGGCGTCGTGCTTGACCCCGAGAAAGCTCGCGCGGATGTGGAGCCGTGGAGCCGGATGGCCGGTGGCGTTGTTCAAGACGCACTTGCGGAGGTCGATGTGGTCAAAAAGGTCGAAGAGCGGCTTGAGGCCCCGGCTCCCGAGGTCAAGGTCCGGTGCCGGAAGTGCCACGCCCTCAACGAAGAGTCCGCCAAGTTCTGCAACCAATGCGGTTCGGCCATGTAAACCGCAAATGTCTACCTCGGAGAAGCGAGAAACCAGCATGATTTTTTGGCTGGCGGTCGCAGCGCTCTTGGTTGTTTTGATTTACTTCATAATAAATTGGCAGCGGAGTCAGCAGGATGCAACTTGGCGGAGTTTTCGCCAGCATTTCCGCGAGAAAAATGACCGTCCGTCACCGGAGCAACCCATTGATCCAAACTTTCAGTTCGATCAACCAAGTGTCGACGAAGAAACAGAAAATTAACCTCGAACTGCCGATTGGATGCCTGCGCACGTAACGCTTTCGGAATTCGAAATTGAGAGGAAGGTGCTGGAGATATTTTTGTTCTGAAGATGACAAGAATCTGTCGCGAAGACTCGTCCGGAGGCACAGGCGCCGATAGGGAGATTCGGCGCCTATCTGTGCCTCGGAGGGTAAACCCAATATTTAAGTGGACATGAAAGTGTCAACAAAACGCCCGAAAGGGGATGACAATGGCTGACAAGCATCACCTGCTATGGAAGGCTGTTAATGGCGGACTGATTTTCTTTGCTCTGTCGTCCATCTTATTACAGGCGTCCGGCACCGCGCCGGCGCAGCACGTCAAAACCGATACCGGCGACGCCTCCTTTCGCAAAACCACCCACACCTACAAGACGGTCGGCAAGACGAAGATTCAGGCGGATGTCTACCGCGCGGGCACTACTCAAAAGAAGCCGGGTGTCGTTTGGATTCACGGCGGCGCCCTCATCCTCGGCAGCCGCAGCGGGGTCCCCAAAGAATTGCTGCATACCTGCCGGGCGGATGATTTGGTTTTGGTTTCCATCGATTATCGTTTAGCGCCGGAAGTCAAGTTGCCGGCAATCATTGAAGATCTCGATGATTTCTGGAAGTGGGTTCGCGAGGAGGGGCCGAAACTGTTTGCCATCGACCCAAACAAACTGGTGGTCGCCGGCGGGTCGGCCGGCGGTTATCTGACGATGATGGCCGGCATCCGTTGCCAACCGCCTCCGCAGGCGCTGGTCGCCTACTGGGGGTACGGGGATGTCGATGGTCCCTGCTACGTCCAGCCTTCCGAATTCTATCGCAAACAAGTTCCCTTGATTGCGCGGGAAGAGGCGTACAAGGCAGTTGGGCGCGAAGTGCTCTCCGGAACGGGACCGGAGAATCAGAAAGGCCGCGGCCTGTTCTACCAATACCTTCGCCAAAACGGCCTCTGGACCAAGGAAGTTACCGGTTTTGATCCCGCCACGGAACGAGCCAAGCTGGATCCGTATTGCCCGGTTCGCAACATTACATCGGCCTATCCCCCAATCCTTATGATCCACGGAACGAAGGACGAAGATGTTCCCTACGAGGAATCCGCGGCGATGGCGCGGGAACTGGCGCGCCACAAAGTTCCTCACGAGTTAATCACGATTGCAGGGGCCGGCCACGGCCTGGCGGGAGGAGATAAGACGCAGGTGGCCGACGCCCATGCGCGGGCAACGGCTTTTATCCGCAAATATCTGAAATAAGAAATGGTTTTGTTTCACAGCCGGCAGCATCCCGGACCGCAAGGCGGCAGATTCGGATTGCAGGACATGGGCAAGGACCGGTCCTGCGCGGGAGGCCTTGCCGGCAAACTCAAAAGCCTTTCGGTCCGTTCACTGTGGCACTCGGGGCATTCGGCCTTCTCCCCATTCAGGATCAAGGCTTCAAAAGTGTGGTCGCAATCCCGGCAACTGTAATCGTAAAGAGGCATGGTCATCAACTCCGGCGTTTTTTGTAGACTTCACTGGCCTTCAGGAGGAGTTGCCGTTCCTCTTCCGTCAGGCTGCTTTGGCCGAATCGGGCCACTTTTTCCAAAACGGCATCGACCCTGGCTTCCATTTGTTCGTCCACGTCGGCAGAGTCCGTCGGATAGGAAGCTTTGGCCGTGGCCGGTTCCTCGTCAAAGACGCGCAATTTAGGCCGGGCCCGGCGCCTTGCCCATAGGCGCAGGTTAGGCACAAAGTTGAGAATGCGCCACTGGTACTTGTAATACAAAAAGCCAAATGCAGCGCCGCCGAGGTGGGCGGAAACCGCCACCAGGCTGTTGGCTCTGACCAAAAAGACATAGGCATCATGACCGACATAAAGGACGATCATCAGCCAAAGGGGCATCGGTATGAACCACACCAACATCGTTCGATGCGGATAATGGCAGGCACAAACCACCATGACGGCCATGACGGCGCCACTAGCTCCCAAAGCGGGTGAGTTGTTGCCGCGGGCCAGCTCCCCGCCCAGGAAAGCTAATCCCGCCACAACCGCCGCCGTCAGGTAAAACGCGAGAAATTCGCGCGAGCCATAGATATCCTCCACATCGGTGCCGAGCCACCACAGCAGCAACATGTTGAAAACGATGTGCCAAATGTAGTTCGGGTCATGGAGAAATGCATGGGTCAAGAGGCGCCAAACTTCTCCATCCAACACTTTTTGGGGTGACAGCCACAAAGCTTCGGTGAATGGACCCGCTCCCCCCCATTGTTGGGTCGTCATCAATTGAATCACGAAGCAAATGCCGTTGATCAGGAGCAGCCATTTGCAGACCTTTCCACGTTCCGTGAAGGAACCCAGAAAGCTGTGGCCTTCGGCCCGATAGTAATCGCGATCGTAAATCCCCAAGACCGTCTCCCGAATGTGTTTTTCACGCTTCTCTTGCTATTCTTTTTAACATAAGCGCGGGTCCGTAGGAAAGGCTTCTCCGGCGGATCAAACCCCTTTTTGCCAGTCCTCTGCCAGTGCGCCGGTTGACCAAATCTTTGCCTAATTGATAAAAACAACTTGGATGACACCGGTGAAATGTTCCGATACCGCGCCTGATTTTCAAAGTCTTTTCGGCTCACCGCCCGCCACTTTTGCGGATGCCCCTGGCCGGGTCAATCTCATTGGCGAACACACGGATTATAACGGAGGTTTCGTCCTGCCCACGGCCATTCCGCAACGCTGCCGCGTGGAGACGGCGGCGCGATCCGGCCAAAGAGTTCGCGCCTGGAGCACGGTGCTGCATGTCGGCGCCGGTATCACGGAATATGACCTGGGAAACGAAACCCCCGGTCGAGGTTGGCTTGATTACTTGCAGGGAGTCACGCGCTTGCTGCTGAGCGCAGGCTATGCACTTGGCGGTTTCGATGTCCGCTTCGATTCTCAGGTACCTCTTGGGAGCGGGTTATCGTCCAGCGCCGCCTTTACCGTCAGCCTGATGCGAGCGCTTCGGAAGGAATTCCAATTGTCCCTGGATGATGTGGCCATTGCCCAATTCGGCCAACGGGTGGAAAATGAATTCGTCGGTGCTCGCGTCGGCATTATGGACCCGATGGCAGCCAGCCTGGCCGATGAAGGAACCGCCCTGTTTCTGGATGCCCGGAGTCTTGAATTCGAGCGAATCGAACTGCCTGCAGGTGCGGACCTGGTAGTGATTCATTCCGGAGTATCCCATCGACTCACGCACGGGGATTACAACACGCGCCGGCATGAATGCGAACGCGCCAGTGCAATGCTGGGTGTTCCGCAATTACGCGACCTGAACATGGGGGACATTCCCCGGATCATGTGGTTGCCGGATCCTTTGAACCGCCGCACCCGGCACGTCGTCACGGAAAACGAGCGGGTGTTGGCCGCAGTGCAGGCGATCCGCCAGGGAGATTTTCACGAACTCGGCCGACTGTGTTACGCCTCGCACGACTCCATGCGGGACGACTACGAGGTTTCCACGGCGGAAATCGATTTGTTGGTGGCAACCGCTCAAACGGATGCGGAAGTGTTCGGCGCCCGCTTGACCGGAGGCGGGTTTGGGGGATCCATCGTTGCCCTGGCGCATCCGCAAACCGGCCGGCAAGTAGCTCGGCGGATTGCGCAGACCTACGCGGCACGTTCCGGGCAACAGCCGAAAGTCCTTGTTCCAAGCGGGTACGAAATAAAATGATGGAAACAACCATGCAAGTAACGCAAATTGATCATTGCTCCGTTATCATTACCGATGTCGAGCGCAGCCGGCGGTTTTATCGCGATATTCTCGGGTTGAAGGAAATTGTCAAACCGCGGACGTTTAATTTCGTGGTCGTGTGGTTCGACCTCGGCAATCAGCAACTGCATCTTTTGCTCAAAGACATGGCCGACAGCATCAGTCCACGGCATTTTGCGTTGCGCGTGCCGGATGTTGCCGCAGCGCGGACGTTTTTCCGCGAGCGAGGCATCCCGATCCAGGAAACCACTCCCATTCCCGGCGCCGACCGCTTTTTTATTGCAGACCCGGACGGCAACCGTATCGAGATCATTCAATGGCTCCGGCCCTATGACCCGGCGGAGAATGTTATTTAGACGCGAGGCCCGATCCTATGCCCTCTTCGCGCAGCAGTTGGACAAACCTGACCGACTCCCAATTACTCGAACAGTGCAAGGTAGACACATACCGGGCCAGCGGGCCGGGAGGACAAAAGCGCAATAAAACCAGCTCGGCAGTGCGCATCCGGCACCTGCCCAGCGGACTCATGGTGATTGCCGAAGAAAGCCGATCCCAGCATGAAAATCGGGCGCGTGCTTTGAGGCGCTTGCGGCAGGCCTTGTTTTTACAGATACGCGAGGAATTGCCTCCGAAAATAGGAATTCCGAAAGCTTTGGCGCATTCTCCGGATATTTGCCGTGCCCGCGCTCCGGACGGCCGCCTGGAGTTGGGCCGTAAAGATCTGCGCTTTTGGCCGGCTGCAGGAGTGGTTTTGGATGTGCTGCATGCGGTGGAGGCCCGGGTAAGTGAAGCCGCGGAATTGCTGGGCATTTCCACTGCCAATTTGATCGGCTTTTTGCGCACCGACCCGAAGGTCTGGCAACAGGCCAATAACCTCCGGGCGAAGTTCGGTCATAAACTGCTGGTTGGTTGACTATCCGCATAACCCGTGAATCTTGATAGCAGTCGGTTACATGGCAGAGCCTTTCCGATTCTCCTGGATTGACCGACCCTTGTTGGCGGCTTTGGCCCGACCGGAAGCGCTCGAAGATCTGGAATGGCTGCGCGCTCAGGGGATCCAACTACTCCTATCATTGACGGAAGAGCCCCCGCCGCGGCGCTGGATCAACGATGCCGGTCTCCTGCTCGTGCATATTCCAGTCGTGGACATGGAGGCTCCCACTCCCGAGCAGCTTGAGAAAGCGCTGGCTGCCATCGTCCAGGCGAAGGAACAAAATATGGGTGTTGCCGTCCACTGCGAAGCCGGTCTGGGGCGAACCGGGGTAATCGTGGCTTGCTATTTGGTAACCCAAGGACTCACGGCCAAAAAGGCGATGGAAAAAGTTCGGCAACTACGCCCAGGGTCTATCGAAACGGAAGAACAGGCCGAGGCAGTGCGTGACTTTGACAAACGGTCTCATTGATTTTTCATTTTTTTCCACTTGTAAAGCAAAAAGTAGAATGTACAATTCAAGCTGTCCCGCCAACCTGACGACTTCGGTGACTGGGCGACGCCGAGGAAGCCATTGGCGGGACGCTTTTTTTGAAAGCAAAAAAGCCCACGGAATTGTTTTTGATAATATGCGTTTTCATTGATAGGTTGAAAATAGCGGCAAATCCTGTAATTTACGGCATTTCCTGACAATTCGAACTTGGAACGGAAACCCTCAAAAACCACCATTTACCCCGGCCTGCGGGTGTCATGACACCAGCCTTTTTAACCATCTGTTGCCCTTTGCTTGGCGCTCGGAAACAGCCGTTGCCTTTCTTTTTCGGCGTCTTCCTGTGAGCCAATGGTCCGGCTTTTCCGATTGCCGAATTTATCCAGCCAGCCAATCCGCCAGGGGGCCTTCTCGCCATATCGTTTCTTCTGCCTTGTGTCCTGAAACAGCCAGGCCTTGCCAGTCTGCCTGGTCTGAAAACTTACGGTTCCATCTTTTTGCAAAACGAAATTGGTTTTCGCGTTCAGATAATTCAAAATCCGGTTTACGCTTTGCAAAATGGCGTCGATGTTATCGCCAAGTTTTCCTAGCGTCAAATTACATTTTCCGCAAACCAGGCCGCGGATTTGCCCCGTCTTGTGGCAATGATCCACCATGAAGCAGCCGTTGACGGAAAACGGTTGCGTGCCCCGGCAACACGCACAGGCAAACTGTTGCGATTGCAAAAGATTGTAATAATCCTCCCCGGTCAGCTTATATCGCGTCCACAGGTGGTTGGCGAATCCATCAGAAACAACCGCTCCTATGTCCTTCAGTTTTTGGTATTGCGGACTCGCCCAGAATTCCTGCAATCGCTGTGAAAACTCATCCATCGAAAATAATCTCCGGCCGTGCCCGCCAGCATGCTGACCCGTTCGCGGCGGCGGCGCGCGGCCAAAGGATGGCGGCCGGCCGTCTGGCCCGCTAGTAACTCGGAAAATGGCAGTCTCTCAATCCCGTTCTCGGCTAATTAAGTAGAGCAACCCCCAGCAACGTGCTGGGAATTGTCGGATTGCGCTTTGGCGCCGCTCGGTTGGCTGGAATGTCCGCGCTGCGAGACAGAATTCCCGCTTGGAGAAAAACATGCCTATTTCCATTCAATGCCCGTCCTGTAACAGGAGGTTCAGTATCCCGACAACGGGAGCCGGGAAAAGAATCCATTGTCCCAGTTGCGGAGAAGGTTTTTTGGCTCCAGCAAAGAAAGCAACAGTTGAAGCAAAGGGGTCATTGAAAAACGATCAAGCCGAGTCAACTCCGATTGAGGTTCAATCGACTTCAAGCAGCGTCCAGAGCTATGGTGTTACCTCCCTGATTTTGGCTGTTGTTTCATTTGGGGTCAGCTGGATACCATTAGTCGGAGCATTGGGCATCCCAGTTGGGGCATTGGGATTGATTTTAGGTATTAGGGCTTTGATTTTATCAAAGCGCCGTCAAGGACAGGCTTTGGGCTATGCCATTGCCGGCTCAAGCGTCAGTTGTTTGTCCCTTTTGGTAGCGATTACTATTACGGCAATAATCTGGTTCACCGCAAAAAGCGTCCGTGATAAAGAGGACGAACGGATTGCTACGAATCAAAAAATTGTACCGATTGGAGTCTATGCTGCAGACCGATCTCTGCCTAATGCATTGGGAAAATCCGAATGGGCCGATGCTTTCAAGAATGCCGTCCAACAGGGCGATATTCAGGTTCAAATAACCAACCTGGTCCAGGACGAATTCATCGCAATAGCGTTGGCAATTACAAACGTCTCAGAAAAACACAAGATTGAATTCAAAGGTTGGGGAACGCCCGAGGGACAAAACGCTCCAAAGCTAATCGATAATTTCGGGAATACCTATCGTCCAAACGCCCGTGCCGGCCTTCTCTTAAGAAAAGCGGAAACACTGCAATCTCTCCATCCTGGGCATCGCACTCAGGATTTCCTTGTTTTTGAGTCCCCTTTGGAAAATATTGAATTCTTGAGATTGGAACTGCCAGCTTCTGTTTTTGGCGGAACAGGACAATTGCGCTTGGAAATCTCAAAGACCATGATGTTGTTAAATCTAGCGAAATCAAAAGGTCCTAAAGCCATTTCTGAGCTCTGCAAGCTTTTTGATAACAAGGATGATCGTCACGTTCGTCAAATGGCAATAACGTTGGTAGGCGATTTTGGTCAAATGGCTTTGGAAGCAGTTTTGCCTCTTGCAGAAGCTCTTAAAGATTCGGAAGAGACAATCCGGATCGCAGCCTTGGAATCCTTGGCTAAGGTTGGACCCCCTGCAAAGCAAGTTCTTCGAGCTCTTTTAGAAATGTTTGGGGATCCCAGTGTTGCCGTCCGGCAGAAAGTTCAACAAGCAATGCCCAGATTCGGCGTTTTGGATTCTTCTGACTTTCCAGCATTATCCGCTGCAGTCATGAACGACAAAAAGGGTGTACGATTATTCGCAATTAAGACCCTCTCAGGAATCAATTTTGATTCTGTGAAGATAGGACCAATGTACGTTAGGGTTTTGAAGGATCCAGACAAGGAAATCAAGTTGATTGCCCTAAAATCGCTTGCAAAAATTGGACCCTCTATTCGAGAACTTTGCTTTTTGCCTTTATTAGATGTTCTAAAAGACCCGGATCCTGAGATTCGGGGAAGCGCAACCGACACGCTCAAAACCATTGGGGGGGTAACGGCTGCAGATGTATTGGTACTTTCCCATTTATTGAAAGGGTCGATCCTCGACGCAAGAAATTTCGCCCTTTATGCCCTTGAACAGTTAGGGCCATTGGCCAAAGAAGCAGTTCCTTCTTTAGTAGAGGGCATTCAAACAAAAAATGATCCACTTCGAGTAAATATGGTCATGGTTTTGGCAAAAATGGGTCCCGGAGCAAAAGACGCAATCCCAGCTTTGGCTCAAGGTATGCGAGACAACAATAAGGATTTTCGTTCTTGTTGTTCCCTCGCCCTCGGGAAAATTGGTGAACCAGCTATTCCAGTTTTGGCCGAATTGCTAAAAGACAAAGACCCGACAGTCCGAAGTTTGGCGGCCGATGGCCTGGGAGAGATTGTCTCGAACGCAAAAAGTGTCATGCCGCTAATCGCGAATGCATTAAAAGATCCTGATCCCAAAGTCCGATCCAGTGCTGTCGCGGGTTTGGGCAAATTCGGGCCAGAAGCAAAAGAAGTGAAATCGAACCTGGCAGAGGTTTTGACGGACAATGATCGACTCGTTCGGTTAAGAACCATCAGAGCGTTAATTAGAATCGGTCCTAATGCCAATCATTTGCCCGGATTGCTGAATGCCTTAAACGAAAACGACCCCGAAATAAACCAGGAAGCGGAAAAGGCATTGAAGGAAATTGGTGCTCTCGATAAAGATGCCGTTGTCCATCTCCGAAATGCTTTGGGAAGTTCGAAAATATCCGTAAAACTCTTTGCAGCCAGAGCTTTGGGGGAAATAGGTCCGCCAGCAATCGAAGCAGTTCCTGATTTGAAAGCCCGACTCACGGATAACAATGCCACTGTCCGGCAGAGTATTACACAGGCCCTGGGCAAAATTGGATCTACAAAAGAAACCTCTTCGTCCCTGATTTTTGTTCTCAGAGATAAAGATCCTTTGGTTTCAAGAAAAGCAATGGAGGCACTAGAAAAAATCGGGCGATTAGACAAGAATGACGTGCCGCCATTAGTGGAAGCTTACAGAAACGGCGAACCGCCTATTCGTGCTTTCGTTGCTTCACTCTTGGCGAAAATTGGCCCCGACGCCAAAGAGGCGGTTACGACACTAATTAAAGGATTGTCCGATAGTGACGCTTCTATTCGGCAAGAGACCCTCTCAGCTCTGGGGAAAATTGGTCCGCCAGCCTGGTCAGCAGCCCCCTCCCTCGCCAAGGTAATAAAAAGTGATCCGAGTCTTCAAGTTAGAAAAAAAGCCGTTGAGGCAATCGGCAATATTGGGGGCGACGGCAAACTTGCTTTTGGAAGCTTAATTGAGGGATTGAAAGACAAGAAAATCCAAGAGGACGCTGAAAAAGCAATAATAAAGATTGGAAGCCCTATAGTTCCCGATTTGATTGATGCGCTGGAACGGAAACTCGATTATGATGATCGAATTAGAATGATTGGAATCCTGGGAAAAATGGGCCCGGCAGCTAAACAAGCTGTTGGTTTCTTGAGTAACATGGCAAATACGGAAAAATATGGATCCATTCGCCAAGCTGCGAAAGATGCTCTAGCAAAGATTCAAATGCCGCCTGCAAATCGGGAAAAGAAATAAGAATATGGGCATTTTTTTCTACCCTCGCAAAGACCAACCTGCCGCCGTATGCTCTTGACCGAATGGCTTCGATTGTAATGGGGAAAATCCGGCCACGCAACTCTTCTCAAAAAATTTGCGCAAAAAAGGTAGATTGATGTAAATCACCGTGCACGATCTTGCCACGGCGAAGAAGAGAAAGATCCAATCCTAATCTCAATCCTCATCTTGCTCCTAATCATCTTCCCGATCTTACTCTTCATCCTGCTCCTGCTCTTCTTTTTTGCTGCGGAATTGCCCACGCTGATAAAAGTTCTCACTTGCTGGCGATCCCCTGGTACATATACCCGTGCGTCTTGGGAGTCTTCTCCATATAAAACTCGCCGATTTCCACGGATGAAAACGGTTGAGCGGTAACCAGCGCTCGGATGTTGCGATCCAGCCGGCAACCATCGCCAAGATGCATTTGCAGCCAGTTCAACCGGTGCTGCCATTTCTGGATTCTTGGCTCCGAGCTGAGCCCATGCTCCAAAAAGAGAAAACGGCCTCCCGGTTCAAGTACAAAAGACGGACATCTGCACGGCTTCCTGCTGGACGTTGATGGCAGCTACACCACGCTCGACGTGCCCGGCGCGGATACCGAGGCCGATGGGATCAACGACGCCGGCCAGATCGTCGGACAATACGGTGATGAGTTCGGAGACTACCACGGCTTCCTGCTCCACGTTGATGGCAGCTACTACACCACGTTCGACGTGCCGGGCGCGAGCCTTACCCTTCCCTATGGGATCAACGCCTCCGGCCAGATCGTGGGATCTTACCAGGGCGCTGACGGCACGTACCACGGCTTCATCGCCACCCCCGGGGGCTAAGGCCTAGTATGGGACGGTTTCGAGCAGCGCCAGGATCGCTCTGCGGGTGGTCTCGGGGATCTCCGGCCAGCGGGGGGGGACTATTTTTACCCATCTTAACCGAAGCGGCCGGCCGCCTGGCCCGCTACTAACTCGGAAAATGGCAGTCTCTCAATACCCTTCTCGGCTAATTAAGTAGAGCAACCCCCAGCAACGG
>Ga0306920_100000292_pt1 | contig 57888 bp, 55 predicted proteins | sample flu12Cox44000170_FD_204666 | JGI IMG/M metagenome (GOLD analysis project Ga0306920, IMG submission 204666) | Lab enrichment of tropical soil microbial communities from Luquillo Experimental Forest, Puerto Rico - flux4day.12C.oxic.44.000.170 (v2)... | ecosystem: Environmental > Terrestrial >... | reverse complement strand
TAACATCCTCCTCCCTCCGCCCCGGACCACCGACCGGGGGCATAGGGAGAGTTCTATCCTTTCCGGCCTTCGCCGGATGGCTCAGAATTTCCGGAATGAAAAGGGTCAGAATTTTCGGAACCGACAACTTTTCACTGAATCTTCTTCCTTTGAGCGATTCTTGGCTGTGCGGAGTCTCTACCAACTGTCGAGAGTGCCAGTCGTGGTAAGCGGCGTAACAAGCAGCGCCGAACCCTGTAAATGCTCCCCAGGATGGCTGTAGGCGATTCGTAGTCCTGAGATTGACAAATTGAGCGGTCGGTCTCAGACTGCCACTGTGCGACTGAAACTTATCTGCCTCTTAGCTGTCGCCTTCTTGGCGCCTATAACTCAAACGCAGTCTCCTTCGGAGGTTCCCACTTTTCAGATTAACCCACCACCTGATAGCAAGATTACTTTCTCCGTGAAAGCGTCGGTGCCTATCGATGGAGTTTTCGACAAGTGGGACGCCACAGTGAAATTTGCGTCAACGGATGTCACGACAGGTGTCCTGGACATTAAAGTCGACGCTGACAGCGTGGACACAGGAAGTGGCATGAAGAACGGCAAGCTCAAAGGCAAAGACTTCTTTGACGCGAAGGATAATCCCTACGTCACATTTCATTCAGATAAGCCTAAACAGTCTGGTCCCAACACAATTGAGTTTCCGGGTACGTTCACAATACGCGGGGTATCAAAGCCCGAAACGCTAGTCTTTACAAGTGTATCCCGCGCAGGGCTAGGGGTTGTGAACGAGGTTAAAGGGACGATGGCTTTCGATCGCAAGGATTACGGGATGAACAGCGGCATTCCCTTCATCAAGATTGCTGACCGCGTTGAGGTTGACGTTGACCTCAAAGGAAAGCGAGTCAGTGGGCTTCCCATGGACTTGAAGCAATAGCACGGTCTACAGCGCACGCCGCTTGCCGAAATAACACGATAAGTATCCTACAGACGACGCCGATTGAAGCGTCACAGACTGCCCTGCACTAACCCTCTCTGGATTTTTTCTGTTTCTGCGGGAGACGGCGCGAAAATTCCCCCACGCCGTGCATAAAAATATGCAGTCGCTGCCGTCAGGATCAACCATTCGATAAAGGGTGGCTCGACTCACAACCTGTTCGTGCGGTTTGCCACGTTCCGCAGGCACAGGGCAGCGAGCGGTACGGAGTAGATCGAGTGTGGTCCAGCTCGACTCCGATTGCCTAGCGGTCTACTGTTCACGCCCATGGATGGGGACGCGCCGGGCGAATATCCGGTCCTCCACCCCTCGGATGTTCGCCTGGATGAGTGCGTCCCCTTTTTTCTTGAGCGCGGAGCGCTACGGATTCAGTTCCTCAAATTGCTCTGCGATTGCCTTCGCGATTGCATCTGTCCTTCTTACAATTGAATCAAGAACACGTTTCGTAGAGGTTTTACCCATATTCGCTCTAGACAACACTTATACCGCGCCGTCTTGCCCAAATTTCAGTAGTTGCGCATCGGTCATCTTACAGTGTTTCTGGTATCCCGCTCGCTATGTGGTGTGGGCTATATTTCGCGCGTCGAGAAACGCTCCCGTGCCAAACGTCACCCGCCTTGCTGAACGCCTGCTCGCTACCGACGATGTAGCCGAAGCGCAATCGATTGCTAAGGAACTCCGAGCGGCAATCCAAGACCGCGTTGAGGGTGTACGGAGGAAGGCGCACCTAATTAGCCACCTCATACCCCCACCCAACGAGGACGATTCCGCTGCGAAAATAAAACAAGCTCAGATAGCGACTTGCTACCTTGAAGAGTTCGCCAGACTAGAGGATGAATTTCTGGCTACAGTGAGCCAGTTCAAACTAGCAATGAGCGACCACGAACGGGAGCCTTTGACCCGCAAAATGGAGGGAATCTTAAGAGAGTCCCGGCGGGTCGTGAGGCAAAACCGCCATGTCTCTGGCGGGCTTGCTTAGCAGGGTCCCTTGCACACAAGAGGCGTGGCTCTCATGTCTCGGGCAGACATTAAGAACAGTCTTGCAGGCTGGAACCTGGTAGGTTCATCTCCAAGTGCGCCCTGAGTTTCGAGTGCAACTGACCCGACCCTCCAGTACCCCCTGGCGGCGCCGAAGAGTGGTTGCCTCTCATCGCCAATGCTTTAGGTCGGCCCTCGGCGTACTAAAGCGCTACACGCATGCCGGATTCCCACGAAGGCTTGCTATCTGGTATCGTGGGCGAGCCAGCCCGGTTTCAGACCCAAACAATTCTCCGGCAATCAAACGTAGTACGGACAATGCGCTCCCGAATACTCATTGCTGACGATCATGAAGTGTCGCGTGTAGGGATCAGAGACATTCTTCGGACCGACTCTCGATGGGAAGTTTGCGAAGACGCCATCGACGGAACAGATGCAGTCGAGAAAGTTCGTCGGTTCAAGCCGGACGTGGTCATAATGGACGTGGTCATGCACGGCGTGAGTAGCGCCGAGGCAGTGCGCCAAATCCGCCGGATTTCGCCTCTGACAAAAATGCTTATGGTATCGCTCTACGATTTTCCGCAGCTCGCGATGTCCCTCGGTGCCGACACCTTTCTCATGAAGGCACAATGCGGGATGTATCTCAACCATAGAATCGCCGACTTACTGGGACGTGGAAGCTAGGCCGCTCCTCTTCGCGGCTTTGACGAGTGTTGCGCGGAGGTCTCGATGCTGGCAACGACCGTGTGGCAACCGCCCGCGATCTCTGACCCACCCACGGGCGACCACGCCCCACCCATCATCTACCGCCCGCCCTACAACTTCCCTTCACAGGGACGTTCAGCGGAGAAGTTGCCATACATATTCCGGGGTTGGAAGGCCAGAACGAACCCACTGTTTGGGTATTCCCCCAGATCCTGCTGTGCCTGAATTGTGGAGTCGCGCAATTTCTGGTTCTCAAGCTATCAATGCTCGCGAAAAAGCTGATCGCCAACTTGAGACGGATTCTCTCAGCGAAAGCCCTAGCCTCCGTGCAGCACATTAAATCGCGCAACCACGAATCCTAAGCCCGCACCAAGGAACGCATCTGACGGGAAATGCGATGCCGTCGTAATCCGCGAAAAAGTAATGGCCGAAGCCACTGTATACGCCAGAATGGGCACCCACTTGTGTTTCGGGTAGCGCCGGGAGAATACGGTTGCTATTGAAAACGACATCATCGCGTGACCGGACGGGAAGCTCGTGCCTTCCCCGAAGAACGAGTTGTGCGCGTTCCAGAACGTATTGTTGTAGGGTCCGTTCGGCGGAAACTGCGAAGGCCGAGCTCTCCACGTCGCCGCCTTCAACGCCAGCATCAAGACAGCATCGTTTGCTACTGCTTCGCCTGCCAGCAGCGCTGTGCTTTGCCCGTACTTATTCTTGGTGAGCAGGCTGCCTATGTACCAAGCTGCTGGCACACCCGCCATGATCGCATCGGTATGCGCGCTGCTCAGCACACCGTTGAACGTGCCAAATGCCCCGCTTTTCCGCACGGCTCTTTCCATGGTGGGATCCTGCGTGATCAGCACAGCCGTTCCGCCAACAAGTAGAATCGTGGGCAGCCAGTGCCTTCCCTTGGCAAGCTCGCCGGGGAACAACCACATATCCTTCTGATCGAGCAGAAACTTCTTCGGCAGCGTCCGCCAGGTGACTTCCAGATCAGCGTTCGAAGAAATAGCTGATGAACCTGTGGGTAGGCTCGCGCCGCCCGCGGGCACCGCCGAGATCAGTCCGGTTGATGCCGGGTTCGATTCGGTCGGCACCACATAGGGATTATTGAAGTGCAAGAAATCCGAATGGTCCGAATACTGTTGCCCCCAGCCCTGTGCCGGGACGAAAAGCAAACCGAACAACAAAGCAACGGCAGCACTCCAGCGCGTCGTTCGTCGTGAAGCATCCATAACTTGAGTGGAACCCCCAAGCCCGGCTGGGTGGGGCGTAGAAACATTTAACTAAGATGAATTACTTCCTCAAAAGGTTTGCGTGCACTCGGCGTATCGTGTTGGCGGCTTGGTGTGATTGGGCCCGCTCCTAACGATTCAACGTTCTACGTGCAGTGAAGAACGCAGGGAGCAAGAATCCGGCTAAAACTCCTCGGATTTAGAGAGTTTCGCTGAAAGGAAAAATTCCTAGCGAGACCGACTAGGTTTCTATTTCTTATTCAGCGTGGCGATGATTTCTTTCGTTGGCAGGTGGATCGCGTAGATTTCGTTTCGGGTTGCCGTGGCGAGTACTCCCAATCTGCTAAGCGACTCCTGGCGACCAACAATCGTCTCTCGCCACAACACATAGCCCCCTGGAAGTTTTTCGAAAATATCGTATTGGCGGTCCATCAGTCCTACTCCAAGACCGAATGTGACGGCGCGGGAATTGCGAGGATCGTAATGGCCACTGCGACGGTTTCTAGTATCCCCGTCCCGCCGCCACGCAGCCTGTATTATCTAGTCGAGTTGGCCCTCCCACCGGCTATCCCATCGAGAACACAACCTGCACCGTAGTGTCCACCTCCACGGGCTGCCCGTTGAGCATCGTCGGCCGGTATTTCCATTCCTTCACCGCACTCATAGCCGACGCCATCAGCAGCGGCGGTCCCGAAACATATTGCAGCTTCTCAACCGAACCGTCCTTCGCGATGATCGCGTGCAGGACAACTGTGCCCGAAACGTGAGCGGACTGGGCGATCGGCGGGTATTCCGGCTTCACTTGGTTGACCAGCGACGCGGCCTGGACGGCCCCTCCAACCTTAATTCGGCTCGGAGTCGCGGGTCGTGGAGGCGGCGGAGGCGCAGCTCCCGTGCCGATCCCTCCTATCACATTGCCGGTTCCTCCGGCTATTCCGCCCACGTCAGGCGCGGCGACAGCCGGAGGCGGTTCATCCTTCGCTACTTCAATTCGCTTCGGAATCACGGTAGGCGCTACCGCAGGACTTACCGCGAAAGTTTTGGTCTTCACTTGTTGTTTCACTACGGTTTGCGCCGGTGGTGGTGGCGGCGCAGGCGGCGGAGGCGCCACGAGGAAGGTGTTCAGCATCGCGTTCGGCAGCGTCTGCGTGTAAATCAGCGGAATCAGCAGGAGCGCTCCGAGGGCGGCCGCTTGAAGAACCACTGAGACGCCTACGGACCAGGGCTTGCGTGTGCGCGCCATTTCGCCCGGTTTCCCAGAAACAATCATTTCGTCAAACATCGCTACTCTCCTATGAAATCAAGCTGTAGGTCGCAGCTTGTCTAGAACGCAAAGGGCTTGCCACACTTGGTAGCGCTAACTGCTTGAAATACAGCAGAGGATTACGAGGGGCGTACTAAATCCTGCGAAATAAGTTCACATTCGAGGTCGGTCTTACTTACAGGATTGATGGGATAGCATTTCCCGGCAATCCAGTAGCCTCGCTCCTTTCCCCCAAGCCTCGTCATGCAACGGCAGTTACTCGGGTCGAACTATGTCCCTCGCTTGATGGTCAGAACCTGAATCGTTTTAATCGCCTCGTCGTACGTGCCGGTGATGCGCACTTATCGCCCGCAAACGAAGCGGGCTCCGGCTTCCCGCGTAAACAGTCGTACCGAACACCAAGAAACGCTGCGGCTCGCGCCAAAGTATCTGTCACTTGTGTCACGCATGTTTCAAGAGACTGATTACGATGCCTACTCCCAATGCGATAAATGTCAGCCCGAGAAGAAACGAAAGGCTGCGCGCCAGCCAGCGCGGTCGAGCATTCGCCATGGTTTTGCCGACATTGACTGCCCGAAATGCTTCGCGGACAAACGCTTTGTATAGGAAAAATATTCCGATGCCGCAACACACGGTTCCCAAGAAGCAAAGCGACATTAAGCTGCCCGCGCTTTGGGAATGCACCGGAGCTTTTATTTGATTGTAGAGAAAGAGCGAGGCTTCTCCGCCGACTTCGTATCGAGAGTCGCCTTGAAGGACGCTCTTGAGGCTTGCGCGCATGACTTCGTGTTCGTCCGTAACGAGTACTCTTGTGCCTATGGGTCAAAAGATATCGAGACGAGACCCGGGCTGGAATCAGGGAAAATTCGTAAGGATCTGCTCAGTATGGACGAAATGAATACCTAGGCGGCTCGCCTCTCCTTTCATCTCAAAACATGCGGGCCGGGCAACCGAGGGGGTAACCCGCCCTACTAGCCCTCCAATGCGTGCCATCCGTGATCGCCGGTCCTATTGCGATGCGCGGCAACTCTGAGCGACTACAATCCTTGCGGCAAATCAGTGCCCGCTCTTATCGCTGTCTGCAATTTCATTGAGAGGACTGTCACAGCAGAGGTGGCGGGTTCGAGTCTCGTCGTCGCATTCTTTTCAACTGACTTCCCGTGACGCGCTCGAATTTTGGGACGAGACTTGGGGCCTAATCGCCCCGGAACCCGCGTTTGGTTGCGAGGCGAGCCGGACATCGGAGTAGTGCGCTATGGCCAGCATTGCCTGGTCCTTTTATGCATGTACCTTTACACGCATATGCTATATGACGTATATTAAGAGGATCGAATCTGCGTTCAACAATCATTGCGAAGCCGAACCGCCGAGCGAGTGCGACGGAAAATCCGATCATCAGCGGACATCCGACGAATAACAGTCCGCGGGGTTGCGGGCATGCTGGGAACCAGAGTTGGCCGACGCCGAGGCTATCTATGAGCGCTTCTCAGGCTCGGCCGATACCTACGCCTGAACAGTTGGCGACACTTTTTCAGGTGATTGATCGCGACGCCGCTAGGGGTAGATGTGTGCGCGCAGGCCGGTCAGGCTCGGCAAGGAAGATGATAGCACGCTGGTTCTAGCAATTGTTTGGAGGAAACCATGAAGACCTACCGAGCCGCCTTGATTGGCTCTTTATTGGCGGACGAAGAAGGCAGAGAGTTCACGCGCCGAATGCTTTCTCCGGCAGAGAGGTGCCCGGCACAGTTACAAAAATCGCGTGGATGGCTGCATACGGGTAAAAGAAAGTCGCTCTACGTCCCGTTGCCGGAACGTTCATTTTTTCAAACGCGTCATTGGTCCACTTTTGATTCTCTATCCAGATTCCCGTGTCTTCTACGGTCAGTAGCATGACTCTTTCACGTTGAAGGCCGTCAGGATGAGCAGGATTCAGGAAAATGAGTGTCACAGGCGTGCCTTCAAAGTCTTTAAGTTTAAGGTTCGGCATGGGCGGGATCGGATTATACGACAGAAGGAAATCGCATGGCGTTGAACGCAAAATGGCAGAAGGGGCAGAGCGTTAATCCAGATGGCTGCTGCTCTACCACTGAGCTATGCCCCTAAACTATGACTGGTCAGTTGGTTACGTGTGGGCCGCTGGTGCCCTGCGGCAAAACAACCCCGCGTTTCTATGCCGCGTAATAACGGGATAGCTTTTTGCCGCGTCGTGAATTGTACGCCTCGCTTGTAATTTTGTAGCGCTCAAAACGCTCACCGTTTTGTGTCCGTAATGTCCATCGCCACGCTTTGCCGTGCGCCCGCGCGCACCAGGTTGCGCACGGTGGAGCGGCGCAAATCGTGGAACAGCTTTCCGCAATAAGCCATCTTTGGCTTGGGGCGGCTGCGCACAGCTTTGATCGCCAGCGGCTTCCAGCTGCCGTCAATGATTGAAGGCGCAGTCTCGCTTGGCCAATACAGGCGCATCATGGGAATGAACCTGGCCTTTGGGCGGGTAGCCAATTGCCTCCTTTAGTTTTCGGTGAATCGGCTTCGAGATGCAAGTCGACCGAGCCATCCGCGTTTGCCACGTACTTACTACGTGAACTAAGCGTGTAGCGGTTGAGTGGATTCGGCACGAAAAATTTAGACCTTGGCGCCGTTAATCCGATGCGGCTCTTATGGCACGATCCGGTGGGTCCGAAACGAAGTGAGTATCCGCTCCTTGCATGAAGACGACATAGGCGCGCTTCCATGGCTCATCGTTGATCAACCGCCACTTGTGCCCCGTTCCCGTGTGATCAACCGCCAGCAAGACGTCACCTGGGTGAATCGTGAAGGTCTCCCCGCCGACGGTTGTAAATTCGAGCACGCCGGCCAAGGTAATCACGTATTGCGGGATGGGGTCGTTGTGCCAGTCAAAGGAGGAGTGCGGAGGACTTTCTTTGAAAAGGATGGATTGCGCTTCGACCAGTTTGCTTTCACTTATGCTACCACGCATCACATGCGAGTTTCCGTCGGGACCTGTGTACAAACGAAAGGCTCGGATCATCGCCCCGCCTCCTTGATTTGTCCGATCTGCTTGACATCGTTGATGTGCAATACGGCCGCCGTATCGGCCCGCACCTGCCGGCACAAAGCCGGATTCTCAGCAAGAGACTGACCGTAGGAAGGAATGATCTGCTTCAGCCTTGCTGACCATCCCCCAGCCTTCAGTTTTTCCCCGAAGCAGCGCTTAATGACCTCGAGCATGATCCACACTGCCGTCGAAGCACCAGGTGAGGCCCCCAGCATAGCCACGATCGAGCGATCCGAGGCCACGACGAGTTCGGTGCCAAACTCGAGGATGCCGCCGTGCAGCGGATTCCTTTTTATGATCTGGACCCGCTGTCCCGCCACCTCAACTCTCCAATCTTCTGGCCTGGCATTCGGAAAAAACTCGCGCAATGCGGCAAAGCGCTCCTCAAAGGATTCGAGAACTTGACCTACGAGATACTTTTCGAGAGCCAGGTTATCCCTGCCGACGGCCAGCAACGGTAACAAATTCTCAGGGTCGATAGACCCAAAGAGATCGAGATAGGATCCGTGCCTGAGAAACTTTGTGGAAAAGCCGGCGTAAGGGCCAAAAAGCAAGGAGAGTTTTCCTTCGACGTGCCGCCTGTCGAGGTGAGGCACGGACATCGGGGGTGAACCCACGGCGGCTTTCCCATACACTTTGGCGTTGTGACGCGAAGAAATTTCGGGCCGATCGCAGCGAAGCCAGACACCGCTTACAGGAAAGCCGGCATAGCCACGCCCCTCGGGTATTCCGGATTTTTGTAGCAGCGGCAGCGATCCGCCCCCGGCGCCGATGAAAACGAATTTTGCATAGACGTCTCGGTTCTCTCCTGTTTTTTCGTCTCGAACGCGCACGCTCCAAAGATCGCCATCGCGGCGCAGATCCTGTACGCGGTTAGAGAAGTGTATCGAGAACCCTTCTTTATCTCGCAGAGAATCAAGAAGATCATCCGTGAGCGCCCCATAATCCACATCCGTACCGGTAATCATTCGTGTGGCCGTCACAACCTCGCCCGCATCGCGGCCCTCCATAACCAAGGGTATCCATTCTTGAAGCTGCTTCGAATCGTCGGAATATTCCATCCCGTAATAAAGAGGATGGGCTGTTAGCGCCTCGTAGCGCTTCCGAAGAAAGACACGATTCTCCGGTCCTCGCACGAAACTGAGGTGTGGGACGGCGTGAATAAAGGACTGAGGGTCCTGGAGGGCACCTTTTTTCACCAAATAAGCCCAGAACTGACGGGACAGATCGAATTCCGTGTTCACCTGCAGAGCTTTTGAAAGATCGATGCTGCCATCGCTTTTCTCCGGCGTGTAATTTAGCTCGCAGAGCGCAGCGTGGCCCGTTCCGGCATTATTCCATGCATTCGAGCTTTCCTCGGCTGCACTGCTAAGAACCTCGTAGAGCTCGACTTGGAGGCTCGGATCAAGCTCTTTTAGCATGGCTGCCAGCGTGGCGCTCATGATGCCCGCGCCTACAAGAACGATGTCGGTATGATTTCCCCTCCGAACTCGCGTTGCCATCGGGCTTCTCCGTTTCTCAACGCCGCAGCTGAGCGTTGTCCTGGTCTTGGCCGCACAGATTTTGAGTTACAAAATGCTGCCCCCCTAGACTTCGACAAAACAACTTCACGTTTCGCTTGTAGTCGACCTGGACACCCGCCGGCACAAAGTCGAACGTTTCCGAGAGCATAGAAGCGATCTCCTTTTGGGCCCACGATTTTGCAAACGCCTGGCGCCCAATGCCTCGAGGTCGCGTGCCCTTTCCAGGCACAGAGGGGGGAAGCCGGTGCTGGGCAGGACTGGGCCTCTTGTCAGGTGCTCGATCGGGAAGACGGCATCGGAAACCATTGCTGGCCTTCGCCGCGATGACCTCAGCCGCCGCCAAGCTCTGTAGTAGGTTTAGCGATACCCCGGCCGCGCTTCCGTTTCCAAATGTAATCCTTGCGGAGCTTTTCTTGGTGTTTCTTCAACTGCTTCTCCAATTCGGCGAACGCCGCCTTGGCGCTCGTCCGCGCTTCCGCTGCCGATCCTGTGGCGTGAAGCGTTCCTGTAGGAAGGGCGAGATTCAAAGAGAAGTTGTATTCCGCTTTACGCGGAACCTTTTTGAGTCCGGTGTGAAGCTGGATCGAATCGGCCGCGTACTTCTTCAACCAACGACTCAGTTTCTCAACGTGGCGCTCGCATTCATCTTCGATGGGTTGGCGAAACTCGGCTTGTATTTGGCTGAATGTAACTTTCATTGAAACACCTTTCGGTTGTGAACTCGGCAGGCTGGTGTGGCAGACTCATCGAGGTAGTTCAGCATAGCTCCAGGCGCATAGACCTGCAACCGATCTGAACCCCTCCGCCTCACTTTTATCCAAACCGGCCCGCAGCCCCCAATTGACAGGCTTCGAGCGCACGTCATACGCTTCCGGTGATATGCCAAAGTACCAAACAAAGCCGCCCCCAGGGGAATTTCCATCGGCCAAATCGCATCAGATACTAATCGGTCCGGCCGGCTGGTCCTATCCCGATTGGAATGGAATAGTTTATCCCCTGCGTCGCCCTCGAGGGTTTCACGAGGCAAGCTACCTGGCCCAATACTTCGATACCATCGAGATCAACACCTCCTTTTACAGTCCACTTAACCCGGACCACGCCCGTCAGTGGACCGAACGTGTGGCAGCCAATCCCCGCTTTCGATTCACCGCGAAATTGTGGCAAAAGTTCACGCATGAAGAGCAGGCCACCGCAGCGGACGAAGCAACTGTCCGCCTCGGGCTGGATATTCTTCGCGGTGCGGGCCGGCTGGGCGCCTTGCTGATGCAGTTTCCATTCTCATTTCACAACACGCCGCGAAATCTCGCGCGCATCGAGAAACTGCTCGATTCGTTGGGCGATTACCCGTTAGTTGTGGAGGTGCGCCATTCCTCTTGGGCCCATCCGGAGTTTTACGAATTTCTCCACGAACGCAGAGCCGGAATCTGCAATATCGACCAGCCCCTCATCGGGCGGTCGATGGGCCCGGATGAACGCGCAACATCGCCTCTCGGATATGTCCGATTGCACGGCCGCCGCGCCGATACCTGGTTCAGCGACGATCCTGAGCTACCCAGCCACCAACGCTACAACTATCTTTACTCGAGGCGCGAGCTTGAACCGTGGGCTCGGCGCATCCGCCTGATTCGAGACAAGACAGAAACCACGTTTGTTATCGCCAACAATCACTTCGAAGGCAAGGCCGTCGTAAATGCGCTCGAGCTGATGCACGCCCTGAGCGGCAACAAAGTAAAAGTCCCAGAGCCGCTGCGGCACCGCTTTCCGTCACTCGAAGAAATTGCAGACGCCCCATCGGAAGAACCGACACTCTTTCCCCTGTCCTCCGACGACGCGCCTGGCCGGTAGCGAGATCTCCGGCGTTGGTGTGGGCTCACCCCAGGACGAAATTTCCTACGAAAATTTGAGGTCTACTTCTTGAAGAGGTCTTCGAAGGCACGGCGCGCGTCAGTGGGCCTGGTGGCGCTCGGGATCGCCGGAGTGCTTTTCGCGTAACTGACGGGCGAGGTGTCCTTCTCTACGGTCATGCGAAATTCGAAGAAAGTGCAGTGATTCTTGGCATCCTTCTTCGCGACGCGCTCCGGAATCGGCTGCGTGCACTCGAACTGCCTGCTGGTATCAAAGTGAACGCACTGCTTGCAGCAGTGGAGTTCGGCGCGGCATTTCGGGCATTGACCGTTCGGATCGAAGCCGGGCGCGAGGACGGCGCCGCAGTTCGAACAGCGCGCACGAGTCACCGTACCTACCATGCGAGGCGTGCGCGGTCCCAGCAGGTCCTGCTTCGGACGCGGCTCTGACGGCCGCTCGCCGCGATCTGCGCGCTCGCGCTTTCTTTCCTCGCCATCGCGGTCGCGATATCCCCTCTGTTTATACTTCCTGTCCATGGGAAAAACCTCCGGGGGGTTACCTACATCATAACCCGGATTTGCAAAAATCAATCGGCAACTTCCCGACCAGCGCGCCTATCACTGTCGCGGCGGTTTCAGAGGTTGCCGTGCGCAGACTGCTTCCTGGCCCAGATTCCCGACAAACCTTCGATGGGCAGATCCGGCTGCAGGAGTTTCCGCGGACGACCCAAACCGGCTAGTACCGCTTCTGCGGCGAGATAACCGCTGCGAACGGCCCCTTCCATTGTGGATGGCCATCCTGTCTGCGTCCAATCGCCAGCAAGAAAAAGGCCCTTCACGCCGAAATCCTGAGCGGGACGAAACCGGTCGACTTCCGGCGAGGGCGAAAACGTTGCTGCGACTTCTTTGATCACCGTGGCTTTTTTGATTTGCGCCCGGCGCGTTTCCGGCAGAACGTCGGCCAATTCCGCTCGACAGAGATCGATGATCTGCTGCCGTGTCAGGGGAACAAGATCGTATGACGCGCTGATGACCAGCTGCAGGTATTGCTCGCTCGATGGCTCCGCAGCAGGCCCCGCAATTTCGGTGCCACTTCCCTTCTCTGCGTAGAGCAAGGACTTGTTGAAAATCCACTGCGTCTTGTGGTCGAGCAGGGTCAAGAAAGGCTCGTTCATTACCACCCGATCGAACCAAATGTGAACACCCGTAATGGGTGACGTTTGAATGCGCCAAAGCTCTTCCAAAGGCCCACCCAAGTCCCTGAGCTCCTTCGGCACGAGTCCTAGCAGGGTCGTATGCGGTACTGCAGAAATACAAACGTCAACGGCGATCTCTGAGCCGTCGTCCATTACGGCCGCCGCGAACGCACCTTTGCGGAGCCGAATCCCGCGCACTCCGCTGCGAAGCTGCACGCTGCCTCCTCGACTGACGACCGCCTGGCGGCAACCCTCATACAGAGCAGCGAGCGGCACAGAGGGAATGCCAAGTCGGTAACCGGTACGGCTTGCCAGAAACCCTTTCCAGAAAACGTCGATTCCGTACTGTGCAGCCGTATACTGCAACTCCTCGTCGAGCGCACTGACCAACACCACGCGCCAGAATCGCTCGATGCCACCGGGCGTTTGCTTCATGCGCTGCAGCCAATCGAGCATCGAGACTGAATCGACGTCTTTTGGCTTTCCACCCGATCGCGCAATAGTGAACAGTGCCTTCGCGATCGCTTTCTTATCCCTAAACGTCAGAGAGCCAAACCCCAGAAACGATGGCGCCATGTGCAGCGGCGCAGGCAATGCCGACGCTTGTATCGTGGAGCGGCGCCCCCCGCGATCGGCAAAATAAAGCCGGTCGTAGAATCGAATCTTGTCCGCTGCCCCGGCCCGGCGGTAAAAGTCCGCAAGGTTCGTACAACACCCGAGCGTGACGTGCTGGCAATTGTCCACTTCGCTGCCGTCGGGCAACGTGTAGGAAGTGGCGCGTCCGCCCAAGTGCGGGCGTTTTTCCACCAAACGAACTTCCAGGCCCGCTTCAGCCAGCGCGACGGCGGAGGCCAAACCCGCTAATCCGCCGCCGACCACCAGCACGCTTTGCGAGGGCATCCGTCTTCCGCCAACCTGCGATTCCCGCCAGGAGATATTGGACTTTTTCCGCTCCTGATAGCGAGACGCGCGAAGAAAAAACATCGAAGCCGCGCTCTTCAATCCTGGCCAGCAGGGCACTGTAGGTGCGGACCAACGCCCAAAGGGTGGCGCGGCTGTCCGTGTCCACTTCGTAGACGAGCGGCGCGCCTTCTTCATACAGCCGCCAGGCGCGTGCGGCCTCAAATTCAAGTAGTTTTTCAAGCTGGGGGGTACGCGGCCCGCGAAGATTCTGCCGCTTCAGACCGAAGCGCTCGAGATCCTCGAGGGGCAGATAGACGCGGCCCATTTCGTAATCGCTGCGCACGTCGCGAACGATGTTGGTGAGCTGAAACGCCAGGCCGAGCCGTTCGGCCAGGTCGGGCGCGCGCGGGTTGCGAAAACCGAAGACGTGCAAGCAGGTCAATCCGACGGTCCCCGCCACCCGATAACAGTATTCGGAAAGCCGATCGAACGTCGCATAGGAGCTAAGGGTCAGATCCATCTCCGCGCCCAGAATCAAATCGTGGAAATAGCGCGTCGGAATCCGGAAACGAGCAATCGTGTCGGCCAGAGCTGCCAGGATGGCGTGCCCGCCCGCGCTTCCAGTGATGGCTTCGTCGAGCATGGCCCGCCAGCGGGCCAAGCCGCGGCGCTTCGATTCCAGATCGCCCGGCTCGTCAGAAACATTATCGACGAGCCGCATGAACGCGTAGAGCGCGCAGAGCGCGTTGCGCTTATCTTTGCGCAGGCCATAAAAGGCAAGATAGAAACTGCTATGCGCGGCGCGTGCGATGCGACTGCACTCGGCATAGGACCGCTCCACCGCCAACGGTGCCGAAGCTACTAAGGACGGCACTTGGCTCGCTGCGTAGGCCGCGCTCTCCGAAATCGTTCTCCGGCCACCCCTGGTAACTGCTCCGGCCACCCAAGAGGCCACCGCCTGGGCCACTAGTTTGAGTTTGGTCTTCTTGGCTAGAGCCGGGCGATCGTTCAACGTGTTGTAACCGGAAGCTTCAATCGCGTGCAAAATGGCCATTCCACCCCGGCTGAAGAGTTCGATGTCAGAGCGAAGCGCGCCGCCGACCTGGTGCACCAGCGGCAAACCCGCTTGGAAGAGCGCCCGCGTGCGCTCGATCAAATCCTTCATCAAGGCGACGTAGCGCGCATCGAAGCGCCGCAGAATGATCTCCTCTTCGCTCAGGCCGTGCGCGGCGAGAATGCTTAGGGGAATGTAGATTCTCCCTTTGTCTAGATCTCGCGAAACGTCCTGCCAGAAATTCGCGAGCTGCAGCGCAGTACAGGTGCAATCGGACAATCTCTGCCGTGCTTCGTCGCGGTAGCCACACAGATAGAGCACCAGTCGCCCGACCGGATTCGCCGAATAGGCGCAATACTCGAGAACATCATCCCAGCTCGCGTAGCGCTGAACCGTCTGGTCCTGACGAAAGGCCTTGAGGAGGTCGAGGAACGGCTGCATCGGAATGTTTTTTGCCTGGATCGTCCCCGCCAGCGCGATCAGAACCGGATGCGAAGGCCCGCGGCTGCCCGCATAGATCAGCCGCAGCTCCTGCTCCCAGCGGTCCAGCAGTTCCAGCGCGCGCGCACGATCGGGAATTTCATCACCGAGGTCATCCGACCAGCGGCAATAGGCATAGACGTTGTAGAAGTGCTGATGCAGCGGGCGCGGAAGCAGCCACGAGACAACATGAAAATTTTCATAATGGTGCGTGGCAAGCCAGCGCGTGTAGCGTTCGGCCTGCTGGCCGGTGCAACGCTCCTCGGGCAGGTTGCGCGCGATCTCGAGTTCGGGTGTTGGTGGCAGCATCTGATTAATCAACGAGGTCCCAGGTCGGTGCTTGTTAGCTGCACGGTGGACCGCAAGGACCTGTCAAATGATCCGATTCGTCCGGGGACCGCGCTCAGGGGATCACAGCCGTCTTCAGCTCGCCGTTGGTGCGATTCTTCATGTGCTGGAACACTTCGGGAAGCTCCGCCAGGGGGACTTCGCCGGTTATGAAATCCCGAGCGCGAATCTCACCGCGCACGATCGTGTCGAGTGCCTCACGAATGAACTGCGGCGTGTGATGGAAAGTCGATTTGATCGTGATTTCGGAATAGTGCAAAGCTGCCGGATCGACATTTACGTGCGTGCCGCGTGGGCAGCCGCCGAACAGATTCGCCGTTCCGCCCTTGCGCACCATCTCTAGTGCCCATTGCCAGGTCTCCGGCCGGCCGACCGCTTCGATAACGGAGTCCGCTCCGCGTCCAGCGTCGGTCAGTTGGCGCACCAGAGCAACCGGATTTTCGATTTCGGAGGCATCAAATGCGGCGACCGCGCCCAGCCGCTCAGCCGCGCGCATCTGACTCGGTCGCTTGCCGACCGCAATAACGCGCACACGCCGTTCGGAAAGAATGCGGATGAATTTCAACCCAATCGGGCCGCAGCCAATGACCACCGTCGTATCGCCGGGCTGGATACCCGTTTCATGGATGCCGCGAAGCACACAGGCAAGCGGCTCAACCATGGCCGCGTCCAAAAACGAGACCGTGTCGGGAATCTCCAACATATTCTCGCGGACGATTCTGCCAGGGATACGGATGTATTCGGCGTACGCGCCGTTATTGAATAGAAGATCTTCGCAGAGATTCGGCTGGCCCTTCAGGCAATAAAAGCAGCGATTGCACGGAGCGGAATTCGACGGAACGACGCGCATGCCTTTGTGCACGCCGCCATTGACGGCGCTGCCCTTCTCTTCTACCACTCCGGAAAGCTCGTGGCCGAACAGGGCGGGAGGCTGGATCATTCGTGCGTGAAACCCTTGACGCCAAACCTTCAAATCCGTGCCGCAGGTCAGTGCTACCTGTACGCGCACGAGTACATCGTCTTCGTCCAGGCGCGGAATATCGACGCGCTCGATCTTGACGTCTTCCGAGCCGTAGAGCACGGCCGCGGTCATGTGCCCGTTTCTCTTAAGAAGCTTCATTCGTGTTTGATAACTACCTTCAGGGTATCGTGTTTTGGATGCGCCGCCAACTCCAACGCTTCTGAGATGCGCTCAAGGGGGAAACGATGCGAAATCATCTCGCGAAAAGGCAGCCGGCCACGGAAGACGAGATCGCCCGATTCCGCCTGCTCATCGACGGAAGCGCTATAGCTTCCTAGGATCTCTTTTTCTTCGATGCCAATCGCCGCGGCGGGGATTTCCAGCTTGAGTACGGGATCATTGTGAGCAAACAGCAGGACGCGGCCGCCCGGCCGCGTGACGGCCAGCGCTTCAGCTACGAGCGAGGGATGGGGCGCAGCCAGCAGAACCGCATCCGCGCCGCGACCGTCTGTTCGCTTGCGAAGCTCGCTGGCCAAATCCACAGCGGCCGGATCGAACGATTCCGCTGCGCCAAATCGCACGCTTGCTGCGCGCCGGCCAGACATCGGATCGCTCGTGTAAACCGTCGCCCCCTCGTTTCTTGCCAACAGCGTAAGTAGCATGCCGATGGGCCCCTGGCCGACGATCAGAACCGTTTCGCCGGCAGCCACGCGCGCTTTACGGACCGCCTTTAACGATGTGTTCACCGGCTCGACGAAGGTGGCTTCCTCAAAGCTGACCTCCGGCGGCAAGGCCATCATGCCGCGCTCGACGATCCAGGGCATGGCACGAACATATTCGGCGAACCCCCCACCGTTCGGATCGAAGCCAGCCGTCAGGCCAGTCTTCTTGTAAGCCGCGCACTGCGAGAAGAGTTTCTTTTCGCAGTAGAAGCAGCGGCCACACGGAATGTGGTGGAAGCTGACCACGCGGTCGCCCGGCTTGAACTTGCGGACGCCCGCGCCCACTTTGACGACCGTGCCAGCCTGCTCATGCCCGAGAATCTGAGGCGGCTTGATGAAGCCGTGATGGATTTTCTTGATATCCGTCCCGCAGATTCCGCAAGCTGCAACCCGAAACAGCACTTCGCCGGGGCTGATTTGGGGAATCGGCACATGTTCGACGACCACGCGCCCCTCACCGCGATACACACCCGCGCGCATGAAGCCGCTTCGATGCAGGTCTTCGTCCTGTCCAATTTGGAGCGCTGTGCTCATGATGCCGCTGCTACCCTAGGCTGTGCTTCAAGATTGCTCGCCCTTTCCGCAACAAAGGCAACATAGCGTTCGAGGAACTTCCCCAGCGACTCGGCGGCGCGCTTGCTTCGCCTGCCTAGACTCACCAGAGCCGACAAGGAACGCGGATGGCGCACCATTTGACCCATCACCTGGGGCATACTTACCTGACCGCGATCATCAAAGATTTCATTCATGTCAAAAGGTAGCTCTTGCTCAACCGTGTCACTGACCGCGCGAATGGCCACGGCCGGGATTCCGCATTCGGCACACTTGCGCAGAACCTCGTAGCTCTCCATTTCGACAGCATCCGCGTCGCGCCCCAGGTGTTTTTTTTCTTGGACACGAACGATCACCCGATCCGCCGTATAGAAGCGATCCACTGGAGCCGCGCCAAGTGCTGTGGCGAAGGAAACCAAAGACGGGCTGCTCTCCAAGATCCGGTCGGGCGATGCTCGCTGTGCTTCACAGCTTACGCTCCGCGCCGCAAGCAAGCGGCCGATTGGATATTCCGGACGCAGCGCGCCGGCCAGGCCCGATGAGATACAAAATTTCAGCGAATCTCGCTCGCAACTGACCAAGCGTGAAGCGGTGATGGCCGCCTGCCGAGGGCCCACACCGGTCAGCGCAACGCCGACTTGCGCTTCTCCGATGGCCGCCACGAAGACATCTGTGCGGCCCCACCTCTCCCGCCGAAACCCGCGCATTCTCCGCCACGGAGCGAATTCGGCTTCGAGCGCGAATGTAACCAGGATTTTCACAGCTTCTCGCTAGGCAGCCCGCGCTTGGGTGGCCGTCTTGGCGCGAGCCCGACCGCGCACATAGTCGTGCTCTTCATACCAGCGAACCGCAGCCGCAAGAGCCGCTTCGACTGCACTGGCCTTGTAGCCAAGCTCTCTTTCGGCCTTATCGCTGCTAACGAACATCCGGTGACGCGACATCTTCACGCCCTCCACCGGAATCTGCGGCTCGCGACCCGTAATACGCGCAAACAGTGCGTCTGCGTACCCTGCTGTCAACGCAAGGGCATGCGGCAAACGCACGCGTGGCCGAGGACGCCCGGTGATGACCGAAAGCGCCTGCAAAATCTCCTTCAGAGTCATATTGCGCGCGCCAAGGATGTAGCGTTCGCCGATGCTTCCGTGTTCGGCAGCCAGCAGGTGCCCTGCGGCGACATCTTCGACGGCGACAAGGTTCAGCCCGGTGTCCACATAGGCAGGCATGCGGCCATTCAAAAAATCCACCAGGATGCGACCCGTTGGTGTCGGCTTCCAATCGCCAGGACCGACGGGTGCGGTCGGGTTTACGATGATGACAGGCGCGCCCGCAGCGGCGGCTTTAACCGCCTCGAGTTCGGCTAAAAATTTGGAGCGCTTGTAGTGCCCGATCATTTGGTTGAGCGTGGCGCTGGTTTCTTCGTTTGGAAGCAGGGGCCCATCGGTCGGCACGGCAATCGTCGCGACCGTACTAGTGTAGACGACGCGCTCGACTCCGGCCCGCCTGGCTACTTCAAAGAGTTTGCGAGAGCCCTCGACGTTCGTCTTGTAAATCTCCTGGGGATGGCGCGCCCAGAGGCGGTAATCCGCGGCGACATGAAAAAGGTGGCGCACGCCGTCCAAGGCATGTTCGAGCGAGGCCGAATCGTTCAGATCCCCCTCCACGCGCTCGACGGTGAGCCCCTCGAGGGCTCGCAGGTTGCTCGACCTGCGCACGAGAACGCGCACACGATCACCCTTGGCAAGAAGTTGGCGCGCCACGTGGCTCCCCACAAAACCGGTGGCGCCCGTTACGAGCGTGGTCATAGAATGCGGAAAGCCTCTTTCTCCTGCTCGACCGCGGGAGGAACGGGCATGGCCTCAGACGTCCGACCGGTGCTGATCGAGTGGCCGTGGCCATCCTTTTTCGCGGCGGACGGCCGGTTTTTCAACAACCCGCCCATCTTGCCCGAAAAAGTCCAACTTAGAAGCTTCCAGGTATCTCCAAATTTCTTGTTGCCCCCCAGCACCGCAGACGCTTCATAGCCTACGTGGACCATGCAATCCGCGCAGCGTGGGTCGCGGCCCCGGCCGTAGTTTTCCCAAGGCGTTTTCTCGATGAGATCCTTGAAATGCTGGTGGTGCGCATCGGTCATCAAGTAGCAGGGACCCTTCCAACCGCGCGGGTTATAGGTTGGATTGCCCCAGGCGGTGCACATCAGCTCCCGCTCTCCGCGCAGATATTCCATATAGACCGGGGTGGTCATGATGTTGTAGCGCTCCAGGAGCTCGCTCGCCTGCACGAATTTCTGGCGAATTTCTTCGCGCGACATGAAAATGTCTTTGGTATCCACGGCCGCGTAGGAATAGGCCGGCGAAATCATGTGACCATCGACGCCCAGGGTCTGCAGGTATTCGAACAGCTGATCGATTTCTTCGATATCGGTTTCTTTATAGATCGTCGTGTTGGAAGTGACCAGGAAACCGGCAGCTTTCGCCGCCTGGATGCCTAAGATTGCTTCGCGGAATACCCCATCGCGTTCCACGCAAATGTCGTGGGTTTTCTCAAGCCCGTCCAGATGAACGTTGAAGAAGAACCGCGATGTGGGTGTGAAATCTTTGAGCCGTTTGCGAATGAACATGCCGTTGGTACAAAGATAGATGTGCTTTTTGCGCGCCAGGATTTCGCTGGTCAGCCGACCAATATCGGGATACATCAGCGGTTCGCCGCCGCAAATCGAAACGATGGGCGCGCCGCATTCATCGACCGCGTGGAGGCACTGCTCGACCGTGAGCATTTCATTGATGGTCGATTTGTATTCGCGAATGCGTCCGCACCCTGTACAGGTAAGGTTGCAGGTGTGAAGCGGCTCGAGCATCATCGTGAGCGGGAATTTCTTTTCGCCGCTGAGGCCCTTGCGAACAATGTACCCGCTCATGCTCGTCAACATGCTGAAAGGAGTTCTCATCCACTACCCCCAATATCCGCTTGGATGCTCGATTTCACTTGGCAGAATCTGTGTCCCGATAAATCGGCGGCGGCCCTTCAACAGATTATCGTAGCGCGCCAAGGCGTACAGCGGGAAGCAGTTTCGATACAGGTGATACTTGAGGTAGAACACCTGCGGGAAACCCGTACCGGTGAAATCATCTTCCTCCCAGGTGCCGTCTTGTTCTTGATGGGAGATGAGCCAATCCACCGCGCGCCCGACCGCAGGATCGTCCGGCCCAACCGAGGCCAGCAGGCCAATCAGCCCCCAGGCAGTTTGTGAGGCCGTGCTTCGCCCTTTTGCTTTCAGCGCGGGATCGTAATAGGAGAGAATCGTTTCGCCGAAACCGCCGTCGGCATTCTGCACTCCGCGCAGCCAATCCGCAGCTCGTTCTGTTTCGCCCGAAGGACACAGACCTACTGCCTCGAGAGCGCGCAGCACGCCACTGGTACCGTAAACATAATTCACGCCCCAACGTCCGAACCAAGAACCATCTTTCTGCTGTTCCCGTTTCAGATAGTGGTCAGCACGGTCAAGGACCGCATGGTTCGCCGGCCAGCCCATGTGGCCAAGGCATTCCACCGCGCGAGCGGTCACATCGGCTGTCGATGGATCGAGCATGGCGTTGTGATCGGCAAAGGGAATGTTGTTTAGAAAATCGAGATTGTTTTCATGATCAAACGCGCCCCACCCGCCGTCGCGATTCTGCATGCTGACCAGCCAAGCCAATCCGCGGCGCATCGCTGCCCGCAGGGGACCGGATTGGGGATCGCCAATGCGACTGAGAGCCATAAGAACGAAGGCGGTGTCATCCACATCGGGGTAGAAATCATTGCGAAATTCAAAAGCCCAGCCGCCCGGCGCGGCTTTCTGGTTCTTGACCCGCCAATCGCCCGGCCCCAGGATCTGATTTCGAACCAGCCAGCGCGCAGCTCGCAGAAGGGCTTCATGCGAAGGATCCAAACCAGCTTCTTCGAGCGATACCATGGCAATCGCCGTGTCCCAGAGCGGAGAAATACAGGGTTGGACACGCAGCGAACCCTCCTGCTCAATCTCATAGCGCTCGAGAAAGCTGACTTCGCGGGCCAGCAACGGGTCGGTCCTATCGCCGCACTCCGCAAACAACGCGAAGATCGAATTCATCATGGCCGGATAGATGGTGCCGAGGCCTTCGCTGCGCTCCAGCCGTTCCAGCATCCATTGGCGGGCGCGCGCGAGCGCGAGCCGGCGAAGCGGGTTCCAGGGAAGGCGCTCATAAAGCTTCAGGCAACGGTCTAGCGCAAGAAAGAAATTCTTCCAGGACAGGATGTGGACATCCCATTTGAGCGAGGGCGGCGCCGCCCCAGGCCTGGTGAATAGTTCGTCTACCGCCACGCCCGCGGGCAGACGCCAATCCGGCTTAAGCGCATGGACGATCGCCAGCGGAATCACGATGCCGCGCGTCCACGAAGACATCTCATATAGGTTGACCGGAAACCAAGTCGGAAGCAGCATGATTTCCGGTGGAATCGCGGGGACCATGCTCCAGTCGATCGCGCCGACCATGGCTAGATAAAACCGCACATACGAGTTGGTCGATTCAAGCCCACCCAGCTCGTGGATCTTCTTGCAAGCACGTTCCAAATGAGGCGAGCAGGCCGAATCTCCGGCCAAACGTAGAGCCACCCAAGCCTTTACGGTGGCATTCAGCTCGGAGGGACCGTCATAGAAGATATTCCAGCCTCCGTCGGGGAGCTGCCGGTCGCGAATGTACGTTGCCAGCTTGAGCACTTTCTTTGAGTTCAGCTCGCCGAGGATGTGCAGATAGAGAATGTAATCGGACTCAAGGGTGGTGTCGGCCTCAAGCTCACCCCACCAGTAGCCATCGCGGTGTTGGGCGGAAAGCAGCCAACTGACGGCCCGATGAATGGCCTGCTCTACAGAAGTGCTGCCCGTGCAAGCGTTTTGTCGATGGCCCGGCGCTACAGTCGGCACTGGGCCGCCTTCCTGCACCTGGAGTCTTGCCTCCGGTGTCATCAACCCCTCAGACATAAAGCGTCACAGTTGAGCGCGCCGCGGCAACTCAAATTCGCCTTGCAGTCTCACCCTCGCCGTTCGTGAAGTGTCTAGAAGTAGTGGAAATCGGATGTTTAGGATCGGAAACGCCCAATCCCTAGAGTGACAAACAGTTATCGACAGGACCCTCGGGTATTATCTTGTGTAAATCCTCCTGGGTCAACTGAAAACACTCAAGATTGCCGGCTGGGTCCGCTATTGGGATGAGACAAATGGTGTTGGGGCTGCCTTGGGTGTCACCAATTCCGATGGGGTGTCGGCTCGGGCTCGGGCGAGCCCCTCAGTTCGGCGATGCCAGCCCTATTCGACGCCGTCATTTTTTGGCGATCTGTGTTCTAAATTCCGAAGACGCCGCGCCAATTCGGGAAGGCGAGCAAACCATGCATACTGCTGCTTGAATTTCTGCAGTGGCCGCGCTGGCGTGCCCCAAACGGTTTGACCTCGCCGTATGGTTTTTCCCGTGGGTATGCCCGCCTGGGCGCCCGCCACCGCGCCGTCTTCTAGGGTGCAGTGGTCGGCGATTCCAACCTGCCCCCCCACAATCACGCCCCTGCCGAGCGTGCTGCTGCCAGACACGCCAGTCTGCGCTGCGAGAACCGAGTGGTCACCGACCGTAACGTTATGGGCGATCTGGACCAAGTTGTCGATCTTGACCCCGTGGCTAATCCGCGTGGTTTCGAGCGACCCGCGATCGATGGTAGTGTTGGCGCCGATCTCCACATCGTCGCCGATCTCGACCGCGCCAATCTGTGGGAACTTCCAGTAGCGGCCTTCGCCAAAAACGTAGCCAAAGCCGTCACTGCCAATCACCGCTCCAGAGTGAACTTCGGTGTGCTTACCCAGGCGCACCCCCGAGTACAATGTGACCCGCGGGTGAAGATAACAGTGCTCGCCTATGACGGCTCCCCTGCCGATAAAGCAAAATGCCCCAATCGATGTTTCCCTGCCGATCGTGACGCCATCTTCGATCACCACAAAAGGGCCCACCGTGACGTCGACAGCAAGGTGTGCGTCTGGTGCGAGTATCGCGGTCGGATGAACCGACCTACCAGCGGCGGGCTGGCCGAGAATGAAGGCAGCTGCCTTGGCAAAACCGAACTTCGGGTCGGCAACCTCGAGCAGCGTTTTTCCGGCGATGCGAATATCCGGCGAGGCTATAACACACAGCGCCGCCGACATCGCTACGCGCTCGGAATGTCGCCGGGATGCTACATAGACGAGATCGGTTGCGCGAGCGTTCTCTGGGCTGGCCAGACCTGAGATCATGGCGCGCTCGTCACCGATCAGCTTAGCTCCCAAAAAACGCGCAAGTTCACCGGCAGTGTGGTTCATATCCACCCCCTCGTGGGCAAAACTGCGTAGCGACGGTCGACCTTAGCAAAGTCACTTTGGGTAGAGTGGCGGTTGGCCCAGTGGGCGCGTTTTCCATCTCTTGTGAACCCACAGCCACTGATCGGGATGAGCGCGAATGTAATTTTCGATCACTGCTGTGAAACACTGGGTGTTCGCAACGATATCGGCTTGCTCATTTCCCGTACGCCTGAGCGGCAGAGCCGGCTCAAAGCGCAGCCGATAGCTGTGTAGCTCGGGTTCCCAGGAGAGAAAACCAGGCACGACGGCTGCATCGGTGCGGAGCGCGATCCTCGCCAAGCCTGAGGTGGTCGCCGCGGGGACGCCAAAGAAGTTCACGAATACACTTTCGACCGAGGTATTGTGATCGGAGAGCACCCCGACCGTCCCACCTTCACTCAGCACCTTCAGGATCGCTCGCGCGGACCGATTTTTCTCAATCGGCTGATTGCCAAAACGGCAGCGATAATCATTGATCAGAGCGTCGACGCGCCGATTGGCAATGGGTCGAATAAGAAAGGACAGGGGGTAGCCGTAGAGGGCCTGCGCAAAGGGTGCCAGCTCCCACGCGCTCATGTGTCCGGTCAGAAACAAGACTCCTTTTCCGCGCCGGCGGGCCCGATCGAAGTTCTCGATTCCATCGACGAATACGATTCTTTCGATGTTTTCGCGCGTGTATTTGGGAAACTGCGAAAATTCGCCTGCCATCCATCCGACTTGCCGAATCATCCCGCGGGTCACTTCCATCAGCCGTACATCGCTCCAATCGGGAAAGGCGATGTGCAGATTGAACATCGCCGTGCGGGCGAGCGAGGGACGGAGTTTGTATGCCAGCGTGGCAAACACCACGCCGAGGAACCTGGCCACCGATCGTGGGAGAAGCCCGAGAAATTTGAGCCCCGCCAAGGCCGCCATGTACTCAAGCCATTCCCGCATCGCGGGCCATTATACGGTTAAGGCCGGGAAATCCCCTCGCGGATGCTAGACTGAGACACGCGTTGAATTCCTTCGGCACCAACGAGCGGAAACTTATTCTGTGGCTTGCCTCGGCCTCCTCGGTTGTCCTTTGCCTATTTGGAAACCTGGGAGCGATCGGGCTGGTCGGGCCCGATGAACCGCGCTACGCGTGGATCGCACGGGCCATGGCGGAAACGGGCGATTGGGTGACGCCCCGCCTCTACGGTGAACCCTGGTTTGAGAAACCGATTCTTTACTACTGGGCCGCCGCCGTCGGTTTTCGCTTCCATCTGTCGGCCGAATGGGCCGCACGGCTGCCTTCGGCTGTTGCCGCATTGGCTGCGGCACTCGCAATTGGTTCGCTAGCCTGGAAGTGTTACGCCAAGGATGCAAGTTCATTCCGCAGCCCTGCCCTGCTCGCACCCCTGCTTTTCGCAACGAGCGTCGCGGCAGTTGGATTTTCGCGTTCCGCTTCGCCGGACATGCTGTTCAGCGCGTCGATGGCACTGGCCATGACGAGCGCGGCGCGTCTGCTAGCGCGCGCTCGAGCATTGCGCCCTGGCCATGCGGGTGAGACGACAGGCGGGGGTGATGGGAGGCAATTGGCGCTATTCGGCCTATTTGTTGGACTGGGTGTTTTAGCGAAAGGGCCCGCGGCCATGGCCCTGGCGGGCGGCGCGATCGGGCTGTGGGCACTGCTTACCCATAAATGGCGTGCCGCCTTTCGCCTGGCCCATCCAATCGCCCTTGGCGCGTTTTGTGTCGTGGCGCTGCCTTGGTACGTACTCTGCGCGAAACGCAATCCGGATTTTCTTCGTGTCTTCGTTCTTCAACACAACTTCGAGCGCTATCTCACGCCGATGTTTCAGCATGGCCAGCCCCTCTGGTTCTTCGGCCCGATTGTTGCGCTCGCCCTTGTGCCCTGGACCGCGCTTCTGTGGCCCGTCGCCCAACAGGCGCTGAGGCTCTGGCACGAGAAGTCCTGGAATGACTCACCTGGGGTCTTTGTCTCTTGCTGGGCGGCATTTCCGGTTGTATTTTTCAGTTTTTCGCAATCGAAGCTTCCCGGCTACGTACTGCCCTCGATTCCGCCGCTGGCCCTACTCTGTGCGATTGGCGCGATTCGCGCGATGGAAAAAGGCGGAACGGAAACGCGCGGAGTCTTCGGCGCCGTCGGAATCACTTGGGTACTGATGGGAGTTGCCGTATGGGCAGCGCTGCCCCGCCTGGCTAGGGGTGGCAGTGAAAACATGCACAGGCTAGGAACAAGCGTGGTCATCATCGGCCTCCTGATCGGTCTTCTGATCGTTCTCGTCAGTGCCTGGAGGCCGCCACTTGCGATCGCCGCCTGCGTTTTCACGGTCGCGATTGCCGCCGAAATCGTGAGTCTGACAGTTCTTCCGCAGCTCGACCCCTTCCTTTCGGCCAGGACCCATGCCGCCTTCATGCGAAACGATCAGCATCCAGACCGAATTTTCACCTACCGTTTGCGCCGAGGCTGGAACTATGGCCTAGCTTTCTACTTTCATCGAGAGATTCCGGAGTGGTTTCCCGGCGATCGGGAAGCCGCCTTGGTGCTGACCACTCCGGACGGTCTGGCGGCGATTAGAAAGCTCGGACGATTGCAGGGTGAGCTCGATGAGCCCTACGTGGGAGTTCTCTACGTGCCGGTCGGGCGGGAGCCGCGTTAACGGCCACCTTTGGGCGGAATGCTTTGCAGGAAGAAATTCACGATTTGGCTTTCGTAAGCTTTGCGATCTTCATCCGACATATCCCGGTAGCTCTGGGCCTCGCGCAAAGCGGACTTCGGGTCCGGCGCCTTGACGAACAGCTGCGAGGTTTGATTCGCCAGTCCCGGACGGTCGTCGGACTCGATGAACAGTTTTGGAGTGCCGGCGGTGTGCGCCAAACGCGTCGAGACAGGCGGCTCGTCTCGAAAATCGTAATTGAGCATTCGAAATCCCAAGTCGGCAAGCCGCGTCACATAGGGCAGCGCCGTCAAGCCAGACTTTTGCACCTCGAGTTTCACCATGGCCCGGGGATCGTCATAGCCGTTGTCGACGGCCAAAGCCGCGATCCGAGAATCCGTCGAAGCTACTTCAAGAACCGCGTAACCACCCATATCGACGCCCCACAAGCCGAAGCGCTGCCGATCCACGTCGTCGCGCGTCGACAGTGCACGCACCGCGGCACGGAGTTCCGCCGTCTCCCGGTACCCGAGCGTCGTCCTGGCCAGGTTAGCGCCGTGCCCCGCGAAATCGAAGAGAAAAACGTTGAATTCATGGTCCTGCAGCGCGGTAACCAGCGTCAACACCTCCGACCGCTGTGAGAGATAGCCATGGCAAACCAGGATGGCCGGCGCCCCGCGCAATCCGGGAAAGAACCACCCTTCATGCGAAGACCCGCCGGGAACGTGAAAATCGAAGGTGGAAGGGTGTCCCATCATTACATCGAGATTGATGTTGCTCGGGGTACGCGCCGGGTGCAGGATCTGATAGAGAAGGAAACCGGAAATCGTGGCCACCGTTGCGAATCCGAACAGCACCAGCGCCAGCAGGCTTGACAAGACCTTGGCGAGGCGCGTTGTCGGATAACGGATTTCTGAAAAGACGGCCATCCACAGAGTGCGGCCGCGATGAGCACGCGCCGCGTGGAACAGATGGTAACACAGTTGGCCATGCCGCCGGATTGCCGCGACGCTACTGCGCGTCGTTTCACACACTGGGTTAGGACCTCCCGCAAGGCTATAATGGCGCAGGGCTTCCAACTTCATGCAGATCGTTGACCTCCGGCAGCTGCACTCGAGGTCACTCGAGGGCCTGTTCCAAGAAGAGACGCGCCGCTGGCGCGAAGAACTCTCCTGGGATTACCGGCCGTCGATCAGCCTGGTTCGCAAGTTCATCGATTCGCATGCGCTGGGAGGATACGCGTCCATAGAAGATGGCCACCCCACCGGATACGGGTTCTACGTCATTGAAGAGCACAAAGGACTGATCGGCGGGCTGTTTGTTTCCTCGCGCTACGGACAAAGCGCGACAACTCAAAAGTTGCTATCTGAGCTGCTCCATGCGCTGCGAGCCACGCCTCACCTGGAACGCATCGAGGCTCAGCTGATGCCCTTCGGAGCCGAGCTAGATCCGGAGTTCCTCTCGCAGTACTTGCAGCTTCATACGCGACAGTTCATGATCTTGAGGCTTCCGGAGGCCAAGCTTAGCGGCAAGCCTCTTTCCTCCGGCCTAAGAATCGAGCCCTGGACCGAGCGGGCTTTTGACTCCGCCGCTCGTTTGATTCAGCTGGCGTACGCCAACCATGTCGATGGAGTGATCAACGACCAATATCGCAGCGAGTCAGGAAGCCTGCGATTTTTGCGCAATATTGTGCTGTTGCCCGGTTGCGGCCAATTTCTGCCTGAGGCGTCTTTCTTGGTGCGCCCGGCGACGGGCGACCGGCTGGTCGGAATGGTTTTGACCTCGACCGTTGCCGATGGTGTAGGGCACACCACGCAAGTTTGCGTCATGCCCGGTTACCAAGGCAGCGGAATCGGCAGACACCTAATGGAGCAATCGATTCAGGCTCTTCGAGCGCGCAACTATGAAGCCTTATCCTTGACGGTCACTTCCACCAATCGTCAGGCGGTAGAACTCTATGAGCGGCTCGGATTTAAGACCGTCAAAGAATTTGCGGCGGGCGTCTGGCAAGTGTAATTCACTTTCTGGCGCGCTCCCTCAGAAGGCCCTTCAGCTCGTCCATGAATTCCTTGACGTCCTTGAAATCTAGATACACGGACGCGAAACGCACGTAGGCAACTTTATCGAGTTTCTTTAGCTGGGCCATGAGTAGCTCGCCGATTTCCGTGGTGGTGCGCTCGCGATCGACCGCCTCGCTGACGAATGCCTCGGCCTGGTCCACGATCGCTTCGAGCTTGCTCACCGCAACCGGCCGTTTCTCACAGGCCTTGAGCAGGCCCTGCAGAATTTTTTGGCGATCGAACTTTTCGCGCCGGCCGTCTTTCTTGATGACCATGTAAGGAATCTCGTCGATCCGCTCGTAGGTGGTGAACCGGCGGCTGCATTTCAAACACTCCCGGCGACGGCGAATCATCTCTCCCGTGCGGGCTTCTCGCGAGTCGATCACCTTGTCGTCCAGATGCGCGCAAAAAGGGCACTTCAATCCGGATTCTCCTTGACCGCAGCGCGCTCGGCGTCGGATAGCAAGTGCGCCCCCTCCGCCTGCTCCTGCGACTTCGCCAGACGCCGCAGTTCCCTCATCGACCAGCCCTCCTGAAGCAGCAAGGGGAGCCCCACGAGCGAGCAGGCGGCGAACGTGATCAGCCAAATTACGATCGATGCCACTGCCGCGGGTTCCTTTTCTACCCCAAAAATCAGCGTCAAAACAAGAAAGCACGCAGCCTGCGATCCGCCGCCGGCGACGGGCAGCTGTGCCGCCGATCCTACCAGCGTGAAGGCGACCACCAAAATCACGTTGCTCAGTGTTAAGGTCGAAAGCGCGCCCCCAAACGCGTCGAGGATCCAGAGATATACCAGCACAACCAGAGCCCAGTGGACCATGGTGTACAGCGTCGCCATGCCCAGGTCTGCCCACGTCCCCACGCCCTGAAGCCCTTCGCTAAAACCTTGCAAGATGGCCACCACTTTTGCGCGCCAGCCCTGATGCCAGCTTGGCGCGTCCATCCGTGCGGCTAGCCATCGCGCGCCATGATGGCGAAAGTAAATCAAGAACCCAGTGGCACCGACTAGCCCAAGCAGTAGAGCTCCCCCCGCCGAACGCGCCGAGGTGATGACAAGATTGTCTGCCAGACCACCCCGCTTGATGGAAAACAGTGCCAGGATCGCCACCACAGCGGTGGCAGCCATGTCAAAGACGCGCTCGAGAACGTAGACGCCGAACATCTGCGGGATCGAAAGTGAATCCTTACGTGCGATCAGGACAGGACGAATCGGCTCTCCCGGCCGTCCGAGCAAGAACAGGCAGGTAAAACCCATCAGAGTGCTCTTGTACACGTTTGCGAAGTGCAGGCTTCCAAGGGAACGGCAGAATCTCATCCAGCGCAAGGAGCGCAACGCGTAGCAGCCATAGATGGCCACTAGCGATAGCAGCATCAGCGAAATGCGGGCATGCTTTAGGGAAGCGGCCACCACATTCCAGTGAAAATCCTCAAGCGCAATTCCCTTCCGGAGTTTATAGAGGCCAAAGGCGATGACGAGGAGAGCAAGGAGGAGGGGCAAATACCTTCGAAATCTGCGCGGCATTCAGCTTGGAACCGTAGCAGCAAGGTTTTAAGAGTGTCAAGGCGGCCCCTGGCGCGCCGATTTCCGGGGCCGGCTAGGGGAGGTCAGTGAAACGCGTTTCCCTGTTGGCCACGTAGGTGCGATTCTGCGGATTCGCCTTTTCGAGCAGCGCCCAGATCTGTTTGAACTCAGGCATGGTTTCGCGCCTGCGCGCCGAGCTCTTCAGCTGTTCATTGACCGTGGCCAGCAGAATCTGATAGGCCAGCTGGCGATCGGAATTGGGCGCCAGGATATTGCTGGGCGTCAAGCCAACCACAACGGTATTGCCGTTTCGTTCGGCGATTTTCAACCAGAGTTCCCCGTGATCGTCCATGTAAGGGGTGCCCTGCTCGCTCAACCGCTTGAAGACACGGTCAAGTGAGCTGCGATCCGGAATGAGTTGCGCCTTCACGGCGTCGTCGACGATCGAGTCGAACTGATCGCGAAGCGTCTTCCACTGGCTGCTGCTTCCCAGCAGTTCGATGCGTTCCTCCCGCTCGGCAGCGTCCAGCTGCTTAACGCGCGCCAGGTCATCATCGAGCTCGGCGACTTGCTTTTCGTGGACAAACTCCGATTCGCGCGGAGTCGCATGGGCTTCAAACTCGCGCTGGGGATCGAATTTGCCCGTCAGAAGGTAGGCTATGGCCGCCGGCGGCACAATGTGCCAGTCGGCAAGCGCCAGCGGAACGGCCAGCCTCTTCGCCCGATAGAGTTGCTCGGTAGCCTCTCGTGCCGGAGTGCTGCGTTTGATGGTGCCCGGCAGCTGCGCGAAGTGCACAACATAGTATTGCGTCTCGGGCCGACGATCCGCGTAGTGCGCGAACGTGCGGGCCACCGACTTCGGGCTGCTGGCCCCAAAATCGTTCAAAATGTCGCGCCGCGCTGCGTGCGGAAAATACGTGTTGATGATGTCTTTCGTGAAGTCGGCGCAATTCCGCGTCGCGGCATTGAAGTGGTTCACATTCGGCGCCGAATTGAACTTGGCGATCAGATCGAGGTCCTGCTCGAGCGTGGTTGATGCAACCAGGATATAAAAGGTGCGCTCTGCGGTGGCGCCAACCATTTCGCGCCATTCGGCCTTTCCGCTGGTCCGGCAGAACTGGCCTTGGCAGTAATCTGCCAGGACCTTGTCCCGGTAGTTCTGCTCCAAGAGGCGTTTGATCGGCCAGGAGGCAAACAGCGGGCGGTCTTGGGGGTCCGGAACGCCGTGCACAAATGTGTTAAACGAGACAATGTTCCACTCAAACGGTCGATCCTCACCGAGCGTCGTGTAGTTGCTGATGACAGAGCCGTTCTCGCCCGACCTGCAGAGGCGAAGCTTTACGGGCGAAGCGGCACATATGCGCGAAAGGTACACGGCACTGTGTCCGGAGCCAGTGATTCGCGCCACGCTTGTGTCGAGTGAATCATTGAGGAGGAGACCTACATCGCCCCCAGCACCCGAGCAGGTGCACAAGAGCCAGACAGCCGCGAAACTAGCCGAAATGTAGCGTGGCAAGGGTTGTTTTCCTTGTTCCAGGATTTCAAGCCGTTCGTTACCGGGCTGGCGTCCAAGACCGGCACACCCACTCAAGATAACCTTAGATGCGGATTCGCGGCAGCGGGTAACCTCGCTTGTGTTCGCAAAAGGAAACCATTTAAGCTGCCCCCGGCGGGAACTTTCTGGCCTATCGGTACGTTACATCGGGTGAGGCCAAGAAGAAAGCATGAAGTCTGTGAGGCTGAGTAGGTTTGGAGCCCGACGCCCAACTGGTTCGACTCTGCATCCGGGGCGACGGGCCTTCCTGGGAGGAGCTCGTGCGGCGGCACACTCGGCGGGTTTATAACCTCTGCTACCGGTTTACCAGCAATTCCGCAGCGGCGGAAGATTTGACGCAGGAAGTTTTCGTCCGCGTCTACCGCACGCTGGCGAGTTATGCCTCGGCTCAAGGAGCATTCACCACCTGGCTGACCAGCGTGACCCGCAATCTTTTGGTCGACCATTATCGGCGCACAAGGCGCGATCGCCTGACAGACTCAATCGACGCCATGCCGCAATTCGACGAGCGCCCGTCGCCCGCCCGGACGCCCGATCGCCTGGCCCAGGCCAGCGAGCTTTCCTCACAGGTGCAGCGAGGACTCCTAAAGCTTTCGCCCGAGTTGCGCGAAGCGGTAATTCTTCGCGATCTGCAAGGGCTTGAATACCAGGAAATTCGAACTGTACTTCAGGTGCCGGAAGGTACCGTAAAATCAAGAATCAATCGAGGGCGCATCGAGCTTGCGCGTATCCTCGAGGAAATGGGAGTGCGCCCCGCTTAGCGGCCTAAGCATGGACTGGCCTTGTACACTCACGGAAGAGCGACTCAGCGATGTTCTCGATCGGCTGCTGCTGCCTGCAGAGAGCGCAGCTTTTTCGGCGCACGCGAGCGAATGCGAACGGTGCACGCGGCTCGTTTCCCAGGTCGGCGGAATCGTTTCGCAGGTCCGGCGTCTTGCAGCCGTGGACGAACCGCCGTTTCTCGCTTCCAGGATTATCGCCGTAACGCGGGGAACCGCTGAACCAACCGCCAGAGGGTTGTTTGGTTGGTCGCCGGCAACCTCGTTGTCTCGTTTGGCCATGGGTCTGGTGACCGTGGCCGCGACCTTTCTGATCGTCTTTCACGCGGCCGGCTCTGGCACAAGCGGAAAGTTTCCGTTCAATCCGGCGAGCCTGTTCCGCGACGCGAACCGGCGCGCACATCTCACCTACGCCCGCGGCATAAAATTCGTGAATGACTTGCGCGTCGTATACGAAATTCAATCCCGGCTCTCGTCGCAGCCCGACCCTGTTTTGGAGCCAGCACCGGCGCCTGCGCCGCGGGAAGGCCGGCCGGACTCGGAGGCCAGTCCTACCCGACAGCCCATTCCCAGCACTCACCGAGCATTTCGCAGCGCCAGCGTATTCGCTCTTCTTGTGTTCGCTGGCCAAACCCGAAACGCGCCGGAAGGAACACCCAGGAGTCTTCCATGAACTGTGCCGTCCACACCGATGTCGCCGCCACCGGATATTGTCGGCAATGCGGTAAGGCCCTTTGCCCGGAATGCACGCGCGATGTAGGCGGGGCGCTTTATTGCGCGAATTGCCTGACGGGCATCGTTTCGTCCGCTCCGGCAGCGCAACCAGAGACTTCCAAGGGCCATCCAGGGGTTGCCCTGGCCCTCGGCTTTATTCCCGGACTGGGCGCTGTTTACAACGGCGAATACATCAAGGCACTTGTGCACGTGGCGATCTTTGGCGGCATTATTGCGCTGCTGAATGCGAACCTTCCCGACGCCTATGACGCGTTCCTGGGAATTGCCTTGGGCTGTTTTTATTTCTATATGCCGATTGAAGCGTATCGAACAGCGCGAGCACGTCAGCTCGGCGAGCCACAACCTGCGGACCTGGTGTACGGACAAGGCCGAAAGCCCATTGGCGCAATTGTCCTGATCGTTCTCGGCATTCTCTTCCTGCTGGCAAATTTCGGCCTATTGCGGACAGAATGGCTCACGAAAGGTTGGCCCATCGGCTTGATCGCAATCGGCATATGGATTCTCGCGGACCGCATGAAGGGCCACTAGGGCTTGGCGCCAGATGGATTGGCTGGCGTTTTCCGCTAGAGGTCCCGGACCTCGGTCGGGCGGGCGCGGCCAGACGGCGAAGTCGGGACAGCCAACACAAGGGGCAGTATCAACTCCAGGACACTAGGAATGCCCAACTCGACCACACCTCGCTGCCCATGCATGCACTGCCGTGTGCGCGGTCTCATCGGCCCGGTCATGCTAATCACTTTCGGCGTGATCTTCTTGATCGGTGAATACACTCGCTACGGCTTCAGCGACCTATGGCCTATTCTGCTGATCGTCGGCGGCATCGTGGCGCTTGTTCAGTCCAGCGCCTCGCGGGAAGGACACCTCGGACCGTGAATATATGAGCGACGGAAGACGAAACAGAGGATCGATTTTCACGGGCCTGTTGCTGATCGTTTTGGGAATCCTGTTCCTGATCGATCGCTTCGACCCCTCCTTTCGTCTCGGACACTGGATCCGAGTCTACTGGCCCCTACTGATCATTCTCTGGGGCGTCGCCAAGTTGATCGATCACTTTCTCTGGCAACCAGACCCAGGATCGCGCAAACCTCTTCTATCTGGTGGGGAGGCGGCATTGCTGATCATCCTGGCCTTTGTGCTCACCGGATTTGCCTTCCGCGACTGGCTGCGCGATCACTATCCAGATTTCGCTCTCGCGCTGCCGCCATTTCATCAGTCCTATGACGAAACCCAAGATCTTGAGCCGCAGCCCGTTCCCGCTGGCGCCCATATCGTCATCGAAACCGAGCGAGGCAATATCAAGGCCCACTCCGGCGAAGGAAACAGCCTCGTGGTTCACGCACAAAAGTCGGTTCTCGGATCAACCGAGCTTGGCGCTCAAGGGTTGCTCCAAGGAGCCCACGTCGTGATCGAGACCGCAGGAAACGAATACCGCGTGCATCCCGTTCACCAGGGCCCGGGGAGAGCCCGAGTGAGTGTCGATTTGGATGTAACGCTCCCCAAGGGTGTGAGCGTGGAGGCGGCGACCGGGCACGGCGACATTGAGATTTCCGGGATCAGCGGAAATGCCATGGCCCGCTCTGGCGGTGGCGACGTGAGCCTAACCGGCGTGGGCTCCGACGTGACCGTCGATTTGCAAAGGGGAGACGCGAAAATCTCAGCAATCTCCGGCAACGTGACACTCACCGGACGAGGGCACGACGTCGAGCTGAGTAACATATCCGGCGATGTCACGGCCCAAGGTGCTTTCATCGGCACACTTCAGGCCAGCAACGTAGCGAAAACACTCCGCTGCGTTTCCCCGTGGGCGGATCTTACGGTCGCGCAGTTATCCGGGCATCTGGAGGCGGACTCCGGCGATGTGGCCATCTCCGGCGCCAGCGGCCCCGCAAAGCTGATGACCCATAACAAAGACATCCGCTTGGCCAACGTCCTCGGTCGTATCGAGATCGTCAACACCCATGGCGACGTGAAGGTCAGCTACGCCCAGCCTCCACGCGATGACCTCAGTATTACCAACGACTCTGGCGATGCGGTGGTGACCCTTCCGGCGAGCTCGAGCTTCCAAGTCTCGGCCATTTCAAATTCCGGCGAAGTGGAAAGCGAATTCGGTCAGTTCTTAAACTCATCGAACGGGAGTCAGCGAGGGCAGATCACGGGCAGAATTGGCACTGCCGGCCCTACGATCACGATCGTCACCACCTATGGAACCATCCGCCTGAATAAGACCTGAATCCGAGCTACTGCTTCTCCAGGCCGCGCAAACGTTCCAGGGTCGTGAAAAACTCAGGAAAGGAAACCCCCACGCACTCGGCATCATGAATCGCCGTTTGGCCCTTAGCACCCAGGGCGGCCACTGCCAGAGCCATGGCGATTCGGTGGTCGCCATGCGGGTCGATGGTCGTACCCCGCAGCTTTTCAGCAGATCGTCCCTCCACGCGCATGCCGTCGGGAAATTCCTCGACCTGTGCTCCCATTTGGCGCAGCCCCGCTGACAAAGCCGCGATGCGGTCGCTTTCTTTCACACGCAGTTCCTGGGCATCATGAATTTCGATTCCCTGCTGGGTGAACGGACCGAGCGCCGCGAGCATTGGCAGTTCGTCAATCATCTCGGCTACCTGGGCTCCGGAAATCATCCCACCCTGAAGCGCCGAGTGAGTCACCGCAACGCTGCCAACGAGTTCCCCATCGCGCGATTGCAACGATGGCACTCGAATCGCCGCGCCGCCCCACACGAGAAAATCGAGGACTCGCGCCCGCGTCGGATTCAATCCCACGTTGTTGAGCAGCAAGGACGAACCCGGCAAAACGAGCGTCGCGGCAATCAGAAAAACAGCTGTCGAAAGATCGCTTGGTATGGTCAACTTGCGCGCCGTGAGTCTCGGCCGAGGATGAACCCGAATGACACCGCGGCTGCGTTCGAGCTCAGCACCAAACTCCAAAAGGGCAAGTTCGGTGTGGTCCCGCGTGGAGACCGATTCGCGTGCGGTGGTAATACCGTCTGCGTAGAGCCCGGCGAGCAAAATTGCCGATTTCACCTGCGCGCTGGGGATTGGCAGGGTGTAATCGATGGCCCGCAGTTTGCCGCCCCGAATCTGAAGGGGTGCCCGGTCACCTTCCTGGCTCTGAATTTCCGCGCCCATTTGCCGCAATGGCTCCATGATGCGGCGCATGGGACGTCGGCGAAGAGAATCGTCTCCGGTAATCGTGGTCGTGAAGGGCTGGCCAGCGAGAACTCCTGCCAGCATGCGCATCGTCGAGCCGGAGTTCTCCGCGTTGAGCGGGCGGCGCGATTGTTCGAAGCGATCAAGCCCTCTGCCGAAAACTCTCACGACCCCGTCGCTCTTTTCAATCTTCACACCCAGCTGGCGAAGGCATGCAAGGGTGCTCTGGCAGTCGGCAGCCGATGCGTAGTTGGAGAGTTCGCTGGTGCCCTCGGCCAGAGCGCTGATAATCGCGTAGCGGTGCGAAATGGACTTGTCGCCCGGCAGTTCGACCTGGCCGTTGATCGATCCGCCCGGTGCAATTCTTCGTTTCGCCATCCGCGGCGATTCTAGCACGGCGGCCGAAAGCCACCTTCTACAGCCCCCGATTCCAAATGGCGTGTCCCAGATTTTTTGTCGGCAGATTTTTCGAAATCGGGGCCAGCTCTGCCGATCGGGATTCGAACGAGTACCTTGAAAGAGTGAGCCGCGCCGTTCGGTCAAGGCACTGTGGCGAACGGGATCGTCCCCAAGCTACTGACCATACAATTTCTGATGCCCTGCTGCTTTGGCACTCTGGTGCGGGCTGGTTGTTCTCTCATTTGCTGGTCAGAAGTGCGGCCAACAGACGTTGACGAAAGCCCCGAATCCTGCGAAAATTCTCGCTTGGTTTGCTGGGGTAGTCCTCGCGAGTATCGGCTCCCGTTCCGGGAGTCCTCATCCGGAGGGAAGAAAAGTTTGTGGTGGTCTGAAATTTGCGGGTGTGGACAGAGTAGCCGACCTCTTCGCCCTAATATAAGCAAGTTTTGTCGCTGATGAAGAACCGCATGGAGGATCACCTGATGTGCAAGGCATTCGAAACCGCCGGGCCCAACCGCTCTCTACAGACCCGGTTGGTCCGCGTAGGCATCGCGCTATTTTCGACACTCTTGGCGGCCGGCGCCGCTCCGGCGCAGGACAGCACTGGCGGTGAAGCGAATCTTAAACTGCCCGACCTGTCGCAGGTTCCGTTTCTCAGCTTCGGAGTTAACGGCCACCGGCTGCTTCTCTGGGGAATACTCTTCTGCATCTTCGGCTTGTGCTTTGGCCTGGCGATTTACGTGCGCCTGAAGAACCTTCCGGTGCACAGCTCGATGCGTGAAATGTCCGAGCTCATCTACGAGACCTGCAAGACCTACCTGATCAATCAAGGTAAATTCCTGTTTCTGCTCTGGATTTTCATCGCAGCCGTGATCGTGCTGTACTTCGGCGTGCTGAGGCATTACGCCCTACTGAGCGTGCTCATCATTCTCTGCTTCAGCGTAGTCGGAATCCTGGGAAGCTACGGTGTTGCCTGGTTCGGAATCCGTGTCAATACCTTCGCCAATTCGCGAACGGCTTTCGCCAGCCTGCCCGGAAAACCGTTTCCTCTTTACCAGATTCCCCTACGAGCTGGGATGAGCATTGGAATGATGTTGATCAGTGTAGAGCTGTTGATGATGCTCTTCATCCTGCTATTCGTGCCTGCCGATTACGCGGGCCCATGTTTCATCGGATTTGCCATCGGCGAATCGCTTGGTGCCGCGGCGTTGCGTATCGCCGGGGGCATCTTCACCAAGATTGCCGATATCGGCTCCGACCTGATGAAGATTGTCTTCAAAATCAAGGAAGATGACGCGCGCAATCCGGGTGTTATCGCCGACTGCACAGGGGACAACGCGGGTGATTCGGTCGGTCCCAGCGCCGATGGCTTTGAAACCTACGGTGTTACCGGCGTGGCCCTGATCACCTTCATTCTGCTGGGCGTCTCCAATCCCACAGTCCAGGTGCAACTGCTCGTTTGGATTTTTGTCATGCGCATTGCCATGCTGGTAGCCAGCGCCTTGGCCTACTTCATCAATAGCGGCATCGCGAAGGCGCGCTATGGCCAGGCCCAAAAAATGAATTTCGAAGCGCCGCTGACATCCCTGGTGTGGATCACTTCGGTGGTTTCGATCGCCCTGACCTACCTCATTTCGTACTACATCATTCCCGATCTGAATGGCGACACGTCGCAATGGTGGAAGCTCGCGACAATCATCTCGTGCGGAACCCTGGCGGGCGCCATCATTCCCGAACTGGTGAAGGTATTCACGTCGGTCGACTCGCGACACGTGCGCGAGGTGACCGCTTCGGCGCAAGAGGGCGGCGCGTCGCTCGGAATTTTGTCCGGCTTTGTGGCCGGCAACTTTTCTGGCTACTACCTGGGTTTGACAATGGTCGTCCTGATGGCCATCGGCTATCTGTTCAGCACGGCGGGATTGAACTCGCTGATGATCGCTGCGCCCGTTTTCGCGTTCGGACTAGTGGCCTTCGGTTTCCTAGGAATGGGACCGGTTACCATCGCCGTCGATTCCTATGGACCCGTGACGGACAACGCACAATCTATTTACGAGCTGTCACTGATTGAGCACATCCCCAACGTGAGGGAAGAACTAAAGAAGAACTTCAACGTCGACGCGAACTTCGATCGCGCGAAGGACCTGCTTGAAGCCAATGACGGCGCGGGCAATACGTTCAAAGCGACGGCCAAGCCGGTGCTGATTGGTACCGCAGTGGTCGGCGCCACGACGATGATTTTCTCGATCATTATGGCCTTGACGAATGGCCTGACTCAGAACGTCCAAAATCTTTCGCTGCTGCATGCGCCCTTTGTTCTCGGCCTCATCACCGGCGGCGCCATGATTTACTGGTTCACTGGCGCGTCCACTCAGGCGGTCACAACCGGTGCGTACCGGGCCGTCGAGTTCATCAAGGCGAACATCAAGCTGGAAGGAACAGAGAAAGCCTCCGTCTCGGACAGCAAGCGGGTGGTGGGCATTTGCACTACCTACGCGCAGCGGGGAATGCTCAACATCTTCATCGCCGTGTTCTTCGCAACGCTGGCCTTCGCCTTTGTTGAACCGTTCTTTTTCATCGGCTATTTGATTTCGATCGCGGTCTTCGGCTTGTATCAGGCGATCTTCATGGCCAACGCAGGGGGCGCCTGGGATAACGCCAAGAAGATCGTCGAGGTGGAGCTCAAACAGAAGGGCACGCCGCTTCACGATGCCACGGTTGTCGGCGATACGGTGGGCGACCCATTTAAAGATACTTCTTCGGTGGCCATGAATCCGGTCATCAAGTTCACGACGCTGTTCGGCTTGTTGGCCGTCGAACTAGCGGTCGACCTGGCCAACAAGAACCCGCAGCTTACGCACATACTGGCCGCTCTTTTCTTCCTCATCTCATTCATCTTTGTCTACCGCTCGTTCTTCGGAATGCGCATCAAGGCGCAAAAGGAGCCGATGGCAACTCACGAAAAGGCGGAAGCCTGAGCCGCTTGGGCTGGCTTGCCGGCAAGGGCGGTCAGGACTTTATCAGCCCGAGGAATTGGCGGGGATCGTTGGCGAAAGCGGGGAAGACCGTGGGGAGGTCGCGGCCCCCGAGATGCTTTGTCACGATCTCTCCAAGCACGCTGCGGTAGTCGGTGGTCACGGCCAGATCGCGGCCCTGATAGAGCTGCTCTTCCCTCATTCCGGGCCAGCGCGCGTAAACTTTACCGCCTTTCACGTCACCGCCCATTATGAACATGCAGTTGGCGTGGCCGTGATCGGTGCCGCGGTTGCCGTTTTCCTGGGCGGTGCGACCAAATTCGGACATGCTGAGGAAGACAACATCGCCCATGCGGTCGCCCATATCCTGATGGAATGCGGCAATTCCCTGCCCCAGATCTCGCAGCAGATTAGCGAGCTGCCCTTCGACGCCTCCTTCGTTAACGTGATGGTCCCAGCCGCCGCTGTCGAGAAACGCGACTTCCAATCCGACGTCGGCCTTACACAGCTCGGCGATTTCCATCAGGCCTCGGCCGAAGCGGCTGGTTGGATATTGAGCGCCATTTTCCGGTTGATAGGAATCGGGGTTGATTTTCCGAAGCTGCTCGATGGCTTCAAATGTTTCGCTGCCAACACCCCGCAGCACCGGATCGAGGGTGTGCGCGTAGATGGCCTCGAAACGGCTTGGGGCGATTTCGCCCGGGCTGAAGATCTTCAACTGCTTCAGGTCGGCAAGGGCCACCGCGGGCGCGCTGCCGGTTAAAGTGCGCGGCAGATAGGGAGCGAAGGCCACGGCGCGGAAGGGCGAGGCCTGGTCTTCCGGCATCGATTGGAGGGCGCGATTCAGCCATCCGTCCGCGGTTGACCGGAGACCGGGCGTGCCCGATTCCATGAAGTCCTGCGCGTCGAAATGCGAACGCGTGGGATCTGGCGAGCCGACGGCTTGCACAATGGCAAGCTGACCGCTTCGAAAAAGCGTTTCGAGAGGACGCAAGCTCGGATGCAACCCGAAGAAGCCGTCGAGATCGATGGCAAGGTCGCCAGCGCCTGCGCGCGGCCGAGGAATCGCAATCGTCGGGCGCAGACGGTAGTAATCCGGCTCAGCGAATGGAGGGACAACGTTCAGGCCGTCCATGGCCCCGCGCTGGAACAGGACGACCATCTTTTTCTTGTTCGGCGCGGCCGTCGCGGCAACGGCGCGTTCGAGGAACGAGGGCAAGCAGGCCAGGCCGAGCATGGCGATACCGCCGTCCTTTAGGAAATACCTGCGAGAGATGTTCATGTGCCGTTCCCTTATCGTCAAACCAGCGACCTCTCAGAGGATACCGGCAGCTGTCACCGGCGCTGAAATTCCGGTGTGCCCAGCACCAAGCCCGCGAGTAGTCCTTCGTTCACTTGACCCGGACTTGCCCGAACGGTTTGCAGGTCGCCCAGTTGCGCCTTCAGCGTCTGCCGCGTCGAGGGATCGACCTCTCCATCGAGGAACAGGTCGATCGAGCGTGTTAGTGCGGTCTCGGGATCTTTCGATGCATCGTCACCGAACAACGACTGTACATTCAGGCGCGTGCCCGGAATTGTTCCATTTGCAACGGACAGTGCGAAATTCAAGCGGGTGAGAAGCGCTCCCGTATTGACCCAGGTCGAAGCTTTGTCTGAATACCCGCTCGGAGGCTGGCAAAGGAACAGCGGCTCGCCCATTCGTGCAACCCAAACGGTGAGCGCCAAGGAAATGGAGACGTCGGCGCCGAGCGAGCGCATGGTGCTGGCAACCAGTTCGAACGGCGTCTTCACCTTCGCGCGATAGGCTCGCTTGGACCAAAATTCGGGCGAATAGATCATGGTGCGGAGCAGGCTGCGAATATCGCCGCCCGTTTCGAGATACTTCGCGGTCATACGCTTCACCAGCGAGGCCGGGGGATCATCGGCAACGAAGTGGCGGGCAAGCTCGGTTGAAATGAACTCGGCAGTGTGCGGATCGTTGGCGAGCATCTTCAAAGCTTGCTCACCGTCGCGCTCATCGCCGTAATCGAACGTGTGGCCCATCACGACTTTTTTGCCTGCCGTATGGAATTCCGGCCTGAAAACGAACTGTGGATCAAGCCGCGGGGTGCGAACGCTCCAGCCAGTGAGGCATTTAGCCATTTCGATGACGTCTTGCTGCGTGTAACCCGAATCGACGCCAACCGTGTGAAGTTCCATCACTTCGCGGCCGTAGTTTTCGTTAATACCGCGATGGACTTGTTTTGCCCTGTCGGCCCCTTGCCGATTCGAGGGCTGGGCGTCGGGTGTGGGAAACATTCCATAAGTTGGCAGGGCTTCTGCCGCCACCAGGCCTTGAAAGCGCCGGCGCATGGGGGCCCGTTGCTGCCACCGCTTGAAAGCGTCGGGATCGACGCTCAGCCAATTATCCAGATAGAAGAGCATCGCCGGGCTTTGGGCCGTAGCGGTCAACAAATCTTGGAATTTGCCCATGGTGTGCGGGCGGATCGTGTCGCGCACGTAGGAGGTAAGCAGCCAGCGATCTGCGCCTTTGCCGGCAAAAATATTGAAATGGTTGAACCAGAAATCCTCCATGACGGCTTCCAGTTGGCGCTGGCTGTAAATGGCGCGGTCGAGCTTGGCCATGGAAAGCTCGGCGATGGGCCTGCGCGGACCTTGAGGTTTCGCGACCGCCACCTCGGCTGACTCTTTGTCCAGGTTGTTTGCGCTCGCCACAGCTGCCCGATCGAGGGCCCCTTTTCGATCGTTGCGCTTTCCCTGCAGTGGGGCGACGGCTTCCTGCTCGGTCTCTGCTTCCCTTTTGGCCAGCTGCCTGGGTGTGGCGAATTTGTCGAGCAGTTCTGTTGCCGACATCTTTAAAGTCGCGTAGTGCTCGCCCAGACGCTGTTCAAGGAAAGAATCGTCGATTGCTTCAGGATGGAGTTGCCCCTCGATCCACTTTTCCAGGCCTATTTGGCGAATCCGTTCGACATCTCCGGGGCGAGGTCCGTAGGCGAGACGGTTGAGCGCGTGCAAGATAGCCTGGTCTTCGGTGAGTTCCGTGATGGGAAGGTGTCCCTTCAATTTCTTGCTGAGATGAATCTGCTCCACCACGGGGGCGGAAGTGCGCCCGTCACTGCCGGCCAGGGGAGGGCTGCATGCCAGGCTTGCGGTCAGAAATGCGGCGAAAGTGCGGGCGCCAAGTCTTGCTGTCTGGTGGCCGACTGTGAGGTGCCTCATGGGTTTCTCGACTGTCTAACCCGCAGCCCGACGAATAGTTGCGCGCCTGGGATAACCGTAAATGGCTAAAAAGAGTCGCTTGGGCCGGCCGGAGAAGGGGCGAAGGCCAGAGCAAGCTAGGGGACTATTCGTGATGAGCGGCGCGAAAGCCGTCGAGGGTCCAAAAGTCCTGCGCTTGGTCATGACGGAGGACATAGTAATTGCCGTCATTGGCACGCACGCGGAAGTAGCTCGCTTCCGGGGAGTACCACTGGCCGTCCAGCTCATCGACCTGGAACTGGCGTCCGCGAATGGCAAAACGCAGAGGCTTTTCGTCAGCTCGGTGGCCCGCATAGCACTCGACGTGGATATCGCTCATCGTGCGCCTCCGCGAGGGTGGAAGGACGACCGTCGCAGGCGACTTCTGACTGCTCGGTTAGTTTACCAGTTACCGTGCCGGGCGCAAATGGCTGCAAACCGCTAGGGGGTGAGAATCGTGATTCTGCGGGAGGTGCTCGAAGCCTCATGAGCTTCGGCGTTGTAAGCGGCGCCCAGAAGCACGATGATCGCGGTCAAGAACATCCACAGCAGCAGGCCGATGGCTGAGGCAAGCCCTCGGTAAACAAAATCATACGGCATTCTGCGAACGTAGGAGCCAAAAGCGATGTCGGCCGTCCACCAGAGTACGGTTGAGACAACTGCGCCTGGAAGCAACTCCCTGATTCCCGTGTGGCCTGGCCGGCCAATTCGATATAGCAGCACGAGAACGCCCATCGCGAGAATGAAAACTACGACCATGTAGCAGGCAATTTCGATTTCGCGGGCGAAGCGCGGAGAGGCAATTCGAAAAAGGCGCGAACGGTACTGCTTGCCGAAGACGGTCAGCACGACGACAGAGAGCATGGGCACAATGGTTAGGCAAAGTAGTCCGAGTGCGCGCCATTGACGGCGCCAATAGTCGGGTCGGATGAGATCACCCTCAATTAACCGAAAGCCTTCCATGAAGCCGAGCATCACCTGCGAGCCTGCGAGTAAAGTCCCAATCAGGCCGAGCAAGAACCAGGTCCAGGGATGCACCGTCCGGCGCACAAAGTACTCGGCAACGACTCGGGAGCTTCCCGGGGGGATGATCATCATCAGGCGAGTGGGGATTTCTTTCAGCGCATCGGGGAAGAGCGATGTTCCTCCCAATAAGCCGAGCGCCAGCAGTAGGAGCGGAAAAAAGGCGAGGAACATATTGAATGCGATTGCCTGGCTGAGGACAACGCAATCGGGAAGCACGCGACCTACCGCCCGTGTTAGGTTGGTTAGGATCGCACTCATTGTGGCTGACCGGATTATACGGGAAGCCGGCGGAACCGCGAATCTGTTTGCATCGCTCCTGCGCGAGCCTTGCTCCTAGACAATCGCCGAGGGTAAACTGCCCGAACATGGCCACGCAGCCTAAAAGCGCAACCAATCGCAGCCAAGAAGTGGTTCGCAAGCACCGGGAATACCTGTGGCCTGCGGTGGCAAATTACTATAGCCAGCCACTCGTGGCAGACCACGCATCGATGCAGTACGTCTGGGACCTGGAAGGCAAGAAGTACCTGGATTTTTTCGGCGGGATTCTCACCATCGGCGTTGGTCACTGCAATCCAAAGGTCACCTCGAAGATAAAGGCGCAGGTCGATACGCTGCAACACACCTCGACGCTGTATCCGAACGAAGCGATCGTTCTGCTAGCCGAAAAGCTCTCCGAGATTACACCCGGACAGCTGCAAAAGAGTTTCTTCACAAATTCGGGCACCGAAGCGAATGAAGCGGCGGTTCTGCTGGCAAGGATGGTGGGGCCGAGCTACGACGTCATCGGGCTGCGGCATGCCTATTCCGGATCATCAGCGCTCGCCAAAGGACTGACGGCACAAGCGGCATGGCGCAAGAGCGGGGTGATGAGCGTTGGAGTTGCGCACGCGGTGAACCCTTACTGTTACCGCTGTCCGCTGCATTTGCGCTATCCGGATTGTGGCGTTGCCTGTGCGAACGACGTGGAGAGTCTGATCCAGACAGGCACCAGCGGCTCGATTGCAGCGTTCATCGCCGAGCCGATTCAAGGCGTGGGTGGGTTCATCACCCCACCACCGGAATACTTCAAAATCGTATTCACAATTGTGAAAAACTACGGCGGACTTTTCATATCTGACGAAGTACAAACCGGCTTTGGGCGTACGGGGAAAAAGTGGTTCGGAATCGAACAATGGGAAGTAACCCCAGACATTATTACTTGCGCGAAAAGCATGGGCAATGGAGTACCGGTCGGCGCGACGATTACAACAGCCGAACTTGCCGGTAAGTTTCAGGGCTTGACGATTTCCACGTTCGGTGGAAACCCAGTTACTTCTGTGGCGGCGCGTGCGGTGATAGAGCTGATCGAAGAAGAGAATTTGCTCGAAAACGCGCACACCGTGGGAAGTTATTTCCGCGGCAAACTCGAGGAACTGCAAGAGAAACACGCACTGATTGGAGAGGTGCGCGGCATGGGCATGATGCAGGCGCTGGAACTGGTCCGTGACAGGCAAACAAAGGAACCGGCTCCGGCCGAAACGACAGATTTGATGGAGCGGGCGCGAGCAAATGGCCTGCTCATCGGAAAAGGCGGCCTTTACGCCAACGTGATTCGATTGGCCCCTCCTCTGAACAGTTCGAAAGCCGATGTCGATGAGGCCATCCGGCTTCTAGACAAGTCATTCAACGAGATGCGTCTAAAATAGATGCAAACCGTATGACCAGTTCCTGAACCTTGGCGCGCCCACAGTGGCAGGTGATGTATTCTCCTAGTCGATGAAGGTTGCCCGCAAACCGGCGCCTTGGCTCGCGCGCGTCTCCGCCATGCTCCTGGTCGGCACGCTCGCATCCTTGGCCAGCGGCGTAGCTGCGCAGCAAAGCCTCTCCAGGAGCGAAAACATCTACTGGAAACCGGTAGAGCAGGCCCAGGTGAAGCTCGACGATAAGACGCCGCTGGCATGGAACGTCTACCAAGCGGACAAGAAAGACAAAAAGGGTGCGAAAAAAGCTTCCGGTTCCGTACTTCTGCTGCTCGGTCATCGCTACCTACTGCTGAAACCAGAAGCACGCATGGTGTACGAAGTTCCCATGGCGAGTCTCGAGGCACACGGAGAAGAATTTGAGAGCGAAGATCCACCCGCAGGTGAGCAGCCCATTCCATCCACGGATTGGACCCTGCGGGACGTGGGCCCGGCGGAGTTGATCCGTCTGACGCTCGGCGATTATGGGCGTGCCCTGGAGGTGTCCATCCCGCATCCACCCGACATGCGCCCGTTTTATTGAGGCCGCCAGTGAACCCAGAAGCCATCCAGGCGCTCGGTGGCGGAGGACCCAAGGTTCCCCTTAGCACGATCAGGGTGACTCGCGCCCTTTGATGGCGACCCGCAGAGACCTGTGCCGACATAGCTTTGACATGTAGAATAGAAACATCAGCCGTACGCGCTGACGAGCGCTTGGGAATCGGATGATCTCACCAAACTGGATCCGCGGCGTCTTATAACTGGATGACTCAGCCTCTCTGCGCTTCCTGCAGGCTTCCAGCGGTCTTCGCGCGCCTACTGATTTCTGCGGCGTGTATACTCGCCGCGCCGCACCCTCGTGCAGACCAACCCTATGCTCCCAGCCGCGATTATGATCTGGAGAACATACATACGCACCTTTGGTTCGATGTGGCCACGCGGCAGGTCCGCGGCGAAGTAAGGGAAAGCGTGGTGATGCTTCGCGATGGCGATTCCGACGTCAAATTCGATTCTGTCGGGCTACAGATTCAAAAAGTGGCGCTCGACGGTAATGAAGCGAAGTTCGTGGTCGACCCAAAGCAGCTGGTCGTTTCGCTGGCCAAGCCGTCCAGCCGTGGCGACCGGCACGAAATTACAATTCAGTACGACGGCAAACCGAAGAAGGGCCTCTACTTCATCCTGCCGGATAAGAATTATCCGGGCCAGCCTTCCGAAGTCTGGACGCAGGGTGAGGCGGAGGATACCCGCTACTACATTCCGCTCTACGACTATCCGAATGACCGCACACTTTCGGAAATGCTGCTCACCGTTCCTGCAAAATGGATCACCGTCTCCAATGGGCAGCTAGTGAGTGTCAAGGACGAAGCGGACGGCATGAAAACGTGGGATTGGAAGCAATCGGACCCGCTTTCAACCTACCTGCTCACGGTGGTCGCCGGAGACTTCGTCGAACAGAAGGATTCCTGGCGGGGTATCCCTTTGCGCTTTGTCGTTCCGCGCGGAGAAGAGGCCAAGATTGAGCCAACCTTCGCACACACTAAGGAAATGCTCGATCTTTTTACAAGCAAGCTTGGCGTACCGTATCCGTGGGCGCAGTACGCGCAAACGGCGGTCGACCGGTTCGTTGCCGGCGGAATGGAGAACACTAGCGCCACGACGGTAAGTACACGCGACCTGGTAAATCCCCTTCTCGCGCCAGAGCTGCGAGTAGGCGATGACACGGTTCTATCGCACGAGCTGGCTCACCAGTGGTTCGGCGATCTTGTGACCTGCAAGGACTGGGCGAACCTTTGGTTGAACGAAGGCTTTGCCACCTTCTTTGAAAACTACTGGCTCGAACAGCACTACAGCCGGGAGGAAGCGGACTACGAATTCTGGCGCGAGCAGAGCCGCTGGTTTGCGCAAAAGCGCCTTTTTTCCGTGCCCATTCTTACGCGCGATTTCGATGATTCCACTACCTACGACGGAAATGTGTACTACAAGGCCGCCTGGGTCGTGCGGATGCTTCGCGAACAACTGGGTGACCAGAATTTCTTTCGCGCCCTGCACCAGTACCTTCTCGCCAATCGAGGCCAAAACGTCGTCACCGCGGATTTGGAGAAAGCAGTCGAGCAAACCTCGGCGACCGATATGGACAAATTCTTCGACCAATGGATTTATGGCGCAGGTGCGCCGGAGTTGCAGATTGGATACGCCTGGGACGAAACGGCGCACCGGGTGAGGGTGGAAGTCACGCAGACGCAGAGTAGCGAGGGCCGAGTCGGAATCTTCGATGTTCCAGTCGAGGTCGAAATAGCGACGACGAGCGGTTCCCGCAGTTTTCTAGTCGAGATCAACCAACCGAGTCAAGTCTTCCATTTTCCAGTGGACGGACCGCCCCTGATGGTGATCTTCGATAAGGGCGATAAGATTCTCAAAAAGGTCGATTTCAAGCGCGATCCAACGTTGCTGATCTATCAGTTAGAACATGCCGAGACTGTGCCGGACCGCGCCGACGCAGCTGTCCTACTGGGCGCACTAGGAAACGACTCGCCCGGGATTCGGGCGCTCGGCCAAGCGGCAAGACATGACCCCTTCTGGGGCGTGCGCGCCGAAGCTCTGAAGGCGCTTGGCAAAATCGGTGGACCGGAGGCGAAAAAGCAGGCGCTGGCCGGCCTTGAAGATCAGAAACCGTGGGTTCGCGAGGTCGCCGTGCGAACGCTTGGCTCCTTCAAAAAAGATCGGGAGGTAGCCTCCCAGCTCACCAAGATTGCGGCGCACGATCCGGCGTACCGCGTGAGGGCAGCGGCGCTTCGCGCGCTGGCGGAGGCCCAAGCGCCACAAGCGTACGATATTCTGTCCGCGGCGGTGAATTCCGATTCTCCTGACAACATCCTGCGGGATGCGGCGCTCGGCAGCTTTGGAGCCCTTGGCGATGCGCGGGCCGTGCCACTGCTTCTGGCGTGGTCCGCACCTGGTAAACCCGTCGGCAGCCGCGAAGAGGCGATTTCTGCTGTGGCGGCACTGGACAAGGGAAATCAGAGCGTCACTCAAGCCCTTTTGTCGTATCTAGGCGATTCGGATTTCGATTTGAGACTCACAACGATTTTTGCCCTGGGCGCACGCGGTGATCCCAGCGCAATCGGCCCGCTCGAGGATATGCGAAACAATCAGGACCTTCCGATGGGCGAAGTCCCACATATTGACTCTGTAGTTTCTATCCTGAAGAGTCGCGCCGCGGCATCACGCTAGGCCGACAATACAACAGCCGCCTCTAGGGCCACCTGAAAACAATGCGCAAGTCGCGGAGATTGTTCCCGGTTGGACCGGTGACAATGGCGTCGCCCAGGCGCGAGAAGAAGCCGTAGGCGTCGCTGCGACGGTAGAATTCCGCCGGATCCAGGCCCGCCGCACGGGCCCGCCAGAGTGTGTTGCCGTCGGCCACGGCCCCCGCCGCTGGGCTGTTGCCGTCGATTCCATCGGTTCCCGCGCTAAAGACCGTGATGTTTCTGCCGGCGATCTTGGGCACACAGGCGAGTACGAATGAGGAGTTCCGTCCGCCGACTCCGGGACCTCCCACTGGACTACTCAGCTCTCCGTCAGCCAAAACGGCTACAAGCCGTCCGTGGCCTGCCTTTTTTTCCTCTTGGGCATGCTGCTCGAGGAGACAAAGCAGATAATCGGCGGCCTTTTCTACGGGCCAGTTGTCGGTCGAATTGTCGCACAAACAAACGTATCCTTCGGCTTCACATGCGTGATGGGCGGCGTGCAGCAAATCGTGCACACCAAGAAGCAATACGAATTTGGCACGCCGAAAAGCTGGATCATCTTGCTTGGGTGTTTCCCTAATTGTGTGGTTTTCGAAACGCGCACGAAGCGAGGCCGGAAGGTGTTCGAGCAGCTTCGATTGCGCAGCGATGCGTTCGGCATCTTGGACGGTCGTGGGGTCGGGCAGTGTCGGACCGGAGGCCAAAGCCGATTCCTCGCCCGGCGGCACATCGCTCAGTGCCAAGGTCAACTTCGCTGAATCGCGAGCCGCGGTAGCCAAACGCCCACCCTTGGTTGCCGAGAGATGTTTGCGAATCGTGTTGATCTGTTCGATGGGAGCTCCGCAGGTGACCAGTGCTTGGTGCAACATCCTAAAATCATCAAGGGTGACCTGGGGATCGAGCGGCAAATCAACCAGCGACGAACCTCCGCCAGAAATGAGAAAGATGACCAGCGTCCGCTGATGGCACTGCGCGAGCCGATCGAGAATTGCTCGGGCGGCGGCGAAGCTGGCTCGATTGGGGACGGGATGGCCCCCGACGAAGAGTCGCCATGCAGAGGGCAGGCGAGGCGGCTCGGTGGGGGTCACGAGAATGCCCTCAACCGTGAAGTCGGGCGCCAGGATGCTGGTCAGGGCATCGGCCATGGGGAAGGCGGCTTTCCCGATAGCGATGCTGACGATCTCCTCGAAGCTGCGCAGGTCGATGGCTGCCTCGCCCACACGGATTTGGGAGCCGTCGCGCGCCAGTTTTCGCTTAAGCGCGGCAGGAATGTCGAGGGCCGCGAGAGTCTTGCGGAAGATGCGTTGGGCGACTTCCTTCACGTCTTCTCGATCGCCGCGGCGCCGGCGCGCGCAACATCAAAGTCCTGATCTTCCGTGCCAGCGCTGACGCCAATCGCGCCGATGACTTGGCCATCGACCAGAAGCGGAATACCGCCCCGAATCGGCGTCTGATGAGCGGAAGCGGCGACTGCTAGCCCAAGTGCGACTGGAAGATTCACATGATCGCCTGAGATAGCCGGACCTGTGGGCGCGCGGCGCAGGGCGGCTGCGCGTGCTTTCACGAGCGAGATGGCAACCGATGCCGGTTTCGCGCCGTCCATCCGCGCGAAGGCGAGCAGGTGTGCGCCGTCATCAACAACAGCGATATTCATGGGGACTTGAATTTCTTCAGCGCGGTGCTCTGCCGCGGCAAGCACTGCACGGGCTCCTTCCAGCGTGAGCTTCGGATGATTGCGCGTCACGAGCGGCATCCGCAATTCTCCTTAAAGTCAGAGAGCCAGCGCTTCGGCGTTCAAAGCATGGGGAGGGTGCCGGCCCTCGAATACTGCGACGACGTTGGTCGCCGCCATCACCGCCATCTTAGTACGAGTCTCAATGCTTGCGCTGCCGAGATGTGGCGCAAGGATCACGTCGTTGCGTTCGATCAGGCCTGGATGCACGAGGGGTTCCCGTTCGTAGACGTCGAGGGCGGCGCCGGCGATCAGGTGCCGCTCGAGCGCATCGACCAGGGCGGCTTCGTCCACCACGGGGCCGCGCGCCGTGTTGATGAGGTATGCGCTGCGCTTCATCTTTTCGAATGCCGTGGTTGAAATCAGGTGCCGCGTTTTAGGCGTGAGCGGCACGTGCAGAGTCACAAAATCGGATTCACGGAGAAGATTGTCGAGCGAAGTGAATTCGACGCGGGCTTCCCTTTCCGGTTCCGGCGATAAGGGCGACCGGTTCGTCGATAGCACACGCATTTGAAATCCTTGGGCCCGCCGAGCGACCGCACTGCCGATGCGTCCGAAGCCTACAATGCCCAGTGTCTTGCCGTGGATATCTCCGCCCAGAAGCTGATCGAGGTCCCAGCCAGGCCACCTGCCGGTGCGGGTCCAAGCGTCCCCTTCAACGACCCGGCGCGCGATGGCCATCAAAAGAGTCCAGGCGAAATCGGCCGTGGTCTCGTCGAGGACACCGGGCGTGTTTGTCGCAATTACCCTGCGGCGAGTGCAAGCGGCAACATCGATGTTATCGTATCCGACCGAGACCGTCGCCGCGATGCGCAGCTTAGGAGCCGCGGCCAGAAGTTCTTGGTCCACCTTTTCGGTAAGCAGGCAAATGAGCGCGTCCTTGTCCGCCACGCGCTTCAATAACTCGGCCCGGCAGATACGCGCGGGATCCGCCCAATACTCAACATCCAAATGCGGGTCCAGAATCGCGCGGGCCGAGGGGAACAGTGGGCGCGTCGCTAAGGCTTTTGGCTTGGCCAATCTGCACCTCGTGAAGTGCCACCAGCGGACCCGTAGGATACACCAGGCGCGTGATTCCTTCTAAAGCCGCTCGGGCCTGCCTGCTCTGCCTGCTTCGGCTCGTTGACGCTACTGGGGGCGGCGACTATAGTGGCGCGAGCAGGCGATGAAGACGAAATCCTTGCGCGAACTGACAGACCTGCTTGGCAAGGAGGGCGTACTCTACCAGCCCGAAGACTTGCTGCTGTACGAATACGACGGCTCGGTCGAGCGGGCACGACCCGATTGCGTGGTGTTTCCGCGCAGCACCGACGACGTGGTCAGGATCGTCCGGCTGGCCAAGCAAGACCGCGTTGCGCTGGTCGGGCGCGGTGCGGGAACGGGTCTTTCTGGCGGGGCACTGGCGCGCGAAGGCGGAATCGTGGTTTCCTTCGCCCGCATGAACCGGATCCTTGAAATTGACGTCGAAAATCAGCGAGCGCGGGTCGAACCCGGAGTGGTGAACGCTGACCTGAGTCTTAGCGTCGCCGACTCTGGCCTGCACTTCGCGCCCGATCCGTCGAGCCAGAAGGCGTGTACTATCGGCGGTAACGTTGCGGAGAATTCCGGAGGACCGCACACGCTGGCTTACGGCGTTACGACCAACCATGTGCTCGGCTTGCAAGTTGTCCTGCCGAGTAGCGAAATACTGCAGCTGGGGAGTGCGCCGGTCGATCCGCCTGGCCTTGATCTCACCGGAGTATTCGTCGGATCGGAGGGCACCTTCGGACTGGTTACGGAAATCACCCTGCGACTGACCCCCCTGCCCGAAGCCGTCAGCACACTGCTCGCGGTCTATGATTCGGTCGATGACGCGACCGAAACGGTCGCCGAGATTACCTCTTGCGGGATCACGCCGGCGGCGTGCGAAATGATGGACGGTTGGACGCTTCGCGCCGTTGAGGACTACGTGCACGCAGGGTTTCCCGTGGATGCTGCGGCCGTTCTGTTAATTGATGTCGACGGCTTGCGTGAGGTGGTTGAAGAAGAAGCGCAGGCTGTGGCCGATCTCTGCGCGGCGCATCAGGCACGCAGCGTGCGTCTCGCACGAGACGCCTCCGAGCGCGATCTGCTGTGGAAGGGCCGCAAGAACGCCTTTGGCGCCGCAGGACGCGTCTCACCGAGCTATTACACGCAGGACGGCGTCATCCCACGCACGAAACTGCCGGCAACGTTGCGGCGGATTGAGGAAATCGGCCGCAAATATAAGCTTGCAATCGGCAATGTGTTTCATGCAGGCGACGGAAACCTTCATCCCATCATCCTGTTCGACCAGCGCGACAACCAACAGTTCCGCGATGCCGTTCGAGCGGCGGACGAAATCATCGAGTTTTGCATCGCCGCGGGGGGTTCGATCACCGGAGAACACGGGGTGGGCATGGAGAAGGATCGCCTGATGCCGTTGCTTTTCAGCGAAGCCGATCTTGACCTGATGAAGCGCGTGCGCGGAGTATTTAATCCCGACAACCTGCTAAATCCTGGCAAGATTTTCCCGACCTCGAAAGGTTGCGGCGAAATCTACGTTCGTGCTCAACCAATTTTGGCTCGACCGTCGGGATGATCATGGCCGCCACTGCCGTTTCTGAAAGCTTGGGTTCGATAATCGGACCGGAAAATGTCATTACCGACACGGAATGGCTGCGCGCCTATCGCCTCCGAACAAGCACTCCAAAGCTTGTGCTGCGGCCGGGTTCCGAGCGGGAGATCGTTGAAATCGTACGGTTCGCAGCAGCCGAAAAACTAAGCCTCGTTCCCGCCGGCGCCCGCAGCAAGCTAGCCATGAATATTCCGGTGCATGCGCACGACATCGCACTGGATATGACGCGGCTTGACCGCGTGGTTGCCTATGATGCGGACGACCTGACGCTGAGCGTCCAACCAGGACTGCCGCTTAGCCGCCTTGCGGGCATTCTCGGCGAGCGCGGGCAATTCCTGCCCTTGGCCGTAGCCTTCGAAAATCGTGCCAGCGTGGGTGGGACAATTGCTTCGGGAATGGATTCGCCTCTGCGACAGCTCTACGGGACAGCCAGAGATTACGTGCTGGGAATGGAGTTTGTGACCGGCGACGGTCAACTCGTCAAGAGCGGCGGACGCGTGGTGAAAAACGTCTCGGGCTATGACCTGCACAAGCTGATGATTGGTTCTTTCGGAAGCCTGGGCGTGATTACACGGATCAATTTTCGGACCTTTCCTGCCACTGGTTCGATGCGCGGATTTGTCAGTTCTGCTCATTCGGCGTTAGAGGTAGCCGGCATGCGCCAGCGAATCGCGCAGTCGCCCCTCAGGCCCTTGACCATCGAAATGGCGGACCCGACTGCCGTCGAACTGTTATGGGGGAATACGATTCGTTCGGCAGCAAACGGAAACTGGGCGCTTCTGGTCACCTTCGCTGGCAGCGAGAAGGTCCTGGGACGCTACGAGCGCGAGGTGCGACACCTCGCCGGCAGCCATGAGATGGAACTGCTGGACGAGAAAAAGGCAGCCGCCGCGCTAAGCCGTGTTCGTGAATTTGCTCCCCTGGCACTGGAGTCTTCCGCTCAGACCGTGATCGTCAAAATGAGCGTGTTACCGAGCAGGCTCGCGCCTCAGTTGGACGAGGCGGCTCGCGTTTGCCAAGGGTATGAGCTGCGATGGGCTGCGCTCGCCCGGGGCATCGGCGTAATCTATTTCGCGCTGCTGCCTAGTGCACAAGACGAAGAGACGCGCGATCGCGTCAACCGGGCCCTTTGCGAGTTATTCGAAGCGACCGAGGGCCGGGGTGGAAATTTCACGGTTCCTTGGTGTCCGGAGGAGTGGAATGCGGATGTGTTTCGACGAAAGACAACCCGCAACGACCTGGAACAGATGCGCAAAATAAAACGTGTTTTTGACCCGAACGGAGTCTTCGCTTGCGGTGTGGACATACCGTGACCTTGGCAAATAGCGGGTTCTCGGGCATCGACCGGCCGGAGTACATAGACTACGCGCGTTGTGTTCACTGCGGCCTGTGCCTGAATCACTGTCCCACCTACCGTCTTTGGCATAAGGAGGCCGATTCGCCTCGCGGCCGGATCCGCCAGATCCAGCTGGTCGACGAAGGACAGCTCGAACTGGGCGACGCATTTGTAACGCACATTGACCGCTGCCTTGATTGCCTGGCCTGTGAAACGGCGTGCCCCTCCGGAGTCCAATACGGCAAGCTGGTTGAAGCGGCGCGTGCACAGATCGAGCAACAGTACAAGCGTCCTTTCCGGGCCCGGCTGGCGCGCAAATTTGTTTACCGTTGGCTGCTTCCCTATCCCCGCCGCATCGCAGCGGTGGCGCGCTTTCTACGGCTCTACCAGCGCTCGGGGTTGGCTGCGCTCGCGCGCTGGACTCGAATCTTGAAACTATGCGGTCTGGACGAACGTGAGGGCCTGTTGCCGAAGATCGATTCGCAATTCTTTTTCGGCGAACTGGGAAAAGTGTATCCGGCAAAAGGAAGGCGCCGCGCTCGGGTGGCGCTCTTTGCAGGCTGCGTCGCCCAAGTCACATTCAGCGAACTCAATCGCGCCACGATCCGAGTCTTGCAAGCGAACGGCTGCGAAGTGGTTGTTCCGCCCGAGCAGGTGTGCTGCGGGGCGCTGCCCGCACACGCCGGAGTTCGCGACGTCGCGCGCAATCTTGCTCAGGCGAATCTCAAAGCATTCCCGGTCGAAGAGTTTGACGCAGTTGTTACGAACGCGGCCGGGTGCGGGTCGACCCTCAAAGATTATGCGCAACTTCTCGGTGCCACTGCTGAGGCCGAGGCTGCCGCCGCCTTGGCGAGCAGGATACGCGATGCGAACGAGTTTTTGCTTCAGTTGGGTATGACTGCGCCGATGCGCGCGGTCCCGCTGCGGGTCACCTACCAAGATTCCTGCCATTTGGCGCATGGCCAGAAAATTCGCGAGGCGCCGCGTACGCTGATCGGCACGGTTCCGGGAGTGGAGCTGGTTGAAATGCAGCTCGCCGATCAGTGTTGCGGTTCGGCGGGCGTTTACAATGTGACTCAGACGAAAGCGTCGCTCGAACTGCTGGCGCAGAAAATCGAGTGCGTGCGCCAAACAAATGCTCAGGCGATCGTGAGCTCAAATCCCGGATGCTTGCTGCAGCTCCGCCGAGGAGTGGCCATTCATCGCACCAATCAACAAGTACTGCACGTCATCGAGCTTCTCGATCGAGCGATTTCGCCAGCAGTTCCCTAGGCAGCGAGCAGGGCCGCGCGAGGGATCGGGTTAGCCAGCATTTGCCGCGAAGAGGTCTTGCTGGTGGACGCCGCCAGTTAGGCTAACAACAAGCAACCCGGATCGAGCCGCTTAGGGCGACTGGCCGCGATGCTTAGATGCTTACTTCTCGCCAATCAGATAGCGGCAGCCACACGGGCCCATCCGCGCGGAATGGACCGCCCCTGGGGGGACATCGCAGCGATCACCCACACGGTAGGTCTTCGATTGTCCGCCCATCGTGAGCGTCATCTCGCCTTCGAGGATGATGTGCGCCGTCAGGTTGGCGTGCGTGTGGTCGGGATAATGCGCGTTCGGAGGGTCCTGCCAAACATAGGCATGAGAGAGACCCTCAGACTCGAGTTGCTTGCGATACTTGGCATCGTCAAGCGATGGCATTTGCGTCTTGGGGCATTATATCAACCGAGCAGAGTGCAGGCGCACACTGGGCCGGGAACAGGTGTGCGAGGTTAGTTTCGAGATGGCCGTGGAGGGGGATCCTTGCGGGTGTAGCGTGGTCGGGCTCACCCGCAAGGTGGGGGGTGGTGCGTGGTTGAGGATCTCAGTTCTGCGGAACAGACGGAGGAGGCGCGGAAGCTCCTGCGTCCAAGGGCGGTCCCATCCTTCGAAGGAAATGGCCGCCGCGGCCTTGCTTCACGGTGTAGTCCGCCGGTACTTGGAACAAGGATGGATCCGGCTCCTGCCTTTGAATGTTGGTTAACTGGAAAGTCGTTTCGCCCATTCGCGGATCATCGCGCTTCATCAGGATCACCGTCTGCAGGTCTGGCGAATACCACCTTTCGACTGCGATCACGATGGGATTGGCGTTGCCGATCGCACCCGCAGGAATCGTCCGAGTGGTTCGGGTTCCCTCGGCCAGCACGCCGTTGATCGTCTGCGTGCCCAAAGGTGTCTTCGTCACATTGCTCTCGACTCGCGCCCGCTGGGCGGCTCCCGAGTCATTGGCGTCTCCGTGTTTGTGTTTGCCTTCCCCTGATTGCACCCGGCGCGCAATCTTCCTGTCTACCTCGAGGATATATTGAGAACCCGCAACCGGATCATTGATCATGACTACATGCGGCGGCGCCTGATTGCCACCAGCCAGGATGCCGATCCCGGGAAACGTCATGTCGCGCCGGGTCCGCCCTTGGCTGTCTCTGGCAAAACTGCCGGTATTGTTGCGGACAATCTGATTGCCGTCGGCGAGAACTTGTTTCGTCTGAGTAGAAAAGGTCGCGGCGAAGGGTGCCCCCGTGACAGTTTTGCCGCCCAATTCGGCCTCGAAGCGGATAAAGATAACCGGGTCGTCTGGTCCCCCAGGGCCGCCAGCGCGATACAGGAAATCCGGGCCAGAGGGAGGCGGTGGAGGCATCGGAGCCACCTCTTGCGCCTGGGTTGTGCCGAAGACGACCACCACCGCCGCGGCCAGGACAAATCGACTGGTTTGCGTGAGTCTGCCACTGCGTTTCATGTTCTACATTCCTCCCGGTGCGATCGACTCCCCGATCTCGCGAACACCTCAATCCATATCCGACTGCGCCACCAAACGGATCGCCTGCGGAGCGCCGTCTTCGCTCATCACGATGTCCGCCGGAATCCGGTCGCCCGTTCCGATATCCGATACCGGCAGCCCTAGCGAGGCGAGCGCCGGTCGCGAAAGAATCACGCG